>ERZ808274.49-NODE-49-length-64988-cov-14.074215_pt1 | contig 64988 bp, 96 predicted proteins | sample MGYA00521277_ERZ808274 | MGnify/ENA primary metagenome ERZ808274 (study PRJEB31516, sample SAMN03275597) | gut metagenome | biome: mammalia-associated habitat; material: feces | host: Papio cynocephalus | place: Kenya | collected 2012-07-28 ... | reverse complement strand
AACGAAGAACCCACTTGGTTTTTGAATTCAGTTCTCATTTCCTTCATAAACGTCAGATTGGAATAATCCAAATATTTTAGGAGGTTATGGGAAACGAATTCAGATACCTTGTTCTTATGGTCTCTGATATTGACAGCAACATCGTGTAACTCGTTATATTTCAAACGGGTTATATCATCGGAGACGAACACTTTTGTATATTTGCTGTCAATAATCATAAAAATAAAAAAAGTTACAAAACCTTCTTGGCACTAAAGTCAGACGATGCCATGAAGGTATTGTAACTTAAATTTCTCTAATATTCCAAAACAACGTCTGACTTTTGTTTTCTAAATATAAATAGTATCAATTTTGAAAAATGTTAATAATATGTTTAAATAATTTTAGATATTTTTGAGTATTTTTTTATCTACTGCTGATATCCCCAAGTGATATGTCTTCCAATTAACTTTTCATCAGCATCGGAGGGAAGTTCTATAAAATTTGTGATTTCTCCATAAAAGGGAATCCATACCGCCCTTGAAACACACCTTTCCGGCATATCGTCGAAAATACATAAATTGAGATTTCCATCTCTTGCTATCCATGCCATAATTAATCCTCCTCGATGATTGATAAAATATCTTTTTCAGGCACTTTATAGTACATTTGTATCGTTTTTTGTGCTATTTCAGCATTGTTAGCCTCTATTTTACGAAACATTATTTCATTTCTTAATGGACTAAAAAATTTCACTGTATAATTCATATCCTAATCTTCTTTAATTTTTGTCAATACATAAGTAGTATCACTCTGCTCTCCAATAGTAGTTACCTTGTATTCGAGAGTGTATTCAGTTGCTGAATATTCATAAGATTTATTTTTCTCTGAAGATAAATCTAATATTCCGACAAATGAGCATATTAACCCAAATACAGAAAAAATAGCAAGTATTGCAAAACCATCTGTTTCTATTATTGAATATACAAGACCAGCAAAAGAAATCAAGCCTATTATTATACAAATCCAAATCATGATTAATTCTCCCAATATCTGTAATACTCCGGAGCCTCATCACACGTACCAATAAGATGCTTGGTGTCGTCGTTGTAAGGGATGACTCGACTATACGCTTGGTCAGATACCGTAATTATCTTTTTTAGCCACCTATCAAAATAACTAATAAAGGTTGGTATCCAACAATCTTCATCATCCTCTCTTACCAGCACCTTGTCGAACGGCTCAAACGTCTTCGGGTTAAAACGTTCAACCTTTGGCTTTGGATTCTTCCAAGTAGACCAGTCACGGTTATCTTTGGAGGGAAACAATAGGCATTCATCACCTAAAGTGGAGATTGTTCCATTAGCGAAAAATGTCTCATTACAGATTATATTTACCTCTCCGACATAATCGATTGTTATGAATTTGTCATCAACCGAATATAAACTACATACACCATAAAGCGGCGTATATAATTTAGTCCCTTTCGGGCAATCTTTGAGAATCTCGCAGAGATTCAATTCTTTTGCTTCTTTCATAACTATAAATTAAACAATAAACTTGATGCCGGGCGCGGAGTCGAACCGCCTTTTCAAACATTCATCGTGATTGTGTTTTTGGCTATATTCACGTATTCCCTGCCGTCCCGTGACGGCCTTCTCCCGGCATTGTTCGCGATTCACACCGCTACACTTTTCAGTTGGTTTTCTCAGGACCCCAAGAAAGTCTGCCAAGACTTTGAGTGGCTCCCCGGTGTGGAATCGAACCACACTGCCGTCCTACGCTTCGGATGAAGTGTGTCACAGGGCGTCTTCATCCTTCGTTGCCGGAGCATCCTATCCGGCTCTTCGGGGAGTTTTTTCTTAAACCGTATATTCCCAGTTCGTCATCGCTGGAGGGTAATTGTCCTCGAACGAGTCCGACACGAATTTCACGGTGTCCACCGTAACACCTACAAAATCCATACCTTTGTATGTATCGAAGGGATATTCCTCGACAAGATTTTTTGCTTCTTCTTCATTATTTGCCCAGCAGTCACATTCTATCGATATGCTGTACACTTCACCATTCCAGTCCTCGTGCCGGACCGTGGCTTAAACCTTGAATAACCTACACATCAGTCACAACCATATTTGGCGCACCACGCGCTTTTGCGTTTATAGTATTCGTCGAGGTCTTTTTGGAACTTCTCGTCCTTAATGGTGACCTGTCTTGACCAACACGCTTCCGGATAAAGTTCAACCTCGACATCACCATATTTAGACCTCAAATTGTCCTTAACTGTTTCTAACGACTTTTGGCTTACCACCAGTGCGATTTCATCACTCGCATTATAGTGCATATAGAATGATTTTTCTTTCTTTTTAAGAGCCTTAACAACGCTCTCAAAATCCATTTCACTTAATTTCATTTTAGTCATTGCTTAATTGTATTATCTTTATCCACTTGCTTAATATACCCTTACTCAGCGGACATCCGTTGCGTGTACCGTACTTCTCCGGATGCTTGCGGTAAAGTTCCTGCGCATCCGCCAGAATGTCAACCCTCGCCCGGTGCTTGAAAACCTGCAACTCGACCCAAGCGAAAAGAGGTGACTCCTTGCGCCATTCGACCGCCTTGGCCGCTGACGCCTCATTTGCCGCAACTATCGCCTGACGTGGCATATAACCCTTTGGACTGCCAAGTTTCTTCACCCAGCGACCGGACTTCGAGAAAAATCCGCCGTTGACCTCAATCTGTCTCTGACGCTCCGCCAACGCAAGACGTGTGTTTATCTGTATCATCTGCGCCTGACGTTCCCAAACCGCGAACATGATGGTCAGCACAAACCTGTCGCAAGTAGGCAAATCGCATATCACAACATTGCGCTCGCCCATCGCGTCTATAATGTCCAAGGCCTCAGACACTGATCTCAGACGGTCACTCTTCGCTATGCAAAGGACGTAATCATTTGCCTTGCAGTAGCGTATCGCCTCCCACAGCTGGTCACACTCCTTCAACTTCGTTCCTGAATGGACATCCGTGAACACCGCCACAGGCTCCCTTGCCATGAACATCTTCGCTATGGTCAACTGCGCCTCCAAGCCAAGGCCAGAGACCTCCTGCTCCTGCGTGGAAACCCTTCGCCACAAGACATACGGCCTTGAATCGCCTATCGGCTTGATGTCTATCTTCCGGCTCTTTCTTTTCCACATGGCCTCAATGACTCTAAAGTTGCCGGAAACCAATAGCTGTCGTGGTCTATGAAGACGCACCGCCCATATTTATCGGGTGTCTGAAAGGCCAGAATCTCATACGGCCCGAACGTTATCCCTGACGAATTGGTGAACATCACCTTGTCGCCAATCTTCAAGTCAACACCGGGAAGACTGTCGTAGAACTCGTCTTCCTTGTACTGTTTTTTCCATTCCAGGAACTCTTTCTTGTAACTTGCCATTTTTATTTTACCTCCTTGCAAGCAGATCGTCAAGATATGCCAAAAACATCACTTGTCCCTCCTTCTGTCATCGAACAACTCCGGAAGGTATGCTATCCACATCAATATAATCAATATCCACATCATACCACAGCCTCCTCTATCTTCACCCGCAGCGTATAGAAATCATCCACACACTCGAAGCAGGTTTCAGTGTCCTTTGTCACATAGGCTGATTCCGTCAAAAACCTGTCCGGATAGCCATCAAACTCATTCTCGATAACAAATGAGAAATGTCCGCTGTCAAGTTCTGAACGCTTGTATTGTTTCAACGTATCGACAGCCTCCTCCTTGCTTGCGCAAACCTGCACCTCGTTGTACAGGTCTTGGTCATCATCCGACCACGTTGTGTAGGTCACAACCCAAATCTTAATCTCCATAACGATAAACTTGATCTTGGTGAAACATATAGTAACTGTCCTCGCCGATTATGATGCCGTTCAACAGGTGAATGCCATGCGCCTTGAGGGTCTTTTCCATATCCCTGAAAGGCGGCCAGTCGTGACGTGTGCCGACTATGACCGTGGACACCTTGGTATCTATCGACACCCTTATAATCTCGTGGTGGAGATCCGTCTGGTCTATGTCTTTCGGGAATCTCACATAACCCTTGATTCCGGCCCTCTCACCGCAAAGCAGGACAAAGACCGAATCATCCTTGTATTCAGCATACAAACGCAGTAAGGCTGAAACAGGCGTAATTTTCTCGCCCGTCATGTCAATCTGCCTGTCAGTCTTGGCGAATCTCAACGCATACTCAACTATTCTCATTTCAACAAATCTTTTCTAACTTCTTCCGGAAGATACTCATAGACCTTTTCCAGCATTTTTCTCATACCGGCTTTATAAGCAAAATCAACCTCTCTAATAGGCGTCATTTCTCCAAAGGCGGAATCTTTTTGCATGATATGGAAACCGATTCTTGATAAATCTTTGAACTGATGCATATATTCGCTGGCCGAATTTTGCATAAACCTGCTTGTTCCGAATAATTTCATATCTTGATGCCCTCCCTCGTTGATGCGGTCACAGATTTCCGCATCGCCAAACACCAGCATTACCTCCATAGCAGCCCCTCCACGTTGAATGACCTCCAAGACTGTTTCTCGCAGTCCCAATACTTCATAAGCCCGACCGTGTCAGGCCTTGGCTCTCCTTTCGGCTGCCAGAGCGTACCGTCAGCCAACTTCATAAGCGAACGTTTCAGAGTTCCAACGGCCTCCCTTATCGTGCCGTCCTTCTTGACAAAGCGGAACTTGACCGCCTCATCCATCATCCGTGATTCCAACAGCATCACCTCTTCGGCCTGCTTTTCGGTGAGTCCGAATGTCACCAGTTCTTCTTTCTTTTTCATAAAGATTATTTGATTAGTTATTTACCATATCTCCCCACCACAACCTCTCGCATCCTTTCATAATTCAGGAACAAATTGTATGCCTGAACAACCCGGTCACGATAAGCATCGCTCTTGTTGTGCCAGTACACCGTCATAGCCCAGTCGCCCTTGCCGTTGTGCTCACCCTGAACAACGTCAAACATATCCAAGGATCGCTTTATATCCCTTGCGTCATCCAAGGTGAACTCCTCCCTGCCGAGAATCCTGTTCGCTTCCCTTACATATACAGGCGTTATCTGCAATATCCCCGTGTCGCTGTCCCTGCCCTCCGCAAGCGGATCGAAACGGCTCTCAACGTACATCATCGACAGTATCAGCAGCCCCCTTTCGTCAAGCCCCGGCTGCCGTTGCGGTTCATACACAACGGCCTCCGGTTCATCGTTTCTTTCAAGTGGACTATCAGCGTGGCACGCTATCACCGCGCCAGCCCAAGCGAATTGCGACGCTATCGCCACCGCAATCCAAATTCTATTCGGATTCTCCATATCACAAACCGATTTTAAAGTTCAACAGATATAACATAATCCTTTATGCCTAAAACTTCGCAGCCCCATTCGACAGCCTCTTTCATCGACTTAAATTCATAGTCGCTGCCGTCTACGTGACAGTTCCAACTATCAATGAACCAAGAGCCCGGTGCATCAATAGTAAACCTCTGTACCTCCTCAATGTCACGACTTCCTTTATTTGACACGAGTTGCACAACCGGCCAACAACCCTCCCTGACCTTAATTTGAGGTGGGTAAAAAGTCTTTCTGACAACTATTATATTCTTCATCGTTAATTCAATTCAATTACAATGTTACTATCGATGCCTAACTCTTTATTCGATTCTGCCGGAATACAACTATTCCCCATTAAAGCGAACCCGTTCTTGCGGATAACCTCCGCAAGAACTTTCCCATCACCAGCCAATATCGCCACCGTCTCCTTAGCGTCTGCCTCTATCGTCACGCCAAGCCTAAGCCATATCTTTTTCATATCGCAACCAATTTACACTGTTAACATATTCGGCTATATCCTCAGGGTAGCCGTTGCCCTCCACGTAGTCGCAAAGAGCCGCCTTGACGTCAGACTCCTCGCCACCGTCCATCGCCCGTGCTATCGGATAGGCCAGATCCGGCCATATCTCACCGTATTCGGACACCTCGGCATAGAATAGCCTTGGGTCATACTCTTCGCCCGCCCTGCGGTCTAAAATCAAATCAATTATCATAATAGAATCGTACTTTAATTGTCCTATCATCAATGATATTATATTCCATACGCAACTCGTCCAGACCATCCGCATAAGCCCGTATATCAAATAAAAGTTCCTGATAGAAATTCCATCCGTTCATGTCATGGAATGTCATTTCAGTTTTATCCTCAGAAAGAACCGCCTCCCACAAGCAACCACCGCAGAAGAAAGCCCAGACACCCAGCGCAGGATCGCTTATACACTCGAAGCAATCCTCAACCCATTCCGGCACGGCATCCTTGCCGTCAAACTTCACATAAGTTCTCATAACGATTCAACCTCCTTAATCAGCCTTTGCAGTTCATAAACACGTCTTTGCAGCGTCTCCTGCGTGTCATACAGACGCCACGAGCCTACATTGCCGTTGCGGTTCAGCTGCTGCATTATATTCTGCCGTGTCGTTCCCAAATCAGCGGCACAGACTCCAGTATCCGGATAAATCCGCTTTTCCCCCGTGCTAACATTCACTGCTATTATCTCTCTCTTCATTCAACCTGTCCTCCAAGTAATTAAGATTAAACACCCATATCAAACCGAGCAACATAAGGCCGTTGCCGTGCCACTTTATCGCCACAAGCACGATGGGCAAAGTTATTATTGCCCACCACGCCAAACGTCTTTTCCAGATAGTACTCATATCTTCACAATTTCTACGTATGCCGTTCCCGTAAATTCGGGGATGTACATACGGAACGACACGAAAGCCCCCGCGCGCCTTGTTCCGTCCTCGTTGTTATCTCCCCAATACATCCTCCGAAAATCCGTCACAATGGCACGAAATTCGGCCTGTGCGTCTGCCAGATTGTCAAACACCTTTCTAACAATGCGGTCGAGACTCGGATAATAAGCCAAGACCAACCATTTATTCTCGTTCATTTTCCATTCGTTTTACGGCCTCATCCCGCAGGACGCCGGCCTTCTCCTTACATTCTAATTCAACTTTCCCGTCAGGCTTGATCCAAGCCTCCCACAGCGCACCATGCCTGTAGAAGGCCCGGAACTCGCCAAGACCCTCGCACGAAATACGTGCCACGTTCTCGGTCGGCAATCTCATACGAAAGTAAACGTTACTGCCTTGAACCCCCTGCGTTGCCCGACCGCCATCATCCACCGTTCGGGCTTATCTTTGGACTGCCACAAAGCGAAATTCAATCTTGGTTGCTTGATGCGCCCCTGTCCGTCCATTTGTGGCGAGCTTATGCCGCTATATATCCCGATCGCAGCCCTCAAGTTGTTGAATGTCTCCAACGGATTGTGTCCACGAAAGTCGTTGACCGTGTAAGGTGCTTTTACATTTATTACTATCGTCTCCATACAGCCTACTCCTCCACATCCTTAACTACAATGGCGTTGCACCACCATCTTCTGTCCTTCCATGTATCATAACTAAAAGCCGCCAAATAACCGCCGTGGAAAGCCCCGATCCCGCTTTCGCTGCCCATTTTGTAATAAGGACGGAACTCACACCAGTAGCCGTAACTTTTTTCAGGCGACAATTCAGGGTGCTCGGCATTCTTCAGTATTTCAGCCGCCTCCGTCTGGTCGGGTAGCCTGCCCCCGTGCTCTTTTGCGAATTTCTTCGCCTTGGCAAAACTCATCGCCTCGTCCGACACCGCAACGATATCGAACGACATTCTCCTTTCAAACTTCTGTTTCATATGCATCTATTTTTTTGTTTTACTCCCACCAGGCGAAGATGTCATCATCATCAGTTCTGTAGGCCTGAACCTCGCCCGACCAACAGAAGTCGCCTCCGAAGCTGTCATAGTCGATATCGAGGCCGCTTCTGTGGTCAGCCTCTGACAGATAGCCGGTCTTGCCGACCTCTTTCATCGCCCTGAGGGCATCGTCTTTTGTTCTAAAAAGTATTTTCATTTCATTCGCCCGTGTCGCCGATAGCGCAGCGTTTTTTGTTAGTTAAAATCTCTTTGCCTCACAATCAACATAATATTTGCGCAAATCCTCGTTCTTGCGCTTGAACGTTACCACCTTTTGCAAATAGCGTTGTTCGTTCTTGCGAATGAACCGTTCTGCCAAAATGGCGCACACGTCACCGCCTAAAGAACCTCCGGCAGCGTTCTCATTGCCATATATGACCGTAAACAAGTTGCTATCCTCGTCCGACCTTTCGGCAACCGCCAACAGTCCAAAAAAACTATTCGTGAACACGTATTGCTCACCGGTGAAAAGGCAATGCACCTCGGCAACCCTCCATTTCATTGTCGTTACTTCCATAATGTTATACCGTGTAATCGTGAGCATATCCGATAAGTCTCCAGCAGTCTCCCTGCCTAAAGATTCTCCTGTAAATAGTTGCGTACTTCACTTTACGCACTTCGAGGGTGTTGTACACCACTTGCAGCCGTTCAGCCGCCTCTTTTCTTTTCATCATAATTCTGTTAGTTAATGTTATTCGAGCCGTGGGGAGGCCTCGATCCTCCCCGAACCCCAAAGCACGGCTATTTATACCGCCTGATCACACGCAGGCATTTGCCCGTATCCGCAAGTATTCGGACGTCATCGAGGATAGTCTGAGCCTCGCACACCGCCTCATAAAGGCTATGGAACTCGCTCTTATATAGCGACTTTGTCGCTTTTTTACCGTTCAGCATAACACTACTCGCTAAATAGTCCTGTCAAATATTTTGCGTCCATCGTTACCATCCAAGAGTTAGCCCCCGCGTTGCGGAAGGCTCTTTGTACCATACCGTTTTTTACAGCGGGTACCACAAAATAGGTAAAATACCGTTCACCGTCAAGGCTGAAAACCATTACAATGCCGTCCGTGCAAAAATTGGTTACATCCAATTTCAACTCCCCATTACGGAGGCGTTTGTCGCTAATTCTAATTCTCATTTCTAAAATGTTTTTTTAAAGTTGTTCGAGCCCCGTGCCGGAAACGATCCGGCACAACGCACCATGCGGGGCTATTATTATTTCTTACATAACTCCCTGAAGTGGCAAGCCGAGGCTCTCCTTAAGTAGTCCAGAGCCCTTGCCGGTGTCCAGGTCTCCCAAGCCCGAAACTCCTTATCCTCAGAGCCCTCGACTTTGACCATACGACCGAGCACACCGGCACGGTTGTAATTGTCGTTGTGAAGGTGATTCACAATATATTTTGGAGTGACATCCTCCAAGCCAAGACCGTCCGCCTCGGCAAGTGATTCAACCATGGCCCAATTATCCCTAATGGTCCTGAGACATGAAGAGAGTGACTTGTGTTCTCTGTTGACAAGAGTTCTGAATTCCTTGAGTGCCTTTGCACTGAAATTAGCTTTGTTCATAACTTTTTTTTTAATTGTTAAACTTTGGAAAGGGCTGGTGGAATTGAACCACCATAAAAAAAAACCTTTGCCCCCTAATTAATGCCACCAGAGGCCTCTGCCTCCACCCGTGCCAGCCGACCGCTAGTATTAGTTTGCTTACGCCTCCTGACATCGTGACATACTGACAAATTGTCAGATTTCCCGTGTGGTTCGGAAAACCCAAGGGCCTACTCTATTTGTACGCTCAAAGCGTTTCGCTAAAAGACATTTCGTCCACGCACAGGCACAGCACTCCCTTACATTCTCCGCACGGTGCTCAGTATTGTCAAAGAGCTGCCAACTGGAAGCCTCTTCGGTGCCTTCCTTTTTTGTTGACATTGCAAATATATTACAAATTCCTGTAATTGCAAATTTTTTTCTTGCAATTTATCAAAATTTTTAGTTCAAACCGCAATAGAAAGCACTCCAAGGCACTTTTATTTTTGACGAACTTTGAAATTTGATACACAACGACTCCGAAAAACTTTAAGACTCACGGTAACGCAATATATAGGCACACATACACGCACGTAGGCACACCGCAAACAAATACCAGACTTGACAAGAAAACGTTTTATTTTAGCCTGTAATACACGTTTACACCTTGAGTGGTACTCCGTATCATTTTTGGGGTGAAACGCGCTAAAAACGGCCTTAAAACGCTTTTTCAAAATGTTTCAAAAGTTGAAACATTAACTCATTGATTTTCAAGTAGTTACAAGATTCATTTCATCGTAATAGGGCTGTAACTATTTGATATTCAAAGGGTTGCGGGGGTTTTCAAGGAAAACCGAGGGTGCGGTGGTGTGACCCTGAAAAAATTTTTTTTCGATATTTTCAGCCCTTACCCATAGGGAGCTTGTGCCAAAAAATGGCACAATGTAGTTTTGAAGCCGATAAATCTCTATCGCATAAGAAATCACCGCAAACTACATAGGTATAACGCATTGATTTGTGGTAAATTATGAAGATGTAGTGTAGTAATGTAGTTATATACACACGTAACATTAAAAAACTCTCCTGCGTATATATTATAGGAACGCACACAGACGAGAAAAAAGTTAGAGATGCCCTACACTGACTACACAACTACACTGGACGGCTGTAATTCATTCACTCTCCGTCAGTTGCGCCAGTGTAGTTTCAATGTAGTGTAACTACACTGAAAAGGGTGAAAAATGTAAGTAATTGATTATCAATAGTGGTCATAAATTTTTAAGTGTATAAAGATACATTCGTGTTTCCGGCACGGTCTTTGAAGGCTTGGGCGGGTCGTTATGGTAGCGAAGGAAAGTCTTCGTCTGGGGCAGGAGGTCCTGCTTCTGGCGACGGGTCGGAGGGGCACGATAGACGCCCTCACGCAGACGAGCCTCGGTGTTCTTACCGGGGAAGGCGAGTATGTTGTGTGCGGTTACGGGGAGATAGGGGTATGCGGCGGAAGAGGATAGAGGGCCGGTACGAGGTGACGGACGCCGGGGAGGTGCTCTCCGGGGGGCTTCCGCTGAGTCCGGTGCGTGGCGTGTGGGTCTCGATAGGGGGGAAGCGCAGGAGGGTGGACTGGCTCGTGGCGCGTGCGTTCGTGCCGAACCCGGAGGGGCGGCCGTATCTGGTTCACCTGAACGGTGACGTGCGGGACAGCCGGGCGGAGAACCTGGCGTGGAGCGAGTCGCCGCAGGTGTGGAGACGGGTCGGGAGGAAGGCGAGTCCGCGTCCGGTGGGGGCGTGGGACGGGGCCGGGAATCCCGCCGGGTCGTGGAGCGGCGTCGTGGAGGCGGCGCGGGCGACGGGTCTGAGGCCGTCCGGGATAAGGTCGGCCGCGGACAGGAAAGGTAGTTGCGGGGGGCTGCTATGGAGATGGCTGTGACGGGCCGGACGCGGGCCGAGGCGCTCGCGCGGCTGAAGGAGCTGATGTGGCGGGATGTCTGGCGGGAGGAGCTGGACCTGCCGGGCGTGGTGTACGAGGAGCTGGAGGGTGGCTCGGTGCGGGCGAAGGTGGATTTGGGAAGACTTAAATGATTTGGATATGGAAGAGATTGCGAAGAAGAGGCGGGGGAGGCCGCCCAAGGTCAAGAGTGAGCGGTCTGTGGCTCCCGAAAGGATGTCGCCGGAGGAGCTGGAGCGGGAGATAGCGGTGCTGACGGACAGGCTGGTGCGTTGCAGGCTCGCGCTGGACAGGAAGCGCGGCGACGTGCCGCGCGGGAGGGAAGTGGAGTTTGCGGATTTGGTGAAAGATTGATATATTTGCGGGTCTAAAAGGGGTGGCCCGGTGCGAGCGGGGGTGCGGGCGGCGCACACCGTCTTGGTCAGGCCGTGGATGAGTGAGGAGGGTTTCCCCGAAGGAATTCTGCCCTCCGATCCGAGCGGGGTACCGGGCGTAAATTTCATAGCCCCATCCTCGGCAGCCGCTCCGGCGCGTGGGGATTTCAGGTCCCCCGGAGGGTTCGAGTCCCTTGCGCGCCGCTCGTTATTGAAAAGAATCGATGGACTGGAAATTCATAGAGGACCGCCTCGTCGGGGTCCAGGAGCAGGCGGGCACGCTCGTCGGGCTGGGGGCGTCTGACGAGCGGGTGAACAAGCGTACGGAGGCCGGGCTGTGCAAGGTCTTCCGTCGGATGCTGTGCGGCGTGGAGGGCGGCGAGTCGGGCGGGCTTATGCTCGCCGACGAGGACGGGCAGCTGTACGGGTACAACGGGCGGTGGTACGAGCTGGTGACGGAGGAGGCGCTGCTGGAGCTGGTGATAAGGGTGATGGAGCGTCTGGACGTGGGGCTGGTGTACCACACGTCGTCGGCGAGGGCCGTCCGTGACTTCTGCGAGAACGCGCTGGTGGGGGAGTCCCGGTGCAGGTTCGTGCCGGACCGGCGGTGGGTGTGCTTCACGAACGGGGTGTACGACATCCGGGAGGGGCGCCTGCTGGGGTTCGGCCCGGAGTACGTGACGGACATGGTGATGGACTACGCGTTCGACGCGGACGCGAGGTCGCGGCTGTGGGATAGCGTGCTGGAGCGGACGGTCCCGGATCCGGGGATGCGCGCGGCGTTCCGTCAGTTCTGCGGGTGCATGCTCGCGGACCGGCGGGAGTACAAGATAGAGTACATAACGTTCGTGGTCGGCGAGGGTCAGAACGGAAAGAGCGTGATATGCAAGGCGGTGGTGAACACGCTGGGGAGAAGGGTGGCGAGCAGCTACAACCCGGAGCAGCTGTTCAAGAGCAGCCAGAGGGACTACCACCTCGCGGACGTGAACGGGAAGGTGGTGAACTACTGCGACGACGTGTCGAACAAGGACTTCTCCGGGGGCGACTTCAAGATGTTCGTGTCTGGGGCGCCTTTCACGGGGCGTCATCCGTACTCCAGGCGTCCGACGAAGGTGGACAAGGTTCCGCTGATGCTGTGCTGCGCGAACAAGATACCGCCGACGACGGACGACTCGGAGGGGTATTTCAGAAGGTTCCTGGTGGTCCTGGCGCCGAACAAGGTTGACGACCGTGACAAGGACCCGCAGCTGGAGCGGAAGCTGGCGGCTCCGGAGGTGAAGGCGGCGATATTCGACTGGATGCTGGAGGGCTACCGTGAGTTCGTGGCGAACGGTGGGAAGATAGACGTGCCGCAGTCGGTGCGTGATGTCGTGGAGGAGATGAAGGCGAGCGCGAACTCGCTCAGGCGTTGGCTGGACACGGAGGGGTATGTGGCCGCGGAGCCGAGGCAGCGGACCGGCGAGGGCTGGCGTCCGCTGAAGGAGTGGGTGCAGGAGTACATCAACTACTGCAAGGACTGGGGGGAGACGCCGAGGTCCAGGAGCGCGGTGACGGACATGTTCTCGAAGATGGGGGCGGCGAAGTCCAGGCGTGGTGACGGTATGTGGTACTATCTGGAGCGGAAGGTGGAGCTGCCGGAGGCTGAGGAAAAGGATGTGATGGCAGATTTGCCTTTTTAATCAATTAGTTATAATGAGCGAGTTTAAGTTTTTCATCAAGCCGGGGTTCAGGCTGAACCCGGATGAGAGGGTGGTGCGGGCGATAGTGAGGGGCGTGGAGAGGTGCGGCGGTCACTGCCCTTGCCACAACAGGTACGCTGGCACGGAATTTGATGTGTGTCCGTGCAAGGCGTACCGGGAGGAGGACGAGTGTTGCTGTGGGTTGTATATTAAAAATCAATAGGTTATGAAAATCACAGAAGAGATTCAAGGGTATCTGGAGAAAATCAAGGATTTCTCCGGCAACGAAGGATGCAGTGCGGTGTGCCTCGTGTCGGACGAGGATAAATACAGCGTCATGATAGGTGGCGAAAAAGTTCTGATTGTCGCGGCTTTGGCTTCTGAGGCGCAGAGGAATCCGGAATTCCGGGCGGTTCTGCACAGAGCGTGCGCCGTAGTTGAGGAGTGTGACAAGGAGGTGAAAACGTTAAAATCATAGAGTCATGGAAGAAAAGGAAGTTAGACTTGTGCCGGATGAGATTTCGGCGAAGATGAAGGAGCTGGAGGGTGTGTGCTCGAAGGCGGGGGTGAATCTGTTGTGTGTCGCCAGCACGGGGACGGCGCTGACGCACTATGTGAACGGTGACACCGTTCCGTTGACGGCGGCGCTGGTGACGATGGCTGAGCGGTATCATTCCGTCCGCACGATTCTGAACACGGTTGACCAGATTGTATTCAAGCCGTTGAAGCACACTGTCGAGGGGCCGGACGTCTTCGAGCGGGTGACGGAGGAGATGCACCGGACGTGGAAGGCGAAGAACGCGGACTACGGGTGCAGCTTCGACGACGGGATAGACCGCTTCGGGCTTGTGTCGGCGGCGGTGCGGATATGCGACAAGGCTAACAGGTTCGCGAGCCTGGCCGACGGCAAGGAGGCGCTGGTGAAGGGCGAGTCCATCAGGGACACGCTGATGGATCTTGCGAACTACTGCGTGATGACGGTGATGCGATTGGACAGGGATAATGGGGAAGGATAGTTTCAGGTTCGACTACGATCCCCTGGCGGCCTTGGCGAACTGCCCGAAGCTGCTGGGGATGGAGCTTGTGCCGCACGGGAGCGGTCTTCAGGGCGGGTATTACCTGAACGGTGACCGGCATCCTTACCGCAGGGACAAGCTCAAGGTCTTCGTGAGCAGGGGGAGCGTGTGGATAAGCGAGGAGGGCGGCAGGTGCGTGTCGCTGACGCAGTGGCTGCGCGAGTTCGGCGGGGCGGAGACCTACCGCGACGCGGTTCGGATGATCAACGGCGAGCCTCAGTCTGTGGACTGGAACCGGGAGTTCCGCAGGATAGTGTCTCCGGAGGTGAAGTACGTGCCGAAGGACGTGCTGGAAGCCGCGCGGGCGTATGACCTCGGCAGATGCCCGCTTTTCCGCTGGATGTGCGGGCTTTTCCCGGAGGCGGCGGTGAGGGATGTCTGGGAGAGGTTCAACGTGACGACGGACTCGAAGGGGAACGCCGTGTTCTGGTACACGGACTCCGCGGGCAGGGTGCTGTTCGAAAAGCGGATAGCATACGGCGAGGACGGGCACAGGCTGAGGGACTTCTTCCCCGGCAGGAAGTACCGCGTGGGCGACGGCTACACCGGGAGGTGCTATTTCGGGGCGCATCTGGTCGATCAGGGGCGCAAGGTGTACGTCTGCGAGAGCGAGAAGACGTGTCTTCTGGTCGCCTTGGCCTATCCGGGGCGTCAGTGCGTGGCCACGGGCGGCAAGGGGAACCTCCGGGATGTGGACGCCAACATGGTTTTGCTTCCGGACATGGACTGCCGGTTCGAGTGGCAGGAGAGGGGTGAGATATGGCCATGGTGGGAGAAGTGGGGAGTCAGGGAGATACCGGAAAAATCGGACATCGGAGACATGATAGTCTGGAAAAGGATTCGCGATATGAACGTAAAAGGTTAAAATTCGCGTTTTGGGCGCGTTTTTGCGTAAAAGCGAGGAAATGTATATCTTTGGGGTCAAAACCCCGTTAAAACGAAAATAAATGAAAATTTGGGACAAGATTGTGAGGTTCTGGTGCCTCAATGTGATGAACCCGGTCGAGGCAAGCGGCGAGAAGGGCGGGTTCAGGTATGTTTTCCGCCGCTACACGCTGGAGCTGCGGACCGTGAGCGGCAACTGGCGGATGAGGGTGACGGCGTGCGAGCATCCGTTCGGCTATTTAAGGGCGAGCGTCGAGCAGGGCAAGGAGGACAACGTGTTCGGCTTCGCGAACGTGCTGTACTACCTGACGATGACGATGACGACCGACCAGCGGCTTGTGGACGAGGTGCAGAAGGCCCTTGTGGACTACGAGAAGCGCGTGGAGGAGAAGGAGAAGGCCGAGGATGACCCGGAGGAGGAGAAGGCGGCCATGGAGGAGGTCAGGGGCGTGCAGGAGTACGTCGAGATGGGCGCGAGGGAGCGCAGGAAGATGGAGAGAGAGATAAATGGTCGATTTCGTAAATCAGTAAAAAAAGCTGAAACGCTTGCAAAATAATCTGATAACTATTATTTTTGCATAGTTATTGCTATGTGGAAGATAGCAAAATAGACAATTAGCATCCCCTGTTAGTAGAATAGTGCTTCCACCGCTATTTGAACGCTGGGGATTGTTTTACTAAAAATGGAAACAGAAATTTGGAAACCGGTTGTTGGTTACGAGGGATTTTATGATGTAAGTAATTTGGGCCGAGTAAAAAGCTTGACGAGAGTCATTGTGCAGGGAAATGGAAAAAGGATTACGGTTAAAGAACGAATCCTCAAAACTGCTGTTCAAAACCGAGGTTACGAGTTCGTATCCTTATCCAATTCGTCAGGAAAGAAATATAAGCTCGTGCACACTCTTGTGGGTACGGCATTTATTCCAAATCCACATAATAAGCCGTTTATTGATCATATTGACGGGGATAGAAGAAATAATAGAGTAGAAAATCTAAGATGGTGTACACCAAAAGAGAATAGTAATTTTGAGCTTGCTATAAAACATACTTCGGATGCTGCCCGTGGGAAAACTGGAAAATTATGTCCAAATTCAAAAAAGGTTTCTCAATATAGTTTGGATGGTAATTTTATACGCTCTTTTTATGGCACTCTTGAAGCTGGCCGTGAGACTGGCATTAGTAATATATCAAGAGCTTGCCTAAATCCTAACAGAACGGCTGGCGGGTATTTTTGGAGATATGAAGATAGATAATTAGGGCACAGAATTTGTAAGAGGAAAAGATACGAAGTGAAGCCATATCGGCGGAACAGACTAAAAACAAAACAAATGTTAGGGACTTATTACAAGAAAGGCACGAAAAGTGACTATGCGAGCGTGGATATGCTGCCCGGTGGGCAAGACATTCCTCGCATAATCATCGAAAGCATCGAATTTCATGAAAGCCTGCGAGTGAACGGAAGACAGGAAAAAGACGTGTGGTTGTTCAAGTTCGCACCGAATCCTTTTACGGAAAAGAGCATGGTCGGAAATGTTACGAACCGAACCCGGATTGCCAAGGCGCACTGGAACGACATCGTTGAGGACGGACGTCCTTGCGAGGGTAGGATTGACTTGCTCCACAACATTCCGGTCAGGCTGACCAAAGAGGAGGCACGCGATGTACAAAACGGCGGGACCACCTACGGCCTCCGCATCAGCCGCTATCCGGCGGCCTCGGTAGAGGAGATGCAGCAGTGGCTTGTCGAGAACGGCTACGCACCCGCACAGGCTCCTGCCGCGAAAAAGGTCATAACCGAGGACAAGGTCGGTGTCATCGTGGACTGGGCGTTGAAGAACGGCCTTGACATGGCGGCGATAAAGGAGCGTTACGACTTCGAGAGCCAGACGGTGGAGGACGCGGTGGCTGACGGGATAGCCGCCAAGCCGCAGGAGAGTGACGATTTGCCTGAATAGCGATGGACAAGAACGAGGTCTGGATGGAGAAGCGCTGCGGGCGGATAACCGCGAGCGAGCTGGGGCAGCTGGTGTCGGCTTCCGGCAAGGTTATAGACAGTAACGTGTCGTATGTCCGGGCGAAGAGATTCGAGCGGCGTCACGGGTTCTCCCTGCCCGTTTCGGCAAGGGCTATGGACATCGGCAACGAGACCGAGCCGGACATCTTCCGCTGGGCGGTCGGGAATCTTCCGGAGTGCAAGGCGGCGCGTTTCGTGTACTCGAAGGACCTTCCGGAGGTGCCTTTCTGGATTCCGGAGGGTATGCCGATGTTCGGGGCGAGTCCGGACGCCTATTCCGAGGATGATAGCGTTGTCCTGGAGTTCAAGACGATGGTCGGGAACGAGACGGTCGAGTTCTTCTGCGACGAGCGGACAAGCGGCGAGGAGAAGTCCTTCCGTGTGTTCAAGGACCACGGCCCGCAGATTCTTGGGCTGTTCCTGTCGAATCCGAAGGTTAAGAGCGTGGTGCTTGTGAAGTACGCTCCCGTTAGGGATGACATAATGAAGGACTTGGACTCTCTGCTCGCCCCTTGGCGCGGCGTAGTGTTCCGTTTCCGCAGGGAGGACTACGCCGAAAGCATCGAGGATATGCGCCGCAGGGTGCTTCTTTTCGACGCGTTCATAGACTCGGACATGAACCCTTCCAAGATGAAGGAGGGCTGGGAGCTTGTGGACGGCAGGTTGGTGAAGGTTGAAAAAGAGAAGAAAAGTGTTACTGGATAATTTTTATATCAGTGTTGACGGTCGCCGAATGGGGCGTCTCCGGCAGGGCGAGGACGGGAGCGCGAGGCTCTTTCCTATGCCGGGGTGCTCCATCGGCTTGTATTTCGAGATGCTGAGCTGGTTGATGGACAACGAGGAGGAATTAACGTGGGTTTTGGTCAGAGAAGAAGGCCCCCGGAGGCCGACAGGAAGATGTACGAGTACAGGACGCCGCTGAACAGGCGGAGCGCTCCTGCGATAGTGCGTTTCTTCGACTACTGCTACAAGCGGGGGGTCTGGGACGCTTGCGAGCGCGGCGACGACTACGAGGTGCGTAACTTCCTTGAGGAGCACACGGTCTCGTGGAAGTTCGCCGTCCTTGGCGAGCCGGGCGACCTTGACTGGGAGACATGGCGTTTCCTTATGTACCGCTGGGCGAAGGAGCGCGGTATGAACGAGTTCGCGGAGTTCTACATCTACGAGATCATCCGTCAGAACCATCTGTGGTACTTCCTTCCGTACTGTATGCGCTTCTATCTGAAAGGGATGTCCGAGTGGCTTAAAAGGCCGGAGCCGAGGGCGATAGACGCGTTCATGTCCACGCCGAGGGTTCGGTGGAGTCCGGACGGCAAGCTGGCATTGAGGATGGTCAGCACGGACTACGTGTCTGATATGCATATGTTCGCATTCGAGTACCGGAGGGTGCCGGAGGACGAGCGCGATTTCAGCATCATAGCGTTCGAGCAGTACGCGAGGGCGATACACGACCTGACAAGGAAGTGGCGGGGCAGACAGAGGTTCACGTTCCAGGTGAGAAGGGATATTGAAGAAATCAAAAAAGAATCGAATGAAAATGAAGAGTCAAGTCTACAACATGGACTGTCTGGAGTTCCTGAGGAATCAGCCGGACAAGAGCTTTGATTTGGCTGTGGTTGACCCGCCGTACGGTGGCGCTAACGACCTCAGTATCAATGGGGGGGGGCGTTTCGGCCAAAGGTTCGACCGTTACAAGGACGGGCGGCAGCTGGTCGGCGAAGTGCGGAAAAAAATCATAGGCTGGGACGTGGCACCCGGCGAGGAATATTTCAGGGAGCTTTTCCGTGTCGCGAAGAATCAGGTCATCTGGGGCGGGAACTACTTCTCGCTTCCTCCGACAAGATGCTTTTTGGTCTGGCGCAAGCTGACCATTTCGGAAAGTTTCAGTATGGCCATGGCGGAGTACGCGTGGACAAGTTTCAACGGCAACGCCAAGGTGTTCGAGTGCGCGCCGCAGGGAAGCGCGAAGGAGCAGCGTTTCCACCCGACGCAGAAGCCGGTGGCGTTGTATTCTTGGGTCTTCAAGCAGTTCGCCAAGCCGGGGGACAGGGTTCTTGACACGCACCTTGGAAGCGGCTCGTCAAGGATAGCTGCGTACGGTCTGGACTTGGACTTCACGGGCATAGAGATAGACAAGGAATATTTCGACAAGTCGGTGGAGCGCTTCGAGCGTGTGTGCCACGGCGTGCAGGACATCGGCGGTCACAGGATAGAGCAAGGGAGTTTGTTTTAGTGTGGGACTGGGCATAGACATAGAGGATAGGAAGCCGAAGCTGTTCCGCACGGGCCACGAGGAGCCGGGCGAGTTCCGTCTGGACTACATACTGCTTCCCTACGGCCTTTTCTACGATAAGACGGCCTGCGTGTTGAAGGCGAGGCGGGGCGACCGTCTTCGTCTTTTCAACGGCCCGGACTGCCGCATCATCAAGGCGATGGTGGTTGAGGGTGACCTTTGCGATTTGCTTTGCCGGATCCGCTACGGCGTGGCGTGGAGGATAGCGTACCAGAAGTGGCTTCTGAACGCCCGGATGGAAGGGTACGGCAAGGATGTGTTTTTTGAGGACAAGTGTATTTTTGTGGTAATAGACAAGCAAGATGAGGAAGAGCGAGAGCCGGCCGCCGAGGTGTATAGAGACCCGCGCGTTTCGCGTGCAGGCAAGAGGCGCGGACGCCCTGCTTCTGCCAAGAAACGCCGTGGAAGACGCGTTCTGGGTAAGAAAGGCCGAGGTTGACGTGCTGTTCGAGACTCTTGACGGCAAGAGGATGCGCCCCCGTTTCGTGGCGGCGTGGAACAACAAGGGAGGCGTGTACGACGGCGAGCTGGACTGCGTGTGCCGGCAGCGTTTCGGCTTCCCTTTCGTGAACATCCGGTCGATGTGGAACAGTCGGCTGGGATTTGTCGATGACTACTGGTTTCTGGTGGAATTGAATGAAGCATGAATTTACGTATTTATCAACAAAAATTAATTGACGAATCAAGACTGGCCCTGTCGAGCTATAAGCACATAATCGTGCAAAGCCCAACAGGGTCAGGCTAAACGGCAAAGGGGTTCTTATCGGGTCGATGGCATCGATGAGCAATTATCGTGTTTTGATTCTTGCACATAGCGAGGAGATTCTCAAGCAAGATGCGGCGCATACAAGGAAGTGGGGCGTGGACTCGGCTGAGGTTTATGCGAAAACACGAAAGATGCCAGACTCGAAGTGTTGCGTTATGATGGTGCAGACACTGCGTCAGCGTTTGAAGAAACAAGAATGGCTTGATTGGTTTTGTACTTTCAAGTTTATAATTCTCGATGAGTGTCATCGGTCCGAGTTTGATACTGTCTTTCAGCAACGGGTAACGCAGGATGCTTTTGTGGTAGGTCTTTCCGCATCCCCTGCCCGCTATGGACAAATGCGTCAGTTCGGACTCGATTATGGCGCTATCGTGGTTGGCCCGCAGGTGCAGGAAATTATAGATATGGGCTACCTATGCCGATGCCGTCTATTCTCGCTTGACGCTCCGTCAATGGATGATGTCGAGTGGGACTATAGCCGTGGGGATTACAACCTTGGCCAGATGGCGTCCAAGTTCAAGTCCAAGGCGCGTTATGTCGGAGCTGTGGAGAACTACGAGCGTCTTTGTAAAGGTCAGAAATGTATCGTATTCTGCTGTTCAAGTGAGCAGACGATAAATCTTACGCGCGAGTTCTGCGAGCGTGGCATTAAGGCCAAATACTGCCTTTCTGGCAGTTTTGACGAGGATGAGGAATACAGCGGTGAGCGCAAGGCGGTGGTAGATGCTTTTGCCAGGGGTGAATTTCCTGTTCTGGTTAATTTCGGTCTGTTTACCACGGGTATCGACATTCCGGACATCAAGGTCGTAATGCTGATGTTTTCGACGACATCGTTGGTCAAGTATCTGCAATGCCTTGGGAGGGCTTCAAGGATTGCCGACGGAAAAAACGGCGAGTTTATCTGTATGGATTTCGGACGGAATTACGAGAGGTTGGGAAGGTATGAGGATAACAGAGATTGGTCGGTTTGGCACAACACCGGGCAGGGCGGCGGTGTCCCGCCCGTCAAAGAGTGTCCGCAGTGTCACAAGCTGGTTCCCGTTTCGTGGACAGACTGTAAGTTCTGCGGCTACCATTGGCCGTCAAGGCAGGAGACATACCAAGCGGAACTGCAAGAGATAGTGTCCACCACATCGGGCGAGGAGGAGACATTGGAGCAGTATGTGGCACGTCAGAAGCTGGCGGGGAAGAAGAACAACTGGATTCTCGTGAACGTCTGCATAAAGAACGCCGACAACCAGAAGGAGGCTTTTATGCGTGCCATAGACGTGCTGCGGACAAAGCACGGCGAAAACATCAGCCCGAAGTTCTGGTGGTTTTTCAAGAAGGAGATTCTTTCCAAGGTCAAGGTGAAGAAGAAAGAGGACACAGGTCCGTCGCTGTTTGCACAATCGGGCGGAAAACGTTAACTTTGTGTCATGGCAATAATACCGACACAGGAGAATCCCTTTGACAGGAAGCGCAGGTCTTCGGAGGAGATGCGTATCCAGGCGGAGTGCGTCAAGGTTGCGTGGAACGAGTTTCCTGTCACCAGGCACCTCATTTTCCACGTTGAGAACGAGAGTAACAGATCGGATATTGTCGCTGGCGCAAGGCGCAAGGCGCAAGGCATCGTGCGTGGTGTCGCCGACCTTTTGTGTCTGATTCCGCGTGGCGGTTGGCACGGACTCTGCATAGAAATGAAGACTCCCGTAGGTCACCAGTCCCAATATCAGAAAGACTGGCAGAAAATGGTCGAGGCGCAAGGTTACCGCTATGAGGTCATACGCACAGTCGAGGACTTCCGGGCGCTTCTAAAAGACTATCTATCAAAATGAAACCACTGATTCCATTGCGTCCGGAGAATTTCATTTCTCCGTTGACCCAGGAAGAGCAGGCCGCACTTTCCTGGTATGTCATATCGTGCTGCCCGAAGAAGACGGCCTTTCTTCTTTTCGCAAGGCCGGATATGCTGTCCTCGAAGGCGCAGGCGGCGATAGACTCCTACGTGCGTCAGTTCTTTGCCCGCAGGGAGAGCATTGACTACATCAAGGCATACGAGGAAACACTGAATGCGTTCCTTCATCCCAAGGCTGCACCCGAAGCGGAGAAGAAGCCTATGTCGGAGCGCAAGGCGGCTTCCAAGGCGAAGCTGATGGAGTTCGCTATGACGATGATAGACAACATCGAGCAGGCGCAGGATCCGGAGTTTGTCTTGAAGATGGCTGACAAGCTGTCACTTCTTGACGGCGGCGAGGAGAAGCCGGAGAAGCCGAGGCGTTACCTTCCAGTGTCGTGCATGCAGGAGTGCCGCTACCGCCTTTTCTGTGAGGAGAATACGGTTGACGAGTGCCAGTACTGCAAGTACAAGCGTTTCTCTGAGGAGAACGGCCTTGTTCTGACACCGCAGACGCAGCTCGACGTGGCACGGGATTTGAAGGAAGAAGGGGAAAAAGATTCGCAATGAAAGAGCTGAAACAACAATTCGACGAGGTGTGCAAGGCATACCTCGAAGCATTCATCAAAAGGCACAATCTATCAACAGCGGACTGGATAGGTCAGGGCGTGGGTGAGGTTGTATGCGTCAACGACGAGGTTTTCCTCAACTTCGATGACATCCGCTATGACATCGACAATGCCGACAAACTACATATCAATGAGATATGGAATTGGACCGCCTACTGTCAAAGGCTTGATTTCCTTGAGTGTCCGAAAAGAATCAACTTCCAATCGTGGTGCAAGGGCGCACCGAAGCCGTACACGGACAAGATGCTTGACGAGCTGGAGGGGCTGCATAATGCTGTTCTTGAATCGAAGCGGCGTTTCATAGCCGCAAGAGAGTCCGCAAGTTTCTAAAATGTGGCACGAGAGACCGGAGAACGCCGACAAGGTCGAGCGGCTCCGAAAGATGTTCAAGAACACGCCGAATGATGTGATAATGGAGAAGCTGGGCGTCAGCTTCTCCACACTCCACAGGACAGCGAGGGCGTTGGGGCTTACCAAGACCAAGCAGTTCATGCGCAAGTGCCAGCGGAATGCCGCCGACAAGGCTAAAGAATCGCACATCATCCACGGAACGTTCCCACCGAAAGGCTACATAATCCCCGGAAGCGAGAAGCACCGCTTCAAGAGCGGAGAGACATCCCTTCAGCGGCTTGGCGCAAGAAAGGAACGCCAGCGTCTGGAGAAGTCAGCCGAGACCAGAAGGCAACTGCTCAAAGAGGAGCGTGCGAGGCGAATGTTCGGCGTTCCGCAGCAGACGAAGCTGAGGGTACGCAACAGAGGAAGAAAGTTCCATCTGAACACTTGGTATCTGCGCAGCCGTGGTTACGAGGTTGACGTGAACAACCTTGTGGCGTGGTACGACGAGAATACGAACCGCTGCCCGGTTCTGGAGAAGAAGGGCAGGAATCCCGACAAGGGGCATTACTTTGATTTCAAACAAAAAGGGTTATGAACGGGAATATTCTGATAAACAAGGACTGCACCGACTTCTCAGCTGAGGGTTACGCTGCCTTGGGCGTACTTCTGGAAATGGTATGGGGAATGCAGACTATGGGAGCGCACATGGCGCGTGCCCTTGACAAGATAGGCGCGCAGAACTGTCTTGTGCAGCGCAAGAAGCACGCCTTCAACGAGGCGAAGAAGAATATCAACGCCTTTCTGAAAGGCTTGGAGGTGGCATTTGACGATACGTTCAACTATGCCATGTGCCGTGTTCCGGAGGGTATGAAAGAGCGCACTGAGGCGTTGCAGTCGTATGCTGATGACATTGTGCGTCTGCTGATACTCTACTATTCCCGTGTTGACGGCGACCCGCAGGGGAACGACAAGCGGCAAAGGGTTCACAAGGCGATAGCGAACTTCAAGCCTGTTCCGGGGTTCGATGCCGAGGCGCTTATCAAGTTTTTTAAGATGCAGTAAAGAAAATGAATACATTATGAGAAATAAGCGAGAAAACCCACTATTTTAATGGTGGGATTATAGCGAGGGAAGGACTATCCCTTTGTGGGCAAAAGGTGGGAGGAAGCTCCGTGCCTGCCCCAAGAACCCCACTGCTTTAGCTGTGGGAGTAGTCAGATTCACATTAATCCTGCTGTTGTGGTGTGTGCCTGATGTTCGGGTAGAGAACATAAATTGGCTTTCTGTCTTGCTATGTTTTCTGTTTTGGCCTATAACTGTGATTCTTGTCGGTTGTCTTTCGACTTTCGCTGTTATTCAAAAGTTCAGAGGGAAATCATTCTAATTCAAATAGTTAATGGATAATATTGTAAAAGGAAGAGTCGTTGCCGTGCCACCGATGGCGACGGGCGAGGGTCAGAGAGGCCCTTGGAAAAGGCAGACGGTGGTCATCGAGTTTCAAGACGGACGCTACACAAGCCAGCTGGCGCTGGATAACAGCTTCAAGGCTGACGAGTTCGCCAAACTACGTCTTGGTCAGGTCGTGACGTGCCACTATGATGTCACAAGCCGTGAGTACAACGGCAGGTACTACCACAACGTCACCTGCTTCGAGTGGGAGGTTGAAGGCGCGTTTGCTAACGTAAATAACGCCCCTGCGACAGCGGCAGCGCAGGACAAAGGCGACGGACTGCCGTTTTAATGTTTAACCGATGGGTTAGACGTGTGTATGAACATATTACGAAGAAGGGCCGCCGTGATGGCGTCCCTTCTTTTTTTTAGTTCTGTATTGATTTTCCGGAAGCGTTGTTGTCAACCGGTGTCTTTTCGGGGTTGGTCTCTTCCGTGACCGTTGTCGTGGCGGTTGTGCTGTATTTAGCTGGGATTGAACTTTTTATTTCTAATTCATATTCCCATTCCTTCTGAATAGTCTCGTAGTCGTCAATGTGCGCCGAACCGAGGTCTTCCATGGCGGCCTCCCTTGACTTTATCCTTGCGTAAACCTGGTCGCACTCGTTCTTGACAAGCTCGGACACGTTCTGCGGAAGCCAGATGTTCTGACCCACGGACACCTTGAGGCTCTCGTAGCCCGCAATGTCCTGCTCGACCTTTCCGACAAGCGCCTTGAAGACGTTGACCATCTTCTTGACACCCTTGAAGAAGTACGGCCATGTGTTCTTGCACCACTGAATCTCCGGGGCGAAAAGAATCTTGATGGTGGTACTTGAATCCGAACCCGCCTTGAGGATGTCCGGCTCTATGAACGCCGACATACTTGTGCGGACGATGTTGTTCCAGAGCGTCTCGTGGTGTGTCTCGGCGATGTTGCTTGCGTCCGGCGGAGCAAGGAACTTGGCGTCGGCGTTCTGAATGGACTCCGCCGTTCCCTTGACGCCTATGGTCTTTCCGTTCATCTTCGACGGCGGCAGGTTGACTATCTTCTCGGACTTCAAGAAGAGGATAGGGAACGCGCTGTTCTTCAACTCCTCGCCGAGGTATGTGCAGGCGTTCTCAAGCGACTCTATGCTGAGCTGCGCCGGACCTGTCGGGATGTCATCAACACGGAAATAGATGCACTGGCATCGACCCGCACCCGCCTGGTTCTTCTTCCTTCTTACAAGGGTGTAGCCGTCCTCGCTCTGCTCCCTGCCCATGACCTCCTCGGCGGGGTACTGCATCCATGTCTCCACATAGTCGCAGGTGAAGATGTCCACGGCCTCCCGGTTCTCGTACTTGTACTTCCTCGCCACGCACTCGTGACCCTCGGCGTCAAGGAACGGATAAAGTGTGGAGCCTTCCTCGTAGCCGTACACCTCGTACTCTATGCCGTCCTCGGTCTGGTACAGGTATATCGCCCCGTCCCCGGTGCGGAATACGCTTCTGACAAGAGCCGTCCACGCCGCCTCCTTCAAACCGGTGATGTCCATCTGCGAGCGCAGCACCTCGAAGCGCTCCTTGTCCTTCGTCTCGTTGGCGAGCCAGAAGCCGTCCGAGGCGAAGTGCGAAATCTTCTTCCCGATGATGCACTCCTGCAAACCGAGGGCAACCGTCTCCACGTCGTCGTAGCCGGTTATCTTCCACTTCGTCTTGCCGTTGGCGTCCTTCTCGTCAGTCGGGCCGTAGATTGGCCGCTTCGACATATACGGCGAGTTGATGTTGTGAGCAGCCGGGGAAATCTCGTTGAGGAAATCGTCCTGGGTCATGACCACCTGGTCACAGCCCCTCCCCGGCTTCATGTTCTGTCCGGCGGCGGTGTCCATCGCCACACGCCTTGTCCACTGCTTCTTCTTCGCAGGGTTGATGTAACTTGATACGTTCATAATTATCAATAACTTATATCCAAATTGCGTCCCTTCCGTTACACTGCTCGTACAGCCCGAAATACGCGTCGTCCTCAACCTCCGGTGACGGCTGCTTCTTCGGACGGGCGTCCAACTCCCAGTATGCACGCAGGCAAATGGAGTCCATAAGGTCCGGCGAGTTCTTCTGATGGCGAGATTTGTAAATATCCTTGCTTTCGTAGTAAATTCTCTTGTTCTTGGTTGTCACCGCAAACAAGTCCATTTCTGTATAGATAATGTCTATAAGGCGTTGTTTCTCGCCTTTTTTGCCGTATAAGAGACGATATTCCGGCGCAAGTCCTATGCTGATTTTCCCGGTCTCTATTAGCACCTTCATTCGCCCCAAAAGTTGGCTCCTCACATTGAAGAACAATTCGCTTGTGACTGGATTGCCGTTCTCATCATATTCTTGGAAAGCCGCCTTATTCGCTGTAATAGGCACGCCAGCCGTATATGATTTCAAGAATCCTCCGATACCTGTACTGTCATAGCAAAAGTTATAAATAGGAACGTTGTATTTTTTCAGCATCCTGCCTATCCAGTCAACAAGCTCCTTTGCCGTTCCCTTGAACATTTCTATTGCTATTATGCGCAGACCCTCCCAGATTATCATAGGGCAGTTGTCGGAATTTGTGTCGCCACCGCTGACATCCAAGGTGGCATACATTTCCTCACCGTATATCGGATTCGTAAACAAGTCCCTTATCATCGCTCGTGACACCGTAAGATTCAGATTGTCCACAGGTCCGAAATAGCCTTGTTTAAGGACTTTTCTTTGCGTACCACCGACAGCGTGCATATTAGCGATTGCACCTCCGCTTGTGGCATTCAACAGCTTCAAGTTGTCAGCGGCCTCACCAGTATAGAAATTGAATGATTTGACCACATCCTCCGGTGTGATACCCGCCGCTGCTTCCTTTTCGGTTATCACGATATTGGCTCTTGAAGCCACTTCCGCTCTTGTGTCGCCCCAGATGATGTTTTCTGGTTCGTCACCGTCTATGTAGAAGAAGCGTTGCTTGCCGACCATTTCGGGGATAACGAAGTAGTCGCTCCCGATATAGCCGCCGTCAAGCAGCATCTGTGTAGAGAAATGTTGATATTCGGGATTGAAGCTCGCTATCATACAAGGTTTCATACCAGAGGCATCGCGATTTCGCCCGAACCAATATGTCCACATTTTGAAGCTCATGTCTGAAAATTCGTCCACTGCGATAAAACTGGCACTATTCTTCTTGGCAAACTCCTTAAAATCAAGGTATTCCGATGGATTGTCCACATTAAAATTCGAGTGCGTCATCAGAATACTTGAATTGGTCTGCGGCCAAGTGAAAGCCGGATAATCGCTTGATGTGTATTGACAATCCGCAAAGTTTCCCCATATCTCCACGGCGTCACGATAAAGCGAGCTACCTTTTTTCGAGTCTTGCAGTCTTACTGAAATGAACCTGCCGGAATACCCCGGTTTGTCTATACCGTATAGCGCTTTGAGCATCTGCAAATATGTTTTGCCCATCTGAATGGCACCGGCAAGGAATATTACATCAGAATCGTCACGGCAAGCGTTTTCTTGAAGACCTTTTTGTGGGGCAAAGTCTATTTTGTCCCGAAGATAAAACTCCCCTTCCGGTCCGACCATTTTGTCATATCCCTTGCTGTTTTTTGTGGGATTTTTGCGCACAATATGGTCATACTGTGTGGGAAAGGGTTTATGTTCTTTTAGAAGTCTAAACATACCGCAAAAATAGCAAATATTTCTGCGGTATTCATAAATTAGTCGGTGATTTCGATTTGATAACGAAGAAGGGCTTCGTGAACCTTTTGGCCAATTTTACCGGAATCGTAGTATTTTTGCGCCACCTTCTTGATATATTCTTCTTTTGCTTTTTTGTATGCGAGGAATGCTTCTTCTACCGTGTCGAAATACCCAACAAGTGTTGCTTTCGCGTCTCTGTCATAGGTAGCCTTGTATCTAAGTCCGCTTTCAGAGAGTGACACCCCGATGGGCAAATTTCCACGGAATCGCTTTCTGTTTGTAAGTAGGAGATTAATCCGTCGTGGCACAAAGCAACAAGTGTCCGGACTGTACACTTTATTGCCTTTCACAAGGATGTCTTTCTCCAACTCATATTTTGGGCGATAATTTGCCTCCCAGAACGGCACGAATCCAGACAGTCTAAGCCATTCTTCACACACGGAGCATCCACGGTATGTCGGATGGCGCTCCAGTTCTTTTTCATAATAACATCTATGCAACATCCCAACCCAGGTTTGTAAGCATTTAGGATTGCAGTTTGGCACATCGTTCACAGCGATACCATATAGCAACCGGGATTCTCTTTTGCACTGCGGACACCCCACGCCTTCTTTCAAATGTTGATATGGTGTAGTAGAGAAAACGCCGTGTTTTGGACATATTATATCTACTCTGGTTTTGCTGTTTTTGTAAACAACCGATGAATAGTCATAAGCCTCGCCCCATACAGCTCTTGCCTCGGCCGTAAAAATATCAATCCCCTTTGCTCTTCGGATTCCCCTTTCCTTGTAAGAACAAGCCTCGCATCCGTGGCCCATCAGATGAGTGTTAGGTGACTGCTTGAAGTCTTTTCCGCACTTTTTGCATGTGATTGTCACCGGTATGTCTGATTTTTCATAGACAACTTTAGAGTAATCATATTTGTCACCGTGAACCTTTCTTGCTTTCGCAATGAAAGATTCTGTCGTGTCGGTTCTTTTTGCTATTCTCGACGCAAGTCCGCACTCCGGGCAACCCGAACCACGCAATATCTGATTTGGCGTCGTCGAGAAGAATTTGTGGTGAATGTTGCAGTAGACTGACATTTTGTCTTTGCTGTTCGTATAGACGGCTTTTGAGAAGTCATAATGGTCTCCGTGGAGTGCATAGGCTTCCTTGATGAATTGCTCTTGAGTTTTTCGTATACCCATGATAACACAAAAAGTCCCTCGTGTTTTCGGTCGGTGGGTCCAGCACAGACGTACTCGCACGGGGGACGTATAACTTTCTTCTTTTGTCGTCTGGACCTCGACACGGAACAAAGTTACACAAATTATGCCAAACTTTAGAAAAATCCTTATAACTTTGCATAAAAAGTTGGAAATATGTTGAAAGAACAGATTTTAGAGGCGCTCAAGACGAAGTACAAGGCATACGGATTGAGCAACGACGCTCTTGACAGGATTGCGTCGCTTCGTGAAAAGACTGTCGAGAAGGAGGAGGACATCGAGGGAGCGGTTGCTGACGCGACCACGTTGGACTTGATTGCCAAGGAGATTCAGAGGCAGCGTGACCAGGCTATTCAGAGGAACAGCGAGTCTCAGCGTGCTTTTGAGGCTTACAAGGCGGCGCACCCGGAGCCAGACAAGGACAAGGGGGGCGAGGGTAATGAAGGCAAAGAGGGTGAAGGCTCGCCAGACATCGCATCGATAGTCAAGGCGGCCATAGCCGAGGCAGTCGCCCCGCTCAACGAGAAGATTACGGCTCTGGAGACCTCGAACACAGCGAAGGCTGCCCTCAGCGCGGCGCACGAGTCCTTCTTCAACGGCGACTACGCCAAGAAGTACAAGGACCAGGCGGACGAGGCATGGGAGCGCGCCGTGGAGCTGAACGAGGCGACGGGAAGCAAGATGACCGCTGAGGAGCTTTCGGCGAAGGCGTCCGGCTACTTCAACAAGGCGGTGTCCCGTCTCGGCGTGGACACGTCGCAGCCGTTCAAGGCTGACCCTCCTAAGAACGAGGAGGACGGCACGGTTGACTGGAGCGCAGAGATTGCCCGGAAGAAGGCGCAGGGTCTGCTTCCCGACACAAAGTGACATCAACCCATTAAATGTTTAACAAATGAGCAATTTTGGAAATTTCTACGGCTCCGACTCAAAGCAGTACGACGCGGCTACGATGCCGGTGTGGCTTGAGGTGAAGGAGCGCAAGGTCGCGGGTGGAACCGTTGACCTTACGGGCGTGGCGAAGGGTACATTGATACCTCTCGGCATTCCTGTGTCGCTCAAGACCATGGGCGGCGAGGCGAAGTTCCTTGAGACTTTTGAGGTCGAGGCCGCCGTGTCCGCTTCCGCCACTACATTGAAGATAAAGCCACTCAACGGTGCTGTTGTGCCTAAGGCTGGCCTTATCCTCGGCAAGTGCGACTCTACCGGGAAGGCTGCCCTTGCAGCGGCTCTTTCAGGAACACCGTCCGTTGCGGATGGCGTTTACACTTTCACTATCACCGCCAATGCACTCGGCACATTAGCCAAGGGCGATAAGCTCTACATCGTGTCCGAGGCTGGCGAGAACAAGGCCGCCGTGCTTCCGGACGGACTGTCTTGGAGACAGATTTACGTTGACGCCGAGGGCGGCAAGGGTACTGTGGCGGTTGTTACCAAGGGCCAGATTCTTGGCGACAGAATCGCTGCTGTGCCTGACTTCTACAAGGCGGCGATGCCTGGAATCACATTCGAGAACGAGACCGCTTAAAAAAGGAGGAATAGAATATGGCAAACAAGTACGCAAAAGGTTTCTACACCTTGATGAGCGAGGCGGGTATCCTGTCCTCCAAGAGCTTTGGTCTCTACATCAACGACGTGGTTGGGTTCAACAACATTCAGGGACTCAACCTTGACGGCTTCAACTGGGACGAATATTCATCCCTTACTTTCGACTTCAAGAACCTTGTGATGTCCAACCGCGTGAAGGTGATGGCCACCTACACCGACAAGGACTCCGAGGCGATCCCTTTCGGCACGGAGGGATTCGAGGAGACAAGCGGCGTTGTGCCTACGATGAAGGCACGCTTCCTCTGGGATGCTGACGACTACCGCAAGTACCTCGCCGCCCTTCAGGACCTTGACTTCCAGGACAAGACGGCGAAGCAGTACGCTCTTGACCTTCTCTTCAACGGAATGAAGGACATCCAGAGCGCGCACGAACTTTCAATGACCTACCAGCGCGACCAGATGGTTTCCAACAGGAAGCTGTCGCTTGACGCCAAAAACAACCCAAGGGGCATCAAGGGTCTCGTGTTCGAGGCTGACGTTCCTGCCGCCAACGTGACCACCGTCGCCAAGGCGAAGAGATGGTTCAACAGCGACACCGAGAAGACCACGGCTAACGCCAACACTGACGCAGACCCTGTAAGCGACGTTAAGGCCATCATCCGCAAGATGAAGAGAGCCGGTTACATGGACATCGTCTGCGAGGTAGACTACATCTCATTCCTCGAGGACATGGATCATCCGAAGTGGCGCACCGCTTTCGGCTACATTCTCCGTCCTGACCTTGTGATTGGCAACAACGACTCCAACGCCCTTGCCGTCGGCAACGCGGCTGGTGACGAGGAGCTTGTGAGCCTTTTCGCCAAGGTCATCGGCATCCCGGCTGCAAACGTGCATCTGCGCAAGGGTCTTGCCGGAGTGGAGACACTTGAAGGCAAGGGCCCTGACGCCAAGCTCGTGCGCAAGACCTTTAGGACCTTCAACGCGAACACCTACGTGTTCTATCCTGCGGGTCCTATCGGAACAATCAAGACCACGCTTGCTCTCACACCGGATGACAGCGCAATCTACGCTAAGTTCTTCGACGGCAGGGGTCTTATCCAGTACGATTACGACAAGCGTTCGAGGACACAGGACTGGTGGTCAGAGCTGAACGCGCTTTGCGTTCCGACCCGTCCGAAGGAGATGTACTATCTCATCACTTACACGAGCTAAAAATAAAACCGAAGTATGACTGTCGAAGAGTATCTGCGTAGTTTGGTGCAAGGTTTGGACTTGCAGGACACAGTTGTTGCCCGCGCGGCAAGGAGTCCCATCGAGATAGGGCTTGACCGCCTCACCCTCACGGAGGATGTTGATTACGTCTATGGTGAGGACGGCGAGGTGGTGTCCGACCGCTCGAAGGACGAGGATTTCCAGAAGCGTCTGGACTATGCCTCTTCGACAATCTACTATTCGGTGTTGGGGGTTTTCGCTGGCGGGGGCTACTCCGAGCAGGTCGGCGACGTCCGTGCTTCCAGAGGCGGTTACACCATCACGATGGCAGACCGCGCGAGGTTCAAGGCGATGGGCGACGCGCTCCGCTTGAAGTGGGGTCTCGACGTCGAGGAGGATGAGTCCTCCAGCGAAATGTATGACGCAAGTTATCTGAGGAGCAAGTAGTTCATGCGACTGATAGGTTTCCGCGACAAATGCACCATAAGCCGTCTGACGGGAAAGAAGGACGAATGGGACAACCCGGAGCGTTCCGTGGTCTATTCTGGTCCGTGCCTCTACGAGGAGGGCGGCACCGGATATTCACGGTCAATCGTGACGAGGGTTCCTTCCGTCTATCTGCCGGGCAATGAGGTTATGGTGATGATAAACGACTCTGTTTCGGTCACGACCGAGCAGGGACGTGAAATCACGGGGGTTGCGGAGATAGTCAGGGACATAAACATGCCTTGGAGAGCCAATTTGCAGTGTACAAGGGTTGAACTGAAACAGGCGCAGGGGGATTAACCATGTCAAGGACAAAGTGGAACACAACGCAGAGACAATTTCAGGAGGAGCTGCTGAAATCGGCCAAGGGCTTCAACCGCAGGGCTGAAAGGCTTATGACCGACGCAACGCAGTCCTTTCTGGCGTTTGTTGACCGCAATCGGGAATCCATCCCGGTTTACACCGGCAACCTGCATGACAGTATCGCCGCGTATGTGTCGAAGAGCGGCCGAGTAATAAGGGCCTGCTATATGCCACAGCTTGCCTCAAAGCCGCAGCACGTCACGAAGATAAGCGCCCCGAAGACCGACAACGGCGAAAGCCGCTACAAGAAAATCTGGGGTTATCGTGAGGCCATCAAGGCTGTCCGGGACAGCAAGCCTTTGTCGAAAGGCATCGGCTCGACGCTTATCGTCGCCGTGCCTTACGCCGGAGCCGCTGACGAGGACAGCTCGAAGCCGGGTTATCTGGATTGGCTGCAAGAGACGTTCAACAACACACTGGAATCAAGGCTTCCTGCCCTTGGATTGTCAAAAGACGGTAATATATGATGCACGCATCGCACATAAACCCGGACACGGAGCTGAAAGCGCTGCTTGACGGCAAGATAAGCGTTGGCCAGCCCGGCGGCAAGACGGAGAAGGTCACTGTTTACAGCGACTGGGAGCGCCCGACCAACGGACTGCCCGCGGATTTCATAGTCATCTACGTGAACGGCGACATCGAGGGCGTAGGTGCGAAAGTGGACTACGCATCGGGCTACCTTCTTGTGAGTCTCTACTCCAAACTGAATGATGACGGATCGGTCAAGGCCAACCGCGTCAAGAAGATTCTGGAGCAGTTCGACAAACTCGTGGAGGGAGCGGTGACGGAAAACTACGTCTACCGATACGACATGGAGCGTTTCATAACCCCTACATCACCGAACCAGACTTCGGGCTATTCAGTCACAAGCCTCAATTTGAGGTGGCATACGAACAACAATTTTAACAAGCAATAATTATGGCAGTAAAAAATCTTGGAGGCTCACAGCAGCTTCTTGCCGGACAGGGCGACATCATCGTGTTCAGCGCGCCAGCCGGCGGTTATACCTCCTCCACCACGCTTGCCAACGTTCTGACCAACGGCGCGAGCCTTGGGCAGGTCGTACAGGACTCAACCTCGTGGGACGGCGAGCAGGTGTCTTTCAGTCAGATTCTTGACGAGCAGGGCGACGTAATCACCTCAAGGGCTACCAACGGAACCCATCAGGTGTCCTTCGACCTTGCCGACCTTGAGGCTGACTTCATTGCGGCGTTCCTTGGCGCGGAATCAATCACCGTGGCTACTGGTGGCGCTACGGCTGTGTTCAAGGACGGCACCGTTACCTGCTACGGCTTCGGACACAAACTTCCGGTCAAGGTGCGTCCTCTCATGATTACCAACGACGAGGGCAACAGGGCAATCTTCTTCCCTAAGGCGAAGATGGCGGCCTCCCTTTCTTGGAGCGACAACCTTTGGAGGCTTCACGTTGTGGCCACAGCTGAGTTCATGGACAGTGCGACCCTCAAGACCTGCATGATTCTGTCTTCTACAACCAGCGTTGACTACGCTGATGGCAGCATCACTGCGGCGACCCTTGACGGCACAGCAGGCGAAGACGGCGGTTAATGGTATCCTTCTTTCGAGGAGCGAATCGCGGGGACGGAATGTTTTGTTCCGTCCCCTTTTTTCGATAAAAAAGGAAAATTAGAACAATTATGGAAAAATCGGACAAATTCATATCCGGCGAGTACGAGACCGTGATGCAGGCGCCGTGCGTGATAGAGGCTGGCGGTCGGAAATACAAGGTCAGGCAGGTGGCGCAGGCGGTCAAGGAGCGGATAGCCTTGCTTGAGCAGGAGGCGCAGGTGCTTGAGGCGAAAGGCAAGATGGGCGTTGACAGCAAGACGGCGAGGCGGCTGACAAAGAAACTCTATTCGCTGCACTCGAAGAAGGCGGCTTACTACCTTTTGGGTAACTGGGCGATATTCTGTCCTTGGCTCTGGGCTATAAAGTGGCGGCTGTTGCAGCTCCGTGGCGATGAGGTGACGTTCAAGATAAACGGGGCGGGGGCCGTGAGCGAGGACGTGGGTTTTTCCAAAGCCAACTGGCAGCTCTCAAGGCAGGAACGCGAACTGTTTATGAGGCCGGTTGGCGAAGCCGCCAAAGAAGCGCGCGAGCGGCTGGAGAATACACTAAATATGTTGGAGAAGGACGGTTTGGGGATAAAAAAGGAAGACAAGTAGGGTCTGCCTTTGAGACCTCGACGCACAACGAGCGGATAAAGAACGTCTACGGGAACTACAACTTCTGGTCGTGGCTGCGTTACTGGTATCTGGACTCCGCCAACCTCGTGACGATGTGGATGGTGGACAAGGGGTATTACGACTACGACTATGAGCAGGAGGACAAGCTACTTACCGTTTCGGGAACTCGCAAGTCAAAGGCCGAGGTTAACAATATTCTTCGTAACTTTGGGTTGCCGACAGGCGAAGAGGATTTACAGTCATACATAATCAAGGAGGAACAAAAAAATGGCGGTGGAGATACCGGTAGTCATTGACATTGACAAGGCGTTTGACGACGCCATAAAGAAGCTGCCTTCGGCGATGCGTCCGTTGAAGAACACGATAGAGCAGCTGTCACAGGAACTGAACATGGCGCGTCAACTTATGGCCGAGGCGCCGATAGACAGTCAGGACTGGAAAGACGCGACAAAATGGGTGCAGGGTCTTGCGCAGTCGCTTGACGTGGCGAACGACAAGATGCGGCGTTTGTCTGCCAACGACGGAAGCATTAAGCAACTGACCGCCGACCTCGCCTCGGTGAACCGCAGGTGGGAGGAAATGGGCAGCGCACAGAAGTTCACGGCGAGGGGTGCATTGACCGCTGAGGCCAAGGAGCTGTACAATGAATACAAGCGGATAGCGAAGGCGTTGGATAAGAACGCATCGCTGACCTCGCGCTGGGCGGCGGAGCAGGACAAGCTCGCCAAACGTGCGCAGGCTACACGTGACAATAAACTCATGATGCCCGCTAAACTCATGATGTCCGCTCCGGCAAATACGCTGAATGAACTCCGTAAGCAGGAATCTTTGTTGTCGGCGGCTATGGGGCAGGTGGCGATAGGTTCTACGGCCTTTAAGGATTACGAGACCCGTCTGACGGATGTGCGTGCTAAGATAAAGTCAGCTACAAGTGAGCAGAAGACCTATAACACGGAGTTGTCAAAAAGCCATTCACGGCTCGGCACCTTGATAAAAAGTACAGCAGCCTATTTTGCGTTGCATCAAGTGACGAACTTTCTTCGTAACATCCGTGCCGTGACTGCCGAGTTCGAGATGCAGAGGGTAGCCTTGGGCGGCATCATACAGGATAGTGACAAGGCGAGCGAACTCTTTAAACAGATTAAGGCCGCAGCTATCAAATCTCCTTTTGAAATCAAAGACTTGGTGTCTTACACCAAGCAGCTTTCTGCGTACAGAATAGAGACAGACCAGTTATTTGAGACGACACAGCGCTTAGCAGACATATCTTCCGGTCTCGGTGTTGATATGGGGCGTATAATCCTTGCCTATGGTCAGGTCCGTGCTGCTTCTGTGCTTCGTGGACAGGAACTGCGGCAGTTCACCGAGGCAGGAATCCCATTAGTGGAGTTGCTGGCCGACAAGTTCACACAGCTTTCCGGGCGTATGGTGAACACGGCAGAGGTTTTTGACCTTATATCTAAGCGCGCCGTGTCCTTCAAGATGGTCAAGGAGATATTTGAGGATATGACCAATGCCGGCGGTATATTCTACAAAATGCAGGAGAAGCAGTCCGAGACTCTGCAAGGCCAATGGATGAACTTGAAGGATTCCGTCGCTATCATGTATGATGAGATAGGTAACACAAAGGTTGTTCATAAAGCCATGGAATTTATGATTTCATCTGCAAAATCATTGATGGAGAATTGGCAAACGGTCAGCAAGGTTCTTGGCGGGGTTATCGCGTCTATGACTGCATATAAAGTGGCGGTTATTGCATCCACAACGGCAACCAAGGCACTGACTGCTGCGGAATTGGCAGAATTAAAAGTTGAGTGGCAAAAGCAGGTTGGCATAAGCAAGACCATAACTTTGATTTTCGGCGAGACTGCTGCGAAGAAGGTGCAGATAGCCTTGAGCAACGCCTATGTGGCGGCGAAGACACGGGAGGCCGCTGCCACCAACCTGTTCACCAAGGCGTTCTACAAGATGACGGCGGCTTTGCTTAAAAACCCTTATGCTCTGGCGATAGCGGGGATAACGGCGTTGGGGTATGGCTTGTATCAGTTGATGACCAATGCCAACAAGGCGAAGATAAGCGTTGATGATTTCGAGAAGTCTTTGGAATCTTTCAAGCAGTCAAAGTCCCACGCCAAGGATATTGATGATTTGTGTACATCTTATGACGAGTTAAGCAAGAAGACGGACAAGACTGCGGAGGAGCAAAAAAAATTGACTCGAATCACCAAGGATTTGGCAAAGGCTTATCCATCTGCTGTGGCTGGTGTGGATGCACAGACAGGTTCTTTGAAGATAAATACCAAGGCGATACAAGCCAACAACGACGCGGTTAAAGAAGCTATAAAATTAGCCTTGATGCAAGATAAGACAAGTGCCGAGGCCGAACTTGCAAAACGCGAGGTTGAACGTGACAAGATAGCGCGCGAGCTGGAGCGCGGTAAAATCACTCGTTTTGGTCCTTATAACACACAATACGAAGATGATTTAACCGAAGAAGAGCGGGCCGCACGTGGACGGCGTATCACCGAACTAGAAGCCGAGATAAAACAGTATCTGACGTTAGTCGAAGACGCGAATAAACAGTTGGAAGGCTATTCCGGTGAGGTTGGCGTTTGGTTGGACTTTTTTGATGACAAATGGCGGCTGTCCCTCACTGGCTACGCATACACGATGTCAAGCACCGGTCAGAAGGTCCGCGCCTTCACCAACGAGCAGATTGAGAACTTCACATCGCTGAAAGACGCTCTCGATGATGCGGCAAAAGGCTATAAAGAACAGAAAGAGGCAGTCGAGTTCTATCAGCACGCTTATGGTGCGGCTACAGGAGGAAAGAAAGAACAGATGGCCGCAGCCCTTGCTGACGCAAAGGCGCAGCTTGCCATGTACACAAAGATACTGACCGACAATAATGCGATGTATCTGACGGCTTCAAATGGCAGCGGTGGCACGACAAAGGATTCTTTCATCCTATTGATGCAGAATCGTATCAAGTTCATGAAGGATTTCCAGAAGGGTTATGAATCCCTACTGAAATTTATGTCGGCTTCATCCGCTTTGCAGAAAGAGGGAAGCATTATGCAGGGGCGTGGTGTGGCCTTGGGAATTGACCCGGCTGAACAGAAACGCGCTGCGACCGACCTTTCCGGCTGGTTCGAGGACTTGAAGAAGACGGTTTTTGCCGAGGCGCAAAAGAAGGGCGCGAAAGGTGATGTTCTGGATTTCCTCGGTTTGAAAATTGATTCCGGTGTGCTTCGTGAATATCAGTCCTTGATACAGTCCATCTTTGACGCAAAGACTGACATAGACACGTCTCAGATGTCAAAGAACCTTGACAAGGCGATAAAACAGCTCAGCACCGAGTTAAAGAACAGCGAGGCTGCACGCAACTTCTACAACGACATCCTCGGCCAGACAGGAGACGAGCAGCTCGCCACGACGCTGACCGTCTCGGTCTACGGCGACATCGGAAAGGACTTCAAGGGCCGGATTCAGTCGCAGCTGGACAAGGCTTTCGCGAGCCTTTCGGAAGCCGACCAGACCCCGGAGATGAAGGCGGCCATAGACACGCAGGACTTCGGGTATATCCTCTCCAATCTGGACAAGTTCTCGCAGGAGTGGCAGAAGGTGCTGCAAGATGCCGCCAACAGTTCAATCCAGTACAACGCCCAATGGCTGAAAGATTTGGTCACCTCGTATCAGAAGCACAAAACTTTCGAGGAGCGCATCACCGAGACGCAGCAGCGTGAGGCACAGAAACGGGTTGAGATTCAGCAGTGGGAGGCGGAGCAGATTGCGGCGATAGACAAGGATTCGACCAAGACCACCGAGGAGAAAACCGCCGCCAAAGCCAAGGTCAAGGCCACTTCGACGCAGATGCAGGCGGCTTCAACCAGCAAGGAGGCGAAGGAGGTGTCCAATATCGAAATGGAGGCGTTGAAAGCCACTTACGAGTGGACAAAGGCGTTCGAGGATATGGATAACGTATCAACGGCAACGCTGAACAACCTCATCGCCTTGCTGACCTCGTACATCGACAAGTGGAAGGATTCCGGTGACGCTCCGGAGTCGTTGAAGGCGGCTGTCCAGGCATTAGAGCAGGCGCAGGCGCAGATTACGGAAAGAAATCCTTACCAAGGCGCGATAAAAGGTATAAAGGATTATATCAAGGCCAAGCAGACGGCAAACAGATTGGAGAAAGAGGGTAAGAAAGGTACTCAAGAGTATAAGAAAGCGCAAGACTCTATGCGCAAGGCTATGAAATCTACCGAGAAATCGGTAAATGATGTCAGCACTACTTTCAATACATTTTCTTCAATCGTAAGTTCTGTTTCCGATATTCTGAACCTTGACGAAGCTTCTGACGGTGAAGCAGTACTGCAAGGCATCGCCGCCGGTCTTACTATGGTTGGCACGGCCCTTGTGTTCATCAACGCAATGTTCACCCTTTTGGAGACCAACCCGGTAGTTCTTGCTATTTCCGCCATAATTGCGTCTGTCGCCGCACTGGGCATGATAATGAGCAATCTGTCCACCGCCAAGGCGAACCGCGAGATAGAGAATCAACAAGAGATAGTGGACAATCTTGAAAAGGCGTATAAGAGGTTGGAGAAGGCTATGGAGGATTCATTCGGCTCAGACTACATCTACAACTACCAAGAGCAGATGAAGAACCTCCAAGCGCAGGCCGATGCTTATCAGAAGATGGCTGACGCTGAAAGAAGCAAGGGGCACAAGGCCGATGATGACAAGATAAAGGAATACGAAGAGAGTATGGATGACGTTTTGGAGAAGATGGATGAGATGAAGCATCAGCTCAGCGAGTTCTTTTCGGGTACAGACTTGACTTCCGCGGCTGAGGATTTTGCGCAATCTTGGATTGACGCGTACCGTGAGTTCTCAAGCACAACATCGGCCATGAAGGACAAGTTCAAGGAGATGATAGACAACATGATTGTGAAGTCAGTCGCCGGGCAGATGATGCAGAAAATCTTGAAGCCGGTGTTTGATGCCATTGAGGATTATTCTGAGGATGGTGAGCTTTCCGTGGATGATATAGCAAAAATCGCGGAGTTGACCACGGCGGTAAACGAGGATATACAGACATCCTTTACCGCCTTGATGGACAGATTCACCGCAGCCGGAATGAATATCCGTGCCACCGGCTCAACCCTTTCCGGAATATCCAAGGACATCGCCGGTGCTTCCGAGGAGTCCATCAACGCCCTTGCGGCGGGCATCAACACGCAGAACTTCTATATGTCCTATATGCCGAACATAGACCGAAACGTCGCCGCTATCCTTGTGGCGATACAGGGTGGCTCTACACCTAACACCGTGGCCACGCCGCAGGCCACCTCTGTTCAGTTTGGCGACGAGACGTTCCGTGGGCAGATGAGCAGGATAGACGAGAACGTCGCCGGGATATACCAGATGATCCGCAGCGTGATAACGCCGAAGTCGGCCAATATCAACACCCATTGTGTTGGCACAAAGAGTTAATTTTCGTACCTTTGCGACATGGAGAAAGACTGGAAAAAACAGCTGCGTCACGAGGCCTCCCTGCACCACATGTGCGGGGAGAACCGCGCGGCGCTTTCGGAGGTGCAGTCCAAGGTGGAGGCCGTCGCCTTATACAAGAAAACCGTGGACTGGGCGATAAAGGAGGGTTATCCCGATTTGGAGATTATACGCCGCCATTTCAGCGACGCCGACGCCTCCGGTGTATTCGTTGACCGCCACTTTGACGGCGAGGTCCTTGATGACCAGCAGGTCTATGTCTTCCACAACTGCACCGGGACTATTCGCACGGGGCTGAACGTTGACAAGGCGATAATCCCTATGCTGCATTTCGCCAACGGATGCGACATGAAAGTGGAGAGCTGCAACGCAGACAATATGCCGTACCCTGTCCGGGTTCCGCTTTACATCTATGGTGACAGCAAGGTTGAGGCCGAGGAGTCTGCAAGACTGCATTGTCTGAAATATCTAAATACCAAATAATTATGGGTGAGACACCAATACTTTCGGACATATTGCAGAACCTCGGACTTCCGTTGGTCACGGGCATCATGGGGTGGTTCGGTAACGTCTGGCGCAGCCGTCAGAAGAAGGACAAGGACGTCCTCGACAATGTGACGCAGATTCTCGGACTCCAGAAGAAATATATTGAGGAGCAGCAGGGCACGATTGAGGAGACAAGGGCGATGAACAAGCGTCTTGAGGCGAAGCTGGACAAGAAGTCCAAGTGCATCAGACGGGCGAGCAAGTGCAAGTACACGAATATGGGTGACGGCTGTCCGGTGCTTCTTCTTGAGGAGAAGTATGACGAATCGCCGGATTGCGACACCTGTCATCTGAAAAAGGAGGAAGACGATGCTGAGAGTGCGTCTTAAAATAGGGGACGGTGACGGAAGCCCGGTCTACACGGACGAGACCTATGGCCTTGTCTATGTGTCAGCCGACAACCGCCTCGGCCCGGACATCAAGGCTTTCGAGTCCACGGCCTACCCGGAGGAGGAGGGTGAGCATCTTCTGACCAAGACGGTTGACGCGGCGTTCGATTACAAGGTCAAGTTCTACGTCAAGGCTGAGGGCAGCCTTGAAAACGCAAACCAGAAGATTGCTGCATTCAACGCCGCGCTGTTCGACAAGGATGATAACGGCGTGAAGACATTCAAGCGGGTGTGGTTCTACAACGACTATAAGAAGACTTTGATTGTCGGCTATCCTTACCCCATATCGGAGGCCACGGACTTCTGGCGCGATTCCAAGGGTGAGTGGCACGATGTGGTGGTCGTGGAGTGGAAAATACGTGTGACTAAACCAAGTCTTTGTGATTTCAATCTAACTGCACAGACAAGTGATTAAAGGCATTACAGAGGTCAATTTTCCGTCCTATGCGACGTTGAGTCAGGCGACCGTCTCCTTGGAGGAGATGGGCAGCCGCACCATAACCACACAGGTCAAGATAGACGGCGGCGTGACGCCCGACTTCGAGAGCAAGGAGTGGAAGCTGGTCTACAACGGCGAGGAGTTCATACTGAACACCAAGACTCCGCAGGCGACGAAGGACACGACCACGCAGAAGTCGATACTTGACCTTACCTTTATTTCCTCGATAGAGTCCGAGTTGAAACGGTACTTCTTTATCGAGATTTCCGAGGTCGAGGTGGGCACGGTCATCGTTGACAAATACATAGCGTCGCTGCGTCTGAACGTGACCGATTTCATCACAGCCTTCAACCGTGTGCTGGATTACTACTTCGGGTCGAACAAGTTCCGAATCGTGGCGGCGCAGGGCATCGAGCTTTCCCCAGAGGTCAAGGACGTGTCGATAGAATACACCTACCTTTGGGATGTGCTTCCGGTCTTCTACGACATCTACGGTCTGACTTGGCACGTCACAAAGGACGTGAACGGCTACACCATAACCGTTGGTGGTCAGATGCAGACCATACAAGACCATGTATTCCAATACGGCTACCAAGGCGGTCTCACGCGCATCGAAAGGCAGATAGAGGACGCGGATATTTACAACCAGCTTCTTGGCCGTGGCGGCGACAAGAATCTGCCTTACAGATACTTCAAGAAGGAAGACCCGAACAACACCGCCTTTGCCGGAGACCCCGATGCTTGCGCCGAGTTATCCACGGTCTATTTCGAGAGGCTTCTGGACATCAACTTCCGTTATTACGTCAAAGGTTGGCTGCGGAATCCGAACCGCCCGGCGAACGCCGATTATCCCGTGCCTACAACAACCGAGCCGGATGAGGTCACGTCTTCGTGGGCATATCAGAAAGGATTGACAGACGAGAAGTTCCGTCCCGTGGAGTATGTCAAGGATGACGATTCCATAGCCAAGTACGGCGTGCGGCAGGGAAAACTGGATGACAACGACGACATCTACCCGACAATCCAGAATGTTACTGTTGACCCTTACGGCAGGATTGACGAGATTGTGGCCGTGGGTTCTATTACCGACGGAAGCGACGGCGTAGAGACGGATGAGAGCGGCGAAAAGAAGACATCACTTCCGGATATGCTTGCTGACTTGACCAGTAACAAGTCCTATACGCCTAACCGCAATGTCACAGATTCAGTCACAATAGAGGGGGCGTCTTTCAGTGTTCCAGAAGGGTTCATTGGGCAGATTGATTATTCGCCTTATGTCGAGCGGAAAAATGCACGTGATTTTGCTTTTATTTATGAACCGAAAGAGACCGAGATATTCGCGGTCCGTGACAGTGACGGCACTTTGTTCAATGTTAGCAGCATTCCCGGAGGAACGAGCTATCACTTGAAGGTAAAGTTCGTCGTGTCAATCAATACCATTCTTCGCGGTGAGGTGAGCGCCACAAGAGAAGTGGGATTCAAGAACATAACCTTGACATCCTCCGTCAAGGTGGCATCCGGCGCAGACACTGCACAGACCTTCAACGTCTGGATAAAGAACGTGTTCCAGACCACGCAGGGCACAAGCGAGACCGACCTGCAATATATGAAGCGTGTGTGGGAGCCTGTCCTTGGCGACCGTGTGGGGAATGAGGCCAAATTGGTTTTCTCCGACGGCTGGATGTCCGCAAGCAGCGACTATGAGTTCACCATTGTCGATTGGCCGACCGTGGATAGGACAAAGACTATCGACGGCGTTTCCTCAGAGTGGATGCTCACACTCGCCAAATCCGACGTGGACTACGAGGCTACCGGAAAATACCTTCCGAACGCAACAAGCCCGAAGCCTGTCGGCGGTGACCATTTCTACTTCATCGGCATAGATATGCCGCACATCTATGTAGAGTGGGCCGAGAAGAAACTTAACAAAGAGAAGCAGACCGCCTTGGAAAGCAAGGCTTACACCAACCCAACTTGGGCGGTTCAGCTGGATAAGATACGAATCAATACCCTTGTCGGCGATGAGACTGCAACGTTGATGTCACGCCTTGGGACAGGCGTTGTGATGCAGATATACGACAAGCGGTTCTCTGGCGGTCAGATTCTTTTCCTTGCCATACGGTCAATGACGATAACGTGGGCGAACGACACTGTGATGCTTCCAACCGTCGATGTGGTGCTTTCCGAGAATGTCTTGGCGAGGTCTTCCGGCTCTTCCACCTTGTCGCCGGAGACCATCATAGCGAACCTTGAATCCACGGTCAACAAGATTCAGCAGCAGAACGCCATGCTGCCTATGGTGTATCTTTCAAAGGAGAAGGATGACGTTGCCGTGGGACACATCACGATGCAGCAGGGTTCGTCTTTCGGCGATTATGCGAGCGGAATCACCGGATTCGGCGGCAAAATTGATTCCAAGGGACGGGGCGAGTTGGACGAGCTGACCATACGGCATTTCCTTGAAGTTCCGGAACTACGGTACAACCGAGTTTCAATACAGATAGGAAACAGGTGGAACGCTTCGGGAGGCGGCATTATCGAGCGTGTGGAGCCGGACTATGACGCTGACGGCAACATGCTGAACTCCGGAGTCATCTACCTTCACTTGGAGGAAGGCGAGATTGGTATGGTCGCCTTGGATGACATCTGCATGGGCATCTACCACGACGGCATCACGGCAGACACCAACGCACTCGCGGATTCGGACGACGGCATCGGAAACTTTTACTTCTCCGGGTTCTACACTACTTATTTCCGTGTGACCGAGATACTTGCAGGTGACAACCATGTGTTCCGCTACGCCATTCGACCGGCAAGCGACACTTGGACTGAAACACATCATCCTTGCGAGGCGATGCACTTCGTCGGCTACGGAAACTTCTCAGACACGACAAGGCAGACATCACGCTATTCGACAAGGACTTACGAGCGTTATCTGAAAGGCGTGAACAGTTGGGAGTTCACCAAGGACAACATAGGTGCGCAGTTCGGCGACCTGTCCAATCTCAACGTGTTCAATCTGAACATGACCGGCTACTCCGCCTATCTGAACAACATCTACATGTCCGGTGTGGTCGAGCAGTTCCTGAACCTCCCGCTGCGTCTGGAGATAGACACTGAGGGGCAGGACACGCTCGCATACGGGGAATCGCTGAACGTCACATGCACCGTCTACAAGGGATGGGATGACATCACCTCGAAGGTGACTTCTTGGAAGATAGCCCGTGACACCGGCAACCCAACAGAGGATGCGGCATGGGCGCTGCTTGACAAGGCGAAGAATTTCAACGGCAGCATAACGATAGAGCATGGCAAGGAGTACAGCGACCTTGGTAACATCGGGGTCAGCACGTTGTTCACCATTACAGCTACTTTATCAAGTGGTGATACAACCAATTACTCGTTGGCTTTCTGATATTTTTTGTAACTTTGTAATTAAAATCATGAAAAGCAACAAGCAACGAATAGGGATAGATTACGCGCCTTTGAACGTGGCGGTGTCGGTGGAGTGCCTGACGCCCGCGTCTTCGGCCATGCAGGTGTACAACTCGGCAACCGGGGAGTACGACCCGGACAGGGCAGCGAGCCCTTCGCAGTTCTGGCCGCAGGTGAATGCCAATGCCTCGGACGGGTCGTGGGATAACCAGTATGCGAACTCCGTCCTTGCGCAGATGCGGTGGTACGTCAACGGGACGCTCATCTCAGAGCATCCGGACTTTCAGGGGACGACGGATGACGGGGCGGCTCTCTATTCAATTGACGAATCCTCTTCCAACTATCGGGGAGCCCTGACGATAAGAAAGAACGTTCCTCCGGGGCAGCCATATTCATTGCAGTTCAAGGCGGTGGTCGCAGATCCGCGCCTTGGGACGAACATCCAGATTGCCACGGAGACGTTCCTTCTGTCCACGCAGGACAAGTCGGAGGATTCCTATTCGATAGGCATCGGTGACGACCAGATCATCCAGTACAACCCTTTCAAGGACAAGCTGCACCTGTACGAGTACAAGGTGGCCCATGGGCTGATTGCCGCAAGCGATTCAGCCAAGGCCGCGGCCACGGATAAGAACTCTTACATCAGGGCTATCCCTGTTGCCGTCTATAAGGCTGGGACAAAGCTGACTTCTGGTTTTTCGCTGGAGCTGTACCGCGTTGACGGGGCAAGCAAGTTCACGAAGATGACGGCAGCCGATCCGGAAGTGGTGTCGGTGTCTGCATCGGGTGTGTCGCTCGACCTTCGGCTGATAGCCAAGGCGGATTTCCTTGTCAAGGCTGTAATAGAGGGAAATAAAGGCCCGGCTCCTCAGATCCAGTTCTCTGTTGGCAGGGTCTATCCGGACTACAAGATAAGCCCAACGAACGGTGCGTCTATCCTTCCAATAGATGTGATGCGCTTCGACAAGGCGATGGTGCAGTCTGATGGCAATGTGGTTGATTGTCCGGAGAGCATCATACGCATTGTCTGGAAGACGGATTCTGCCTATCTGACTGGGTTGGAACACAATGAAGGGGGCAAGACCCTCTTCGAGCTTGACAAGACGATGATAGGCAGGAACTACGGGGATGACTGGCTGGACATCTACACAGAATCTGAGATAAAGGAATCCCACAAGGTGGCGGTGTCGGGCAGTGACACGCTCGTGGATGAAAGCGGTAACATTTTAATCATCAACTGATATGTATTACATCATAGCGGACAAAGTGAAGGCAGCGGGCTTCGGGATAAGCCTGTTCGGGCACAGGACGAACGGTAGTCTTGTCATAGTCAACGAGAAGGAACTCCCGGACGTTCCGGGCGACACCCCTGCCAAGAAGGCAAAGGCTCTTGGCGGCAAGGTATATTCTGATGAGGGAATAAAGAAGGCCCTTAAAGAAGGAGGTTGGTCATGAACAACTACAGCACGCAGAACAGTCTAACGGTGAAACGCCTCAGAAGCGGTGACACCTTCTTCATCAGCATCGGAAGCAGTCAACCGCTTTTCCAAGCCGTGGATCCAGACACTGGTTCTCCCACACCGGACTGGACGGTGCCGGACAACCAGCCGGTGCTGACCCCGCAGGTGACATCAGCAAGGGTCAACACGGTGACTCTCGGAGCTCATCAATGGAAGTACAACACCAGCACGCTGAACTTCAACGGTGCGGTGTCGGGCGATTGGCGGACGGATTCCACGGGCAAGTTCCAGATGAACACCGTCACGGGGGCTTTGAGGATAATCGCCAACCTTGCGAGCAAGGACAATCAGGCAAGCGACACTCTGACATATTCATGCACCGCTTCATCCGGTGGTGTCGATTACCAGCTCACGAAGAGCATTGACATTCAGATCCAGCCGATGGGCTCGTCTTCCTATATCGGTACCATCAATGCGACTTCGGAGCAGCTTACCGAGAATGTGAAGTCGACAGCGGTCATGACCAAACTCTACCTTGGAGGCACGGAACAGACCGGCTATGTGGTGAAATGGTACAAGGATGACACCCTCTGGTCCGACAAGAGCGGTGCAACGATAACTGTCACGCGCAGCGACGTGGACGGGACACAGCTCATCATAGCTGAGTTCTACAAGTCAGCCGATGACACCGCTCCGGTGTTCAGGGCGGCAATACGAATAACCGACACCCTTGACGACTACCATCTGGAGCACCGCTTCGTGGTCTCGGCATCAGACCGGAGCACCAACGGGGCGAACAGGGAGGTCAGCGATGGGAAGCCGGTCTATCTGGAGGCCTATGTGATTAACGTGCGGACGAACACAGAGCTCACCGGCATCACCGGGGCAAAGTGGGTGTCCAACATCATGGACAAGGACACGTGGCAGTCGCTTCTGAGAATCCCGGCCACGGGGCAGAACACGGGAGCTACCAACCTTGTGACGGTCACGACAACACAGACGGACGTAGACGGGGCGGAGAAGGATGTGGTGGTCGTGTCGGAGGTCGAATGGGAAATGTAATTCAAAAATCAAGAATATGGCAAATCAGGAATTAGGCACGGTCACAACTGTTGCGTCACTACTGAAATCGGACTCGCTCATCGTGGAGGTGGGCGGTTCCATACGGAGGATCACCGTGGAGGAGTTCCTTGCGGCTGTCAACTCAGGGCAGACGCAGCTTCTGCACTCCGTGGCTTGGGGTATCCCAATCAAGGACGAGCTTCAATCATCACCGGCTTGGGGTATGGTAGGCAACACAGCCGCCTACAACGCCTACAAGGCGCAGGTGGGGAGGTATCTCATGGACGCCAACGGACGGGCGGCCAAGCTGCACCCGAACAACTCAGGGGTGTTCGCTGACGGCACGACACTCGATGAGACAAAGGGCAACGTCGTGGTCATCGCCCCGAAGCTCTACTATCTCTATCAGGTGGATGCCGAGACGAACATCCCGTACCTGTGGATGTCTCAGCAGCCGATAAGCAAGCGGTTCATAGGCACGGCAGACAACGGAGAGAAGATTGTCGTTGGTGCTTACCAAGGCTCCATCGTCTCCAGCAAGCTTGTGTCACGCTCAGGCGTTGACTTTTTCACCGGTGGGTATTCCATCAACGCATACTGGAATGCCGCGCAGGCATTCGGCTCGAACTGGGGCATCGTTGACTATGACATCATGCGCTGGATAGGGATGATGTGCCTCTGTGAGACGGGGGGCAACGCCAACATTCAGGCCGGCATCGGACAGGGTGTCGGAGGCGCAGCGGGATTAGACTGGACAGCGTTCCTCGCGTCAACCACGCTAAGGAAGACCGGTGGAACCAAGGGTCTCGGTGACGCGACCGGCAGCGTGGCAATAAGTGACTCTGACGCCAAGTCGGACTCAAGCCATGTGTCGGTGCTCGGTGTGGAGGACTGGTGGAACAGCCAGTGGAACTTCATCCAAGGCCTGTTCTGCGGCAACTCAGCCAACGAGGGGCAGGACGGCACGGAAATGTTCGTCTACACCGGCAACAGAATGCCATCAGCCTCCGAGCTGGCTTCGCATCCGAACGGGCTTTACCGCAAGCTCACAAGACTGGCATCTTCCGGCTATGTGTCAAAGATGCTAAAGGGAGAGTACTTCGACCTCATCCCTTCTGGGCTGTCGGGAGACTCATCGTCCTATTGGTGCAATTACTTTTGGGGCAATGATACAGGACAGGTTTGTCTCGTCGGTGGTTCCGCTGATAACGGGGCGGGCTCGGGTCCGTTCTACGTCCGCTCGCTCGACGCTTGGTCGTTCACGGACTCGGCTTTCGGCGCCCGTCCTGCATTCTACGGCCCGGTGACAATAGTGGGAGGAGGGTCCATTTAGGATGATGCTGAATAGAGCATATACTCGTAAACGTAATCCACGGTGGAGCGGGCTGGTCGCTTTGAGCGGCCAGAGCCGCTCCCGCGCCTGTGGTAGGCGGGAGGGGATAAGTGTCGTCGTTGGAGTTTGTCTCGTCGGTGGTTCCGCTAATAACGGGGCGAACTCGGGTCCGTTCTACGTCAACTCGAACAACGCTTGGTCGATCACGAACTCGAATTACGGCGCCCGTCATACATACAATCCTGTCATCGTCATCCCCGATAGCTACGGGGCAGCGAATCCCCTCAGCCTTGACCCCGGTGGCAGGTCGCGCCGGAGAGTCAGAACATCTCGAATGCGGGAGAGCGGCCCTTTGTGTCGGTCGCGAGCGGGGCTAATGTAGGGCCGCAAGGTCTCGAACGTTCCGGGCAGTCAAACTATGCAGGTTTTGATAATTGATGAAAGTATGACGAAAAAGAAAGGTTTTATTTTGGAGCGGATAGCGGATGATGGCAATCTACGTCTTGCCATAAAGAACTCACAGAGGGGCGGCAAGGCGAAAAGACGGAGCGACATCCGGGCTGTGAACGCGGACATTGACGCGACCGTGGAGAGATTGAGGGGAATGATTCTCAACCTTGATTTCCCGGAGCATCGCAGCCGCGTGGTCAACCGCAAGGCAGACAGCGGGAAGATGAGGCGTCTCGATGATGAGGACTATATGCCGTGGAAGATAATGAGCCACGCCATAATGCAGGTGATAGAGCCGGTCATCAACGGGAAGATGATAGCGGACACTTCCAGCTGCATCAAGGGACGGGGCAACCTCTACGGGGTTAGGCGCATGAAGCGTCTGCTCAGGCGTTATCCGGACCACACGTGGACTGCGAAGTCAGACTGCAAGAAGTATTATCAAGGTTTGGATCACGGGTATATGCTGAGGGTTCTCAGGCATCATTTCAAGGACGAGCGTTTCATCCGGCTAATGGAGATCTGCGTGCTCGACTACTATTGCGGGGAGGACATTGAAAAGGAGATTGAAGATGAAAGAGAGAAGAAGGCGGGGCGTGCGAATTGGCGCGTACATAAGCGGGATGATTGGCAACCTCGCCCACATGGAGATAGACCACATCCTCACAGAAAGGTACGGGGTGAAGCTGGAGCGGAATTGCGACGACATGGTCATGCTGGCAAGGACAAAGGGAGAGGCGAGGTTCCTCCTGAACGCCTACGACCGCTTGGCGGAGGAGCGCGGGATGACGGTAAAGGCAAACAGTTACTACGCACCGATTCTCCACTATGAGAAGAAACGGCACAGACGGAAGCGTCAACGCGGGCCGAGGCATCGATTTCCTCGGATATGTGTTCTCGAAGGAGGATGTGAGGCTTCGCAAGGGCATAAAGAAACGCTTCGCAGCGGGGATGGGGCGCGTCAAAAGCCGAAAGAGAAAAAGACAGATACTGGACAGCTACAAGGGTTGGTGCGAGCACGGGGACTGCAAGAACCTTTGGAGAAAAATAACAGGGAAGAAAATGGGATTCGCTGACAAAGGCATAACGATGATAAGCCAGAGGGACCGGGACGGGAAACGGATATTCGACGTCAAGCAGGTACCTCTGACCGACATAATCAATATGCCGCTGACGGTTCTTGACTTCGAGTCGAACATCAGAACAAGGGACATCCATGACCGGTCGAAGCAGAACATGGACAAATACGTTGTGATGGTCCAGATAAAGGACGGGGACAGAGTTAAGTTCATCACCGGGTCACAGTCGCTTAAGGACGTGCTTGACCAGTGCAAGACAATGGAGCGGGCGGGAACGAAAATATTCCCCGTCGAGAACGTGATGATAAGGAAACAGGACCTCGGAGGAGGCAAATCGACATATAAATTTCAAGACTTATAGTATTATGAAGTGTTATTTTGATTACAGCGGAACGGTGCCTTCCGGAGTGAAGGCGGTACGTGAGGGGTTGACCACAAGGGTTTTCTTCGATTATTCAACGGAGACGAGGAAGGACATGGACGGGGAGGACGTCACCGTTCTGACAGCCGAGAACGTGGACGTGGAGAGTTCCGATTACGGTGACATCGTGAACGCGATAGTCCGGGACCGCTACGCGGCTGACAAAGTGGAAGCCATAATGGCCAACTATCAGGAGGCGATGGATTCGACCTCATCCCTGACAGAGGACAAGCGGGCTGAGTACAAAGCCGAATACGAGGCGTTTCAGGCTTGGCGCGCGAAGGCGAAAGAGGTGGCGACCGCAACCGTTGGACAGATAAGCGCATAGCGTATGAATGCTCAGGGAAGTCAAATGGTCACTAGGGCACGGCCCGGCAAGGACGGAGAGAACGGCAAGGACGGGAAGTCTCTATACACATGGATAAAGTACGCTGATGACGCGCAAGGCGGTGGAATCAGCGATAGCCCTGTTGTGGGCGGAGAGCTTAAGAAGTATATCGGTTTCGCCTACAACAAAACCACTCCAATTGAGAGCAACGTTGCCGCAGAATACACTTGGTCTCTATTCAAGGGGACAGACGGAGCCGACGGCCTTCCGGGGCAGCCGGGTGCTGACGGCAAGACTTACTACACGTGGATAAAGTACGCTGATTCACTCGGTACTTCCGGCTATCCTACGAGCATGTACGACACTCCGAAGACCACGACGGAGTACATCGGCATTGCGGTCAATCAGACTACACAGACAGAGGGGACAGACCCAAGCAAGTACACGTGGAGCAAGTTCAAGGGAGACCAAGGGGTACCCGGCAAGGACGGAACGAACGGTACAGATGGGAAGGACGGGAAAGATGGCCTGTCCTACCGCTACTCGAAATGGGCGGCTGGAGTGGAGTACCGGAACGACAACAATCCGTATTACCGGGACAGCAACGGGCAGGGCTTCATAGACGTGGTGCTCACAGAGTCCCTAAGCATGTACGACCCTAACGATGACACAACGCGTCCGAAGGCGTTCATTTGCCGCAAGACGCACACGTCAGGGAACACGGTAGAGTTCTCGTCAGAAGGCGGTTGGACACAGAGCGGGAACACGTTCACGTCTAACAAAGGAGTCCAATCCACGTGGGCGAAGATAAAATTCCTTACCTACGCGGCCAACACGGTAATCACTGTGAAGATTACAGCGTCCAGCGAGGCGAACTACGACTGGGGCTACGTCTGCGGCCTGGACAAGGCTTACAGCACCAGCGACTATCTTGCCAAGGTGTCAGGGACAAACACGCAGACGGTGGAGATAACCGTTCCAACGCGTGGTGAGCATTATTTCTATGCAGGTTATGCCAAGGATTCATCAGGCGATGCCAACAACGACAACGTGGTTGTGGAGATTCTGTCAGTCTCTCCAACCCCCATCCCGCTTGCGGTCGGGGAATACTGGGCGCAGATAAACTCAATGGCCCCGATACTGTCGGCTCTTGTGATTGCTGATAGAATCAAAGCGAACTTCATCGATGTCGAGAATCTAGCCGCCAACTCAGCGTTCATTGACAGCCTCACGGTGAACAGGCTCGTCGCGGGAATCCAGAACGGGCAGAGGGTGGAGATAACCCCGGACAACAAGTCCATCAACATCTACGATGCCGATGGTACTTTGGCATCCACGTTCGAGGGGAACAAATACACGGACATAGCGGCTCTGTTCGGTACAGCCACCGGCCAAGTAGAACTATCAGAGAGAACCGCATATATATGGGGACAGGCAGCGGGCGTGTCAATGGGTATCGGTTCGTTCCCCGAACTTTCGGGTGGGCCAATCAGCGACCCCTCCAGAGCCTATTCAAGGACGGTGAATCTGTGCGGACCATTCCACACGTCAACCCCGACTGAAATAACTTTGGGGGCGGGAAAAGTATCACTCACCGCAAAGTCCGGGACGCAGCCTTCCACAGACGTGGAGGGACCCATCGCCCTGTCCGGTGCGTCAGTCGCGGTCCACCTTGTAGTGACAACATACTCGGATGAGGCCTGCACAACCAAAATAGGCACAGCGACATTGGCCTATGGACTGTTAGGGGTCACCTTTGAACAAGACAGCGCAGTTGAACGCGCGTCAACAGTGGATTGGGCTGGACGCAAGGCACAGACAGTGGCGGGATGGCACAGGATAACGATAGAATGCAACATGTCCGCAGTGAACCCGGGCAGTACCGCATCCGCGGCATGGGGACAGCCGACGGCACTGTCGGGGGTGACCTTCAGCTCGGAGTTTTACGTCTCACGTTACTTCGCCAACGGGCTGTGCCTTGGCGTGAGAAGCGACAATTACATTTCGTTGTATAATCAAGCCTCCGGTGGCATGCGGATGAAGATGGAGAACGGTGGCTACGGATTCGACTTCTCGAACAACGGCATCAAGTTCCGCAGAGGTGCATCTGAGGGTTGGAAGAGCCTTATTCCTACCTACGGGCTGCCTCTCGGTGTGCTGGCCATGGGAACGATGAACCTCAAGTCCACGTCCCCATCAATGGGAACGTACAAGATGGTCAAGGCAACGAGTACGGACAAAATATCAGTGTCTTGGCAATCGAACGGAACGTTCAAGGTCACTATCCCGTCAGCATGGGGAAGCAACTATCTTGTGCAGCTCACCACGTTGGGACGAACCACAAGCGATAATCCAGCAAGCGCATCGGTGTATACAAAATCAACAGGATCGTTCATCGTTGACACCATGAGCCTGAAAGGCAATTATGTTAGCGAGGTGCAGGTCATGTTCATGATTGCAAGACTGGAGGATTTCAATGTCTGACTTAACAAAAAATTTCTCCTACGAGGAGTTCACTGAATCGAGCACGGCCATGGCAAGGGGGATTGACAACAGTCTTCCGAACCTGGCCGTCAAGTCCGCGGTCAAGGAACTTGCGGAAAAGTTATTGCAGCCGCTCCGTGACGCTTACGGCAGCGGCATAAGAATCACATCTGGCTATCGCTGTCCCGCTCTGAACAAGGCTGTCGGCGGTGCGGCGACATCGGCGCATCTTACCGGCTTTGCCGCTGATTTGCAGCCAATGAACGGCGACATCGCCGGTTTTACGAGATTTGCCGTGGATTGGCTGAAACGCACAGACACCGCGTTTGACCAGTGCATAACCGAGCGGAACACCAAGACAGGTGCGAGATGGCTCCACATCGGTCTGAAAGGACCGGGCGGAAAGCAACGCAGACAATTTCTAAACATCACATTATGACAAAGTTTGTTAAAGTTTTGAGGTATCTGTGGGAACTTCCGCAGAACCTCTTGGGGTTTACCCTTTTCCAGATTTACAGCATTGATTGCTACTGTATGGAATCACCCTACGGTGATGCCCGTGTCCTCTACTCGGAGAAAATGAAAGGCGGCATCAGCCTCGGGAGGTATATTATACTGCCTTGGAAGTACAGGGAGTACGGCAAAGGCTCGTTCATCGAGAAGACGCACAAGCATGAGTACGGCCACACGAGGCAGTCGCTGCGCCTCGGCTGGCTCTTCCTCCTTGTGATAGGCATACCGTCAATCACATGGGCGTGGATGCACTCGACGTTCAAAAAGTTCCAGACCGTGGATTATTATTCTTTTTTCACGGAGAAATGGGCGGATAGACTTGGCGGTGTGAAAAGATAGTGCTATATTTGTGTCGGTGATTAAGAACGTTGTATTACTTCTTTTTTCATTTCATAAATGGTTAGTTAATGAGTTTTCGGTCTCCCCGCCGTGAGGTGTGGAGACTTTTTTTTGCAAAAAAACATGGAAAAGAAAGTTTTGTTTTTAATATGTATGGCAATCTCCGCCACGCTTGGCTTCCTTGGCGGCAGAAACGCCCGTAAAGAGACGGTTACAGTCCAAGTGGATACATTGGCCATCCGTGACACAATCGTCGATTACAGGCCGATTCTGAAAGAGACAAGGATTATCAGGAAGGACACTGTGCGTCTGGTGGCCACAGACACACTTTATATTCACGATACAGTCTCCGTGGCCGTCCCTATCACCCTTGACCGTTATACAACAAAGGATTATGATATAGCAGTGTCTGGCTTCCACACAAATCTCGAATACGTCAAGGTTTTTCCAGAGACAAAGATAATCACAAAGACGGTTACAGAGTCGCAAAGAAAGTTTCGTTTCGGCCTTGCGACGGGGCCGTCGGCATGTCTCACACCGGACGGGCGGTTCGCTTACGGTCTAGGTATTACGGGCGGCGTTTTAATTACATTCTGACATGAGCAAAGCAAAATTTAAGATAAAAGTCCAGAAAGGCAAGAAGTCTGGCACGAAACTTGCGGCACTACCAATCAAAGTGGTGAAGAATGACAACCCCAACGGAGAAAGACTCATGGGCAAAGGCATTCAAATCACCGTTAGCCCTAAAGTTAATAGCCATGGACAACCAAGACGAAAGCGATGAACGTATAAAACGACTGATACTTACATTAAGGGATATTACACTTGCGGTACAGATAGCACCGTTTGTGGTGTCCCTTTTTTATATTGTTGGTATCATTGTCCAGACATTCTGCCCGGTGGACACGGCATGGCTGTTCAGTATCATCCTTTTCACGCCACCGCCAATTATCATCATAATGCTGATATTCTCAAGGATACTGCGTCTTTGCAGATGGCATCGCCTTGCCAGCGCCATACCGCTTGTGCCATTCTGCTTCACAATCATCGACGCTTATCTGATAGAACTTACAGATATTGCCGTATATATCCTGAACGGAATCACCGTTTGCATGACCATTCTGCTGCTTGCGGCTGCATACAATGTTTTTCTAAAACCACATCATTATGTTTAATCCTAAAGACTATCTAATCGAGATTCTTGAGTTCTACATCAAGAAGTTGCAAAGCGATTCTTGCACCATGGAGGAAATCAACAGTGCGACACAGGCTATCGAGTCCAGTATGAAAGTTTACGGCTCAATCAGCGACATCGCGGACTTCTACAACAAGCCTGAGACAACTATCCGTGTCAACATCTTCCGCAAACTTCTGGATAAACCTATCCGCAAGGTGCTTTATCCGTTCCACAAAATACATCGTATTGTTCCAGACAGTTGGCGCAGTAGAAACGATTTAAGGATATAACGTAACTTCCTTCTCTATTCCCTCCGCGATGTAGTAACTTTGTGCCAAGACCGAATGGCGGTCGAAACACACTAATACCAATATCATGGAGACAAAAACTTATGTAATCGGCGACGGCACCGGCACGGGCAACAGCGGAATGTGGGGCTGGCTCGCCAATCTTGCGCAGAACAGGGGAGTTGACCCGAACGTTCTGGCGATGATGAACAACAACGGCGGCTGGGGAAACGGCGGCTGGATTTGGTTCTTGTTCCTTATCCTCCTTTGGGGCGGCAACGGTTGGGGCGGCTTCGGACGAAACGGCCAAGGCACAGCCGACCTTGCGTCCCTTATCAATGGGGATAACGGCAGGGACTTGCTGATGCAGGCCATCAACGGGAACGGGACAGCCATCAGCCAACTCGCTTCTACACTGAACTGCTCCGTAGGACAGATTCAACAGTCCATCAACGGCGTGATGACACAGCTCCAGTCACTCGGCAATCAAGTCGGTATGTCTGGGCAGGCCATCATCAACGCCATCCAGAGCGGCAACTGCTCTATCGAAAGGCAGCTCGCCCAGTGCTGCTGCGACAACAGGCTTCTCACTACACAGCAGGGCTATGAGAACCGAATCGCCATCTCCGAGCAGACCAACATCCTCGGCTCGAAGATTGACCAGCAGAGCGTGCTTATCAACGACAAGTTCTGTCAGTTGGAGCAGCGTGAGTTGCAGAACAAGATTGACGCTCTCCGCGAGGAAAGGTCAAACCTTCTGGGACAGATTTCACAGGCCAACCAAACCGCGCAGATAGGACAGTACATCAACCATGCGTTCACACCGCTCAACTCGGCTTTGGCGGCGTTGCAGTCAGAGGTTGACGGAATCAAGTGCAAGCTCCCGCAGACGCAGGTCGTACCAGCACAGAACGGTGTCTATCTGTCCCCTTGTCAAGCCACACTTCTTGGCCTTAACGGTTTGAACGGACTTGGCACAGGTGTAATCGGCAACGGCCCTTGGCTGTAAGTTGAACCGGGCCGCCTCTTGACGGCCCATAATACTTTTGAGTATGATACCGTTTTATTTCATGGCCAACAGAGGCGGGATTCCAAGAGTAAAATCCGAAAGCGTGACCGTCACCGCTACTGACGTGAGGTTCAACTTCACAAGTGACGCACGGTTCGCAAGGAACTTCAGCGGATTCGTCGCTGTCTGGCTTGCGCAGGCGATACCGACGGGAACTACCGGGACACTGCCAGTGGTATTCTCCTCCGTGGCTTCCGGCGACCAGGCCGTAACTACCTTAGACAACGCAGCCGTCACCGTGAACAACATCAGCGGCACGGGAATCTACATCGCCTATTATGAGGCTTCAACAGGAACATTGCAACTCCTTACAGGACTTGCGTAACAATTAAATCATCAGAGACATGTTCAGCGCATTGAGACAGTCAGGCACAGTGTATCTACTGACAAAGGGTGACATCCCGACCCTGAAGACGGGTGTGGTTCAATCGGTTTCTTCTCCGGTCACGAAATTCGGCACGCAACTGATGCCGGGACAGTTCCAGCAGGATACTGTCATAGACTTGACCGTGAAGGCAGGCGACGAGTTGCTGACCTTCAAGCAACTTCCGTCCGCGGCGGTCATCGCATCTTCCGGCAACATGGTTATTTCCGAAAGCCGTGACGCCATGATAGCCGAGGTTGAGAACATGATACGGACAAGCAAGGAAGTCCTTGGGAGCGTGGACTATCACAAGAACGCTCTGGAGGCCTGCGAGTCCATCATGTGCTCACTCAATCCGCGGCTTGCCGAGGAAAGGGAACAAAAGGAAAAGATTGAAACGCTTGAAAAACGGCTTGGCGGCATGGAGGAATCCATAGGTGATATGAAGGAGCTGCTGGTCAAGGCGCTGAACAAGGTCTCTAAATAAAACAAGACAGAATCATGAGAATAATTGAGATAACAGAAAGCAAGCTGGACAAGATGTCCGACTTGGCTGAGGAAATGCTGACCGCCGGGGGAAGACTGATGCACTGCATCAGCGAGCTGGGCGAGGAGAGCGGATTCAACATGCGCGGGGGCGACGGGGACTATCGTTCCATGTCTACTATGAGGCGCAGGCACGAACGCGATGATTATGACGGTGATGACTTCGGTGAGCGCCGTCGCAGATACCGCTATTAGCCATGTACAGGGAACCGCTTGACATTTACGACGAGAGGCCGGCGGCTATGGTCGCCTACCTCCGTCACAACGGAATGCACTTCAACGGCAAGGCGCAGGAGTTCGCATCCTCGCAGATGCGCAAGAAGAACCCGGCAACCGGAAAGATGGAGCGCATCGACGCGTGGGGTAAAGAGCAGGTCGATGACATGCTGAAACGTAACGGGATAACCTTGGAGAACGCCGTCGGACACGATTATGTTTTCGTGGCTAACATGGCCAAGGCTGATTTCTTTGGTTCAAGCATAGAGGACGAGGCGCACCTTGCCAAGTATGTCAAGGATGTCATTGACGATCTGGACCAGGCTGACGGATTCATCTTCAACCGTTGGTATGCCGACACAGTGCGTTCCGGCATCCCCGTAGATTGGGAGAGCATATTATGATGGTTCAGCGTGTCTCTTTGCCCGATTGGCGGTGGAACGTGATGTTCTGCTACGACGCGGTAGCCGATGACACGGACACAATTCTTGATTTGATGGACGAGGCGGGAATTTCAATCGACAAGATTGAGGCCGCAGAAAGAATCCTTTCACACATCCAGTCCAACACAGGCCTCACCGCCTCATCCTTCAATTCAAGAACCTCCGTCTGCGTGATAGGCAGGGCATCATCCGTGTTCGAGTTTCAGAACACCTACGACCACGAAAAGGGACACGTCACAATGCACATAGCAAAGGCCATCGGGATAGACCCTTTCGGCGAGGAACTGCAATACCTTGCCGGCGAGATAGGGGCAAAAACATATCCGGTCGCAAGGATGTACCTTTGCGCCGGATGCGGTGAGGGCAGATAGGGGCGGCAAGTTGCCCGTCTGTCAAAACAAGCGCCGTGCGGTGGGATTCGCGCGGCGCTTTTGTCAATCGTCAAGAAGGAACTCTTTGGCATACGGCAAAGACCGTATGAAGTCGCAGAAAGCGGACCAGTCTTCTGCAAGGCGGTGGCTCTTTCGCTGCGAATAGATATTCCTAAGGCACAGATAGTTGGTCGTGCAGCGCATGAACAACTCTATGCCTTGCGGACAATTCGACACCAAACGCATGAAGTTCTCGTATGTCGGAGATTCCAAATACGCCTTTTGCAGAGCCGAAACCTCTTTTATGGTATTCTCTGTAACATATTTGTTACAGCATTTGCCTATATCCATCATGTAGAGTTTGTGCATCTTGCTGCTGGAGTTCACTATCTTTAAGAAAGTGTACCGTTGCAGTTCCGGACTGATGTAGTTCGGATATACCAAGTCAAAGGCGACACGGATCCCGGATAAGAAGTTGGAGTGACCGCCGCCAAGCGGTGCAAGTTTTTTCGCCCTCTCAAGAGACTTCTCGAACTCCTCGTTAGTGTATTCCGGCAGTTCAAGCCGCATCGAGTTGCGGCACGCTATGACCGATTCCTTCAAGTCATAGACCCTCACATTCTCAACCCTAAGCATTGTTTTTCTCCGCAATTAAAGGATTGTACAATTTCGCTCCAACGTAGTCGCAGTCGTCGAAAGACTCGATGCAGAACTGGACCATAGAGTAACCCATCAGCACAAGGAACTTGTATATGGTGTCCTTGCTTGGCGGTGTGGTGCCTCGCTCTATCTTCCACAGCGTGCTTTTTGACACGCCAAGACGTGCGGCGAATGTCCGGAGGCTCTCATCGCACTCCAGACGCGCTTTCTTGAATACTTTGCCGGGATTCATCAGAATTTGTTGATTTGGTTGATTATCTGAACCACGGTATTGACACGCTCCTTGGCAATCTTCTTTGTCAGTCCGTTGGCATCCGCACGCTCCGCTCTTTTTATCAGAGCATTAGACAGTTCCAGAAGGCCTTGGATTATCGCTCCCTTGGCAAGATAGACATTCTCGCCCTTACTTTCTTTTTCGCAGTACGAGGCGGTGATTGTCCCGTCCTCGGCGAAAGTCACGGCTATTTTGGCCGGTTTTTTATTTGCCTGTGCTGCCATAACCGCCTTCTCCTCTTTGTGTTTCAGACAATTCATTCGCCTCAATTACCTCCACTTCCGGCAACTTCATAAACACTATCTGCGCTATTCTGTCGCCGACAGCATAGACGTTAGCCGTGAAAGGGTCGGGCACGTTGAACACCGCCGTAACCTCGCCACGATAATCGGAATCTATGACACCCACGCAGTTCGACAGCGACATATCCTTCTTGCAGACTGACGACCTTGGGAAAATCAATCCTACATAGCCTTCCGGTATCTCGAATGCGAGTCCGAATCCGTACTTGATTTGCTCTCTCTCTTTGTCCCATGATGCGGATATTGCCGTCAAATCAAAACCGGCTGATTTCTCCGTTCCTTTGCTTGGCATCACCGCTCCGGGGGTGAGCCGCTTGATTTTCACCTTTATCATTATTAAATTGTTTTAATGCGCTCTTGCGCTAAACGAAAATAGTCTTTATCCAATTCAATGCCAATGAAATCGTACCCAAATTTCTTGCAGGCCATTCCGGTTGTCCCTGCACCCATGAACGGGTCAATGACCGTCACGCCCTTTGGAAGAACACCAACTATCCGTTCCATGACTTCCAAAGGCATTGTGCACGGATGATTGATTCCATTCTTTGCCTTGCTTACGTTTTTGACTTGATTCACGACGAACCAGTCGTACATCGCCGCACCAGTGTAGCCCATTGCTAACCTTTTTTTTATGCGCTTATCGTTTGGATTTTTGTATGGCTGCGTCACTTGTTTCATTACAGGCTTGACATCGAAAAATGCAACATCCCGATGCTGCCGTGCCGTATTGGAATTGTAGCACCAAGAAATGACTCTTTGGGGAACCTTGTCCAATGCTTTCGCAATCTTGAACAACATCTCTGGATAGTGAATCAGCACGGACGGTCTATCGCCTATGACAGAAACAAGCCAAGCAAGATATTCCGTCTCCTTTCTTTTATCTCCGTAGGACTTGTACTTGTAGCCTATGTTGAATGGCGGGTCAGTGACTATGACTGAATTGGATGGCACAGGAATTTCTTTCAAGATTGTCGTGCAGTCACCGCAGAAAAGATTAAGCATTGTCATCAAAATAGTTTATGCGAAGCCCCTCTTCCTGAGTCTTTCTATTTATTTCATATTCCCTCGGAAAATATTTCTCGAAAAGACGGTCATATTCGCCGAACGAAATGTCCCTGTCGAAAAATACTAACACAGAATCTCCATTGGGCTTAACCCAGCAGCCGTTTTCATCCAAATTGAATCCAGCCTCTTCTGGATTGACCACAAAATCTTCCTTTTCCGTCAATCCAAAAACAACCAACTCTGGTTTGTCAAGCCTCCACGCAAAAAGTCGCAGAGACGGGGTGACAAACAGAATCTTGCATTCAATGCCGTCTATCTTCTGAACGCCAACAAATGCGTCTTTGTCAAAGTGAATATCTGTCTTCATTTTCAAAAACTAAACATCCAGTCATCATTAAACATTTCGGGGTGCTTCGGCCTGTACGGCTTCGCTTTAATCTCCGCTACCCTCGGCTCCCACTTGATTTCCTTGTGCCACCTGCGTTCGCCTTTCAGACATCCGCAGCTCTCCGACACGCCACGCTTCAAGTCCGAGCCTTTAACCTCTCTGATTGTTCCGCAGTCACATTTGCAAAGAAAATATTTGCACTTGGAAGGTGCGTTCTTGCTCGGCAGTTTTGATCCTGCGAAAGACTGGACAACCCAGTGGCCGAAACGGTCGCCCGGATTTATTTCGACTTTCGCCATTCTTCCAACTCCTTTTCAGTCCAATACCCGGAATACTCTCCGTTTGCGAGGAAGTTATCCAAGTCATACCATATTGGCTCCCAGCCGAAATTGTCTTGTCTAAAACAACATTCTTTGCCGGGAACCGGGACGAGTTTTCGCTGCCAAGTCTTGAACAGCGTCTTTCCGTTTACCACTATATGCTCCGAATCGTCGAAACAACTTGCGAACGTCTCCCACGGTATAAAGTGGTTGATGTCGCTGACAGAAAATGAACTTTCGAAGATTGGTTTCTTTTCTTCGACCTTGTATGTATTGGAATGAGCGTCATATACAAGGTTTGCCAAGGTCTGCATCACGTCAAACGAGTCTACTTCACTATTAAAGAAAGTGAACAGCGTTTCAAGTGGATTGAGTTTGTCCTTATCTGTCATCCGGTCTATTCTGAACCCGAACGGCAACACTATCCGCAAGCGCTCGTATATCTCCCTGCGTATGTCATACGCAGTGAACTGCCGTCTTTCCGGTGTCAGCCTGTGATAGTAGTGTTGTGGTATCTCGTAGGCGAGACACGACACGTATGTCTTGCTTCCTATCGCATAACGGTAGGAAGTCCACATCAGCATCTCCTCGAACAAGGAGCATTTTTTCTCTTTTTTACCCATGTCTAAAAGTTAAGGGAAGGCCGCCCCTTCCCTTTATCTATGTTGAATGGCTTGGCTTGAAACACACTTCGGCGGCAAAAGCGGTATTCGTTTACCTGCAAGAAACGTGCCTAATCAATCACCACGTTCCCCTTGATGCCCTTTCCTCCCCACTCTGCCACATAGACCTTGCACGGGGTGTACTGGCTCGGCCCATCGAACATCACCACCTCGCTGTCCTGCGGCATCGCCTGCAAGGCCGCTATAAGTTCCTTTACCGTCATTGCCAGTCCTCCTCGTCCAAGTCGCACTCGACCTCGACATCATCGTTACCGTGAAACACAACTCCTTTCAGATGCTCGCAGCCCCTGCAATCGTAGGGGCACTCGCAAGGTGCGTCAAGCGGTATCATCTCCGCTAATTTAACCCACTTCATACTTTAAGGTTTTTCGCCAAATCATTAAGTCCAACCAAGCGCAGGGCGTGCTGCAACTCGTGAACGTATTGTATCGGTTTTACAACTCCACATCTCTCGAAACTAATCTCGGTCATACGTGGCTCGTCATTATATCTGAGCGATACCGCCACATACCACGTCTTACCCTCGTCGAGATATAGGACATATCCGCGCTTTACCTCTTCGTCAAATTCAAATCCGTTAGCCAACAAGATTTTAGACGTTAGAGGCACAGGCTTGACATTCTCATCCTTGAACGTCTCTATCGTCTTCAAAGGAGACATTATTCCTATTGGTTCATCATCTTTGATACTTAGCGACACGACCCTCACAGGGTCTTCGAGGCAACTAACGATGTCGCCTAATTGAAGTTCTGATACTTTCATAATTATTCCTCCCATTCTACTTTACATGTAGCGATATAGTCTTGGTTGAAACCTATATTTTTCTCCGCTTCTTCTTTTGAACCATACACCCCGCCCCCAATAGGGCTGTACGCGGCTTTGTATATATTCATCCAACCCATATGCTTTTCTGGCGCGAATAAGAGGTCTAATTTGTCACGACCTTCCGAACAGATACCTGTTTCGCTATATATATATATATGTCTTCGATACCATTATCAACAAGGGCTACAATAGGATATACGCTGCTTCTGTTAGTACAAATAACCCTCGCCTTTCTGCCGTCTCTTGTAATAATCCTCCTGTTGGGGTTCTTGAGATATTCCTCTAAACTAAACTGTTTCATATTATTCCTCCATTGCTTTACGAAATCTTTCCATTCCGCTTTGTTGTACTTTTGAGTCTCTTATCCAATCATCTGGATAACCTATTTCTGCAAGATAATTTGTAAACCAATTAGCAGCCTTTTCAATCACCTCTTTACGTGCTTTTTCTACTGCTTTGACTGTATGTGTAGCCATAAGTAAATCATGAAATATCAATTCGTCTTCCGTCATAACTATTCATCCATAGCTTTTTGAAAATTAGATATATCGTCGGTGTATTTAAGATTTTTAATTAGCCACAACTTTGCTTTTTCAAGCATCCATTGTGCGCCTCGCTTAAACGCATCTCTTCCTTCAACTCTGGCTATTGCAGCAAATGGATTTACTGGGTCATCATCAATACAAGTCTCTACGTACTCTTTTGCTTTTTCTTCGATAGTCATAATTACAACAACGGTTTAGCGGTTTCCAACAAGTCTGTAAAATTCATTCTTCCAAGGCTGCTTGTCAAGCCATTTAAGTATTTGTTCTTTTGTTTTCATAACTCTAAATTTCTACTGGTTCATCCTCCGAAAACTTAAACATATTCAAAAGTGTTTAACTCCGTTTGAATACATTCACTC
>ERZ808274.47-NODE-47-length-65524-cov-4.704349_pt1 | contig 65524 bp, 61 predicted proteins | sample MGYA00521277_ERZ808274 | MGnify/ENA primary metagenome ERZ808274 (study PRJEB31516, sample SAMN03275597) | gut metagenome | biome: mammalia-associated habitat; material: feces | host: Papio cynocephalus | place: Kenya | collected 2012-07-28 ... | reverse complement strand
TTTTCATACTTTTTCTCCTATATTTCTTAAGCGAAAAAAAGTGGGAAATTGTCAGGGAAAAATGAAAGAAAAGTAAAAGATTAGAAGAAAAAACTAAATAAATGATTAGAACTAAGATAATTCTTTAACAGTGTGTATAATTACCTTGCTTTTGACATAAAAAATGAGGCTAAACACAACTAGTGCCCAGCCCCAAAAAGAAAGGAGATCAAAACAAAGGAGTTAATAGAGTAGATATCATAACTAGATAAGAAAAAACTAAAGAGAATAGAGAATAGATTTTTTCTTTCTTTTGACTACTTTGATAAAAAGGAAAAGATAAAGCGAGTATAACGAAAGAGAGTAGAGCACTTTTAGCATTAATTCCAAAATATGATTTACTAATGATAAAAGAGCTAATTCCCCATGGAAGAAGCCATGCAAGGATGAGGTTTACAGCGTTTAACAGTTTTCTTAATTCTTTTTCTTTCTTTTCTCTCTCTGTGGCGTCAAAGAATGTGTACATTTCTCTTACTTCTGAATAGGTCATCTTTTTATCTCCTTATGATGACCTTAGAATAAAGCTATCACTAGGTCAGTTAGTGTCCTAGTGATAATTATTTTTACTATTTTATTGTTTTTCTTAATTTTTCGACTGTTTCCATGTCAACCTTTTCCCATGGAAAAGAAGGAAAGCCAAAGTGACCGTAACGTGCAGTTCCAGCAAAAATAGGGGAGCGTAATGAAAGTGCATTAATAATTCCATTTGGCGTTAAGTCAAATGAAGACCTAATAAAGGCAACAAGGCTTTCTTCGCTATAATCTTTTCTGTCTGTTTCAACATGAATAGAAACAGGTTCTTCTACACCAATTGCATATGAAAGCTGTATTTCGCAAGTATTAAAGAGGCCAGAACTAACAATTGTTTTTGCTATTTTACGTGCCATGTAAGAAGCAGAGCGATCGACTTTTGTTCCGTCCTTTCCACTAAATGCACCACCTCCATGATGTGCATAACCTCCGTAGGTATCAACAATTATCTTTCTTCCAGTAAGGCCAGTATCTGCAGCTGGACCTCCAAGAACAAATCGTCCAGTTGGGTTAATATAGAACTTAGTTTTATCTGTTATTAGAGAATTATCTATCGTAGCTAAGATTAGGTTTTCTTTTAAATCTTTTCTTAAATCCTCTATCGCAATTTCTTCTGAATGCTGTGCAGAAAGTACTATTGTATCTATATTTTTTGCCTTTCCATTTTCATACAAAACAGTTACTTGGCTCTTTCCATCGGGTCTTAGATAGCTTCCTTTTTTTGTTTTTCTATAGTTATCTAAAGCTATTATCAAGCTTCTTGCTTTCTCAAGAGCAAGTGGCATAAAAGAGCTTGTTTCATTTGTAGCATAGCCAAACATCATGCCCTGGTCGCCAGCTCCGTCTTTATCAACGCCTAACGCAATGTCCGCTGACTGGTTATGTAAACGAACTTCAATTTTGCTTTCATCAGAAAAACCTAGAGTAGGGTCTGTATAACCAATTTCTCTAATCTTGTTTCTGATAATTCTTTCTTCATCTATGTGCGCCTTTGTTGTCACTTCTCCAAATACACGACAGAGATTGCTTTCAACTGTTGTTTCCGCTGCACAACGTGAAGTTGGGTCTTGTTCTAATAGCGCATCTAGAATTGAATCTGAGATTTGATCTGCAACTTTGTCTGGATGACCTGGAGCTACAGATTCTGATGTAAAATAACTTTTCATTTGCTTCTCCTTTTCCATAGAGAAGCTCTTTGTCCCATCTGATGGGCAATAAAAAATAACCCATCGTTCAAGCTTTAGCACCTTTCTTTTGTAGGTTGCTGTACGGTCATAGGGCTTGTCCCTCGCGTACTCTCTATGGATGGATTTACTATAGCAAAAGCGTAAAATAAAGGCAATAAAAAAGGGAGAAGTCTGTCCTCTTCTCCCTTTAAGCGATTACTTTTTGTGACAAGTTCCAGAGCAGGGGCAACCCACACATCCAGATGAGCACCCACCGCCTTTCTTTTTACTTTTCCTTATTGAAAGAATAATAGCTAATACAATTAAAACTAAAACCAATAAAACAAGGAAAGTACCTAAATTCATATTTAATTAACCTTCTTTTCTTCGCTACTCTTCTTTATAAATAGCATATATATGAATAATGCTACTACAAGTAGAGAGAGAATAAACATAAATACATTACCTCTTCCTGTAAACATATTACCAAACTGTGTAACAACAAATGCAGCAAGGTAAGCATATCCACATTCCCAACCAATTGCAGCCCAAGTCCACTTAGAACTGTTCATTTCTCTCTTTATAGCACCCATAGCTGCAAAGCATGGAGCACAAAGGAGGTTGAAGACAAGGAATGAGAATCCTGTTACAGAAGTAAATGCACCTCTAATTGCATCATATACATTGCCACTTCCACCATAAAGAATACCGAGTGTACCAACAATGTTTTCTTTTGCAACTAGACCTGTGATAGAAGCAACAGCAGCACGCCAGTTGCCCCATCCAAGAGGAGCAAAAATCCAAGCAAATACAGAACCAATCTTCGCAAGAATAGAGTATTCAACTTCATCTTCAGCAAGCATTCTAAATCCATCTGGTGCAAATCCAAAGTATGTTGTGAACCAAATAACGATTGTAGAGAGAAGAATGATAGTTCCAGCTTTCTTGATGAATGACCATCCTCTTTCCCACATGCTTCTTAAAATGCTACCAACTGTTGGCCAATGGTATGCTGGAAGTTCCATAACAAATGGAGCTGGATCTCCTTCAAAGAGCTTTGTTTTCTTGAGAATAATACCACTTGTAACAATTGCAAACATTCCTAAGAAGTAAGCCGATGGAGCAACCCATGATGCACCACCAAAGATAGATCCTGCAATCATTGCTATAAATGGAAGCTTTGCACCACAAGGAATAAAGGTTGTTGTCATGATTGTCATACGTCTATCTCGTTCATTTTCAATAGTACGAGATGCCATAATGCCAGGAACACCACAACCTGTTCCAATAAGAATAGGAATAAATGACTTACCACTTAAACCAAACTTACGGAAGATTCTGTCCATTACGAATGCGATTCTTGCCATATAACCACATCCTTCTAGGAATGCAAGGAATATGAAGAGAACAAAGATCTGAGGAACGAAGCCAAGGACAGCACCAACACCAGCAACAATACCATCAAGGATAAGCCCACTTAACCAATCTGCACAGTTAAGCTTTTCGAGTAAAGAAGAAATAAGGGCAGGAATGCCTGGTACCCATACTCCATAGTCTGCTGGATCTGGTTCTGTATAATCAACTTCTTTAATTAACTCTGCGCTTTCCAGCAGATCCTCGTATGTTGCGCTTTCATCTTCTGTAGCAAGAGTTTCTTCATCTTCTACAGTATATGTAGCTGTGTCTTGGCTAGAGGAAGCAGAAATAATAGAAGAAACAACTTCAGGAGAGTACTCATCATATTCAATTCCTTTTTCCTCTGCGAAGGCACTTAATACCTGATCTGCTGAGGTATATTTGTCTGCATCTTCAGAATAAGCACTGCTTCCAATACCAAATAGATGCCAACCATCACCAAATACACCATCGTTAGCCCAGTCAGTAGCCCAACCTCCAACAGTTGTGACTGAAATGTAGTATACAAGCCACATGACGAGTGCGAATATTGGTAGGGCTAACCATCTGTTTGTTACAACCTTATCGATTTTATCTGAGGTAGTAAGACCAGTACTCTTCTTTCTGTAACAACCTTTGATTAAGGATGCAATGAAGATATAGCGTTCATTAGTAATAATGGACTCTGCATCGTCATCCATCTCTTTTTCTGCAGCTTCAATATCATTTTCGATATGAGCTAAAACTGTTGGGTCAAGGTTGAGATTCTCATATGCTTTCTTGTCGCGTTCAAAAATCTTTATTGCATACCATCTTTGTTCGCTTTCATCTAAAGAGTGAAGGGCAGCTTCCTCAATATGAGCTAAAGTATGCTCCACAGCTCCAGAATAGATGTGAAGAGGCATCTTCTTTCCTTCTCCAGCAACCTTTAAACAAGCAGCAACTGCCTCATCAATTCCATCTCCTTTAAGAGCTGAAATTTCAATAACAGGAACATTAAGTTCTCTCGAAAGCTCTTTTGTATTAATCTTATCGCCACTCTTTCTTACGACATCCATCATGTTTAAAGCAACGACAACAGGAATACCAAGTTCAATAAGCTGTGTTGTAAGGTAGAGGTTTCTTTCAAGGTTTGTTGCATCAACAATGTTTAAGATTACGCTAGGTTTAGCGTTTTTTAGATAATCTCTAGCTACAACTTCTTCGAGTGTGTATGGGCTTAACGAATAGATGCCAGGAAGGTCCGTTACTGTAACATCATCCCTTTTCTTTAATTTTCCTTCCTTCTTTTCAACTGTTACTCCTGGCCAGTTACCAACGAACTGATTTGAACCAGTAAGAGCATTGAAGAGGGTAGTTTTACCGGCATTTGGGTTACCAGCAAGTGCAATTGTGATACTCATTTTGCTCTCCTTACTCAACAATAATCAAAGCAGCATCTGCTTTTCTAAGTGAAAGTTCATAGCCTCTCACTGTTAACTCGATTGGGTCTCCAAGAGGGGCAACCTTACGTACAAAGACCTCAGTCCCCTTTGTTAGTCCCATGTCCATAATTCTTCTCTTGACGGCACCTTCACCTTCAAGCTTCTTGACGGTGGCCTTTTCGCCAACCTGAACATCTTTTAGTGTTTTCATATTTGACTTTCCTTTATACAAATATCTTCATTGCCATTTCTTCACTTATTGCTATTCGTGATTCCTTAACCCTGACAATACAGTTGCCACTGTTTGTAGAAATAACAGTAACTGGAGAACCTACAGAAAAACCTAAGTCTTCAAGATGTCTTTTGACGTCGGCCTTTCCTGATACTTTCATAATTGTGTTTTCTTCTTCTGGTTTTGCTAAAAATAGCGGAAGCATAACAATCATCCTTTAGTTAGTTCATATTAACTAACTGAAATATATTTAGCTCTTTATTTTTCGTCAAGGGTTTTAGAAGATTTTTCAACCTTTTCAATTTATTTCTTTTATCCTAGAATTTTGACTATGAAGCTTAATTTTTTTTGTGATGTAGATGGCACGCTTTTACCTTTTGGTAAAGGGCTTCCTGAGAGTGCTCTTAAAGAAATAGAGAAGGTTCAGCGAGAAGGTCATAGAGTTTTTGTTGCAACTGGAAGAAATAAAAAGGAGATGGATCCGAGACTCAGCGTTATTAACTTTGATGGGGGAGTCTATTCTGCGGGAGCAACAGTTGAATACAAAAACAAAGAAATATTTAGAAAAAGAATGACAGAGAGTGATATATCATTTCTTCTTAGCTATGCAGAAAAAAAGTCTTTTTATTCTCTTATCCAAACAGATGAGGGAACATATATGACCCAAGAAAGTTATGATTTTTTTATATCTAGCATGAAAAAATATATAGGTGGAGTAATAACTGTTCCCAACTTAATTGTATATTCGGGAGAAATTCCTAAAACACATGCCCCTGTTTGTAAATTCTTATTTCTTTCTAGTGAACATAAAGGGGAAGATATGAGAACAGAGTTAAAGGGAAAATACCAAGTTGTTGATAATACTGTAGGACTTCCTCAATCAGATATGGCTGAAATATGTCAACTTGGAATTACTAAGGCTACCGGAATAAAAGAGATGCTGAAGTATTTAGGCGAAGACATTTCATCATCTGTAGCAATTGGTGACGGAGCCAATGATAATGAAATGATAGAGGAAGCTGGTCTTGGTATTGCTATGGGTAATGCCGATGATGATGTGAAGAGAAGGGCTGATTACGTTACAACAGATGTCTGTGATAATGGACTTAAGAATGCTCTTGAATATGCTATTACCATAAATCAAAAATAATAAAATTTTCTTTTTTATACAGATTGAACTCTTTATCATAAATGTAAACATTTGTATTATTTTGTATAAGGATGGCGATATGCGTGAAGAAAAAAGGACAAAAGCAGAATATCGTAGCTCTATAAGAAGTAAGCAAATGATAAAAGAAGCTCTTCTTTCATTAATGATAGAAAAGCCTTTTGATAGAATTAGTATTACTGATATTGTAAAGAAAGCAGATATAAACCGAGGCACTTTCTATGCTCACTATGCAAATACTTCAGATGTATTAAAGAGCATATCTATGTCGGTTGTTGATGAGATTGCGTCTGCCTTTAGTTCCTATAATGCTTCTAGTGCACTATATGATCCTGAAAAGTATCTATCATCAATTTCCTTGTTTCTTATGAAGAATCAGGTCTATTATGCAAAGCTATTAAAAGCAGATCGCTTTTATGATGTTTTGACAGAAGCTAGACATGCTGCAATAAAGAGAATTATTGCTGACATGCCTGCAAAAAATGTTAGCGATGCTTGTCCAAAGAATCTCACAATTGTTCTCGATTATTGCATATCTGGAATAATGACAATCTACCAAGATATCCTCTTAGAAAAAATTCCTATTTCATTAGAGGATTCAAATAAATATATTTCCGAGCTAATTAAGCCACAGAAGATAGCTTTAATTGAAACACTTCAACAAATACAAAAATAGCCTGGACAGAAAAGATTTAGTAGTACTAGCGGTATGCAACAGCTAAAGAAGCCACTATTTGATGAGTACGAATTCTGCTTTGTTGTATAGAATTGTCTGCCACTTCTGAGTCTATCTAAGAAGCTCTGGTACTGTAAATTATTTGGCTCTCTTTTTATTGCTTCAGAAATATTTGAGTAAGCAGCATTTGTATCTCCACTGTAGTATGAAGCAATGCTCATTAAATAATACCAACGAGCATTTCTGTCCTCTACTTTAACTGTAGAAAGAACATGTAGAGCTTCCTGAAAACGGCGTGCATTGATGTAAGAGGCTGCAGCTCTCATCTCATTGCTCTCTTCTTCTTTTTGACCATAGTCATAATAAGAGTTGTAGCTAGATCTACCATTTTGGTATCCATATGACTTATGATTTATTATAGCATCATAGGCTGCGTTGATTTCCTGCATTTTCTTTGCAGCTTCTGGACTATTTCCTGCAACATCTGGATGGTATTTTTTTGCTAGTGTTTTATAAGCTTTCTTTACTTCTTCTTCGCTAGCTGAACTATTTAAACCTAAGACTGAGTATGGATCATTCATCTTTTTTTGCCTCCTTACCCTTATTATTCTTAAATTTTGACCACATTCCACTATATATAATGTTGTCTGTTATCTCATTATACTCATCTAGTGGCAATTTTTCATATGCAAGTGCTGCCTCTGATGCTGCGTCCATTAATTTTTCCTTTACTTTATCGTAGTCAAAAGAATCATCTAGCGGATTAAATTGATTGTTCCTTTTGTCTTTTTCTTTGTCATCCCATGCATCTAAGATGTATATAAACTTACCTAAGTTGCAACCTAAAAGATATAATAGAGATGAGAAAAATGAATTCTCATCGTAACGGAAAACTTCACCTAAAAGTTCGCCAAAGAGAAGGGAGAGCCTATCTAAATCTTTTGAGGAAGTTTTTTCTAAAACACTTATTTCTTTGAGCTTCTCTTCCATCACTCTAGCTTGTCTAGGATACTTCTCTTTTAGCTTTTCAATGAAAGGCTGAAAGCTCTTTTTTTTCTTTTCACCTTTATTTTCATCTTTTATTTTATCAAGAAGCGAATAATAGGAGAGAAGAAGTTGCATATCGCTTGTATAGTCCATCTCGGGCGAGGTGAAATAATCATGGGTAGTAAGAGGGTGTACAACGCAACGCTCTTTTCCTATTTCTACTTGAGATGATGCAATGTCACTTAAGATAAGAGTGAGAAATGTCATATCATACGAGAGCGAAAGCATGCCAATCTTTCCATATTTTTCCTTCAAAACATGGCATAACCCGCAATAACATTCTCTGTATTTATTCTTCTCTTCTTTAGTTGCGTTTTGAGAGAGAACAACATAGCCAAACACTTTAGGTTCTCCTTATAAATTGTTCCCCACAATTTGGACATTTGATTCGAATTTTACCCTTGTTCTTTGGTACTCTTAATTCTTTTTTGCACTTCGGACAACGGAAGAAAGCATATGTCTTCTCTTCTTCTTTTCGCTTTTCTCTCTTTATTCTTTCTTCTTCCTTTCTTCGCTTTTTTTCTTCTTTACTCTCAGTACGGAAAAGAGAAAGGAAGACTTCGTTTTCTCTTCTTCTTTTTCCAATATTTGAAGAAAGAGAGCGAAATACAACTAATGCAACTAAGGCTATTGCAGCAACGACAAAAATAGCCTGGATATATTTTTCATCAAAAATTGGATAGGCTAGGTAGAAAAGAATACCTAACACCCCCAAGGTTACAGAAAGCTCATCTGCTCCATATCTACCTGTAAAAAAAGGTCTTCGATTATAGTTCATACTCACAAAGATAATCTTCTATTATCTTTATGCCAATAATAGAGAAGTGTATATTATGTGAAGAGTTTATTGACAAATAGAAAAATGAGAACTATTCTCATTTTCTATGTATTATTCGACGCATTCAAAGAAAGAGGTTTTAGATTTTTTTTCAATGAGTCCTCATTCATCTTACTCTTTAAATGATTTAATAAAGGAGCTACCTGAGCTCCCTAAAAGCTCTATATATCGTATTGTTGATAGCTTGGAATCTGAGAAGAAAATAATGAAGGTTGGAACAAATAAGACACGCTCTGCACTATATCAACTATGTGATGAAAATAGCTGTCCTCGTCATATGCACATAAGGTGCATAAAGTGTGGAAAGACAGAGCACTTAGATGAGAAGACAAGTCTTGAAATAGAAAAAAGAATAGAAGAAAGAGTAGGGTATGTTGTTTTGTTCTCTACTGTTTTTGATGGGCTTTGCTCTGAATGTAAAAAGAAGGAAAGATAATGGCTTTATTAATTACTTTGTTTTTAAGTGTAGCTTTTGTAATAGGTTTACTCTTAGCTAAATTAGTAAAAAAGAGAGAGAACGTTGAATCATTTTCTGTTGCGCTTGCTTTTGGTTCAATGCTAGGCGTTGTTGCTCTAGATATTCTTCCGGAGATGATTAAAGAGACAGCAGACTTGAGGAGGCTTATTTCTAATCTTCTCTTTGCAGTAATTGGTTTTGGGCTTTTACTTCTATTAGATCGCTTTGTACCTGAACACGAAGGAAAAGAAGAGAGTAAAGAAGGCAACTTAATCCATATTGGCATAATGGCAACACTCGCCATTGCTATACATAATATTGTTGAAGGAATGAGCGTATATTCTGTTGCTCTTTCTTCTATCTCTAGTGGTCTATTGTTGTCACTAGGTGTTGCCCTACATAACATTCCTATGGGAATGCTTATCTACTCAACAACTAGAGGAGAAAAAAAGAGCAAAGCTATTGTAACAATCATCATCTCTTCCTTCTCGACATTTTGTGGAGGAATAATAATGGCTCTCTTGGAGAGTAGGATTACAGAAAATATTGTTCTCTCTCTCACGTCAGTTGCTTTAGGCATGGTGCTCTATATTCTACTTATGGAGCTTTTGCCATCTGTTATTCATTCAGAGAATAAAAAGAAGAGCTTCTTATATGGTCTAATTGGCTTAGTAATTGTCTTCTTGGGCACACTCTTTGAGTAATATCTCTTGACACCTTCTATTATGGTATTTGAAAATATCATCAACGCTTAATCTAGGAATATATAAATGCAAGAGCTACAAATCACTAATTTACTTCAATTTGAATTTGTTTTAAGAATAGTACTCGCCTCAATATGCGGAATGTTTATTGGGTGGGAAAGAGAGAGACGACTTAAAAGCGCGGGATTGCGCACTCACATGCTTGTTGCTCTTGCATCTTCGTTAATGATGGTAATTTCTAAGTATGCTTTCTTAGATATCGTATTTCTATCATCTGTACAAGTTGATGCATCTCGTGTAGCTGCAGGCGTTGTCCAGGCTATTGGATTCTTAGGTGCTGGGGTAATCTTTGTAAAAAAAGACAATATTGTCGGAGTAACAACTGCTGCAGGTCTTTGGGCCACTGTAGGAATAGGATTAACAATAGGTAGTGGCCTTTATGTTTTAGGTATTTCTTGCACAGCACTTATTATCCTTATTCAGCTTATTGTTCATAGAGGTGAGCATAAGTCTTTTAGTACCAATAACGGCTCAATCCAGATAAATCTAACTAAAAATAATCTCTCAATAAATGATGCAAGAGAAAAATTAGAGGCAATGGGACTAATTCTTAAAAACATCTCTCTTGCAAAGAATACAGATAATCAAATTATTCTCTCTGCATCTATTATTTCTGTTGGGGATGTTTCAACTACTGAAGTTGTAAACAATCTTCAGTCGATGGACTTTATTGATATGATTGAGATTTATTCTCTTGATTAAAACGAAAATTTTGAGGTGTTATTCCTACAAGTTTTTTGAAGATTTTGGAAAAGTAAGAAGAGGAAGAAAAACCAACTTTGTGGGCAATCTCTTCAATCGTAAGACTTGAATTAAGGAGCAGAAATGCTCCTTTATTTATTCTGACAGCATTACAGTATTCTGTAAAAGTGAAACCGGTATGGAGATGGAATAAATTTGATAGGTGTTGTGGCGTAAGGTTTACAGCTCTTGCTACCTCATTCAAGTATGGAAGAATTGACTCTCTTGAGGTAATGATTCGAATACAATGGTTAACTTTCGAGCTCCCACATCGTCTTACAAGCAGGACAACAGGACCATCATCTATTTGCAGTTTTATGTCCCCCTTACTTTTATAATACCTTGTATGGTTAGATAAGCAAGAAAAAAAGAGGATTTGGAAAACCAAACCCTCCTGAAAATAAAGAGATAACTACTTAGTTCTCATAATCATCGAGTTCTCTTGGCTCATCATCATCGTCTTCATCTTCCCCAATGAACTCATCTTCATCAACTTCTTTGATGTCGCCTTCAATAGGCTCTCTGTTTTCTTCGCTACTTACACGAGAGCGAGAAACACTAGCTTTCTCAAACTTAACCTCAAGGTAATCAGGACAAGAACCTGTACAATCGAAGTCTCTTTCTACAAAGTATTCACAAAGTAGTCCGTCATCACTGTTATAGAATCTACACTCTGTTCTCTTAGGAGCGTTGTTTTTTAAGTTGTTTATGAAAGCTTTACCTTCCTCTGCATGTGACTCAATTCTTTCTGTAGCCTTCTTGTACATGTCTTTGTAGAGGTTAATGTCCTTATTATGTGCACAGGAATTACAACCTAAACCTAATGTGAGATTATCTTTCTTAATAGCCATAGGGCCTCCTTAAGGGAAAACAATGTGTTAGAGATGGCAAAAAACCATACCACCACAAATGTTTAGTCTAACAATAAAAAGAAAATATGAAAAGATAAAAGTACTTTGCTATTTTGTTTTTTTGTCTAAATAAAGAGCAAAAAAAAGTATAATGTTTTATAAATAACATTTTGTTAATATTTTTAATATTCTTTACGTTTCCATATTGTACTTTCTCTTTGCATCAGATATATTTACCCTAATTTTTTCTTCTAGTGGAGGGTTAAAATGGACAACAAGAAAATTAAAGTTGCTGTTTTAGGTGCAACTGGTGCTGTTGGACAGGTTTTTATGTGGATGCTCTCTGATCATCCTTGGTTTGAACTTAGCTATGTAACTGCTTCTGCAGCAAGAGTTGGAATGAAGTATTCAGAAACAGTTCATTGGGTTATGCCTTTTGAAATGCCAGAGCAGATTAAGAACTTAGAGATAAAAGAGTTTAACCATGATGCTATGCTAGAAGAAGGAGTAAAAATTGTATTCTCCGCTCTCCCTGCAGAGGTTGCTCGTGAAGCAGAGCCACAGCTAAGAGCTAATGGCTTCTATGTTTTCTCAAATGCTGCAGCAATGCGTTATGACAGAGATGTTCCAATCCTTATTCCAGAGACAAATATTGAGCAGCTAGACCTTATTAGAGAACAGGGATACCCTCAGACAGGTTTCTGTGTTACAAATGCAAACTGCGTCACAACAGGTCTTGCTATGGCTTTAGCTCCTCTAAGAAAGTTTGGAATAAAGAGCATTACAATTAATAGCTACCAAAGTGTTTCTGGTGCAGGTTATCCTGGACTTTCTTCTTTCGATATTACAGATAACTGTATTCCTTTCATTAAAGGAGAAGAAGAGAAGATTGATAGAGAAATAAAGAAGATTCTCTCAATTGATCCTGATGTTTATGCTTTCACTGTTCGTGTACCTGTAATGTTTGGACACTTAGAGACAGTATGGCTTGAAACAGAAGAGGATGTTGAGTGTGAGGATATAATCAAAGCTTGGGCAGATTTCAAAGAGGCTACAGATCTTCCTTCTACACCAACTCAGCCTGTTGTATATTCAGCAGAGTCTACATTCCCTCAGCCTAAGTATGCTTTCTGGGGCAATCCAAAGGGAATGGTTGTTTATACAGGCAGACTTAGAAAGAAGAATAATAAGATTGGCTTCTGTCTCCTTGTTAACAACATTGTTAAGGGCGCAGCAGGCGGTTCAATCCAGAATGCAGAAGCATTCGTATCGCGCTTTGGCTTAAGATAAAAAAGGTAGTTTTTTATCAAATCGTGAGCAAGAATACCCCCACCTCTATAGGTGGTGGGATGAATTGCGTTTACACGATGTCGATTAAATGACATGTTTTTCTAATTATAACATTTTTGTGCTATAATATAAGTATTGGTGAAGACCACGACGTAAAGGCTGCAAAAACAATCCTACTTGCAGGTTTAGGAAAAATAACCTGCACTTGTGTGGAACGCACGAGTACTCTAGTGGAGAGAGCGTTAGACTCTGCTGTCAAAAGGCGCGACAGAGCAGACTCGGAAAGCTATCTAGCGATAGAAGGAAACTGGAAGCCTTACCCTCAAGCTTCTGCTAGGATGAGGTAGTTCACAGTGGGACTTTGTAGTGTAGTGCAAGGTCCTTTTTTTATGAATAGTAATTTAAAGAATGCTTCTTTTTTTACCTAAGAGGCTATCTATGTTAAAATAAAAGAATGAGTAGACTTGAAAGGATTATGGATATGATTAATGTCCTCTGTCTTGATGATGGAAGGCTTAATTATAACTATATAAAAGAGAAATATGAGATATCAAACAGAGAGTTTCGTCGTGATATTGAATTTATCCGTGAGCGTCTAACAGATATTGGTTATTTAGATAGACTCAGCACAATTGAATTTGTCAGAGAGGGTGGCAAAAACTACTATGTCTACAAAGGTGATAAGCCAAAGCTAAATGAGGCCTTCGTAAATTCTACCATTGCTGAAGCTTTGTCTAGAGCAGCTACCAACCCTCTTAAAGACCAGTTTGAAGGTATAGATGAATCTGAAGATAGAGACAGTAAACCTGTTAGATATATGTATACTGCTCTTGAAAAGGTTAACTACATGGTCTTTGCAACGCTTGTCAGCGCAATTAAGGAAAGACGGATTGTTAATCTAAAATATATGAATGCTCAAGGCAAAGAAACTCAAATAGATATCAATCCAATGGTCCTAATAAACTACTCTCAAATTTGGTATTTAAGAGCAGAAACAGAGTATAAAAATATAAGAACATACTCCCTTTCTCGTATTATTTCTGTAACAAATACAGATAGGCATTTTGTCTTTGATAAGGAAAAACTTGCTAAAAGTGAAGGAAGCTACGGCATCTATTCTTCCAATAAGGAGATACCTAAATGGTACAAAATGCATTTTTATGGCATAGCTGCTAATATTGTCTCAAATCAAATATGGCATTCAGAGCAAAAGGGCAAGTGGATAGATAAGGAGAGTTATGAATTGTCTGTTCCAGCTGTCAGCGATGTTGAAGTTATGGGGAAGATGCTCTCCTTTGCACCTAATTCGGAGCCAATTGAGCCAAAAGAATTTGTCGAGCGCTACAATGGAATTATCTCCGACTGTCTTAAGAGACAGAAAGGTCTAATATAATGATATACACAACCTTAGATAGTGATGAAAAAATCGAGAAACAATGCTTAGCTTGGGGAGAAGAAAGGGCTCTTGCTATTGATTTTGAATGTGAATATAACCTCCACATTTATGGCGAGCATCTTTGTTTGATTCAAATTTTTGATAAGGAAAGATTCTTTATTATCGATGTACGCTCTCCAATGGTAACAGAGAAGGGGATAAAGAGGTTTTTAAGTCTCCCTAACCAAAAGATTTGGTTTGCTTATCAAGGGGATGGCTCACTTATTTACAAGAAGTACAAAATGAAGATTAAGAACATCTTCGATGTAAGAGTGCCGGCTAAGCTTTTAGGCTTTGACGGAAATCTTGTTAGCTTAATTAAAGAATTTTTAAATGTTGAAATAAACATAAATAAAAAGAAAAATCAGACAGCTAATTGGCTAGTTCGTCCATTAGACATTGCTCTTATAGATTACGCCTTATTGGATGTTAAATATCTATTCAGTTTGAAAGATGTTTTGGATAGAGAAATAAAAGAACATGGTCTAGAAGAAAGCGTTAAGAAGGAGATGGTTAAAGCTACTATTATCAAAGAGCCTAAGCCTGGTTGGAAAAACGTTGGGCCATATAAAAAGATGAAAAGGGAAGAGAAGAGAAATCTCAAAGCATATTTCATTCAGCGTGACAAGATAGCTAAACGCTTTAATGTTCCTGCGGAGAGGGTTCTTTCTAAGAAAACTCTTCTCTCTCTATCTCTTAATCCCCCTAAAGATAGAGAAGAGTTAGCATATCGAATTAAGAATGAGCCACAGCGTTTTCGTAAAATGATTGAGGATTCTCTTTGGAGCGTCACTCAAGAGGAAGTGCTATCTGCAGTACATCCATTGGACAAGAAGTAACACATTTTCCACAGGCAATACACTTCGTTGTTTTTCCGTTTAACTCATCACTGATCATAACAGAGAATGGACATACTTCTTGGCATTTTTTACAACCTGTACAAAGACGCTTGTCGATAATCCATATCCCAGCTTTGTTTTGTTTTATGGCTCCGCTCTCGCATACTTTTGCACATTTACCACACTGAATGCAGACTTCAGGCTTCCATTCTCCATTTTTCTTGACAACTCTAAGTGCGGCAAAGCATCTATCTTTTTTCTTATAAAATGTTTCAGAGCATGTTCGAACGCACTCTAAACAGCCAATACAACGTGTAGTATTAATAAAGAGTCTTTTGCCTTTCTTTAAATACTTTTGTTCGCTCTTTTTTATTTCATATGGAGTATTTTCTATTGGAAGACTTGTTCTAAAAACACCATCGTAGTTAAAGTAAGCATTACTAATACAAGGCGCAGTTGGAATAGAAGTAATCTCTCCGAGCCCTATAGCTCCATTTGCAATAGAAAGTCCATCCTTTTCGATAATAATAGATTCGATATGAGGTAATTCATCAGATCTAAAGAGCCCTAAGGAGCCGTATTTTTCAATTGGCTTGCAGTTAATTACTCTGTATCTTTCCTTAAGAGCATAACCCATTCCCATTACAACTCCGCCTTCAATTTGGCCTTCAACGTTTGTTGGGTTAATTGCTTTTCCTACATCATGGGAAGCAACCATTTCTTTGATAGTTCCATCCTCATTCAGAATACATAGCTGTGTACCATATCCATAAGCAACATGGCTTACTGGATGGGGTAGTGGAGAACCAAGCTTATCTGTTTTTGCTAAGTATTCTGCATAGTATTCTTCACCATTAAGATCCTCTAGGCTCTTTTCTTGTAGTGCATCTTTTAGTAAAAGAGATGCTCTTCTACAAGCTTCTCCTGTTACAGTTGTATGTCTACTTCCACTTGTAGTACCACTATCTGGATCATGAGTGTTGGCCTTTCTGACCTCTATTTTATCTTCATCAAGTCCTGTTATCGAGGCTACTATCATCTTTAAAACTGTCCAAAGGCCTTGGCCAATACAAGAACCAGCGCAATGTATTACGACTTTACTATTCTCAATCTTTAATCTTACTCTTCCCCAGTCTGCTAGGCCGACTCCAACGCCTGCATTCTTCATTGCACACGCAATGCCCTTTATCTTAGCACTATCGTACTTTTCTTTGACGCTTAGCAATGTTTCGACTAAGCCTGTAGAAGGATCAGCAATTTGCCCATTAGGAAGAACTTCACCAGGTCTAATAGCATTAATGCATCTAATATCCCACTCGCTTATGCCAATCATTTTTGCAAGCTTATTGAGCATGCTTTCGATGGCAAAACAGGTTTGAGTAACACCAAAGCCTCTGAAAGCTCCAGCTGGTGGATTGTTTGTATAATAAGCATAGCCGTCTATCTTAAAATTTTGATAATTATATGGACCAGATGCATGTGTACATGCACGCTCTAAGACAGGGCCACAGAGAGATTGGTAGGCGCCAGTATCTGCAATAACGCGAGCTTTAACTCCCATTATTTTTCCGTTTTTATCGCATCCAACGGTAAAATCCATCTCCATTGGGTGCCTTTTAGGATGGAAAAGCAAGCTTTCTTCTCTTGTAAGCTTCATTTTTACAGGTCTTTTCAGAAGATATGCTGCAAGCGCAGATAAATGTTGAACTGTAACATCCTCTTTTCCACCAAAGCCTCCACCAACTAGACAGTTGTATACTTCAACTTTCTCAAAAGGTAGACCCAAGAAAGGAGCTGTTTCTCGTTGTGTATCATATACGCCTTGATCTGTCGAATAAATTCTTACTCCATCATTATATGGAATAGAGAGGGCGCATTCAGGCTCCAAAAAGGCATGTTCTGTGAAAGGGGTAGAGAAGTGAGATGTATAAACATAGTCGCTATTTTTTATTGCGTTTTCAGCATCTCCTCTACTAACGTGTTTCTCACTTGCCAGATTGCCTTTACAGTTTTCATGGACAAGAGGTGCACCTTCTTTTGCAGCGTCTTGGGGTGATGATACATAGTCAAGAACTTCATACGTAACGTCTATCAAGGCTTTAGCTTTTTCAATCGATTCTCTATCTTCTCCGACAATTAAGCAGATAGGATCTCCTAAGAAGCTTGTTATCTCACCTTCTGCTATAAAAGCTTCCCAATCTTTAACAATATGGCCAACAGTCTTTGAACCAGGAACATCCTTTGCCGTGAAAATTCTTACAATCTTGTCACATTTTTCTGCTTTGGATGTGTCTATCTTAATTACTTTAGCTCTTGGATATTTACTTCTTAAGCAAGAAGCATGAAGCATACCTTCAACATATAAATCATCAGGGTATATGCCACTTCCCAAGACCTTTTCTTTTACATCTGCGCGATGTACTCTCCCGCCAATTTTCCACTTTATGGGCTCTTTTTCTATTTGTTTATCGCCTCGAAAAATTGCAGCACTAAACTCAATTGCTTTAACAATTTTTACATAGCCAGTACATCGACAAATGTTATTTCTTATAGCATGTCTAATTTCTTCTTCTGTCGGATTGAGGTTCTTATCTAAAAGAGCTTTTGAAGCAATAACCATTCCTGGAATACAGAAGCCACATTGAACAGCTCCAGCTTCGCCAAAAGCGTAGGTGTATACCTCTTTTTCTCTCTCGCTTAATCCTTCAACTGTTATTATGCTCTTACCATTTAGAATATCTGTTGTAAATGTACAAGCTTTTTCTGCTTCTCCATCAATTAATACGGTGCAAGTTCCACATGCGCCTTCAGAGCATCCATCTTTAACAGATGTTAATCTTAGATTGTCTCTGAGAAAACGAAGTAGGCTCTTGTTTTCTAATGATTCATATTTTATTCCGTTAACAGTAAAAATAGACATAGTTGCATCCTCTATACATTTGTGTAAAAAAGGAGGCCCCTTAGCTTCTGTCTGGCAATGGCAGCGGTCTGTGATACCAACCTATAAAACTATTTTTTCTTAATAGAGCTGATTTGTCAAAAAAAATAGTTCAAAAAACTATATTTTTTTTAATCAAGCTTTAGTACCAAAGTTTCTTTTTCGGTTTTTATTTTTGAATATTTTACGCCTGCAGCATCAAGCATTCTTTTGCTAGCCTTCGTTGCATCTGTATCTTTATATTTATCTGAGATGTAAATAATATTCTTTATTCCGCTTTGAATTACTGCCTTAGCACATTCATTGCATGGAAAAAGACCTACATATAAAGTTGAACCTTTTAGCAAAGAAGGGTTATTTGAATTTAAAATAGCATTTAGCTCTGCATGGCATACATATGGATATTTTGTATCTTTCCATTCTCCGCTTCTTGCCCAAGGTAGATCGTCGTCACTACAGCCTAGAGGAAAACCATTGTATCCAACTCCAATGATTTTTTTATCGCTTGAAACGATACAAGCACCAACTTGCGTATTAGGATCCTTACTTCTCATTGAAGATAGGACAGCTATGCCCATAAAGTATTCATCCCAACTTATGTAATCTTGTCTTTTATCGCTCATTTTTTCCTCCAAGAACATATATAAACAGTGTACAGAAAATACATAGAAAGAACAAAAGGTTTTTATTCTCTTATCAGAGCAGTTTTTTATAATTATATTAAGTGTGTAGCACATGTTTCTTTTCTAGGAGTAGAGATGTCACAAATAACTAAAAATGCACTAGAAAACTCTTTAAAAAAACTATTGTTAGAGAAACCTTTATCAAAAATAACTGTAAAAGATATAGCCGAAGATTGTGGAATAAGTAGGATGACATTCTACTACCATTTTAGAGATGTCTATGAGCTAGTTGAGTGGAGTTGCTATGAGGATGCTTCTCGTGCTTTAGAAGGCAAAAAGCACTATTCAGATTGGAAAGAAGGATTCTATCAAATATTTTTGGCTGTAAAAGAAAACAAGCCATTTGTACTTAATGTCTATCACTCAGTTAGTAGAGAGCAAATTGAGAACTATCTCTTTCGTTTAACATTTGATCTTATAAAGGGTGTTGTCGAAGAAGAGTCTAAAGGAATGGTTGTGAGAGATGAAGACAAAGCATTTATCACAAATGTTTATAAGTATGCCTTTGTTGGCCTTGTTCTCGATTGGATTAAAGGTGACATGCTAAAAGACCCAATGGAATTGATATCAGATTTAGAAAAGGTAATTCATGGAGGATTAAAAGTAGCTCTTGAGCGGTTTAGATTAGATAAACCTCTTACACATTGAACAAAATGATAAAAAACTAGACATTATCAATTTTTTGTAAATTTTCTTATCTCTTTATTTTCATTATTTAATAGTTATCAAAAGAAAAAATATACATGGAGGAAAAAATATGTATTATTCGAGTGGTAATTATGAAGCATTTGCAAGACCAAAGAAGCCAGAGGGAGTAGACAGAAAGAGTGCTTACATCGTTGGTAGTGGACTAGCAGCTCTTACTGCTGCTTGCTATCTTGTAAGAGATGGCCAGATGAAGGGTGAGCGTATTCACATCCTCGAAAAAGGCCCAACAGCAGGTGGTGCTTGTGATGGTTGGAAATTTGAAAATGTTGGCTATGTAATGCGTGGTGGAAGAGAGATGGATAACCACTTTGAGGTAATGTGGGATCTCTTTAGATCAATTCCATCTATTGAAACTGAGGGTGTTAGTGTCCTTGATGAGTACTATTGGCTAAATAAGGCTGACCCTAACTATTCACTTTGTAGAGCAACAGTCAATAGAGGTCAGGATGCCCATACTGATGGTAAATTTGATATTTCCGATAAGGGTGCAATGGAAATTATGAAGCTCTTCTTTACTCCTAATGAAGAGTTACAGGATAAAAAAATCACAGATTACTTTGATGATGAGGTTCTTTCTTCAAATTTCTGGCTCTATTGGAGAACGATGTTTGCTTTTGAGAACTGGCATAGTGCACTTGAGATGAAACTTTATATTCAGCGCTTTATTCATCATATTGGTGGACTTCCAGATTTTACAGCTCTTCGTTTTACAAAATACAATCAGTATGAATCAATGATTCTTCCAATGGTTAAATACCTTGAAAAGGCTGGTGTACAGTTCCATTTTGGCGTAAAGGTTGTTAACGTTGAATTTGATATTAAGCCTGAAAAGAAGGTTGCTAAGACAATTATCGTTGAAGAGAATGGAAAGAAAGACAAAATTGATTTGACAGAAAATGATCTTGTCTTCATCACTAATGGTGGTTGTGTTGAGAACTCTAGTATGGGTAGCCAGAATACAAAAGCAGAATACAACACAGAAATCAAAGAAGGTGGTGGATGGGATATGTGGAGAAAAATTGCTAAGCAAGATCCTTCCTTTGGCCACCCAGATAAGTTCTGCTCTAGTCCTGAAGAAACAAATTGGATGAGTGCAACTATTGAAACTCTTGATTCTAGAATCCTCCCTTATATTAAGAACATTTGTAAGAGAGATCCATTAAGCGGAAAGGTTGTAACAGGTGGTATTGTAACAGTAAAGGACTCTTCTTGGCTTCTTAGCTGGACTATTAATCGTCAGCCACAGTTTAGATCTCAGCCTAAAGATCACTGCCTTGTTTGGGTATATGCATTATTCTCAGATAAAGAGGGCGATTATGTTAAGAAACCAATGAGAGAGTGCACAGGAAAAGAAATCTGTGAAGAGTGGCTATATCATATTGGTGTTCCAGAGTCAGATATTGAGGACCTTGCAACAAATAGTGCAAATACTGTTCCTGTAATGATGCCATATATTGATGCATTCTTTATGCCACGCTCTTATGGTGATAGACCAGATGTCGTACCTGAAGGTGCTGTCAACTTTGCTTTCCTTGGTCAGTTTGCTGAGACAAAGAGAGATACCATCTTCACAACAGAGTACTCTATGAGAACAGGTATGGAAGCTGTATATACTCTTCTCAATGTCGATAGAGGTGTTCCTGAGGTTTGGGGTAGTGTATATGATGTTAGAGACCTCTTGGATGCAACTGTTAAACTTAGAGATGGTAAGAAGATTACAGATATGCAGTTTAACTTAATCGAAAAGTTTGCTCTAAAGAAGGTTATGGAAAAGATCAAAGGCACAGATGTTGAAAAACTTCTTAAAGAGTACAACGTAATTTAAAAGCTTAATAGGGCCTTTTATATAAATTCCTTTTATTGGGTCAAACCAGTAAGAGGAATTTTTTATGTCTATATTCTGATTTTTCTTTTACAAAAGAAAATTTTAATAAAAATTTAATTTGATATTTATTTAGCTATTTGATATTCTGCACTGTTGAAATTTTGGTAACAAAAAGGAATGACTATGAAAGTTAGAGCTGTAATAACTCTTTTTTTTGTTTTTTTATCAATTATTATTTTCTCTTCATGCGAGGATAAAATTGAAAAGCCTCAAGAAGAAATAAGACATGAGAATATCATATATAAGATTATAGATGACGAAAGTGTTGCTATATCTTCTGTTGAAGAGAAGGAAAAGACAGATTGGAATTGCTCCATTGCTGAGAAAATTGAAAACTACACAGTAAGAGTTGTGGAAGATGATGCATTTTCTTACTGCACAGGACTTCTTTCTCTCGAGCTACCTTCATCAATAACTAAGATAGGAAAAAATATAGTAAGCGGGGCAGAATCCTTAGAAAAAATAACAATTTTGTCTGATAGCTTTACACTTTCAGACAATACATTTTCAGGAGCAACAAAGCTAAAAGATGTATACATAGAAAACATAAGCAAAACAGAATGGGAGAATATGATAAAGGATGGTAAAGAAGAGACTATTGCTTATGATGTTGTATTTCATTTAAAAAATAACGAAAGTTATTTCAGAGAAAAAGATATTGTAATAGATGGAGTTGAGTATAGAATCAAAAGGCTCAGTGGATATGCTATTGTAACTGGAGTAATAGAAGATGCAACAGAGATAACTATCCAAAGTGAAATCGAAGGTATTCCTGTTACAATGATTGCAAATAATGCGTTTGTTGATAATAAAAACATAGTGAGTGTAGAAATACCATCTTCTATCTTAGATCTTCCTACGGGTGCTTTTTCTGGATGTGCTCGATTAAAAAGTGCAACAATCAATGCCTCTATAACAGCTCTTCCACCTTTTATTTTTGAAGGATGTTGGTATCTTTCAAGCGTCAAATTACCTAGTACATTGACTAGTATTGGAGAGCATGCCTTTACATCTTGCCATTCACTTTCTTCAATCGACATCCCAGATAGTGTTGAAATAATAGGTGCTCAAGCTTTTGAATCGGCATCTTTTAAAACTATAAAGCTTCCATCTAAACTAAAAGCTATTTCTTCTCATTGTTTTGGGTATTGCTCTGAATTAACAAGTATTGAAATCCCAGAAGGTGTAACAAGCATAGAATCATATGCTTTTGATAATTGTAGTAATTTGACAAATATAGAATTGCCTTCAACGCTAGATAAAATTGGTAAATTGGCATTTACTGGTTGTATTAGTCTTGAGAGTATTACGCTTCCTTCGTCTCTTATTGAAATTGGGGACTATGCTTTTAGTGCAGAAAGCTATTATGATCCGGCTTCTAGTACTGTATGTAAATCATTAAAAAGTGTAAATATAGAGCCAAATTCTAAGCTTACAACAATAGGTGAATGTGCTTTTAAAGGATGCATGGAACTAGAAGAAATAATACTTCCTCAGTCAACAAAAACAATAGGTGGCTCTGCTTTTAAAGATTGCTTGAAGCTAAAAAGTGTCTCTCTTCCAGATGGTCTTACTTCTATTGGGGAATATGTCTTCTATAATTGTCAGATGCTAGAGTCTATCTCTATACCAAAGTTTCTTGATAAAATACCTAGATCAATGTTTTTTGATTGCTCTGCATTAAAAACTGTAACAATAGCACAGGATTCAGCTTTAAAATCGATTGAGCCTTATGCTTTCAAAAATTGTTTAAGCCTGACAGAAATCGATTTATCAAACACAGATGTAAATGCAATAAGTGACAATGCTTTTTATGCTTGCTCAAGCTTAACAAAAGTCATATTTCCTAATTCTTTAAAGGAAATTGGAGCATCTTCTTTTTATGGATGCATTAAACTTGAAGAGATAAATCTTCCAAATGGATTAGTTACTATTGGTAATAGTGCCTTTTCTGAATGTGTAGCACTTACTAGTGTTGTTATTCCTAATTCTGTTACAGAACTCGGGCAAGGTTCTTTCATGGGGTGTATAGAACTTTCTGAAGCAACTCTCTCTTCTAATTTAACAGAAGTAAAGATAAGGACATTCCAAAATACTGCGCTTACGACAATTGTAATTCCTCAAGGAGTAACAATAATAGGCGATGCTGCATTTCGAAATACTAGTCTGGAAACAATTTCTTTACCAGATACTGTAACTGAAATAGGTGGTTTTACTTTTTATGAAACTAAATTGAAAGAAATAACTCTTTCAAACTCACTTAAGTCTATAGGGACAAATGCATTTGGTTATTGTATTAATCTAAAGGAGATAAGTCTTCCGTCTACAATTGAGAGCGTCGGGCAAGGTGCCTTCTATGGTCTATTGGCTAAAATTTATATCGATAAAGAGAAAGATTCTTTAGATACCTCTACTTGGGGATGCAGTCAAAGTATCATTACGTGGAGAAATGAATAGGTCTTAGTCCTAGAAAAGTAGGGAGAAGTAAGTAAGCTTCTCCATGTTGTTGTTATTCTTTTTCTAGCAATGTGTCTATTGTATAGAAAAACTCTTTTGGAAATTGATGGAAGGTATTTACTTGAAGTATAAATGTTGAATTTAAGCCTTTTGACTGCATTACAGAATGTAATTCCATTGCTAATGGAAGACAGTCTTTATCATTGTTTCCACAGAAGATTTGGACTTCAATATTCTTTTTCTTAATTGCATTAAATAATGATTCTCTACATTCTTGTAAGCATGGAATCCAAGGGCTTTGAAGAAATAATATGTCACAAGAGGTTGGTGTGAACGCTATAGCTCTTAGAAGCATGTCGCAACCAGAAGAAAAACCTCCACAAGCTACTTTGTTGTAGCCTTTCTCGCTCATTTGCTTCATTACCAAGGCTACTGGAATATACTCGTGTGCATCAGAACTCCATCTATATGTATCATATCCATCAGGTTCTCCACTTTGGATTGTTTCAATTTGCCAATCATTATTATTTTTGAAGATTGGTGCCCATTCTGATTTTGCAATCTTTGCATTTTGAGTATTGCCATGGACTGCTAAGAAAAGATTGTCGTTTGTCTTTTGTTTCCATGAAGATATTGGCCTTGATTTAAGAAAAGCTTCTTCATACCGAGAGGTTGAGATGTTTTTTATGGAAATAAAGGATTCATTGTCTTCTAGTATTTTCAGATCATCATCTTCTAGAACTTCTGGTCTATACCACCACTTATTGATTAAAACTGCTTTTTCTAACCATTTCAGGGCTTCATCTTTTCTTTCCAAACCACCAGCTAAGCAAGAGAGAAAATATAACGCTTGAGGCCCATATTTTTCGCCACTCTCAGAGTATTGATCCTGTAAGAATTGATATGCTTTTTCATAGCTTTCATCTGCAATAGAAAGCGTTCTTTCTAATATGTCATTTTCATTCTTGTAATTCAATTGTGTGTTCCCTTAATTTGCTTCAGTTTAATCTTATTATGGCTAGCAGAAAAGTTTGCTTTTGAAAATTTGTTTAAAAAAAATCGGCATAGTCTTGAGCTATGCCGAGCTTGAACTATTTTAATTAGCCAAGAAGTGGAGCGATAGACTCCATCATTCCTGGAACAACAGCAAGGAGAACTCCAGCTGCAACAGCGGAACCAATAACGCCAGATACGTTTGGGCCCATAGCATGCATTAGGAGGAAGTTCTGGCTATCTGCTTCCTGACCAACCTTAGATGCAACACGAGCTGCCATAGGTACTGCAGAAACACCAGCGGCTCCAATAAGTGGGTTGATTGGGTGCTTTGGATCAAGCTTATTCATAAGCTTTCCAAGGAGAACACCAGCAGCTGTACCAAATGAGAAGGCAACAGCACCAAGTAAGAGGATACCAAGTGTTTCAAGGTTAAGGAACTTGTCTGCAGCCATCTTTGATCCAACAGAGAGTCCGAGGAAGATAGTAACTGTGTTCATTAAAGCATTCTGCATTGTGTCAGCAAGACGGCCAAGAACTCCACATTCTTTTGCAAGGTTACCAAACATGAGGGCACCCATGAGTGGAACTGCAGAAGGAAGTAGAATACCACAGAGAGTAATAACAAGGATAGGGAAGATAATCTTCTCTGTCTTTGATACTGGGCGAAGCTGAGCCATTCTAATCTTTCTTTCATTCTCTGTTGTTAACATCTTCATGATAGGTGGCTGGATAACAGGAACAAGCGCCATATATGAATAAGCAGCAACAGCAATAGAACCAAGATAGCTTGGTGCAAGTCTACTTGTTACGTAGATTGCGGTAGGACCATCAGCACCTCCAATAATACCAATTGAAGAAGCAACATTAAGTGTGAAGTTAATTCCTGGAATATATGCAAGAAGAACAGCCCCGATTAATGCCATGAAGATACCAAACTGTGCAGCTGCACCAAGAAGAAGTGTCTTTGGGTTAGCAATAAGTGGACCAAAGTCTGTCATTGCACCAACACCCATGAAGATAAGAACTGGGAAGAGTCCAGATTCAATACCTGCATCATACAAAATCTTGATGAATCCAGTTGCAGCAAAGCTACTATTTGGATCAACACCTGCAATATAAGCAAGAGGGATGTTTGATAAGATACAACCCATTCCAATTGGAACTAAGAGTAGTGGTTCAAAACCTTTTTTAATTGCTAGGTATAAGAGAAGGAAGCCAACGAGAATCATGACTGCCATTCCCCAACCTTTTTCTTCTGTTAGAAAGCCATAGATACCTGTAGAGTACCATAGCTGGGTAAAACCATTTAAAATATCGTGCATAATCGTTTTCCTTATGCAATAACCATAATCAAGTCACCAGACTGAAGCTGATCGCCCTGATTTACAGAAATAGATGCGACAGTGCCATCACATGGAGAGAAGATTTCATTCTCCATCTTCATAGCTTCCATAACACAGAGAACTTGGTCTTTCTTGACCTTATCTCCAACCTTAACTTCGAAGCGAAGTGCTAGGCCAGGCATTGGAGCAACGACTTCTGTTGCTGAACCATTTGTGCTTGGTGCTGCTGCAGGAGCTTCAGCTGGAGCAGATGTTGTTTCTTCAACAACTTCTTCTGTAACTGTTCCCCCAATAGCCATAATTAAGTCGCCAGACTGGAGCTGGTCGCCCTGAGAAGCAGAGATAGATGAGATAACACCATCACATGGAGCATAAATCTCATTTTCCATCTTCATAGCTTCCATGACACAGAGAACCTGGTCTTTCTTAACTGTATCGCCAACCTTAACTTCGAAACGAAGTACTAAGCCAGGCATTGGAGCAACGACTTCTGTTGACCCAACAGTCTTTACAACCTTCTTTGCTGCAGAAGCTGTAGCCTTTATGCCGTCTTCAACATTGAGTGGGTATTCTGCACCGTTAACGTAAGCCTTGTTTCCATCAATCTTGACGCCATAAGCCTTTCCACCAACTGTAACTGTGTATTCATGCTTGTCGTTCTTCTTTGTCTCTTCTTTCTTTGCTTCAGGCTGAGCCATCTGACTCTTAAGTCTAACGCCGTTAACTTTAGCCTTTCCTGTAAGATAGAGGATACCCTTTTCCTTACATGCACCAGCGATGAAGATATTTTCATCTGTGATAGGAAGGTTGTTTTCCTTGAGCATCTCAGTAGCAGCTGCAATACCTTTCTTTGGATCTCTATCGTTGATATCTACAACCTTTTCTGTTGTTGGCTCTAAGTGGAGCTGCTCTGAAGCGAGCTTTACAACTTCTGGGTCTGGAGCAACCGGAGTCTTACCAAAATAGCCAAGAACCATCTTTCCGTAACCTTCAGCAAACTTCTTCCAAGGTCCGAACATTACGTTGTTAAATGCCTGCTGGAAGTAGAACTGGCTAACAGGTGTAACAGATGTACCAAATCCACCCTTAGCAACTGTTTCGCCCATTGCTTCAACAATCTGAGGATACTTATCCATAAGGTTGTTATCTCTGAGCATCTGAGTATTAGCTGTTAAAGCACCACCTGGAAGTGGGAAGAATGGAATTTCAGGGTTAACTTTTGTTGCTTCTGGAGGTAAGAAGTAATCAGACATACAGTCTTCGAATACTCTTTCTGCCTTTCTTACTTTTTCGATATCGATATCGAGTGTGTAATCAGTGCCTCTTAAAGCATGCCACATTGTGATGATGTCTGGCTGACATGTTCCACCTGAAACAGGAGACATAGATAAGTCGAGTTGGCTTGCACCTGCTTCGATAGCTGCCATGTACTGCTGAATTGAAACACCAGCTGTTTCATGTGAGTGGAAAACAATGTTCATGTTTGGGCCAACAAGCTTTCTTGCTCTCTTGATTGTCTCATAAACATTGTGAGGAGTAGATGTTCCTGAAGCATCCTTGAAGCAGAGAGAATCAAAAGGAATCTTTGCTGCAAGAATTTCTTTAAGGATTCTTTCATAGAAATCAGGAGTATGTGCACCCTTAATTCCTTCTGGAAGAGACATCATTGTTATTGTTATTTCGTGTTTTAAACCTGCATCATGAATAGCATTTCCACTATCGATAAGGTTGTTTACATCGTTAAGAGCATCGAAGTTTCTAATTGTTGTCATGCCGTGCTTCTTAAATAGCTTAGCATGGAGCTTAATCATATCTCTTGGCTGAGAATCGAGACCAACAACGTTGACACCACGAGCGAGAGTCTGAAGATTTGCGTCTGGTCCAGCAACCTTTCTAAATTCATCCATCATCTGGAAAGCATCTTCATTTGTATAGAAATAAAGTGCCTGGAATCTTGCACCACCACCAGCTTCGAAGTGCTGAATTCCAGCTTCTCTAGCTGCAGCAACAGCTGGCATAAAATCTTTTGTAAATACTCTTGCACCAAAGACTGACTGGAAGCCGTCTCTGAATGCTGTACACATAAAATTAATTTTTTTCTGACCCATAATCATCTTCCTTTGTCTACACTAGCTGCGATAGCTACTGCAATCTTTGCGTCATCATTTTGTTCTACTGTTGCAGGTTTAGTAGCAACCTTTCTCTTCGGTTCCTCAACTGGTGCATTCTTTCCGACAATTTTTGACATTGTTTTGATTGAGTAAATCAAAATTGTAAGGAAAAAGAAGACAACAATCATGCCTAAGAGCATTAAAATAACACCATCTCTTAGCTGTGCTGCTAAGTAGGCGCTAGGCAAATTAGTTAATAATGCCAACATTTATGTCCTCTCCTAAAGTGGAATTAAAGTTTTATTTGATTCTACCAAAGAAATAAATAATGTTTCAACAGTTCGCCTTGTTTTCAATTTTTCTAGATGGATTAATTTTACAAAATTTAAACACTTGTTCTTTTATTTTTATTGGCTATATTTTATTTGGAGATAAAAAATGGAAAAAACACAAAAAAGTGAATATGAGATTCAAAGTGAAAAAATTGAATCTAGGATGGCACGTATAAAGCGAAAAATAGTTGTAATGTCTGGTAAAGGTGGAGTTGGTAAGACAACTGTAAGTGTAAACCTTGCCTTTGCACTCTCTGAAATGGGATGTAAGGTTGGCATTCTAGATGCAGATATTCATGGTCCTAATGTTGCTAAGATGTTGGGGTGCACAGATAGTTCTCTTTCAAGCCCAGATGGAACTACGTTAATTCCTGTTGAAGCCAAAAATGGAATTAAGGTAATGTCCTTAGCTTTTGCTCTTCCAGACCCAGATGATGCTATCATTTGGCGTGGCGCAATGAAGATGGGTGTCATAAGACAATTTCTTGGTGATACTGAGTGGGGTGACTTGGACTATTTAATTATAGATACTCCTCCTGGAACAGGAGATGAGCAACTCACAGTTGTTCAATCTATAGACTCTCTTACAGGCGCTATTATTGTAACAACACCACAAAGCGTAGCTATTCTAGATTCTAGAAGATCTGTTACTTTCGCACGCAAATGCAATATCCCAATTATTGGAGTTATTGAGAATATGTCTGGACTCAAGTGTCCTAACTGTGGTTTTGAGATTCCAATCTTTGGTAAAAACGGTGGAAAGAACATGTGCCTGGAAATGAATGTTCCATTCCTTGGTGCTGTTCCTATGGAAGTAGACTTGATGGAGAGCGAAGACAAGGGAGAAGAGTGGGTCAAAGAAGAAGCTCATGCTAGTGCAAAAGCATTGATGGACATTGCAATAAAACTGGAGAAAACAGATGCATGTACAACAGCACGAGAAATGAATTTACCTAAAGAAGGTTGTTCTCCTTCTTCTTGTTCATCATGTCATTTAGATTGTCCTTCAAAGAAGAATAAATGATTAATAAATGGATAACTAAAGAGAAAAAAAGAGTTTTCTCCTCACCAATTCTATCTGTTGATGTATCTTCTCGAGTATCTGAAGATGGTAAAAGTGGTGATTTTGTAACATTAAGTCTTCCATCATGGGTCTCTATAATTCCAATAAAGAGGAGAGAAGATGGAGTTTTGGTGTTTATTATGGAGAATCAGTTCAGACATGGTTCAGAGACTGTAACGAGGGAGTTTCCTGCTGGTTTAATAGAAGAAGGCGAAAGTAAAGAAGATGCTGCAAAAAGGGAATTATTAGAGGAAACCGGACTTGTTGGAGAACTAGAGGAAATCGCAAGTTTTAATCCTAATCCTGCTTTTATGACCAATGAACAGTCATTCTTCCTCGCTCGCAATCTGAAAAAGGTTAGCACTCAAAACCTTGATGAGAATGAAGAAATTGAGGTTGTTGAAGTTCCTGTTGAAACTGTGATTAGAGAGATGGGCACAGGTCCATATTCTAATGGAATTATGATGGCAGCGCTCTTTGTTTATATGAGGAAAGCAGAGTCTTGCCCTGAATTGAGGAGAAAAATATGAAAAAGGTAATTAGTTTAGTTCTTGTAGTTTTATCATTCATGCTATGTCTTACGAGCTGTATGACAAAGGCTGAAGTAAACGATGCTTACGTCTTAGTTAGTGCTTCTGCGACTATAAGTGTTGAGGCAGATACAGCTTCTTTCTCTATTACTGCAGAGAATACAGCTTCTACAACAGAAGAGGCAAGAAATAATTCCTCTTTGATGATTGAAAAAGCTATTTCAATTCTTAAAGATGAGTTTGGTATTTCAGATGATGAGATAAGGACAGAATATATGAACATTGATCCTTATTATGAATGGGTTGATGGCAGTAGGGTTATAAAAGGCCAGAGAGCAACACAGAAACTAACTATAAACCTTAAGAATGGTCTAGATAGAGTTGGAAAAGTCTATGATAGACTTAGCGTCTTAGATGGAATTTCTATCTCTAGCATCTCTTATTCCAAGAGTGATACTTCTGAAGCTTTAATGACTGCAAGAGAAGAAGCTAGTAGAAATGCACTTAAAAAAGCTGAAGATTATGCTAGAGGTGTAAACAAAGAAGTTGGCGATGTCGTTTCAATAACAGAGGGAAGTGTTAGCTACTCTTATCCTACATATGCTAATAGTAAACTTATGGTGGCAGAAGCTTCTTCCTCAGATTATGCTTCTACTACATACTACAGTGGTGATTTAACTGTTTCCGCAACTGTAAGTATTTCATTTACACTAAAATAAGAAGAAAAATAAATCAGAGTTAATGGGCTACTTGCTTAAGGTGGGTAGCCTATTATTTAAGTCAAAAGCTAAGTAATCATACATTTTGCAAAAATATCTTATTTCAATTATCTTTCTTTTACTGCAAGGGAGAAGTAATATAAATTTGTTATAGATTCAAGAAAAAGTATCGATGTTCATTTCGAGAATTAAGCAAGAAGGAAGAAAAATCTAAACACTACTTAATTATTTTTTATTGGCCGTTAATTTAATGAACATTAAAATAATTGCATGAAGAGATTTTATGGTCGAGTGAGAGAATTAGTTCTCTTGAAGAAAATGGAAAGGCAATCTAGAACTAGTGCTACATTTACTCTATTAATGGGTAGACGAGGGATAGGTAAGACAGAACTTGCTAGGCAGATCATGAAACAAAGCGATATGTCTTGTTATCTATTTACTACTAAGATTGCAGAGCCTGTACTTGCGTCAATGTGGCAAGAGAGTTTGCTTTCTGATTTAGGATTAAGGATCTCTGGCAGGATTGATAATCTCAAAGACTTATTTAACGAAATCTTTGTTTTCTCATTGGACAACCATTTTACTTTAGTAATTGATGAGTTTCAGGATTTGTAAAAAATCAATGAGGCTTTCTTTTCTGATTTGCAGAATCTTTGGGATAATTACAAGAATAACTCCAAGCTGAATCTGATTGTATCAGGTTCTATTTTCTCAATGATGGTTAAGATATTTGAAGATTCAAAAGAGCCTTTATTTGGAAGAAGCACAGCAAAACTTGTTCTTAAGCCTTTCCCTCCTTCTACTATAAAAGAAATTTTTGAGGACTATTATCCTGATTATTCCAATGAAGATTTACTATGCCTATATATGTTAACAGGTGGGGTTCCTCGCTATCTTTCTCTTTTGCTAGATGGTGGCGCATATACAAAAGAAGAGATGATTAAGGCTGCAACAGAGCCATATTCGCCATTTCTAAGTGATACAAAGGATATTTTAGTATCAGAAATAGGAAAGGATTATACTATTTATTTCTCGATTCTTGGGCTTATTGCAGAAGGATTTACAACGCAAAGTGAAATAGATTCGGTGATAAAAAAGAACACAGGTGCTTACATTGAGAAGCTAGAGAATTTGTTCTGTGTGATTAGAAAGAATAAACCACTCTTTGCACCAAAAGAAAGCAGAAGAGCTCACTGGGAAATAATAGATGCCAATATGAGGTTCTATTTCAGATTTGTTTATCCAAATCAGAATTTAATTGAGCTTGAACAATTTGATAGACTTCGTGATATTGTTAATAGAGATTACAATACTTTTACAGGAAAAACACTAGAAATGTATTTTACAGAACTCCTTAAAGAAAAAGGTGGATTCTCAATGCTTGGACCTTGGTGGGATAGCAAAGGTCAGAATGAAATAGATATAGTTTCAATAGATTCTTTTGAAAAGAGTTGTACACTTTATGAAGTTAAGAGGAATAAAGCCAAATATAACTCAGAGAAACTTGCTTATAAGACTGAAATCTTCAAAAAAAATATACCCGAATTCAGAACTGAGTTGATTGGACTTAGCATTGAGGATATGTGAGAAAGAATTGGACCATAATAAGAGGAGCCCATCATATTAAAATGATGGAACAGAATACTATTCTACGACGCAATCGGTTTTTTTCTGGTGGATGGGTTAGTTTAACATATCGTGAGCAAGAATTAAGCTAGCTCTATAAGTGGTGGAATAAAATAGAAACACAACAAACTATCAGAAATAGTAGTGATTAAAGAAAGAGCCTTAAATTTCTAAGGATAACAAAAGCTAGAGTAGTTCACACGGCTTAATATTCTGTTCTCTTCTTAAATAGTTTGTTACCTCTTTTCATAAATAGAGGAATAGCAAGTCCTAAGGCCCTGAATGAATTATCTAAAGCCATACAAATCCAAACCCCAAAAAGATTTACATTAAATACCTTAATGGCAATCAAAGAAAAGAGGATTCTTATTCCCCATGCGCCAATGGTTTCGATATAGAATGTGTATTTTGTCTCTCCAAGGCCATAATAGATTCCTTCTGATACTATCATTAGTCCAAAAAGTGGTTCAGTGAATGCTATTAGCTTTAGTATTGATGCTCCTTCTCTTATTACTTCTTCATCAGGAGTAAAGAAGCCCATTATAGGACGAGCAAATAGGAATAAAAGGAGTCCAGTGAAGCTCATCATGAGGATAGTAAGTATCATAGATTGTCTTTCGATAACCTTAAACTTATCTTCATCTTTTTCGCCTACAGATACTCCAATAAGCGTTGAGGTGGCACCTCTTAAGCCATAGCCTGGTACATAGAATATTGTTTCGGCAGATAGTGCTATAGAGTGTGCTGCAAATATAATAGTTCCCATTGAGGAAACAAGAGATGCAAAGACGATGTGGCCCAAACAGCTTGTTGCATTTGTTGCGACTGCAGGTAAGGCTATTGTGAAGGTCTCTTTTACAAGTGCTTTATCTGGTTTTAGATAGTTCTTTTCATAGCTGATCAGTTTCATTTTCTTCCAAATAATTGCTATGACAACAGAAGCTAAAGCATATGATATTAAGGTCGCTAAAGCTGCACCTTTAACTCCTAAAGATGCTGTATAAATTAACAAGTAGTTTAAACCAATATTAAGTATATTTGCACTTAAGTTAATATACATAGGAGTTTTAGAGTTCTTTATTGCTCTCATTGCAGAGGAGGCAAGAATAATAAAGGCTCTAAAAGGAATAGCTAATGAGATGATAAAGAAATATGATGATGCATCTTTCTGTATATCAACTGAAGCATTCATCCATTTAGGAATGAAGGGACTAAGTGTTGTAGCTAGAAGGCAAATAATTAAGCCCAGTACTATAGAAAGAGAGAAACTAAGAGTTGAGGCTTCTTTTATTCTCTTATAATTCTTTTCTCCGAGAGCTTTGCTGATGATTGCTCCAAGAGCAATTGCGAATGAAGAAAAAAACGAATAAATAAGCCAGTTCACAGTACTTGTTAAGCTTACTGATGCCGTTGCTCTTGCACCAAGGCGTCCAACCATAGCTGTATCAACATATTGCAATAGAGTCGAAAGAATTTCTTCTAATACAATAGGAAAAGCTAGAACTAAGAGCGACTGAAGATTCTCTCTTCTCTTTATTTTGTCCACAATTTACTCCAATACAGATAAGAAATAATCATTTAATTTTCCATCTTTGTATAGTAGTTTGTAGAGGCTCATAACTAATGGGAAATCAGACTCGAGTCCTTCATTCATAACTTTCTTGGCAATGAGGTCAATTGTTCTTTTTCCTTCTATTACCGTTGCTGCGTTTTTCTCTTCATTGAACAAAAAGCCTTTACCTATTAGCATGCCAAATGTTCTATTGCGTGATAAATCATTAAGAGCTGTTAGTCCTAAGTCACCAAGTCCGCAATAGCAGAAAATGGTATCTTCATCGCAAGAATAGAGATTTAGAAGGGCTCTCATTTCCCTTACTGCTTTTGTGTAAACAAGAAAATCTACATTTGGCGAGCCATACTTTCCAGAAACCAGTCCTATTGCTATTGCATACATATTTTTTAGTATTGAACAGAGTTCAACAGATCGTGTGTCACTAGTCCAGTCAAGAGTAAAGCCAGTGTAAGGCAATACGTTGTTTTTAAAGTACTCATAGTCTTCATACCTTCCACCGAATGTAAAGGAGGTAGGGAAGCCATTCATTGTTTCAATTGCAAAGGAAGGACCTTTCATGCTAGCTCTTCTTTCAAATGGGATATCTTCTGTAATGAATGCACCTTCTTCGCTCATTCCTTTTGCGAGGTTAATAATGAGTGGGTTATTCTTAACATTTTTTGCTATTCTTTCTGAAAAAGGAACAATAACCTTAGATGGAAGAACCAAAAGTATTACGTCAGCATCTCGAAAAACAGAATCATCCATAGTTGCACTTAGCTTTTGTGACAAAAACTTTGTCGGGAAATACTTGGTGTTTTGGTGGTTATTGTTTATATCATTAAAGACATCTTCCTCGATAGTATGAATAATTACCTTATTTTCTTTATTCCAGGTTAGACGCTCTGCACATGCAGTACCAAAAACGCCACCTCCTGCTACTACTATTTTGTTCACTTGTTTTCCTCTTTTCTTTTAATAATGTAGAGTCGTGAGTTGTTATCTTGTAGTGTCCTCATGCCATCTTCCCAACCATTTCCACTTATGTTGTCAGATAATGATATTCCCGCCCATTTAAGAGCATCTCCAGAGGCATTGTAGCATTCAATTTCTTGAGGTTTTAGTACAAGATCAATCTTATTTTGCAAATGATTTCTTGCCATGAATGAGTAATCATAGTTTTCATTTGCGCATTCTACATATAATTTTTCTGCACTTGTATTTATGTTTGATTTCTTTAGATAGTAAAGCAATATGATTACAGAACTATCACCATTAGATACACTCCAAATAGTCTTCTCTTCATTATCTTCTACTTTTTTAAATGTTCCATATTGTAGAAGTGGTCTATAAGCCTTATAGAAATCGATTTGCTGCTTAAGAATAAAACTGTCTATTTTAGAAAGTTCTAATGGATTTATTGAGTACTCAAGGACTCCAAAAATTGAAGAGTTAAACTTTGTCTCTCCTTCTATAGATCTAGAAGTATATTTATCTGGATTAGATGAAAGGACTCTGCTCATTACAGAGAGCGGATAAATAAGAGCTTCGCTTTCAATAGTCTTTTGACTCATTAGACAATCACTGCATTCTGTTGAAAGAATAGATGATGCATAACTAAGCATTCCATAATCAAAACGCATTGCTCCACGTGCTGTCATCTCAATATAGAGATTAGGGTAGCTCTTAGTTATTGTATCGAGAATATGATATAAGCCAAGAACATATCTATGGGCAAAGCTGTCGATATTGTCCTTTCCAACATTTGACCACATATCACCCTGGAAGCGCGATATGCTCCATCTTATATAATCAATATTTGTCGATTCAATAATTCTAGAAAGGGTAGCAATAACCCATTCTTGAACATCAGTGCGAGTAATATCTAATAATTGCTGATTATTTCCGATTGCACAATCTGCATTATTTCGTCCTATAACCCAATCTGGATGAGTTTTATAGAGCATGCTTCTTTCACTTAGTCCTTCCATTTCGAACCACAATCCAAACATCAAGCCTAAGTAGTGGACTTCATTTGCTAGGTCTTTTATTCCAGAAGGAAAGTGTCGTGTGTCTGCATACCAATCACCGAGGCTTGTAGTGTTATCATCTCGAGAGCCGAACCATCCATCATCGATGCAAATAGCCTCTAAGCCTAAGCTTTTAGCTTCTTTTGCCATTTTAAGGACATCACTTTCATCTGGATCAAAACCTAAAGAATCCCAAGTATTGAGTACAAGTGGCTTCATCCTATTCTTCCACTTTCCTCGTCTTATATGTTCCTCTGTGAATCTTCTTAGTCTTATTCCAACTCCTTCTTTTCCATTTTCAGAGTATGTGAGAATAGCTTCCGGCGACTCAAATGCTTCTTTGCTTTCAAGCTTCCAGCTAAAAAGGGCAGGATTAATACCCGTAGTAATATGTGTTATGCCTTCGGTTGTTTGATAGAGGCTAGTTCTGAATGCTCCAGAGTAGAGTAGACCAACAGCATAGGTATTAGAGCCATCCTCGACAATTACTGTTGAGTCTGCTTCTCCGCTCATAATTGCACGAGATTCGACAAAAAAACCTCCCTCATCTTGCTCTCTTGTTCTCTCAACTTTTTCTCTTCCCCAAGGACCAGAAAAAGAAGTTACTTTTGTTTTTGTTGCTCTTAAATCTAGCTGGAGAGAGTATAGCGAACGAACCTTTAGAGGAACGTTTGAATTATTAACTATCTCAACTCTACGTGTTATTACATCACTATGATAAAAAGCGGTGTAATAGGTTATTAACTTTATGCTTCTACTCTTATCTTCATATTCTACCTTAAGTGTTTCTGCTTCTTCTTCAGTTGCGATTGCTTGAGGCATTTTAGGTCCCTTAAAGCGAACTATTCCACTTGAAATTGAGTGAGAAGAATAGACGAAGTTAATACTTCTGTCTCCTCTTTCTCCCCAAGATAAGGCAACAAGTGGTGTTTTGTAATCGCCTCTACTTTCAAATGAAAACTCTAAAAGGGAATCATTTAGAGTGTATTCACTGAATTGGCTTGAAGCGAGGGTACTCATTTTGGGAGCTTTTAGGTGTTTTTCTCTTATTGCAGAAAGAGATTCTTCGATATTTCTTAGTTTTCTTCCGTAATAGATATGTTCAGCATAGCCAGTTTCTTGGACACTGAAGACGTAAGAAGTATTTTCTGTTTCTATAAAGAATACACCATTTTTTTCTGCAATCATTTTTATCTCCGTGATTTTATAATAAGTCAAAGAAAGCAATTTGTCATTGCTGAGTGATAAGTAACCTTTTTTATATTTTCTGTGTTAATATATTTGTATGGATATAAGAAGACTCTCCCTTTGGGAGGGAAGATATGCAACCTATATGTCGAATGAAAGCTTTTCTGCCCTTATTGAGGACCAAGGAGAGATTATACTTGAGATGAGCGTTCGTAATATTAATGGCGCTCGCACATCTTCTTTGGCATTACCATATTTTAGGGGAACTGGAAGTGGTGTAATGTCTGATGATAATGGTCAGTGGTGGAGAATGAACCAAGGACTATATCAAGCAGGTGGTGCATATTTCAACTTTCCATCCAACAGTGATGATGTAATTAATACTTCAAATACCTATTGGACTCTCAGGCGCTATGGCACAGAGGATGAGTTTGGTGGTGTATGGCAATACAGTGAGATGAAGTCTCGCGCTGAGAATAATAAATACAAGATAGGCCGAGTAGATTTAATCCTTCCTGGTGAAGATGTTATTTATACAGCTCTTAGCATCAACAATTATGGCGAAAACTCAATAAAGGGTAGTGCTAAATGGGTTTCCATGCTCTCTTCTCCTTTAGTTGAAAGGGGAACAAACATAAGTACGAATGCTAGCAATTTCTCTGTTTATCCTCTTACGTATAGAGAATCTGGAGTAAATAGATTTGTTCCAAAGGTAAGATTCGACGACTTGAAGAAAGCACCTCTTCTTAAAGGAGGCTACGCTGATGCCTCTGTTGTTCCATCTCCAACTGGAACATATGACTATATAATGGGTGATGTTGAGCCTTCATCTCTTTCTTGGGTTGGTGCCATTAATCCCGAAGACCAAATGGGTTTCTTTGTATTTACTCCTAAAAAAGAGAGCGAGAATGAATATAGTTTTCCTTTTTGCACGATTGGTGAAAATTGGTATGGTCGTATGGACTCACCTTGGGCTCTCTTTGATGGTGCAACTCCTCAAATAAGGTCTTTATCTCTTGGCTTTGCTTCTGGTGAGAGAGGAAATGAGAACTTTGTTCTCCAGAGTGGTGAAACACGGGTGCTCTATATAGCTAATAGTTATACTTCAGTTGATTCAGTAAAGATAGCGTCTTTAGGCTTCTATTCAACAGAGGTCAGAAGTGATGGCCTATTACTAAAGAGAACAAAGACAACATCCTTAATTCGTTTAGATAGTTCCTTTAAGGCAATAAAAAAACTCTCGAAGAAGATATTCTTCAAGAGCCTAAACAGTGACAACGATAATTAATATCTGTATGCAGAATCTATCACAGCATCATAGATGTCTGGATAGTAGACACCAAAAAATGGTTGGATAACAGAGAAACCGAAGAAGAGTCTTGCTCCGAAGGTTGGGGTTTTTGTGTCTTCTAGGAATGTCATAAAGCCATTAAGTCCAGTTGTGAATCCGATTTGTACTTTGCTCTGTCTTTCTGATTTAGGAATGAGTGAGAGAGCTAAAGTTGTTCCAACGCCAAATCCTATTCTGTCAGGATAATAATAATCAGATTTTGCAGTATTGCAATCAACCTGTGGTCCTAAAATAGCTGTGAACGTAGTAATATCAGAAATATCTGTTGAGACAGATGGACCAATTCCGACAGATAAGAATGTTATATAATTGGGATCTTTTGCGAGTGGAAGAAGTGCAAAGTCGCAATCAACGTATGTGCCAAAGCCAATAGATGTTTTGTCTGTAATCGATGCACCTAGTTGATATTGAGAGAAGAATCCAAGTCCAAAATTATTTGAAGCTGTGTTGTATGAAGAGCTCATCGCAAGGGTAATAAATTCCCTAGCTGCTGATAATGATGATAGCGCACAGAGCACAATCAGAATGAGAATTAATGCTTTTTTCATGATTAAAGAGTAGCTAGAGCAAGTCTATCTGTCAATTCGAGGTTGACAATTACACATCAAGAATTAACAATAAGGTCGTGGGGTAAAAGAAAGGCGAGAGTAAAATGCAAGCTGAAAGAGAAGGTTATTAGCTAGGTCGTGTTGTATTAATGGTTGTTTAAAGACAGGGAGACAGCGATAAAACTATAGACAAGAGTTAATATGCTACTTTATTTAAATAACGCAGTTTGTTCTTAAGCCTACCAAGACGAAAGTCTTGTCTCTTTTCTTTTCTGGCCGTCTTTTAAAAGATGGTCAGAAAGCTTTGTTTGCTTTGCTATTGACTAAAAGTCGTAGTGTGGAGTAAAGTTCATTCGTTATGGTGTTGTGCCCGAGCGGTCGAAGGGGACGGTCTGCAAAACCGTTATATCATCGGTTCGAATCCGATCGACACCTTAAAATGTTGGTGTTGCAAGCTTATTGAGAAGGCAACACCTTCTTTTTTATCTTATCTCGCTCTCTTCTAAAGAGTGTAGGAAGGACTCAATTCCATTTTTCTCTATGATTTGATTAATAGCATTTGTTGAATTATTGCTTTCATTTTTTGAGATAAGATGCTTTATTTCTGACTCAACAGTTTTGTATGGCACTCCATTAGATAGGATTCTAATAATGTTTTTCTTGTATTCAAAAGTATCTGCCATTCTTTCTAGATTATAACTCAAGGTCACATCTTTTTTATAAAAGTCTTTAACATTTTCTTTTGTAGGCAGTTTGCTAAAATCTATGTTCTTAAAATCGGAAACTTTTGAAATTAACAAGGATTCACTCTTACATAGAGCATTAACCTTCAGAGACATAAAATCTAATGGTGTGCTCTCTAAGTAATTCTTATATAGCATGCTGTTTCCTGAGTCATATATAGGGGCAGGGCCTATAGTCTTTAGCGTATTGCTATCTCTGAGTATTCCGAAGTTGTTTAAATGACAATCTATATTTGTTATGAGAAAGTCAATTGTGGTTTGGTAATCAAGAAACTCTTTTGCCTTAGTCTCATTAATGCCTTCTTTTTCCATACAGGCAATATAAAACAGGTATGCATCTTGATTGCTTGGTTTCTTGTATTTTGAGAAAAGCTCCCATGCTGGGATAAACTCTACATTTTCACTTGTGAAGCATTCACATTTACATCCCGTAGTATTTTTTTTTATATTCACCAATTGATATTCGACATAGTTTTTAAAGCCTTGTTGTCTATGGATTGCTGATGCAAAAACTTCGTTTAAAGATTGTTGAAAAGAGTTTCCAGGCATGTTGCCTTTTACAAGATAAATTTGGCAATTAGTTTTCTCCCATTTTTTCTCAAGTTCTCCTCCTGTTGACGCAGCAGGTGTAAAATAACCAATTAATGAATGGATGTTATTTTCAGTAGATGCACTTTCTTCCTTTGCTTTAAGTTGAAATTCGAGATTGCTTTCAAATGGGTTAATAAATAGTGTTACATCCTTCCACTTTAAATGCACACCTTTGGGACACACCCAATAGCAATCAGAAAAGCTGAGTGCAAGATTATCAAGAAGTAGTTTTTCGGTCGAAGAAATCTGATAGTGCTGTAATAATGATTTTATTTTTGACTGGTTTTTCGATACAGCTCTGTTTTGCCACCATAGCTTAATAGACTGAATATCGTTTAGGATTCTCTCTTGTGCACAGAGCGGAAGCAATTCTTTTTCAATAGTGTTGACTTTATTGATAACACCAAAGTTGTTGTCGATATTAAGAATTGCAACTTTTTCGTCTTTGTGCATTAGATAGTAGTCCATACTACCTCCTTAGAATTTTACATCAATTAGGTATCAAGAAAAGCATATATGGCTTAAAAAAACAATTCAATAAATGTACCTTTAAAGAAAATATGCAATTTCATGATAGCACTTTAGAAACTAGTAGTTTGCAAGTGGACTTTAAAAAAATTGCTTGTCTTCTTGAGGTTTTGGAAAACAAGCAGTCTATAATAATTTCAACTCTAATAATTTAGGTTTTTCCTCATTTCTTGGTTAACGTGTTTTTTATTCTTTGACAGTGCCTTATACAAATGTTTTGATTGAATTTAGATGAGATATACTCTTGAATTGTCTTGCCATCCCATACTAAATAGCCATATTCTTCTGGATCACTTTGTAATGCTTTTTTAAGCTCTTCTAGTTGTTCATCGCTTAGTCTTTTAGGTCTTCCTGTTATTGGTAAATGCCTTAAGCATTCGAAACTGCCACTATTAACAACATCCCTTACCCAACTAGTTAGTGCAGACTTTGAGACAATTTTTAGTCTGGAGAAGTCAGAAACCTTAAAACCCTGCAAAACAAGCAAAACTAGTTCAACTTTATGTTGATAGTTCGCATCAACACTATCAGAAATAATGTTTTTACCTTTCTCAATCAACTCATTTTGATTATTAATAATTCTGTTGTTCATAATTCCCCCTTAGCGACTATTTTAACATACGTGATTGTGGTTTCTGTCTATAGTTAAAGGGCTATGATAGAGAGTTTTTTTGAAACCAATAAGGTTAAAAAAAAGTAAAATCAGAACTATTTGTTCAGGATATAGATTTGAGTATGCAAAATATGAAAAAGCTACAAGGCTCTTTCTCTTCCTTGTAGCTTCTCATTTATTTATCAAGCATCTCTTTTAATTGAGCTTTTGCTTCGTCTAAAGTTTCAGTGTATTGGTTAGAAAGTCTATCAAGATAACTTTTTAGTGTTTCTATACATTCTTTATCGCTTTCAAATGTTAGGTGGACACTTTCGCCATACTTATCTTTTAATGCTTCTTCCTTTTGCTTAAGCATTGGTTCGAGTTGTGCCTTAAGTTGCTTTATCAACTCTTCTTTATGCTTAGGGTATTGGTTAACATGAGTAACAATTTGGTTGTATAAGTCAACTATTTCGCTTCTTTCTGGGTAAAGATAACCTAGTAGAAGTGCAATACGCTTTTTTCTGTCATCTCCTGTATTTTCCTCTTGAGGTAGAACAAGAGAGTTTAGAATTGTTGTTTTAAGAGCTTCTCTATTTTCCTTAAGTGTAAACTCTGCCAATTGAGTTTTCAGTTTATCAAAATCTCCCTCATCACTGATAAGGTAAGAACCAACTATATGTTTAATCTTATCTATTTTGGCATTTTGTCTTATTTTCTCTTGGTCAATTTCCATATTCTCCGTTTTTTCTAGAGCAATTTCCCAAGCGCTTCTAATCTTTCCCATATTTTCTCCTTAGAGAGAATATAAGACAAAAAAATGAATAGGTTAAGTAAAGAAAGGTAAGCTTCTTATAGAGCAAAGTAAAAAATGAGATTATTCTAACGTGGTATGGATAATGGTGTTTTACTTTTATTTGATGTTTTTGGAACTTTTGTCTTTGCTCTTTCAGGAGCAGCAAAGGCTATAAAGAAAAACATGGACTTTTTAGGAGTCATTGTTTTTGCTATTACAGTCGGTTGTGCTGGTGGCATGATAAGAGATGTTCTTATAGGAGCAGTCCCTGTTGCCGTCTATCAAAACAGTGTTTATATTGCAGTAGCCTTTGTAGCTGGACTTGTTATGTTTCTCATTGGAGAGAATTCTAGCGTAGATTCTTTTCCTGATCATATTATGTTTTTAGATGCTATTGGACTCGGCTTCTTTACAGCTCTTGGCTGTGAAAAGGCCCAAGCTTATTCAATTATCCCTGTAGGTATTATCTTTTCTGGTACTCTTTCAGCATGTGGAGGAGGAGTACTGAGAGATCTGTTTGCTAAAGAAGTGCCGATGGTCTTTACTTCAGATTTCTATGCTTCAGCTAGCATTCTCGGAGCTCTTTTATACTTATTACTGAGCTACGTAGGTCTCGATAATTCAATTAACATTTGGATAACTGCCTTTTTTACAATACTTGCTCGTGTTGTTGGTTATAAATTGCATTTAAGACTTCCTGTTGCCCATCAGGGAAAGAAGAGCGACAAATGAAAAGTGAAAAATTGTATTATTCAGATCCTTATTTAAAGGAAGTCGAGGCAAAGGTAATTGAAGTAAAAGAGAATGGTATTATTTTAGACAAAACTATCTTTTATCCAGAAGGCGGAGGACAGAGAGGAGACAAGGGCTATTGGGGAAGCTATTTCATTAAAGATACTCAAAAGCTAGATGACTCTGTATTGCACATAATTGATGGAGAAAAGCCTAAAGAAGGCGAGAAGGCAATGTTGAAATTAGATTGGCCTAATCGATTTGCTGGAATGGTTGAGCATACTGCCCAGCATCTTATTTCATCAGTTTTGTTCTCTTCTTTTTCTATTGGCACAGTTGCAGTCCACCAAGGAGATGGGATAATCACAATAGAGACAGATAGGTCTTCTATTTCTCATGACACACTTCTCAGCGTGGAAGAAAAAGCTATTGGGTATATAAACGAAAATAGGCGTGTTTGGCAAGAGGATATGCCACGAGAGAAGGCCCTTGGTCTCCATATGAGAAGAACTATTAAGGTTGATGATGAGACTGTTAAAGTTGTCTTTATTGATGGTTTGGATGCTGTTGCTTGTGGTGGCGTGCATCTCTCTTCTCTCGGTCAGATAGGTGAGATAGCATATCTCTATAGTGAAACTATTAGAGGCCATGAGCGAACATATTGGGTTGTAGGCGAGAAGTGTAGAGAAAAAAGAAGAAGTGAAGGCTTAATTATAGAGGAAGCTAAAAAACTCCTTAGCTCTTCAGAAGATAGTCTCATTTTATCACTTGAAAAGCTGATTGAAGAGAACAAGAATTTACGACGAGAACTCAATAGATATAAGGCTGAATCAGCTTTAAAAGAGCTAGAAAAAAACGTAGATAGCGGCAACTATGTTTATTCTACAGACTATGATTTAGACCCTATTATTGAAAGAGCATGTTCATTAAACAAAAAGCTTTTTATTCTTAAAAAAGGAGATAAAAAAACCTTCCTCTTTGTTGGCAAAAAGGAAGATTTTAACGCTCTTAAAGAGAAGATATCTCTTAAAGGTGGTGGCAGAGAGCCACTCTTTAGAGGAACACTTGAGTGTGATGAGTCACTTGCACTAGGCGAGGCAAGAGAGCTACTTTTGTAGTGCTCTCTTTGCTCTTTCTATAACTAAGTTAGTGCGCTTAATAGCGTCCCCTATATAGCCATCTGCATTTAGGAAGTATTCTATTTCGTCCTTATTTAGGTACTTTAGAATCTTCTTGTTGTTCTCTAGCTCTTCTTTTAATGGATTTTTTTCACCTTCTTGAACAAGAGTCCACGCTTTAAGACTTTCCTTTCTTATCTCCTCATGCATCTCTTGTCTGTCAGCACCTCTTTTGCCCAATTCCATTAATAGTCTCTCTGTAGATGCAAAAACGCCGTAATTATCTAATAGCCTTTTTGTTGCTGTAGGGTGGATAGACATCTTTTCAATGATTTTTATCTCACTCAAGAGCATTTCATCTAAGGCTAAGAAGGCCTCTGGAATGAAGATTCTGCGATTAGCACTATCATCAAGGCTACGCTCTAAGAAAGTAGAAGAGCTATTGATCCATGCAGGTTGGTATGCTGCTTCTACAATACGGCTCAAAGAACATATTTTTTCACTAATGATAGGGTTACGCTTAAAAGGCATTGCAGAAGAACCTACTTGCTTTGATGAGAATGGTTCAGAGAACTCCCCGATAGGAGGAGATTGCAAAACTCTAAAATCTTGGCTGAATTTATTAAGAGTACAAGCGATTTTAGAGAGGGTTTCAATAATCCTTAGATCTTGCTTTCTTGAATAGATTTGCGTAGCTGCATCAAAGCTTGAGAGACCAAGTTCATCCATTACTAGCTTTTCTAACTCTATTGAATCTATGCTACTTCCGCTTGTGAGGGTAGAGTAGGAAGCAGAGGTTCCGACAGCACCCTTCATGCCCTTTCCCTTAATACGATTTATCATCAAGACTAAGTCTTCTCTATCATCAAGCAAATCCTGAAGAGTCTGACTTAGTCTGTAGCCAATTGTGGTAATTTCAGCAGGCTGAATATGTGTAAAAGCCATAGTGAGAGTTTCTCTCTCTTCTTCGGCTCTCTTTATAAAACCCTCAATTAGAGTATCGAGTCTAGTAAGAACTAGCGTTAAGGCCTCTTTAAAGCGTATAGCGTCAGCATTATCTAAAGCATCCATGCTCGTTGCTCCAAGATGGATAATGCTTCCACCATTTGGGCATTCTTCTGCGTATGTCTTTATTTCAGCCATCAAGTCATGATGTATTGTGTTCTCTATCTCTGTTGCTCTATCGATATTAATTTCGTTTTGATGTTCAATAAGCTCTCTCAGTTGTTCATCTGTTACAAGACCTATCTTATTCTCTGCTCTTGCAAGAGCAACCCACACTCTTCTGAGAAGCTCTCTTTTATGCTTCTCAGAAAAGATCGTCTTCATTTCGTCGCTTGAATAGCGCCAAGTAAATGGGGAGATATAACAAGAGTGGTCGTAAGTCATTAGTTGTTCCTTATAATGAGTTGATCTCTCTCTGGGCCAACAGAGATTAGAGTGATGTGAGCATTTACTAGCTTTTCTAACTCAAGAATGTAAGACCTACATTTTTCAGGAAGACTTTCCCAAGTTCTGCACTTTGTTGTATCTTCCATCCAGCCTTCAAACTCTTTGTAGATAGGCTTAGCCTTTTCCTGTAGTCTTGTTTCTGGAAGATTTGAATAGTATTCGCCTTCAATCATATAGCCAGTACATACTTTAATAGTCTTGAAGCTATCGAGAACGTCTATCTTTGTTAAGCAAATATCTGTTACGCCATTCATATAGACAGCATAGTCTGTGGCTACAGCATCAAACCATCCACAGCGACGAGGACGTCCTGTTGTAACACCATATTCGCCTCCAATAGTTCTAAGCTTCTCGCCATCCTCGTCAAAGAGTTCTGTCATATATGGACCACCGCCAACACTTGTGGAATATGCTTTAGCAACGCCATATACCTTCTCTATAGCTCTAGGAGGGATTCCTGCACCGTTACAAGCTCCACTTGATGTTGGGTTAGAGGATGTTGAGTATGGGTAGATACCCCAGTCATTATCTCTCATAATACCGAGCTGGCCTTCAAGTAAGATGTTTTTATTACTCTCTACAGCTTCTCTAACAACTGGAACTGTATCGATAATCTTAAGGCCAAATTCATTCTTCCATTCTCTGCATTTCTCAAGGAGTTCTTCTAGTGTATATGTCTTTAAGCCATAGTACTCAAGCTCTCTGTTTTTCTTTGGAAGGATTGCACTAAGTCTTTTAGTGAGGGTATTTTCATCAAGAAGATCACAAGCACGGATTCCAGAGCGTGCAGCTTTATCTTGATAGCATGGGCCAATACCACGCTTTGTAGTACCGATTTTTTCGCTATCGCTTCTCTTGGTCTCTTCAGCGCCGTCTAAAGCCATATGATAAGGGAGGATAATATGGGCTCTTTCATCAATAAAAAGGTTATCGAGCTTGCGGCCGATTTTTTTCTCGATGTCTTCTTTTTCAGAGTGCATTCTATCGAAGTTTACAACTGTACCTGCACCTACGATATTCATTGTCTCTTCATTAAAAATACCTGAAGGTAGAATATGAAGGCCAAACTTGCCATACTCATTAACAACAGTATGACCTGCGTTATCACCTCCTTGATATCTAATGACTATATCTGCCGTCTGGGCAAGATAATCAACGACTCGTCCTTTTCCTTCATCTCCCCATTGCAGTCCTACAACACAACTAACTGACATACTTCACCTCTTACTATTTATTAACTGGAAACATCTCTGCGATATAAGGAAGAGTTCTATATTCTTCTTTATAATCCAAACCATATCCGACAACCCAAACATCTGGGATATCAAAACCCTTGTATTGAATAGAAACCTCAACTTCGTGTCTATCAGGTTTATCTAAGAAGACAGCTTTTTCAACTGAAAGTGGATTACGCGCTTCAAAGTTCTTTGTTAGATAATCTAGTGTGTGGCCACTATCAAGGATATCTTCAACAATAAGAACATGCTTGTCTGTAATACTTTCTCTTGTATCCATCAAGAAACGAACTTCGCCTCTTTTATCGCCACCACGGCCATAACTAGAGATAGCAATAAAGTCGATAATGTGAGGTACTGTGATTTTTCTTGCCAAATCAGAAAGAAAAAAGATAGAGCCCTTTAGGACTCCAACGATAACTAGTGGTTCTTCAATATCTTTGTATTTTTCGTTTATCTCGTCTGCGATAGTCTGGACTTTGGCCTGGATTTCATCTTCGCTTATGAGAATACGAACCAAATCTTTTGCAAGTTTTTCCATTGTTCTTGCCTCCGACTTTACTAAACTTTATAGGAAAAGTGAAAAACATGGAATTATGTTATACAAATATTCTAATAATTTTCACATTGGTAGACATAAAAGTAACTTGACTTGACCCAGATAAGAATAAACTTTACCCTTTTAACTCTGAGGAAACTAGATGAATGAAATAAATGTGATTTCCCTCCTTCTACGATCTCGTTTCTTTGAGAGAAAGATAGAGGAGGAGTTTAAAAAGGGAAATCTATATGGAACAACACACCTTTCAATAGGCCAGGAGGCTTCACATACAGGACTATGTCTTGCACTTGATGAGGGTGATTGGTTTGTTCCGACTCATCGCTGTCATGGTTTTAACATAGCATCTGGCTCTAATATGGAGGCTATGTTTGCGGAAATGCTAGGCTCTAAGAATGGGCTCTGTAAGGGACTTGGCGGAAGCATGCATATGACAGATGTAGAGAGGTATAACCTCGGTTCCTCTGCTGTTGTTGGCTCTGGTATCCCTCTTGCTGGCGGGGCTGCTTTTGCTCTTAAGAGACAAAATAAAGATAATATTGCCGTAGCAATTTTAGGTGATGGAGCTTCAAGTAGGGGAAGCCTACATGAGATGATGAATCTCTCATCTGTTTGGCATCTTCCTCTTCTTTATTATATGGAAAATAACCACTATGGAATGTCTGCATCATCCTCAAGAATGATTTCAACTTCTTCAATTGCATCTCGCTCTATTGGGTATGGAATAGAATATGAGACAGTAGATGGTAATGATTTTGATGCAGTTTATAGCGCTGTTAAAAGGGCAAGAGAGTACATTCTAAAAAATAAGAAGCCTTATTTTATTGAGAGCAACACTTATCGTCTGTGTGGTCACAGTAAATCAGATAAAAGACTCTATAGAGATAGAGAAGAAGAAAGAGAGTGGGAGAAGAAAGACCCAATAGCGCTCTACATCAAAAAACATAGCATTTCAGCAGAGACTTTTTCTCAAATTAAAGAAGAAGAGCAAAGAAGAGTAGACGATGCTTGGCTAAATGCTTGGGAAAAAAGATTCGATGTTCTTTCTAAGGAAGAAGCAGAGGAGTATGTAATCCCTCCTGCAGAAAAATTTGTCTCGAAAGATGGTGGAGAACATAAAGCTACATACAGAGAAGCTGTTAGAGAAGCGTTAGGAGAAATTCTAGAGAAGGACGAAAGAGTCTCATTTATTGGCGAAGATATTGGTTTATATGGTGGTTGCTTTTCTGTTTCTGGCGAATTATATAAGAGCTTTCCAGATAGGGTAATTGAAACTCCTGTGAGTGAAGAGGCCTTTTCTGGCTTAGCTATTGGCGCATCTTTTTTAGGTGAGAGACCAATTGTAGAGATAATGTATGGCGACTTTTTGACTCTTGCGTCAGATGCAATTATTAACCATGGAGCTAAATCCTACTTCATGTCAGCTGGTCAGTTAAAGTGTCCAGTAATATTTAGAACAGCTTGTGGTGGTGGAACTGGACATGGAGCACAACATACTCAGTCATTAGAGAGCATGTTCCTAAACGTCCCAGGATTAAAGGTTGTTGCACCTTCTTCTCCTTTAAGTGCAAAGGCACTATTGAAGGGAGCATCTTATGAAAATTGTCCCGTTTTGTTTTTAGAGCATAAGGCCCTGTATAATGAAGAAGATGTAGTAGAAGGAAGTGAATATATATTGCCACTTGGAAAGGCAATTGTAGAAGAAAGGGGAGAATCTTTACTAGTTATTGGTTACTCTCGTCCATTTAGAGTGGCAAGAAAAGCACTAGAAGGGTATGACGCTACATTTTTAGATATTGCTTCTCTTAAGCCGTTAGACGAAGAGGCAATTTGTAGCTATGGTGCAAAGTTTTCGTCCATTTTAATTGTTGAAGATACTCCTCTGCGCTACAGTGTTGCTGAAACAGTATTTAGGCTAATTAGGAGCGTTAATAGAGATGCACATATTGAGATTTGTCATGCCCCAGATATGCCGCTCGCTTTTTCAAAGACAATTGAAAGAGAGACGCTTTTGAGTGAAGCTGATATTATAAAAAAGGCTAATATTGCTTTAGGAAAAATAGATGAATGATAAAAGCTTAAACATTTTATTCACTCCAGATATACCTCAAGATTTATTTGCTTTAATGAAGAATGTTCCTGTCTATGACGTAAAGAATGAGACAACAACAGTAAAGGAGATTGTCTATCCAATACCATATAATGCCAACGAGGGTATGTGGATTACAGCTCCCGCGTTAAAAGCTGAGCGATATATCTTTCAGAAGTTAATTGAGGAAGATTATTCGGTATGGAAACCTATTTTAGATGGGGAGTACCTTTCTCTTCTTGCTTCAAAAAATGGGAAGAGATTTCTTTTTGTTTTAGTTCTAGAGAGCGAGGACGAAAAGAATGTTTGGAGAGCTTTAGAATTAAGTAACAAGTACGAGATTGTTGTTGTTCGCGATAGAATTGTAAAAGAAGAGCCATTAGTAATAGGAACAACAATAGATGAAGTTTTTGACTCTTTAAAATTCTTAACAGTTTGATTAATATAGAAAAAGCGTTATTCGCTAGGAGTTATTATGGATATAGATGTAAAGAATCTTCATCCTTTAGAAGTTAAGCTTCTTCGACATGTTTCTTTAGGTGAATCAATTACTGCAGAGAGAATTATCGAAGAATTAGGCTACAAGGTGGGACAGTGTAACCAAGCCTTCTCTTGGCTTTTGAGTAAAGGATGCTTAGAAGAGACAGGAAGAACAAAGAGCGTTATTTATGAGTTAACAGATTTAGGTCGTGACTATCAGAAAAATGGAATGCCTGTGGAGAGAATCTTTAACTATATAAAGAATACTCCTCTAACAATGCCAGAACTTGCTTCAACACTTAACTTAGAAAAAAGTGATGTTGGTTCTGCTTTTGGTCTTCTTAGCAAAGCTAAATGTGCCTCTCTTGATGAAGAGAAAAAAGCTCATGCTATTTCTGAGACGCTTCCTGAAGAGACACTCCTTCAGAGAACTATTCTCGATAAGGCTGTAAAAGAGAACAAGATAGCTGAAAGTGATCTTACTAGCAAGGAAAAAGAGGCTATTCTTCCTCTTAGCAAGAAGCGTGGTGCTCAGTCTTCTCCATTTAAGGTTGTTGAAAGAGAAGAGGTAAGCTACGTATTAACCCCAGTAGGAGAAGAGGTCAAAGAAGTACTCTTAAAGGCTAATATTACAGGTGAAGAGTTTGGTATCCTCACTCCAGAGATGATTAGTTCTGGTTCATGGAGAAATGGAACATTCAGACCATATGGTATTAATGCCCCAACATCTCGTCTTATTCCTGGTCGTCATAACCCATATGGCAACTATTTACAGTGGGTAAAAGATAAGCTTACTTCTTTAGGCTTTGAAGAATTTGATGGACCACTTGTAGAAAATGAATTCTGGAACGGTGACGCACTCTTCATGCCACAATTCCACTCAGCACGTGATATTCATGACGTTTATTACGTCAAAGATCCTGTACATTGCAAGGAAATTGAAGAACCATGGCTAGAGAGAGTAAGCAAGACTCATGAAGATGGAGGCGATACAGGTTCTCGTGGTTGGAGATATAAATTTGATCATGAGTTTACTCGCCGTCAGGTTCTTAGAAGTCAGGGAACAGTACTATCTGCTCATCAGCTAACAAAAGCTAAGGTTCCTGGAAAGTATTTTGGTATTGTTCGTTGCTTCCGTTATGACCAGGTTGATGCTACTCATGGAGCTGACTTCTATCAGACAGAGGGTATTGTCTTAGGTAAGGATGTAAACTTACGCAATCTTCTTGGACTCTTAAAGATGTTTGCCGAAGAGATTGCCGGAGCTGAAGAAGTTAAGTATGTTCCTGGCTACTTCCCATTCACAGAACCAAGTATTGAAGTACATATTAAGCACCCAGTTTTAGGCTGGTTTGAGCTTGGAGGAGCAGGAATCTTCCGTCCTGAAGTCACAAAGAGCCTTGGTGTTGATGTTCCAGTTCTTGCTTGGGGTCTTGGTATTGATAGAATGGCTCTCATGCACTTAGGTCTTAATGACTTAAGAGAATTATTTACTCCAAATATTGACGCAGTAAGAACAAGGAGGGGAAACTAATGCCTAAGATTGATGCTCCAGAGAAGTTATTCTTCTCACTTCTTGGTAAAGAATTAACAGATGACGAGCTATGTGATATTTTCCCTGTTGCAAAAGCAGAATTAGATGGTCACGACAGAGAACATGGAGTTATAAAAATTGAACTTAACGACACAAACCGTCCTGATTTATGGTCACCTGCAGGGGTCGCTAGAGCACTTAAAACATACTCAACTGGAGAGATTCCTTACTATGATTTCTTCTCAACAAAAGATGAGGAGAAGCCTAGTGATGGCAGAATGATTATTGACGACGAATCCGCTAAAGGCATTAGAGATTTCTCTATTGGCTTTGGTTGTAGAGGAGTAACTGTTGATGATGATTTACTCACTAATCTTATCCAGAGTCAGGAAAAGCTTTGCTTTAACTTTGGTCGAAAGCGTAAGACTATCGCAATGGGTATATATCGCTCTGAACTCATTAATTATCCAGTTCACTATGCTGCGGTGGACCCAGATAAGACGAAGTTTGTTCCACTTGGAATGACAGAAGAACTCTCTCTTAGGGAGATATGCAGTAAGCATCCGAAGGGAAAGGAATATGGCTATATAGTATCTTCTTTTGATAAGTTCCCATATCTTTATGATGATAAAGGGGAGACACTGTCATTTCCTCCTGTAATCAACTCTGCTCGTATTGGTGCTGTTGAAATTGGGGATAGTGATTTCTTTATAGAAGTATCTGGTCCAATTCTTGATGACTTATTGCTTGCAGTAAATATTCTTGCGTGTGACTTATCTGACCTTGGTTTTGAAATTCTTCCTGTTAAGGTAAGATTTAATCAAGATACTCGCTACGGCAGAGAGATAACTGTTCCTTATTACTTCCAAGAGCCACAGAGAGCTTCTATTACTAACATTAGCAAGAAGCTAGGCTTAGAGCTTACTGGCTCAGATTGTATTGATGCATTGAAGAGAATGGGCGTTTATGCAATTTGTGATGACGACTATGTCTATATTGAGTGTCCTGAGTATCGAAATGATTTCTTACATGAAGTCGATGTCGCTGAAGATGTAATGATTGGCTATGGTTTGAAGAACTTTACACCTGTTATGCCTTCAGACTTCACTGTTGGAAGATTAAGTGCCGTTGAAGAATTTTCACGTAAGGTAAAAGATATCATGGTAGGCTTAGGCTTCCAGGAAATGATGTATAACTATCTAGGCTCTAGAAAAGAATATATCGATAACATGCATGTAAGCGATGATAGTGCCGTATTTATTGCTAACCCAATGAGCGAAAACTATGAAGTCATTAGGCCAAGCATTCTTCCTTGCTTGTTAGAGAGCGAGAGTGTCTCTGGTCATGCTGTTTATCCTCATCTTATTTTTGAATGTGGAAAGGTAACAGTTAAAGACAGTAGTGATAACAGTGGTACACATACAGCAAATAACATGGCATTCTTTGCAAGCAATGTTCAGATTGGATACAATGAGGCCTCCTCTTATATTCAGACATTGATGTACTTCCTAAGAAAAGACTATACACTTCTTCCTTTAGAAAATGATCCAAGATTTATTCCAGGGCGTGGTGCTGAGATAATGTACAAAGGAAAAAGAGCTGGAGTATATGGAGAGACACATCCTCAGGTTCTTGAATCATGGAACTGTGCTCTTCCTGCTATTATGGCAGAGTTGGACTTAGATGTTCTTCTTAGTTAAACATAAATGAAACTAATCCCTCTTGTTAGTGCATAAAGCCTAGTAGGAGGGATTTATTCTGTAGCTTATTATGTGCTCCATTTCTCTTAATTTATGTTGTATAAAACAGTTATATTCACCGCTTATTCACCGCTTATTCACCGCTTATTCACCGCTTATTCAACGCTTATTCAACGCTTATTCAACGCTTATTCAACACTTTATTCAACGCTCTATTCAACATCATCGCAAAATGACAGCCAATTAATAGGGGAGTAGTGAAAGCATAGAGCTTGGAGTATTATAAGATTGGGTAATTATCAGGAAAAGAAAATGGGTAGAATAAAACTTATTTGTTGTGATATAGATGGAACACTTGTGAAAGATGATAAGACTCTTTCAGAGACAAATAAAAAGGCAATAAGAAGAGTTGTAAATGAAATTGGTATTCCATTCTCTATTGTCTCTGGTCGTATTTATTCTGCAATAACACCATATTACGATGAATTAGGATTTTACAATTTTACATCTTGTCTTAATGGTTCTCTTTTGTGCGATAAAGATGGAAAGATTCTTAAAAGCATAACTATTAAAAAAGAGGTAGTAGAATCGATTCTCTTAATAGCAAGAGAGTACAATGTTGATGTTGCTCTTATAAGTGAATTTGATTGGTATACAGAGAAAAGAGAAGGTTTTCTTTATGAAGAAAAACGACCTATCTACAGAAAAGATAGCATTGTTGCTTCTTTAAAAAGTGTTCTTGAAAATAGAAAGATAAATAAGGTTTTGATACTTGAAAAAGATCCCAGCATTCTAGGTAGGTTAATTAGTCATCTTAAAAGAGAAATAAAAGAAGAGGCTATTTACTATGGTCCTTTCTTTGTTGAAATAATGGCAAGTGGCGTAAATAAGGGTACTGCCATTAACGATATTTCTCTCTATACAGGGATAGCTAAAGATGAAATTATGGCGCTTGGTGATGACTATAATGACAAAGAGATGTTAGAAGAAGTCTATTATTCTGTTGCGATGGAAAATAGCCCAGATAGTATCAAAAGATGTGCACGCTTTGTTACAGATAGCAACTCTAACGATGGAGTTGCGAAAGCAATAGAAAAATTATTGAAGTACATGAAATGTTCTTATAAATACAAATAAATAACAAAGTATTTATATAAATATATCGATAAAAAACTAGCGTGATATTTCATATCTTGTTATACTCATCATTAATATAATTTATAAGGAGAACAAAATGCGTTTTACATTACCTAGAGATTTATATCATGGAAAGGGTGCAATTGAAGCATTAAAGAGTTTTAAAGGAAAGAGAGCTGTTGTTTGTGTTGGCGGTGGTTCAATGAAGAGATTCGGCTTTCTTGATAAGGTCTGTGACTATCTAAAAGAAGCTGGAATGGAAGTTGAAGTGATTGACGGCATTGAGCCAGATCCATCTGTTGAAACAGTCATGAAAGGGGCAGAAAAGATGCTTTCTTACAATCCAGATTGGATTATCGCTCTCGGTGGTGGTTCTCCTATTGATGCTGCAAAAGCTATGTGGATTAAGTACGAGTACCCAGAAATAACTTTTGAAGAGATGTGTAAGGTCTTTGGTATTCCTTCTCTTAGAAAGAAAGCACACTTCTGTGCTATTTCATCAACAAGTGGTACAGCTACTGAGGTAACAGCTTTCTCAATTATTACAGACTATAATAAGGGAATTAAGTATCCAATTGCTGACTTTGAAATTACTCCAGATGTTGCTATAGTTGATCCAGATTTAGCTGAAACAATGCCTAAGAAGCTTGTCGCTCATACAGGTATGGACGCTATGACACATGCAATCGAAGCATATGTTTCTACAGCAAATTGCGACTATACAGATCCACTGGCTATCCACGCAATTGAAATGATTATGAAGGATCTTGTTCCTTCCTACAATGGTGACATGGAAGCAAGAGACAAAATGCACAACGCTCAGTGCTTAGCTGGAATGGCTTTCTCTAATGCGTTACTTGGTATTGTTCACTCAATGGCGCATAAGACAGGTGCAGCTTTCGCTGACTATGGTGCTCATATCATTCATGGTGCTGCTAATGCTATGTATCTTCCAAAGGTAATTGCATTCAATGCTAAAGACCCTGTTGCTAAGGCTCGTTATGGAGTTATTGCAGATTACATGCACTTAGAAGGAAAGAACGATGAGGAGAAGGTAAAGAACCTTATTGCTTACCTTAGAAAGATGAATGATGAATTAAACATTCCTCATTGCATCCAACACTATGGCTCAGATAGCTATCCAACAGAGGTTGGTTTTGTTCCTGAGAAAGTCTTCTTAGAAAGAGTAGATGAAATTGCTAAGAACGCTATTCTTGATGCATGCACAGGCTCTAACCCACGCCAGCCTAGTCAGGAAGAGATGGTTAAACTTCTTAAGTGTTGTTACTATGACACAGAAGTCGATTTCTAATTAATAGTTTTACGATATGAGAGGTATCTAGAGGTTAACTTAGGTACCTCTTTTTATTCTAGAAGTAGTGGTTGGAGCAAGAAGTTCTAACTTCTAGGAAAAGCAAAAGTGGAGTAGTTCATATACCTCAAAAAGACCGGTCAAAACGACCGGTTTTTGCTTTCTTAAATAAACCTAGAAACAGGGACATTGAAAATCTTTGCGAGTTTCTTTGCCATAGCTTTTGAAATCTCTTTTCTATCATGCTCCATGTCAGAAATATATTGTTTTTTTAGTCCTAACATTGCACCTAATTCAGTTTGTGTCATGTGATTTTGAGTACGATAGAATTTCAAATTAACACTAGGAGTACGACTAGCTTCGATTTCTTTAAACCAATCGGTATCTCTAAAGTCTACCCATTCGTCGTCCTCTTCTTCTACCTTAAGATAATTTCCGAACATATTCTTGAGATTATCAAGAGTAATAGGAGAGATTGAGCCTTCAATCTTAAAATCATTAATATGGGGCTGATTCACGACTACCAACATAATATACCTCCACTTTATATTTACCATTTTCACAACGCCAACAAGCAACCCAATGATAGTTTAGATGGCAATGATACTCATTCTCAGACAATTTACTATAGTGACTGAAAGAAGGTTGAACAGGACCAGTTTCTGCTATTGCTTTTAATAAATCATCCAAAACGTATTGAGCGTTTATTGGAAGTTTTTTTAGATTCTTTAAACTTTTCTTGTTCAAACCTACTAAGTATCTCATAACAATAATGTACACAAAAAAAGAGTACTCGTCAATACGTTTTTTACAACGACAACATCGCCAACTACAAAGTTCTAATTGCGTTATCCTTGTGGTATGAGTTACTTTTCTTTACGCGGTTTGATTTTCTAACTACAGAAAACTACTACTATCTTCTTACCTTTGAGTACGATGATAGAGATAAGGTTAGCATTGTAGTCTCTGACGAGAAGGTGGCATCTAAAGCATAGAGTAGAGTGCAACTCCATTCTTAATGTTGATAATATAAATACCCTCAATTCTTTAAAGGCTTAATCAAACGTATCTTTTAGCTATCACTAAAATAGGTTTATATAACGCTGAAGGGTAATTAGGTCTTCACTTGTTAAGAATTTATCGATAATATTATATATGGTATGTATTAGTTAGTTTAACTAGTATGTTTCGAATGGATTACATGAATAAATTAATTGTGAGAGTTTGTGTATGTACAAAATTGTAAGAAAAAAGAATTTAAATCCAACTGTTACACAGATGGAAATTGAAGCACCTCTCGTAGCTCAGAAGGCTATGCCTGGTCAGTTCATTATTCTCCGTGTTGATGAGAATGGTGAAAGAATTCCTTTAACTATTGCTGGTAGTAACCCAGAAGAAGGAACTGTTAAGATTATTTTCCAGATTGTAGGAGCTACAACTGAAAAACTTAATCACAAGAATGAAGGTGAATACCTTCAGGATTTTGTTGGCCCACTCGGTGTTGCAACACATACAGAAGGTATTAAGAAGGTCTGTATTATTGGTGGTGGAGTAGGTTGTGCTATTGCAATGCCTGTTGCAGAGGAATTCCATAGGCTTGGAGCTAATGTAACATCCATTATTGGTTTTAGAAACAAAGATCTTCTTATTTGTGAAGATGAATTTAAGGCTGCTTCTGACCGCTTAGTTGTTATGTCTGATGATGGTTCATATGGCAGACATGGTAACGTAACAGTTCCTCTAAAGGAATTCTTAGATGCTGGTGAGAAGTTCGATATGGTTATTGCTATCGGTCCAGTTATTATGATGAAGTTTGTTGTTCTTACATGTAAGCCTTATGGTGTACCTGTAACAGTTTCAATGAACCCTATCATGATTGATGGTACAGGCATGTGTGGTGGTTGTCGTCTAACATTAAATGAAAACGGTAAGAAGGTAACTAAGTTTGCATGTGTTGATGGACCAGACTTTAATGGATACGAGGTCGATTTTGATGAGGCCATGAGTAGAGGAAGAATGTACTCTGACTTCGAACACCATGCTTATGAAGAAGCATGCAATCTTTTTAAGAAAGCTTGAGGAGAGAAGAGTATGCCTATTAATCCAAAAAAACATGAGATGCCAACACAGGCACCAGAGGTAAGAGCTCATAACTTCAATGAGGTTGCTCTTGGTTATGATGTTCAGACAGCTGTTGATGAAGCTAAGAGATGTCTTAATTGTAAGACACGTCCATGTGTTCAGGGTTGTCCTGTAAATATTAGTATTCCTGAGTTTATTGCTCATATTAAGAATGAAGATTTTGAAGGAGCTTATCAGACAATTACTCTTTCTTCTTCTCTTCCTGCTGTATGTGGTCGTGTCTGTCCTCAGGAAAGCCAGTGTGAGAGTAAGTGTACTCTTGGCGTAAAGTTTGAGCCAGTTGGAATTGGTAGACTTGAACGTTTTGTTGCTGACTACCATAACGCAAATGTAAAGACAAAGCCAGTTCAGCCTAAGGCTAATGGCCATAAGGTTGCTATCGTTGGTTCTGGTCCTTCTGGTTTAACTTGTGCAGGTGATTTAGCTAAGAAAGGATATAAGGTTGCTGTATTTGAAGCCCTCCATACAGCTGGTGGTGTTCTTGTTTATGGTATTCCTGAATTCCGTCTTCCAAAGTCAATTGTTGCAAAGGAAGTTGAAGGCCTAAAGGAGCTTGGTGTTGATATCGACACAAACGTTGTTATCGGAAAGACTCTTACTATCGATGAACTCTTTGAGAGAGGGTATGAAGCAGTATTTGTTGGTTCTGGTGCTGGTCTTCCTAACTTCATGGGTATTCCTGGCGAAGCATATAAGGGAGTCTACTCAGCTAATGAATTCTTAACTAGATCTAACCTTATGAAGGCTTATCTAGCTGACCCAGATACACCAATTATGAAGGGTGGTAAGGTCGCTGTCGTTGGTGGTGGTAACGTTGCTATGGATGCTGCAAGAACAGCTCTTAGACTAGGCGCTGAGCATGTCTACATCGTTTACAGAAGATCTCTACATGAGCTTCCTGCTAGAAAGGAAGAGGTAGAGCACGCTATGGAAGAAGGAATCGACTTCCAGCTTCTCAATAACCCTGTTGAAATCTTAGGCTTTAATAATCCAGATAACCCAAGAGATCCAAAAAATGGTTTTGTTACAGGAATCAAGTGTATTAAGATGGAACTTGGCGAACCAGATCAGAAGGGTAGAAGAAGACCTATTCCAATTCCAGGAAGCGAATTCGTCCTTGATGTTGATACTGTTATTATGGCTATTGGAACAAGTCCAAACCCACTTATCAAGAACACAACTAAGGGTCTTGAGGTAAATGCTCATGGTGGAATCATTGTTAACGAAGATGGTCTAACATCTCGTGAGGGTGTTTATGCTGGTGGAGACGCTGTAACAGGTGCTGCAACAGTTATTTCAGCTATGGGTGCTGGTAAGACAGCTGCTAAGGCTATTGATGAATATTTGAGCAAGAAGGATAACTAATAGTTATTGCTTCTTAGGTAAAAACTCCAGAGTTTTTGTTCTCTGGAGTTTTTTATTTGGTAAGGTTAAATTTCTAGCATTCTCTTAATGCCCTCTTTGTCTAAGACGCCCGAATACTGGCCAAGCTTTTTCCCATCTTTATAGAAGATAAGAGTTGGAATTGTCTGTATTCCAAACATCTCTGCAAAATCTGGATTCTCGTCAACATTTGACTTGCATATCTTAATCTTTCCATCAAATTCAGGATCGAGCTTTTCCAATATTTTTCCTTCTGCTTTACATGGACCACACCAATCAGCATAGAAATCTAAGACAACTGGCAAAGAGGAATTTAAAACCTCTCTTTCATAATTATCTTTACTAATGTGGTAAATCATATTTTGCCTCCATTAGTAAGATAACTATGGAATTAGGAAAGTGGCAACTATAGGTGTGTTAGCTAAATTCTCTATTGGGAATGTATAAGATGAAAGTTCAATCATTCCTTTAAAATAGACAAAGTCTAATCTTTCTTCATATTCCCCAAAGCGTCTAGTAATACCACTCTCTGTCTCTTCATTAAATCTAGAGAGATTAAATGCATCAAACCAATTTAGATTAGATAGCGTATCTGAGAACAGAAATTGGTAATCTCTTCTATATGGATATTCTGTCCAATCTGACCAATCTAGAGATGAAGGAGAAAGAGAAGAAAGGAAGAGAATTTTGCTCTCTTCTTTTGGCATAGAGACTCTATTAATCAACTCTTCAAGTTCTGCCTTTTCTAGCTCTGACACAAGCTCTAGTGCCTCATCTACAGTATCTACATAAGGTACGATAGGATGGAAATCTTCACTTAAAAGAGCAATTTTCTTATTTTCTGTAAGATTTAATTCTATGTACGAGTCATGCATTGAAGATAAGACACCATCAGAGAAAATTATTGTCCCACCTTTAGTTGTAACAGCATCTTTACCAATTAGCGTTGCTAGTCTAACTTGGTTATCTATTGCACCGGAGAGAGCAATTATTGAGAATTTATGTTGCTCTAACTGATTCTGAATAGAAGCAAGTGCTTCATCAGATAGTCTTTCTTCTCCAAGAGGTATGAATAGAGTAGCTATTACTGTTTCTTTGTCACTTAAGGTGAAAGTATTGTTTTTAACAGGGTTGTAATAGAATGGGTATGAGAGAGTAAAGAGATTAAGAGGGTAGTTATTTACCTTAGCGCTTTCCTCTTCTTTTTTCTGTTCTTCCTCTTTCTCTAATTCTTTTTCTATTATGTCATTGTAGCGAGTTACTACCTCTGACTTTTCAGGATAGACAATTTTATCTCTTGCTTCGCTAATTGTGTAAGTTGCACATGACTGGAAGAAGAAAACCAATAAGAGTAGTAAAGCTACAGTTTTTCTCATATCTTTAATAATTCTCCATATTTGGCCATTTCGCCCTCGTCATATTTATCTTTCTTAGGAAAAGCAAATGTTTTGTTGTCGTCAAAATAGCGTGGAATAACGTGAATATGGAGATGAGGAACTTCCTGTCCTGATGCGGGGCCATTGTTGATAATAACGTTAGTTCCGTCTGCTTTAAGAACTTCTCTCATCTTTTTGTCGACTAATTTTGCTACGTCAATCATATGATGAAGAGTCTCATTATTTACATCTGTCATTGTTGGAGCACACTCTTTTGCGATAACAAGAGCATGGCCTTTATTTACAGGAGAAAGGTCGAGAATGACAAAACAAAGATCGTCATCATAAATCTTAACTGATGGAATAAGTCCATCTCTAATTTTTTCAAATATTGTTGCCATAACACGATTTTAACACTCAAGAAAGGGTTTTTGAAGTGGCTATATATTGCCAGGGTAAGATGTAAATGTTAAATTTTATCTATGGTTATGGTTATAACTTATTTTTGTTGAACAAAATACTTGCATAAAAAAAGTAAAATCCATAATATTCAAAAGTTGGAAATTTATTAGATATTAAGAGATGTGGTTACTCCACTCTCAATTACTACAGAGGTATAGAAACACTATGAAGCACGATCTTCTTGGTATGAGAAACATCGGTATTAGCGCACACATTGACTCAGGTAAGACAACCCTGTCAGAGCGTATTCTCTACTATTGCAACAAGATTCATGCTATTCACGAGGTTCGTGGAAAGGATGGAGTTGGTGCAACAATGGACTCTATGGAGCTTGAAAGAGAGAGAGGAATCACAATTGCATCTGCTGCAACCAACGTAGATTGGAAGGGCCATGAGATTAACATTATCGATACCCCGGGTCACGTTGACTTTACTATTGAGGTAGAAAGATCATTAAGAGTTCTTGATGGAGCTATTCTTGTTCTTTGTTCTGTTGGTGGTGTTCAGTCTCAGTCTATTACTGTTGACCGCCAGATGAAGAGATATCATGTTCCACGTATTGCATTTGTAAACAAGTGTGATAGAACTGGTGCTAATCCATATAGAGTAAAGGATCAGCTTATTGAAAAGCTTGGTCTTAATGCTGTTTTAATGGAAATTCCAATTGGTCTTGAAGATAAGCATGTTGGTGTTGTTGACCTTGTTAACATGAAGGCTAACTACTTTGATGCTGGTCCTGCAGGGGATGGCTTAAGAGTTGAAGAAATTCCTGCTGAATTACTCGATGAAGCACAGGAAAAGAGAGAAGAGCTCTTAGATGCTGTCTCTATGTGTACAGGTAACGATGCTCTCATGGAAGCAATGCTTGAAGACAATGTCTCAATCGACTTACTCAAGGAATGCATCAGAAGAGCAACAATTAACCTTGAGCTTTGCCCTGTTTACATGGGTTCTGCACATAAGAATAAGGGTATTCAGCCTCTCTTGGATGGTGTTATTGATTACCTACCAAACCCAACAGATGTTACAAATACTGCTCTTGACCTTGATAACAACGAAAAGGAAGTAATTCTCGAATCAAGAGAAGATGCTAAGCCAGTTATTCTCGCTTTCAAGCTAGAAGATGGTCAGTATGGTCAGCTCACATACATTCGTGTATACCAGGGAAGAATTAAGAAGGGTGACACTCTTCTTAATACAAGAAGCAGAAAGAAGTTCCTTGTTGGAAGACTTGTCAAGATGCATGCATCAACTATGGAAGACATCTCAGAGTGTGGATGTGGTGAGATAGCAGCTCTATTTGGTATTGATTGTGCTAGTGGTGATACTTTCTGTGATCCATCTCTCAATTACTCAATGACAAGTATGTATGTTCCTAATCCTGTAATCTCACTTGCTATCACACCAGTAGATAAGAAAGCTGCAGATAATATGGCTAAGGCTCTCAACAGATTTACAAAGGAAGACCCAACTTTCCAGACCTATGTTGACCCAGAGTCTAACCAAACAATTATTAAGGGTATGGGAGAGCTTCATCTTGATGTTTACATCGAGAGAATGAAGAGAGAATATAAAGCTGAAGTCACAATTGGACAGCCTGAAGTAGCTTACAGAGAGGCTATCAGCCAGCGTGCAGACTTCAACTATACTCACAAGAAGCAGACAGGTGGTTCTGGTCAGTATGCTCGTGTTGCAGGTTATATTGAGCCAACAGTACAGACAAATCCAGATGAACCAGCTCCAGACTATGAGTTTGTTGATGAAGTAAAGGGTGGTGCAATTCCTACAGAATATATCCCATCTTGTGATAAGGGTTTCCAGCAGGCTGTTAAGAAGGGATCTCTCCTTGGCTTCCCAGTTCTTGGAGTTAAGGTTTGCGTTAACGATGGTGCATGGCACCCAGTTGACTCATCAGATATGGCATTCCAGATTGCATCAATTGCTGCATTTAAGGAAGCATATGAGAAGGCTAAGCCTGTTATTCTTGAACCTATTATGAAGGTTGAAGTTGAGGGACCTAGCGAATTCCAGGGTAATATTTTTGGTTCTATCAACCAGAGAAGAGGTATGATTATCTCATCAACAGAAGATAACAACCAGTGTACAGTTATTGCTGAAGTTCCTCTTGCCGAAATGTTTGGTTATTCAACTGTACTTCGTTCTCTTACTCAGGGTAAGGCAGAATTCACTATGGAAGTTGCTAAGTATGGTAAGGTTCCAATGAGTGTTGCTGAAGAGTTAAAGAAGAAGTATCAGGAAAAGAAGAACCAGAAATAATTAAAAATTTAAAAATAGCACACAGCAGTATAGCTGTGTGTTATAGTTAAATTATCCGGAGGAATTAACAATGGATTTAAAGCAGTTGAACAGTGTTAGTCCACTTAGGGCTTTCGAAGAATCTATAAACGGCGGACTTGGAAAGGGTAACCTTGGCGTAATTGTTTCACGTAAGGGTGTTGGTAAAACCGCTTGCCTTGTTCATATCGCAACAGATAAGCTTTTCAAAGGTGAGAATGTTATTCATGTTTCATTCTCAGGCAATGTTGAGCACGTTATTAATTGGTATAAAGAGGTCTATAGAGAGATAGTTGAATCAAATTCTCTCGATGATGCTCAGGATGTCTACAATCAGATTCTTGCTAACAGAGTAGTTATGAACTTCTCTCAGGAACAGGTTCCTATTGAAAGAGTACTTGAATCTTTAGAATCTCTTATTAGTCATGGCGCATTTAAGGCAGACGCAGTTCTCTTTGATGGCTTCAAGCTTACAATTGCAAGTGAAGAAGACATCGAAAAGATTAAGGCCTTTGCAAAGAAGATGAATATTGAAGTATGGTTTGCAGTCTCTCCAGTAAGACCAGATGTTGTATTTGATGAATATGGTGTTCCTAATACACTTGAGAAGTACTATCCATTCATCGATGTTCTTGTAGCTCTTAAGTATGATGATAAGAATGACAAAGTTAACTTAACTGTTGTTAGAGCACACGGAGAGAATATTCCTAAGCCAGCAAAGGTATCTTTAGACCCAAAGACAATGCTTATTGCAAATGTAAAATAACTTTTTCTATAAATGAAAAGAGACGCGGCGTAGCTTAATTGTTATGCCGTTTTTTTCGTTATATATAGCGAAATCTAAAGTAGATATTTCGTTTGAAGCGAAATTATGATTGATTTATTTCGCTAGTCAATGGATAATACCATTAAACTACAATTAAAGGTTGTTTATGGAATACTTATCTGTCAAAAATGCTGCAGATTCTATAGGAATATCTACTCGTAGAATTCAGCAAATGTGCCAAAAAGGCGAGATTAAAGGGGCCGTAAAAAAAATAGAACATGGAGAATCCCTAGTAGTTTCATTTTAGCAAATGATAATAAAAAAAGGAAACCTCTGCCCATAGGTGTTTCTGATTTTAAAGTTGCAGTAAGTAACTATTACTATGTAGATAAAACTTTATTAATACGGGATTTTCTAGATACAAAACCACTTGTTTCTCTATATATGCGACCACGCAGGTTTGGTAAAACATTGAATATGGATATGCTCCGTGTCTTTTTCGAAAAGACAGATGGAGATACATCAATCTATTTTAAAGATAAAAAAATTTGGCAATGTGGAGATTACTATACCCAACATCAAGGTCAATATCCTGTTATTTTTTTAACATTCAAGGATGCGAAATACTCAACTTGGGAGGAAACATTTCAAATAATTCGGAAGTTGATTGCTCAAGAATATATACGCCATAACGAGCTAGAAAAGAGCAGCAAACTTAATGAATACGAAAAAGAACAATATCGTAAGATTGCTAGTGAAAAAGTAGATGAAGTAGACTGTCAAATGAGTTTAGGTCTTTTATCGCTTTTATTAGATAAACATTATGGCAAAGAGTGCATTATAATTATAGATGAATATGACACACCAATCCAGCAAGGTCATAGCCACCATTTTTATCAAAAAACTATTAATTTTATGCGTAATTTCTTTTCTGGTGGGTTAAAAGATAACTCACATTTGGCATACGGATTTCTTACTGGAATCTTGCGTGTAGCCAAAGAAATTATCTTTAGTGGAATGAATAATTTGAAAATTAATTCAATTTTGGATGATAGTTACAGTTCCTTCTTTGGCTTTACAAAAGAGGAAGTTATTGAAATGCTCACTTATTATGAGAAAAGTGAAAAATATCAAGAAATATGTACTTGGTACGATGGTTATCGATTTGGTAATACAGATATATTTAATCCTTGGTCGGTAATTAATTACATTTCAGATAATTGCATTCCAAAAGCATTTTGGCAATCTACTGGGAGTAATGATTGTATAGGAGAAATTGTTTCTCTTTCCATTCCCGAAATAGCAGAGGGACTATATAAATTACTTCAAGGTGAAAAGATTACAACATATATTGATACAAGTGTAATCTATCCTGAAGTAAAGAATAGTCCTTATAGTATATATAGCTTTTTACTTGTTGCTGGATATTTAAAAGTTTCTCATATTTATCCGGAGCAAAATGGAAATTCAATATGTGATGTTACTATTCCCAATAAAGAAATTGCCTTTGTTTATAAGAAAGAGATTTTATCTCGATATAAGCAAAACC
>ERZ808274.46-NODE-46-length-66164-cov-4.441241_pt1 | contig 66164 bp, 90 predicted proteins | sample MGYA00521277_ERZ808274 | MGnify/ENA primary metagenome ERZ808274 (study PRJEB31516, sample SAMN03275597) | gut metagenome | biome: mammalia-associated habitat; material: feces | host: Papio cynocephalus | place: Kenya | collected 2012-07-28 ... | reverse complement strand
CAGCGTGTAACCTGTACTGCGTCCACTGCCGGCAGTCGGCTGATCTCGGCAAACGCAGCGGCATAGTCTACGGATGTCCGGCGCACGATTTCGAGCGCATCTTCCTTGAAAATCATCTGCTTGTCCATCATGTCTCGCCGTCCTTGATTTCAGCCAGCCAGAATTTGCGTGCGCAATCCTGACATGAAATACCATCAGCAACTGGACCGCAAAGTTTGGCTCCAACAGCTCCATCGATACATTCTCCAAGCACATCTGGACAAATATCTATGATTCCGCATTCTCCAATTGGTGCATTCGGGAACATCTTCAAGAACTCACTCTGTCTCGTTCTGGCCGGGTGCTCTTTTGCCCACTGCTCAACAGCCGCAACGCACTTCTCCGCGTTGTCGGCAATTGCAATCATATGGCATCCGTTGGGAAGCCACTCCAACGGGCATCCTTCGCATGCGCTTTCCAGATTCTCCTTGGAATCAAAATATTCGCACATTCTCTTGTATTCTTTGATATACGTCACAGCATCCATTTTCCATCCTCCTACATCCAGACCATATCGCATTTGTTGTCCACGCAGTCTCGCAGGATCGCCTTGAAATCCCGGAACATCGCGCAATCGATCCGGCCGACATAGCCGTAGCAGATGTTGTCATCGTAGTCCCCGATGACTTTCAGGATATCCTTGCAAGCTCCGTATCTGATTTTTCCATCACAATCGCTTTCAAGCAGGAAATTCACGACTTTCACAGGAAGGTCATTTTCCGTAATCAGCCTGATAGCATCCGTATCCCATTCCGTGTAGAACTTCTTTTCTTCATCTGGCCGCATAGAAACCGGCGCTTTATCCAACTTCATGTAGTGGCTGTAGAACGGTTCTCCCATGAGTTCGGCTACCTTGTTCCGCAGCCGCGCGAAGCCGCTGTATCCGAGGTCGATACCCCGACCGGTTTTCTTGCATTTAATCGTTACGCCCATTTTCACGTTCCTCCTTTGGCTCCCCGTAGTTGCAGAATCCGTCCGGTTCTGGATCATCCAGCCCGCGCCTATTTGCGCAGTACGGGTCATTTTCGTTGTTCACGCCGAAGTATTTGCAGTCTTTGCAGCGCGTAATCCGGACAGCATCAATAGTTTGGCAAACGTCAACAACACCGCTCACCTCATCCAGTGGGCAAAGTATGGTGTACTCATTGTCATATAACATGTCAATCAGCCTGTCGGCGTCGATCAATCGCATTTTCGTCACCTCCGTCATCTGTCTTCTTGCTGCGACTGTAATGGATCATCGTGAATATTGCAAAAAGCGCGATCCACCAATGTCCAAATCGTTCAGCCAGCCAGCACCAGGCCATAATATTGATGATGTTGTTAAGTGAGGCAAGCTATCATTCGCTACCTCCGTCCATCCTTGCACCGCAATGTGGGCAATACTCACTGTCTCCCATCGTTTCGATATGGCAATGGCTGCACTCACAGGTCAACCCAAAATCATCGTTATGCATGATCCAATGTCCATACACCACCCGCACTGCATCGGCGGTTCGCTGGCGCAGCAGAAGTGTTTTCACACGCTGAGGTGTCCAGTTCGGATTTTCCGCATTGCAGGATTCAAAGTCTTTCAGCGTCTCTGTCCTGCTGATAAATTCGTCAGGCATGGTCGGCCTCCTTTCGCGTCAGCACCCACAATTTTCCGGCTATTTTGAGCCAGTAAAGCCAGTCCTCCACGATCGCATCAATCACCGCAGCAGCTTTTTCGTGCGGCATGGCAAGTATCGATTCAGCCGAAAGTTCCGTGTTTTCGTCCTCCATCACGGTTTCGTAAAGCTTTGAGCGGATCGGGATGCGGCAGTATTTTTTCTGCCCATCAAGCTCACCACGAATGACTTCACTCATCTTTTCTGCCCTCCATCGCCCGCTCGGCTTCCTCTCGGGTTAAAAATACGGTTTTGCCAAACTCTGATGGGAAAATGCTGAAATCGCAGTAACCGCCGCTCGCGATAAGCCACACTTTATTTAGAGCGTTACCGCCATATCCCTTTATCCTTCTGGTGCAAATCTCGTCGTGCACAGCGTTATCTGTCCCGAGAACGCGATTGTTTGTATAAACCGTATCCCCCACCTTGCACGGCAGGACGATTACGCGCCCGGCCTTGTCGGCCTCGGCAAGCTCGCGGAGGCGGGCAACGCCCTCCTGCTCCGCATCACGCATTACGATGTACCGTCCTTCCGCGTCTGCTTGCGCAAATTCGGCACAGCGCTCCGGCGTTAGCCCCGTGTCCTCGTAGGCTGCGAGACGTTCAACCACGACATTCCCGTCCAGCTGTGAACATCTCGCTTCGCCCGTTTTAAGCCTTATTGTGCATCGTTTCATGCTTTTCTCCTTCCTCCGGCGTTCCCGGCAGCGGCATCCAGTGGGTAACGCAATATCCGTTGAGCGGAGCGTCTTCAATTCCAATCAGCGCGTTAAGGGTCATTCCCGCTTCCTCTCTCCTGATGTGCCATATTTTTTGATGGGCATCGAAAAGAGCAGATGAAACAAACTCTTGATCGTATGGCGAATCTACGTCATCGTATGTTGATGTCGGATACCGAGACTCCAAGACAGTTACGATGCAAGGAACCCATCCATACTTGTCGGTTGCTTTAGGCAAGCTTTCTTTGACATCGATCCACTCCGGCATCTGCGCAGCAAGTGTCTCAATCTCTTTGGCCGCAGCTTCCGCAAGTGATCCGCCGTGTTTTTTCAATTCCTGCAAAATCTCTTGTTGCTTCATTTTTCAGTTCCCCCCGAATCGTACTTCGGCATTTCCGCCCACGCGATCACGCCGTCCCAATCGCCGCGTCCCTCCAATCCAAACGCATGGTTTCCCCAATCGTCGGTATCGGCGCAGCACACGTCTTTGTCCACTCCCCACTCGGTCGCGACCAAGATCTCCTGCTCATCATTAGGCATCGGGCAGTCGAACATATACTCTGGGATTTCAAAATCCGAATAGCCATGCTCGGAAAATTCAGTTTTTTCCGCATCCGTCAGGGGTCGGTCTTTGATTTCATGCCACAATACCGGCTCGACAAACTCTCCCGTTGTGCTGCCGTCCCGCCTCACAGTGTGCTTTAGTGCCTTGTGCTTGATTAGAGACAGAAGCATTTGAACCTGAAGGTTCATGAACCACTTTCGATTCCAAATTCTCCCGTTCCAGTAGATGTTTTCTTGCAGCACCAAATCGTCCAGCGACCGAATGCAATCGCCTTTCATGTATTTTGGTTTACTCATTTCCGTTTCTCCCATTCCAATCCGCCAAACATAGTGGTTTGCTCCATGTTCAGCCCATTTTCTTGCACCCGCCTCCGGTTCGTAGCCGGCTTATATTCCCGTTCTGGGTTGAGAACGTCTATCGAACAAAATTCGAAGTGCGGGCAGCGGTTCAGCTGCGTGATCTGACGGTCAACTCGAATTTCGTCTTTTGGCTTACACCAAATCATGTCATCATCTTGCAGAAAAGCATTTGCGCAGTAGCGGCAGTATTGCTTCATGATGCACCCCGTCACTTGAAAATGACCATTGCGGAGTAGGTCTCCACCAATCTATATCCGGTATATGTAGCGCAATACTGATACTGGATTTCGATGTCTTCGTCATCATGGTTTTCAAGCACTGCATTCAGATCACGTTGAAGATCTTTTCCACTTTCTTCGGTATAAAATTCGACTCTCATTTCTTCTCCTTCTTGTTCAGCAGATAATCAACACGGATTGCCCGCGCGAAACCGTTGGTCGGTGTTTGCCCGTTGTGTGTTGGTGTTTTATCCAGCGCTGCCCGGCAGAGAGACAGGCATCTTTCGCAGACCGCATAGCCGGTGGCTGGAGGATTCTTCCCGCACTTCTTACAAAGGGTCACGCCGTCCATAAGCGACTTCGGGGTAGTGCCATTCCGCCACTTGTGTTCGTTCGACGCCAACCGCGATTTTGCGGCGCATTCCGAACAGGTTCTGTATCCCGGACGTGCTTTGCGTTTCCCACAGGCCGTACACAAGCCTTTCGCCGCCCGTTTTTTCGCGACCGCAGATGCTTTCGCGGTCTGACGTGCGATCCGCTCTTTCGACGGCTTGTAATATTTGCGGACGTAATCATTGATGCAATCCGGATACGGGCAGTTAAAGCAGTCATTCTTCTTGCATTCCATGTTGTTTAGCCCTCGGCATGGCAGTGACACATTTCCACAGCGGGACTCCGACCGGTTCTTTGCTCCATACAGGGAATCTAGTGATCGTTATTCCTGGGCAGATTTGTTCCGGGATGGCGCAGACATATGCCCGAATCTCAATTTGCACTGTTCCGTCTTCGTTTTTGTAGACATGTACCCAATCTGTTGGGACGTTGTCTCTCAGAACAGCTTCATATGATTCATCACCGCAATCAATTTTTGAAAAGACGAGTTCCTGAAACAGCAGGGCCAGCTTGCGCCTTTTTCTCAAATCGGCACATTCCGGAACGTCTGTCTCCATAAAAATTCCGGCTTTGTTCGCAAGTAGGGTATATTTCACTGTGTCTTTCCTCCATCAAACAGGAGCGGCTTTCCGTCAGCATCGACCATCACGCAGACGCCACCGTAATCGCGCAGAATCAGATACATCACGTTTGTTTCGGTATCGACGTACACTCTAAGGGTGGAATAATTGTCTTTGATGACCCGTCGGAACCGCGGATGGTCATTGGATTCTACGGCTGACGTCCCTGAAACGCTTTTGTAGCTGTCAACCGCCGGTGCAACACAAACCGCAAGAAACACTATGAGTAACACCACCAGAAGAACGCAGGTTGCTGCGAAAATCTTGTCACTGAGTTTCATTCGGATTCCTCCGCGTCGTAGATCGTGCCGCAAACTGTCACTTCAAGGCACGCGCCCAATATCCGATGTCCAGCGTAAAACGCGCAGGTGTCGAAATCCCACCGAACCATATGCTCGCCTTCTTCGCCGAGGATATGAACCAAGTCTCCCTCATACACGTCTTTCCCGTCTGCGTCATCGTATCCCGTGTACTGCCCAACTGTTGTAGGTTCAACCTCCACGGCCGTGTTGAACGGTTCCCCGTTATCGATGAAGAATTTCCCCTGGCACGGACGGCCACTATTCTCTACGCGCCCAATCGGATAGCCGTACACCCACTCACCAGTGCTTACCGACTTGCCTCTAAACGTAATTTCTCTCAATTGTTTTCCTCCTATTGTTGATTCAAACCTCAACGCACTCATTCTGCCGGATATTCACGCGATGCCCATTCACATCGATCACATATCCAACCTTTTTCGCGATGCCCTGCAATTTGTATCTCTCCGCCCGATACTCCCGCCCCGTCACCGGCCGGAAGTCCTGAAACAGGTCTTCCAACATGGTGGTCACGCGGATACTCACAATGTCATGCGCCGGCGGCTCCCGCTTATACCCGTCAGGCCTCTTTGGCATCATCCCGTTCGCCGCTCGCCATTTCCCCGCGCACTGCCTGCTGCAGAAGTTCTGGCCGCTTTTGCTCCGCATCCGGTACTTCGTTTCTACCTTCCCACAGTACGCACACTGAAACGTAGTCAGCGCCACTCTCTATCACTTCCCTTCCACTCGCCTTACCAGATTCTTCGTGCAGTCGATGCCAAGCATCAACGTATCAAGCTCACTCTGCACGTCCACGCCCTGCGCTTCAAACCACTCCCCAAGCTCCCACTTGAGTTCCTGCGCTTCCTGCGCCGTCTCCGCCAGCTTATGCAGCCTATATCTGATTCCCAACGGTACTCTCATCCCCAAAAGCACATCCTTCCCTATCTCGTAAGCTCTCGCTTCGCTTATCTACCTGCACTATACCAAACGCTCCAAGTCGAATATGTCGCACCAAAATCAGGAGATTCCGGACCGCATCCGCCTTTGCTCTGCTTCCTATCTGCACCCTATCCGCCCCATGCCCGAAGGGTTCCTTCTATGTTGCCGTAAGGCAACCGCGCAAATTTTATTTTTTGGGGTTCCCTCTATCCAATTCCGATTTTTTCGCCCCAGTTTTGGAAATACCCCCTCCCCCCCCTCTGCATCCGGGCCAAAAGAAAGCGCCGGCCAGAGCCGACGTTGTGAAAACAAATATGAAAATCCACACAGCAGAGAACGAACCGACTTTGCGAAAGCCGCGGCCGGTTCAGATCTCCGATGGTTATAAGCAAATGGTGTTTTGAACCGAGTTGAGAGACGGATTTGGGGACGAATTGTGGAACGTGTGGGCGAGGGGGAGTGCTATTGGCCTTTCCGGAAAAAAGAGCGCAACAGGACTTGTAAAATGGGGGGGTGCCTTGCAAGGATTGACGCGTTTCTTGCATTTCTGACGGTATCCCGTTTACATTATGGCCTATAATGGAAACATCATGCGCATATTTTTGCAGGATTTCTTGCAGAATCATGCAGAACTCGGAACTTTTGGCGAATTTTTGCATGGTGTGCACGGCTTGCTGTAGCCAATGGCAGACGCTGGGCAGGCCGCAGGGGCTGTCGATGCCTGATTTTGCTGACTGAACAGAGCGGAGCCGGGGACACTTCCCCCGCGTTGTTGTTGTGGGGTGCTGTTGATGGCGAATGCAATCGCATGCGTGGCGTTGGGTGCTGCTGGTTGGGCGTGCATGCGGTTGGATGGTGTAGGCTTTGCGTGGGTTGGGCTAGGTGGCGTGGGGTGGTATGATGCTATGGTATACTGTAGTATACTCGGCTGGGCGAAAAACACACGCGCACGCACGACACGCGGGCACGCATACGCGACGCGGGCGCACGCGCGCGCGTATATAATATAGTGTGGTGCTGTGCGTGCTGTTCGCGGCGTGGCGGGGCTGTGGGTGGCTCTGGCGGGGTGCTGGTTGGGGGTGTGTGGGCGTGGTGCGGTGTTAGGGGCTGCGTGTAGGCCTTGGCAGGCGGTTAAGCCTGCGCAAGGTAGCGGGCGCGGATCTTATCAATACGCCTTTGCACGGCGCTTTTGCTGGTGCCGATGGCGGCGGCGATGGTGCGGACGGTGTGCCCGTCGGCGAGTGCCTGCATGATTTGGCGATCGAGATTGTCGGCGGCTGCGGCCTCGATGGCGGCGCGGGTGATGGCTGCGTCCTCGGGGCTGCTGACGGGGGCGGCGGTGACGCTGGGCAGGCTGTCGAACGGGGTTTGGGTGTACTCGCTGCTGTCGGCAGGCCGGATATCCAATGCATAGATATCCGCCATGTTGGACGCGTGGCGGTATTCGGCGCGGGCGATGGTGTGGACGGCCTGCGTGCAGGCAGCAAAGAGGATGTGCGCGAGCGGGCGCGGCTCGTCGCTCTGCTCGTTGCGGGTGAGGGCGGAAGCGACGCGGGGCCATGCCTCGGCGGCGACGGTCTGGGCGTCGTCCGGGCATTTAATCCACGCGGTATCGGCTGCGCGGCCGGTAGCCTCTCCGCGGTGCTTGACGGTCCACGCCATGCGGATCAGGGCGGTAAACTGGGCTTCGCCGTCCATGGCTTCCCACTCGCGGCGGGCGCTCTGGGCGGCTCTGGCGGCTCTGTGCGCCTCTTTGAGGCATACGGCAAACTGTGCGCGGCTGCGGGTTTCGGGGAACTCTGCGACGGTGGCACGGTACAGGCTCCACGCCTGCCGCATGATCTGTGATTTGCTCATGGTGGTGATCTCCTTTTTCGGTTTTTGATGGTATGGGGCGGGGCCGCTTTGGTGCCCGGTGCAGCTCTGCCAGGGTGTCCGGGGCTGGTGTATCAGTCGGCCAGGTACGCGGCAGGGTTAACCGCTACGGCCTTTATAGCGCGGTTTACGGCGGCTTTGCGGTATCTCCTGTCCGTATCGCTGCCCCATCTATGGGATTCAAAGTGATCATTGATCCGCTCGATGTGGTCAAAATTCAAGCGGTTGCGCTCCATGCAGGCGCGGGCCATTGCCGGGGACCACTCGCCATAGGTTTCGAGCGCGTGCCGCTCGTCGGCGTTAATGTGCAGCAGGGGCAGGCGGTACGCCTGCTGGGTGGTGGTGCTCATGCTCTCACCTCCCCGGCAACGGTGAACTCTCCGGCCCATGCGCGGATAATTGATCCGGCCTCTGTCACGGCGGTGATCCAGCCGCTGACGTTCGCGGCCTTGCGGCAGTGGATGACGTGCCCGCGTCCGGCGTTGTAGTCGATTCGCAGTCCCTCGGCGGCTGCGGCGCGGATCTCGGCGGGCGTGTGCCATTGCGGGCGGTCCGTGGGGCTAATGTTGATAGGCAGGTTCTGCATGCTGTTCTCCTTTCAGTTCTCGGCGAAGTACCGGCGCAAGGTGGAATCTTCCGGGCTTTCTGAATCCAGCCATGCGTTAAACGCGCTGGGGTTTCGCTTTTCGAGTTCGTCCATGATCCAGCCGCGCGTGATCGCGGTTTCCGGTGATGTGCTGAGAAATTCCGTTGTTTCCCACGCTTTTAGAAGCTGCTCGTTCGTCAGTCCGGCGATGATTGCCGGGGCTGGTGCAGTTTCGTGTTTCATTGTGCAGGCTCCTTTCAGGTTGTCCCGGCGGCGTGTGCCGCCGGGGTGGTGGTTGGCGATTAGATGATGTACAGCGCGCCGTTGATCTCGGCGCTGATTGCTTCTTGCTTCATTTCGGCTTTGATCTGCTGGGCCAACGTCAGCACGTCGGGCAGGTGCTCGCGGAGCTGGTCGGCGGTGCAAGCGGCGTAAACGATGGTGACGGCCTCGCGTACCAGCCCGGCCGCGTCGCTCGTCCAGTAGCCCGCGCTCTGCTGGGCGGTAGCGCCGCCGTACCAGCCGCAAAACTCGCGGGCGACGCGCTCAACCTGGGCGGCGTTGTCGGTGGGCTTGTCGGTGTCCGTGGTGCTCGGCACGTACAGGGCGACGCGCTGCGGGAGCGTGATCTGTGCGGCCTGCTGCATGATCTCGGCTGGCTCCTGCGCTTCCTGCGTGGCTGCTTGTGCGTCGCGCTGCTCATGGAGATTGACGCGCAGGCTGTCCCACGCTTCGGCGGATTTCTTGCAGATTTCGCGGCGCTCCTCGCTCGTCGCGGGGTCTCTCGCTTCGCGCATAAAGTCAAGCTTGAGATGGAGACATGCGGTGCAGAGGCTCTTAAGCTCGCGGGAATCAATTTCGATGGTGTATTTCATGTTGTTTTCTCCTTTCCCTTGTGGGGCGTTCGTTGTTTCATTTGATGGTTACATTATAATCATATTTGCGCAATTATGCAAGCATTATTTGCGTAAATATGCTGTTTCTACTATTTGCACAAATATGCAGGATATTTTGTTGACATATTTACTAAAATATGATATATTTTAACCAGCGCGGGACATTCAGCGAATCCGCGTAGATAAAAAGGCAGTAAAGCGCATGGGCATATTTACGCAATAGTTTTTTACGGGGGTTTTTATGGATAGTCAGAGCAGCACCAAGAGAAGCAAGGTAAGCACGAAGGCAGTTAATAATTATGTTGCGCGTAATTATGAACGGATTTCCGTTGTTATCCCGAAGGGGACTAAAGATCAGCTCAAGCAAGCCGCCGACCGAAACGGGCAGAGCCTGAACCGCTATATATTAGAATGCGTCGAACAACGAAGCGGGCTAGATTTAACGCTCGATAGTTCAAAGTCCTTCCTTGCTTTGTCGCGTGGATGGGCAGAGCAGCCGCGCACAGCTTCCAGCGCGGACGGCGGCGCGGCTCCTGCGGCTGAGATCGTCCAGGCGGCGCAGCCGGGGCAGGCGGCAGGCGGTGACGGGCTGACGCTCCCGGCCAAGGTGGCGCGGCTCGCCCGGCAGGCGGCCAAGATGGCAGGCGACGCTGACGCGCTGACGTGGGTAACGCGGGCGCTGGAGGCGGCAGCAGGGGCGGAGATCGAGGCGCAAGAGCACCGGCGCGCGGCGCTGGATCTGTTGGAGATGGCGCGCAACGGTGGCAAGAGCGCGCCGCCTTCCGCGCCGTCGATCGCGCCGCCTGATAAAAAAATTGCAAGAGATCCCGGCGCGTCCTGCACGGTTCCCGGCGTGGGCGCGGTCGATTGGGCTGAGCGCACGGCCAGAGTCCGCCGGCTCCGGGAGGACGCAGAGCGGCAGAAGCATATCGCCGAACAGCCGCTCGTGGAAAATCCAGAACCTGAACAGACGGCTCCCGGAAATTCTGGGGACCTACTATCTGAACAGGCAGGCCCGAAAATTCCGGGAGACTGACGGCCTGAACAGGAACGCCGGAGAACTTGGGGTCAGATGGCTGCGCTATCAAAAAATCTAAAATCTGTAGTATTTTCTAGGAAAAGCTGGTATAATGAATCCAGGAGGCCGAACAGATGGGACAGTATGAAAAACTGCTGCTTGCGCTTATGAGTGGCGCGAAAGACCGAAACTTTCAGTTTTCCGACTTGCGGCTGATTCTTGACCGGCTCGGCTTCGACTGCCGGGTTCGCGGCGATCATTTCATCTACACGCGGGACGATGTGAACGAGATCATCAACATTCAGCCGGTCGGAAGCAAGGCCAAGCCGTACCAATGCAAGCAGGTGCGGCAGATCATCTTGAAGTACAACCTAGGGGGTGTTTTGAATGAAGTATGAAATCATCCTTTATTGGAGCGAGGAGGACAACGCCTTTATCGCAGAGATTCCGGAGCTATCCGGGTGCATGGCTGACGGCAAGACGATGCCGGAGGCGCTGCACAACGTCCAGATCGTCGCGCAGGAATGGATTGAAACTGCGCAGGAGCTGGGGCGGGAAATCCCCGTCCCAAAGGGCCGTCTGCAATACGCATAAAATGGAAAGCACTCCGTCAACTGCGACGGGGTGCTTTTGTTTCCAAATTGGTTAACCGAGTTAGATATAGTTATTAAGTGCTCAGAACCAAGATAATTATTAAGTACGCAAAAACCAAGAAAACCAAGGGAATTTCAGAAAACCAAGAAAATTATTAAGTGCCGGAGTTGGAGAAAACCAGAATAATTATTAAGTGCCGAAAAACCAAGAAAATTAGAGTCAGCCGGTCAACCATATAATTCCCAAAAGAAACCAAGAAAACCTGATTTTGATAGAAAACATCACAAAATTCGACACGCCCGGCATAGTGTGAATTGTCTGCTGCACCGTTTTATACATCTTGTTGTGTATATTTATACGTTTACAGCGTGGACTTGTCCACCCATTTGTCCACTCAAACAGGTGGACACCAAAAAGGTTAAAAGAAGTTTTCCCCCCACACCCCCCAATCAAGAAAAGTGTACTTGTTTCGCTTATATCCCCTAGTTTTTTTAAGGGTATCGTATAGCATGGTAGTACCCTGCTATGAATAAGTCTTAAATCTTAATCTGGGAAGTAACGAATAGTAGAAGACTATAACCTACGAATAAGTCTTAAATATATTATATTACTTACTGGATGACATCCTGCGCGCATACGCGACACCCGCGCAAGCGTGCGCGCGCGTATAGGGCGAAAATATCTCCGGATTGAAGCGGGACAAACGTTAAAAGCCCGTAGATTAAAAGACAGAAAGACCAAAACAAACGGAGGTACTCAACCGTGACGAACGCAGCAATCATCCTTGACGAATCCATCCGCCTGATGAACGACGGCATTCTCAAAGGAACAGGCCGCTTCCTTGACGTGGTAAACGAGGACGGAAGCACCGAAAAGCTCGAAATCCCCGAAGAAATCCACACGTTCAACGCCTGGAAACAGCGCGGGTTCATCGTCCGCAATGGTGAGCACGCTGTCGCAAGTTTCCCTATCTGGAAGTACGTCACCCGTAAGAATGCCTCTGATGAGCCGCTGGAGGCCGCAGAAGACGCGAACGGGTTCTGCCGGATGAAACTATCCCATTTCTTCACTGCGTCGCAGGTGCAGCCTCTGAGGGCGTGATTATGAAAATCGCGGGCGGCGTGGAGTCGGTTTTTACCGGCTCCGCGCAGGAAGTACCGTTTGGTACTTCTTCTATCTCTTTCTCTATACTCTTATCTCTAATCTCTTTATCTCTATCTCTATTCTCTATCTCTGGTGTAACAATGTTCGCGGTCTGTTCGCCTTGCGTTACGCTTTGTGAATAAACATCCGCATATATACAAAAAGCCGCCCCATCTGGGACGGCTTGTTCTTTACCTTGAGCGGCACATATTTTGTGTTCTATGGCGGTACAAAGTGCATAGTTTGTGTAGATATTAAGATAGAAAGAAAATTTTCCTGAGATCGTGAAATTACTGGTTGACTTTTGCCATTGCATAATATATAATTAAGCCATGGCAAAAAGGAGTGATGAAATGCTGCCAACAAAAGGCCGTCCAATTAAAGGGCCAAGCAAGCGAGACAAAAGTTTGCAGCTTCGCATGAGTGCAGAAGAACTTGAAACGCTCGATAGCTGCGCGAAAGAGCTGCAAATATCCAGAACGGACGTTGTAAGCAAGGGAATTTTCCTTGTGCGGGCTGAATTGGACAACAAAAAATAAGAACTCCCTCTTTGCGGTTAGTTTGGCGACCGAGCGCAAAGAAGGAGCCACCCACGACCTCGCGGTCGAAGTGTAAATATGATACTACACTTCCCGTGAATCGTCAACCACATTCACGGGGATTTTTATACCCTTTTCCAGAAATAGGTGTGTCATATTCGACTTGGAGCGTCTGCTATGCTGGCAATAGGGAGGAATCCCCACCGACACGATCAAAGGAGCAATTTTATGAATGAATTGGCGAAAATCATCCCTATCAACACTGAAAACCCTGAACGAATCACATTGTCCGCGCGTGACTTGCACGCATTCCTAGAAGTTGAAACAAAGTACGCCGACTGGTTCCCTCGTATGTGCGAATACGGGTTCGAGTTGGGGCGCGATTTCAACCTTCTCAAAATTGAGCGAGTTCAAAACGAAGGAAATCGAATGGTCAAACGTTTCGTCGATGACGCGGCAATCACCATTGACATGGCAAAAGAAATCTGTATGTTGCAGCGCAACGAAAAGGGCAAAATCGCCCGCCGGTACTTCGTAGAACTCGAAAAAGCGTGGAACAGTCCGGAGAAGGTCATGGCGCGGGCTTTGCAGATTGCAAACAATCAGGTGAAACAGTTGCAGGCGAAAATCGAAGCCGACGCGCCTGCCGTGTTCTTCGCAGAAGCTGTCACCGGCGCAGATTCAAACATCCTTGTCCGCGAGATGGCGAAGCTTCTTTCTCAAAACGGATATGAAATCGGCGGCAACCGACTGTATGAACAGCTGCGTCAGGAAGGGTATCTGATTAAGAACAAAGGCACGGACTACAACATGCCGACGCAGAAAGCCATGGAACTCGGTCTGTTCTTCGTGCGCGAAACGCCGCGAGTTGGAAAGGCTGGGACAGTGCTGGATAAGGTTGTACGCGTTACCCCGCGCGGTCAGAAATACTTCATCAACAAGTACGCGCCGAAAAAGGCGCTTCTGGAAAATTAACAGGAGGATTTAACCATGACAGTCAGAGAGATTTATGAACACACCCAGAACGTTGACAGCTGGATTCTCGGTATTGACGGTTATGCGTCAGCTGTCGATCTTGGAAATCCGGCCATTCTCGCCGGTATCGGGAATTATCATGTAAAGACGATCTACCCGGATGTGGATGATGGGAAGGTCGTTGTGGAACTGGACGTTGCTACGACTATCCAAACCGATTAAAAAAGTTCGGTTTTTCCGATAAGGGGCGGGACAAATCCCGCCCTTCGGTAGAACAAAAAATATAAGATAAACTACCGAACGGGGGAAGTTACATATGAAAAACTATTACAAAACTTCGGGAATCCACATGTTCCTGACCGGCGCTGCAATCGCCGCAATGTTCATTGTCATTCTGTGTGCGGATTCGTTGATCGAGTTCATTCTGTGAGAGGAGACGGTAAAATGGAAAGCAAGAAAGCAGCATGGCCGAAGTTCGGCGAATGGGTATACAACGCGCAGGGAGAACCCCACTGTTCTGAATGCGGGGCAGAAGTTAGAGACATCACGCCGTTCTGTGCGCAATGCGGTGCCTGCATGGATGACATTGAGGAAATCGACGAAGAAGAAAGCTATATGTCCCGCTTTTCGGTCGTTGTCAAGGGCGGAGATTTCGCACCTAGCCGCGGATATGTTGTCCGCGCTACCGGGCCGATTGACATGCTTCAGAAGCTGTCGGAGCGCGTCAACCTTTGCAACAGTGCGACGATCGCCTACTCCGAAATCTTGCTGGATTCAGACATCATAGACTAAGGAGGGACGAACCATGGAATTTATCGCAAACTACGACGCGAAAAACATTTTTGGCTGTTTTGAGAACGTCGAACAGCACGCCCTTGCATTTTCCGAAGAGACCGCCGCGCACCTGCTGGATGCAGGAATGAAGATCTTCCGGGGCGATGCAAGCACGTTGAACGCCCTAAAGATCTGTTTCACCGGAAGCCTGACTGTCTGCATATACCGAGAGATCGCAGACATCGACAACGGTGTTTTTCGCGTCCTCGTCTGGGACAGGCCGAACAGCTACGACGAGAAAACCATGAGCAAACAGGCGCTCAAAAAAATGGTGCTTTTCAAAATTTCGCAGGAATTTGCAGAACCTGCCGAGCAGATCGCATAGGGAGGAACCACCATGAACCAGTACCGCAAAACCTTTGAGTTTTTCAGCACAGAACAGCAAGCCGCCGCATTCGTGGCAGCGCGCAAGAAACAGCGTCGCAAGGCACGCATAACGCCGTGGCAGTCCGCCGACGGCAGCGAAAACAAGTTCATCGTCTGGTATTACATTTGAGGGAGGGCAAAATCATGACCGTTTACGTAGTGGTTCATCATTGGGACACGCCCGACAACGAGGGCGTGGAAGTCCTGGGCGTTCTCTCAACGGTAGAGAAAGCCCGTGCGCAGATCGAGGTCGGAGCAGACGCTATCCGCAAAGAGTTCGACGAAGATTTCTGGGACGAGGATATGACCTGGGACGAACCCATGAGCATTCACCTCGGACGGTGCGGGCGAAACTGCTTGGAGCAAGCCACGATCTACAGTTGGGAGATTTCCGAGCAGGAAATCGACTGAAAAAAGTACCGGCGCAGCGGGACAAATGCAGTTGCGCCGGTAGCAATAAAGGTGTAGAGGAAACCAAGAAACCAGGAGGTCACATACAATGAAACAGCTTGAAATCTTCCAAAAAATCGCCGATGCCGTGAACGCGGCAGCTGGTTCCAAGAACCCCAGAATGACCATTGTCACCGAGAGCGAGTTCGGCGGCGTGTATTTTCTCCACGTCAACGCAGCATACGCCGAGATCAAGCCGTATGCGCAGTACAAAGACGCGCTGACGGTCTACTTCAAAAAGCGCGGCGGTCGCAAGCTATACGGCATGCGTTTCTATGGAGTTAAGACTGTGGCCGTATTCTCCGGATGGCAGGAAACCACATGGGAGCATCCGCGTAGTTTTCAGTGCTTTGACCGGAACATGTTCTATGGGCTGGTTGACGGCTTCCCGCAGGAGCAGAAGTTAGCCGAGGAATCCGAACGTGTCCACCTCGCAGAAATCCAACAGAAGGGCAAAATCTACATGGTCGTCAGCATGAATTCGGATGACCCGCGACCGCGCATGACCATTGAGGAATTTGAAACCGTCGAGCATCTAAGAAAAGCGTTCGAGACTGCCGGGGAGTTCCACAGCGTATCGTGCCGTGTAGAGCTGCAAGGCGCGCCGATTCTCAAAAACTTCTGCGGTCCGATGTACGGCGGTGAAGACAATCAGGGGCGCGCAGTCATCCGGTACGAATCGCAGAAAGTCTACGATATTCTGAGTGCATAACATCCAAGCCTGACCTATCGGGCATACGGGGAGAAAGGTTCTACCATGAAAAAGATTATCGCGCTGCTGCTTGCCGTCGTTTCTGACGTCTCCATCCTCTGCGCAGCACATAAGCCGATCACCACATACGCACATACGGCGCTTATCACAGCGCTGGACTATGATACCGACACCGTGACCGTCACGGACTACGCTTGCCTGACGTGGACGTTTCAAGGCTGCGAAGACTACTGCGTCGACGCTCTAGTTTCCCTCATAATGTCCGACAACGGAACCAAGGAAACCGTTCTGGATGACGAAATCCTGTCTGCAAAATATGCCGGGTATCTCCCCGACTGGTATAAGTACGGTGGAGACGGTCACAATAGCAGAAAATAATTTCGTAGGAAGCGGGACATTTCCGCTTCCTGCTGTAGAAGAATAAGTGTAAGGGCAAAACAGACAGCCCCGAGTCGGGCGGAAAGGATAAACAATGGAAAGAAACGACGCAGGATGGAAGCTCTACACTTTCGGCATGAATTACGAAAATGGACGCTTGATTTCGATTAAGATACCAGCAAGGAACTATGAGGAAGCTGTCGCTAATCTGAGACGGCTCGTTAAAAAGCGTTCGGTGTACCCGCTCAAAATGTTTTGGTTGAATGCCGAGGAGGACTACTGAGTGAAAACATACGTCAACATCCCCATGATTGACATGGAAGATCTGACCGATCTGGAACTGCTGAAAACGCACATGATCAACAGCGGCGAGTTTGAAGATCTGCCGAAGGAGCGGCAGTACGAAATATACAAGTACTGCAAGTATCACGCAACCTGCGCTGGCTGCCTGGCAAGCCTTGAGCAGATCAGATACGCGGTAGCAAAGATATACTTCGGATGGTGAGCAGGGACGAATCATGCCCCTGCTTTTCTCTTGGAATTTTTCAATTTACGGGACAAACCAAGATTTCAGGTAGATACAAAACCAAGAAAACAAAAACACTACAGAATACGGAGGCATTCAAAATGTATTACATCATCAACCGCGAGACTGACAAACTCGAACTTCACTTTTCGAAGGAAGAGTATCAGGCCATGCCGGACGAAGCGAAGGCTAAAATCAGAAGCAACTTTCTTTTCTCCCGCCGTGGCAGCTGCTGGGTAAGCCGTGCAAAGCGGCCGAACCTTTCCTATGTTGAACGCATAGCAAAAGACCTTGGTGCGGAGTACCAGGGCAAGACCGGCGAAGAACTGACATTCGAAGAAAAGATGGAGCGGCAGGCAGACCGTGCAGCGGCCAGGGCGGAACGCATGGACATAAAAGCTGACGCCGCGGCACAGCGAGCCGAAGCTCTGCAAAAGCCCGTTGAAGACAGGCGCGGAGATATCGCGTTCTTCACACAACCGAACATCAACACATCCGCAGGCCGTGCGTTCACCCGGCAGCGCGAGCGCATGTTTGCCGCCTTTGATCGTGGCTTTGAGGAGTTCAAAAAGTCTGAGTATTACGCGCAGCGTGCAGAAATCGCCCGCAGAACAGCGAACCAAGAAAATTCCAAGGACAAGGCATTCTGCGACCGTCGTGTAAAGGACGCGCAGAAGAACATCAAGGCCATCCAGAAAAACCTTGACCACTACCATGTCATGCTCGAATGTGACGGCATGGGCGAACAGCAGACCAGATTTGACGGTACGCCAATCGAACGCGGGGAAATCGAACGTTGGATTGAAGACGCAGAAGACCGCCTGGAATCTGAGATTTCACGCATCTGCTACTATCAGTCCTGCATCGACGAGTTGGGCGGCGTGCAGTTCAGCAAGGAGAACATCAAGCCGGGCTATGTTGTGAAAATCAAGCATTACAACGACTGCACCGTCCTGCGGACAGGCCCGAAGAACTTTATCTATCGCACGCCGAACGGATTCGACTTGACTGCCGCATACGCCGAGATCGTTAAGATTGTCAAGGCGCAGGAAGCGGAAAAGCCGACTCACCCATTCAAGGTTGGAGAAACATTTGAAATCGGCGCATATGTTGATGGGCATCGCGTCAAACAGGTATGGGAAATTGTCAAATCGACCGCAGCGACCGTTACGCTGAAAAACCAGATGACAGGCGCGGTCATCCGCAGAACACCGAAAATCCACCGGACGTGTGAGGGCGACAAGTGGGCGATTTGTATCGGTGACTATATCGATAGCATGCTCTATCATTCCATTTGACAAAAAGTTTGCCGGAGGCGGGACGAAGTTCCCGCTTCCGGTAGATACAAAAGCAGAACAGGAAAACCAAGAAAACTAGGAGGTACTTAAAATGGGCTGGACTTGGCAGTGTGCGAAATTCTACAAGCGGAAGGGCTGCATCGACCGCAAAGCAGAGTGCGACGAGCTTTACACGTGGAACAACGAAGAAACCGGAGACACGTGCCGGGTTCTGAAATCCGCAATGGTGGGACGGACGTGGTACGGCGCTTGCGAGAGGACGCGCCCAGGCCAGCAGCCCTATGTTTTCGCCGGTATCTGCCTAACGAGCGTAGACAGCCGCGAGGGATATAACTTTGGGTTCAAAGATATGGATGAATCCATGGGGCCGTGTGAACGTGAGTGCCCTGTCTCCATTCTGAATCTGCTTTCCCCACGCGATGACAAATGGGCGATTGAGTGGCGTGCAGCCTGCCGGGAGAACGCAGCGAAAAAAGCAGCTGCCAAGAAAGACCCAAACAGCCTTCAAAATCTCCCACTTGGTGCACAGATCACAGTCCAGAAGAACGGTCGGAGCGTAATTCTTGAGAAGGGCAGAATCAGGAACCGTAAGAATCCGGTATGGATTTCTCGTGCAGAGAACGTGTATTATCCTCTGTCGCACATCAAGCGGTACGGATATGCCGTTTGTGTCCCTGCTTGATTCTTGGCTTGAAATCAAGGCAGAATCACGATATTATATTTTCAGGGAGGGATGCCTATGTTCTACAAGCCCGGTGAGTACCGGATAAACCAAGAAAACAAATTCTTCTCGACTTCGACCGGATTGCCATTGAATCCCGGTGATCTGGCGGCGTTGGAAACCGTCTGCGACGTCAACGATATTTCACCGATAGAAACCTACGGGAAGGAAATCGTCTCGCAGAACCGCGAAGTGACCGTTGTGGGCGGAGTGAAGAAACTGTATAAGTCTGCTGTCGTTCGTATTTGATCATCTTCGTGACCTCACGAAATTGATCGCAAGCAGGTTGCAAGTTGGCCGCAACATTCCACGCTGTAATAATAGAATCGCACGGGAAACACACGGAAAACACACGGAAAACACACGCAAGTCAGTTCTAAGTTGGTCTTAAGTTTGCACCAAGTCAGTACCAAGCGACCATTTCCGCAAGGTCACAAAAATGGTTGAAACCAAGAAAACCAGAGCCGCCAACGTTCGGACGGTTCTGGTTTTCATTGACACTTTTCATTTTTTCGGTATAATAAAGAAAAAGGGGCGCTGCCACAAGCGGTCAGCCAAGGATGCCTAGGGGATTTGACCTAGCCTTATGCCGATGGCGGTCATTTCTTTTTGCAGATCTGAACGATCAAACCCGCAAATGCGATGAGTACGGTGGAGAACGAGAAAATCTCAGTCCATGTAGCCATGCGAAACACCTCCTTTTTAAGGGAAGTGCCGACCGTCTGCCACCTCCATGCAGCGCCCCGCCCACCGGAAGGTGGGCTTTTTTATTTTAACGGGACGTTCCCATAATGTCAACAAACCAAGAAAATTTAAGGTCGATTCTGCGGGACAAACGCAGATTTTGCGTAGAAGTATAAGTACAGGCATCTCGTCAGAATTTACAAAATTTGATGCAGGTGCTTGAAAAACTGGAATGGCATGGTAGTATGAGAAAAAAGTGTTTTTTAAGGAGGTTTGCGCAAGAGGAAATCACCCTAAAAGAGTACATCTTGAAGCTGATTAAAAAAGATCTTGAATCCGATAAATAAAATACCCCCTTCCCTGTGACTAGTTTGGCGACCGGCACAAAGAAGGGAGCTGCCCGAAAATACCCGCATGACATGGGGGATACTTTACGGTTTTTTAATTATACCGTGATTATATTCCCCTGTCAATCCAAATTTGATAGGGGGATTTTTATATCTTCCGGAAAGGATTACACGATGAAACTGCAAGTTACCACAAACAACGGTATCGAGGTTTTAGACAGCAGAGAAGTTGCGCAGTCCATTGAAATGAGACACGCCGACTTGCTGGAAAAGATAAGCACATACAACGATTTTTTAGCCAACGGAAAATTCCGTTCGCTGGATTTCTTTGTTCCGAGCAACTATGTTGACGCTCAAGGAAAAACTCGCCCGCGCTACTTTCTCACGCGCAAAGGCTGCGACATGGTAGCAAACAAAATGACAGGCGAGAAAGGCGTATTATTCACAGCCGCTTATGTTACGGCTTTTGAGGAAATGCAGAAGCGTTTGAAAGCGTCACTTTCCCCTGCCGAGCAGTTGCTTGCGCAAGCGCAGCTTATGGTAGATCAGGAGCGCCGCATTGCCGCTCTTGAAACCGGCCAGACGCAGATGCGCGACACCATGAGCACGGCATTCTCCGCACTCGCCTCCCCTACCGTCAGCCGCGATCATTGGCAGGTGGAGACTAGAAGCAGAATCCGGCAGATGTGCATGGAGTTCGATCTCAACTTCCAGAAGGAAACCGGCTCGCTCTATAAGTCGCTGGAAGAATCCGCTGGCTGCAACCTCGAAGTCCGGGTGAAGCACCAGCGCGAACGCATGAAGGTCGGCGGCGCGAAATACGCAGACCGTCAGGCCGTCAACAAGCTGACGGTTATCGCACAGGATCAGCGCCTGCGGGAAATCTTCGCAGGAATCGTTCAACGCAGATACGCGCAGTTGGTAGCGGCTAAAATGCACAAAAACTAAGGAGGAGAAAATTATGACCATCAAAGAAATCTATGAGCACACCCAAAACGTCGATAGCTGGATTCTTGGTATTGACGGCTATGCGTCAGCTGTAGATCTTGGCAATCCGGCCATCCTCGACGGCATCGGCAGTTATCGTGTGAAGACGATCTATCCGGACGTTCACGACGGAAAGGTTGTCGTGGAGCTGGACGTCGCGACAACGATCCAGACCGATTAAAAGTCCAATTCTGTGTCGAATAAGGTGCGACATATTCGACTTGGAGCGGGTGTTATATTGAGATTATCGGGACAAAACAAGGAACCCAGTAGAAGAAAAACTATCAATCAAATTTTTAGGAGGAATGCAAAATGACAAAAACCGAATGCGCAATCTATGATCTGTTCAAAGAACTTGGCGTTCCGGCACACCTCGACGGATACCGGTATTTAACGGAAGCTGTCAAGTGTGCTTACGACGGAGACTATGAAGGCACCATCGCGACAAAGCCAGGTGGAGTGTACTATGAAATCGCAAAGAAATATGGAAAAACGGTCAACAGTGTTGAGCGCAGCATGCGCCACGCCATTGAGGTAGCGTTCGATAGTCTCAATACGACTCACAAGTATGAGATCTTCGGAAACTCAATCGATCCGGAAAGAGGTAAACCCACAAACGTCATGTTTGTCTTCCAATGCGCAAGTGAAATCGAGCGCCGGTTGTCAGCATGAAAAAATCCCGCGATCAGCGGGAAAAGCGCAGAAATCCAGTAGATCAAAAATCAAAGAGCAAACGCAAGTTTGCCAAGGACAAAAATGCCCGTATCAAAAGGAAGGAGATCATTCAAATGGAAAAGTCAAAGGCTCTCATGTATGTTCCGGAACTCACACCGGAAGATGTTTTCTCGCATCTTGTCTGCCACCACGCAGACGTAGTCCGTGCCAAGCACGCGCAGCAGGCCTACAAGCGGCAAGTGGAACGTAAACGCCGCTGTATCGCGTCCATCGTTGTCATCGTGTCTTCCATCGCTACAGCCGCCACGCTGCTCATTACGAGCGGAGCCGTAAGCTTCATCTGACAGGAGGACGCGCATGTACGAACTGTACGACAGTTATGCAGACTTCCCCACTCTGATCGGCGCATTCAAAAGCGTCGACCAGGCACGGGAAGCGGCAAGGAAACGTGACGAAGCAACCGGCGGGAAATTCTTCCCGCAGCTCGTCAAGGACGGGAAGATCATTCAGGATTGGGGGTATTAAAGCATGACATTTAGCGCATGCGGAGATCGGCATTGTCCAGCAAAGGAATGGCAAAGAAAAGTGTCGACGCGAACAGAAATGCAAAGGCGGGGAAATGCAGCGCGCGGAGCCGCGATGCTTGGCAACGGAAGTGGATAGCATAGGTTTTAGAGGCAATGGGATGGCAAAGAAATGCTCGGCGGTGCAACGGAGTAGTTGAGAAGTGCGTAGCCATGGAGTAGTGCAGCGATGACGGGTGTGGCAACGTCATGGAACGGTGACGCAGCGCACAGCTTTGCGCTGGAATAGCACGGAATCGCAACGCGGCGACAAACGCAAAGGAGAAAGGTATGGTAATCACAGCAAATATTCAGAAGCAGTTGGACGAATTGCGCGTAGTAGGTTTAGCTCGCTATGCAGCAATGAAAGCGGCGGAACAGGCGTATAATGACGCACTGGCGCGTGAGAGAGCGGCATACGAATACGCCGCAAAACACGGCGAGTTCTACACCGAGGACGGCAAGCGTGTCAAGGGCGAAAAGGACGCTTTTCTCATGGACGAATCAAAGTTCGCGAACGAATTTGTGCCGCTGATTGCACAGGGGTACAAGGAGTTGTTCGGGTTGGACTATCCTGTCGGATACACGCCGGTATTTGAGCAGTTCCTGGCCCCGCTCAACGACGCGCGGAAAGCATATCGGCGCATTGCTGCCGCGTTCCTTCGGATCATGGGAAGAGACGAGGAAGTGCAACATATCGACCGCGCACTCGAAGGATACGTGCACCCGAAATATATGGAAGAGCTGGATATAATAAATCATAATTTTCTTGGAATTTCCTGATTTTGGTGCGACATATTCGACTTGGAGCATTTGCTATAATGCAAAATGTAAGGGGGATTTCACATGAGCTTCCCAAATGCCTGTGAAAAATTTCAGTCTGCGATGGTTGCGTATGAAAACAATCTTCGTGCCATTGGGAGGGCTGAATCAACAATCAGGAACGAGGAGCAGATATTCAAACTGTTCTCCGGTTTCATGCTGGATAACCAACGATGGGACAGGCGCGAAGAAAGCTTCATCGATATTCAGGCATGGCGCGACCAGATGCGCCGAGACGGTAAAAAACCGTCTACCATCAGGCAATACTTAACTGTGCTTTCCGCTTTGTACCGCTTCGCGTCATCGCCACAGCTCGGGGATGCCCGCTGGTACGAAACGAATCCGGTCGCGCCGATTCTTGTTCCGGATACTCGCAAGCAGCAAAAAAGGCCTTACGACCAATTTCTGACGGACGAGCAAGTCCTGCTGCTCTGGCGGAACAATCCTCCGAAAGGATACAGGCGTCCGGATCTGTGGCCGAGGAATTACGCCATTGTAATTTTACTCCTGACCACTGAAATCCGGAACAGCGAGCTTCTGGCGCTCACGCCGAATGATCTGGATTGGGAGAACTCGGAACTGTCCGTCGAGCACGGAAAAGGTGACAAGTACAGACCGGTAGACTTCCCCCTTCTTGCGCAGACAGCCATGCGACTTTATCTGAACAGTGGCGCACGCCCTGAGACCGCAGGCAGCGACGAGCCGCTGTTTGGGACAGAAGCAACCAGAGACTTTCAGGGAGACAACAAGGGCGAGGAGTGGCACGCAGGGACGCGGCAGTGGCTTTCAAATGTTGTTTGTCGGCACGTGAAATCTGTAACTGGTGTAGACAACATCCGCACCCACGATCTGCGGCACGTCGGTGCGCGGCTTGACCTGAATGGCGGCATGAGCATTGAAGAGCTTCAGTCAAAGTTGGGACATGAGTCGGTATCGACAACGCAGATATATTCCGGTAAACTCACCAGCCGGAAGCGCCGCAGGATGACGAAAACCGTGCAGGAAGAGAAAGAACGGCAGGCACAGAGGAACATTGAACGTTTGGAGGTCAGCGGAGACAGTTTTTTCGGAAAGCTCCGGTTGAAGCAAATACCGCAGCCGGAGATTGCGTAAGCGAAACCAAGAAAACTGGAACAGCACATAGTGGGAAGGTAGGCAGTCAAAACCAAGAAAACTAGAGCCATCCGGGTTTCATTCAACCCGGTACACGGTGGGAGTAGGTACGTGGGGTGGTTCCCGGCCACACCGCACCGGTTCAAGTCCGGTTCTCACCACAATGCCGCAGTTTTTTCATGCGATTTCCTGCGGCACGGCATATGGCCTCCTTTCTGATAAAGAAAAGCGTCACCCACGTAAGCGCAGGCGCTCGCCGGGACATTTTAGAGATTCCGGCGCTCTGATCTGGGAAGATCAGCTGTGGGTTTCGGCCAAGAGCGCACCCGCAACCGTGTAAAATGGGGTGCTGTATGCAGAGAAGCAACCGGCAAATGGTAGGCTATCATCAGGGCAGTTCTGATACTCTGCGAAGTTCATGTATCTTTTCTTTTTTCGTTGGCGGCTCGGAAAGACGAGAAGTACCGGCGTCCAGAAAAACGCCGGTGCGAAATATCCGGTATTGGTGTAGTGGTAGCACATCAGTCCTCCAAACTGAGAGCGCGAGTTCGACCCTCGTATACCGGTCCACATGGGTATCATGGCGGGACATCGTGCCGCCCAAAGAGCGAGATTGTGCGAAGGCTCATAGCACGGTGATGACACTATTCCGCGCAAGCCATTAGAATCTGAAGCGATATGGCGCTGTTGCTGGTCAACAAGAAACCAGACAAAGAACGGTGAGGTTACAGGTTCATAGCGCGGTGAGAAAAGCCTATTCCGTGCAATATAGGGTGACGGTCATCCTTGGAGGTGCAGCGGGGTTCGAGTCCCCAAACGGTCAGGTTCGACTCCTGAACGTGCATGGTGCAAAACCTCCAACCAATACGGCAGATGATTTCGAGCGGCCTCGGAGCCTGTCTTGAAAACAGTGCGCGGTGAAAGCCGTGGGGTTCGACACCTCCATCTGCCGCCAGATGCCGGGTCGCTCCCGGATGATGTGTGCGCGACCGTCGAGCCACACAGAGAACGAAAATGCCCGCTGAAAACTGCGCTTGTCTTGATGCGTCAAGACCGGTTTGACCTGACGGAATAGGGGCTGCGGATCTTCGGACCGTAGTTGCCGGTAGCGTGTGAAAATCTAAGCGGGAAGACGGCCAATATGGAGCCGTAGCGCAGTTGGAAGCGCGCCTGATTTGGAATCAGGAGGCCACCAGTTCAAGTCTGGTCGGTTCCACCACGTCCAGTGACCGGGCGAAGTACAAGCCTGAACGGGTCTGCCATAGATAGGTCACAGCAGGCAGACGGAATTGTGTACCCACGGGGGCTAACCGCAAGCAGCCGACACGAAGCGGTAACAGCTGGAGAGACAGCCGAGGCCACTGCGTCAGTGTGGCAACACGCGGCATTTGGTAAAGGGCAGCGACGAGCAACTGACCCGAGGCAGTTCGATTCTGCCAAGCCGCCCATGCCCGCCATCGGATGACTTCCCCCGGTGGAATGAAGCCTCCGCATCTGGCAGCGGTGTCGTCGGGTTGATACAGCCGATACCAAGGATTAGCTCTTCGGGAATGTAAGCGCTTTGACGGCCGGGAAAGACCGGCAACAAAGGGGTATCGCCAAGCGGTCTAAGGCATGGGCCTTTGACTCCCATATGCGCAGGTTCAAATCCTGCTACCCCTGCCAGCCGCCCGTTGGGGTTCTCCGCGCGACTATATTTAACATGGGGAAAATACGGCTATCCATTCACGCACGCAATAGCGGATTCGTGAATCGTAGCGGCCCCGGCTAAAGACGCTGTACCCGCAGCGTCCAAGGAGAACGAGGCACAATGCAGCTATATGGGCCAGAAAGCGGGATAGGAGCTACGCTGCAAAATGTTTGTTCGACGCTTGGGGCGAACTGAAATCCTTCCAAGCTGGGGAAGCATCTTTGGGAACGCTTTAGAAACTTCCGACTGTTAAGCGCCGGTGCGCAATCACCTGATTTGCCGTTGTTGTCTGCGCGCAAGACCTCAAGGCCGGTACGTGAAGCCGGTCATAGACGGGCCGTTAGCTCAACGGCAGAGCAGCCCGCTCATAACGGGCAGGTTGCAGGCTCGACACCTGCACGGCCCACCATTGATTCTTAAGAAAGGAGGAGTACACATGAACAAAGAAGAACTCGTTCAGGCAGTTGCCAGCAAGACTAATATGCCGAAGACCGCCAGCCTTGAAGCTGTCGATGCAGTTTTTGCCGCGATTGAAGAAGCACTCGTTGCGCATGAAAATGTCACCATCGCAGGATTCGGAAAGTTTGCTGCAAAGTATCAGAAAGCACGAACCGCCAGAAACCCGGCCACGGGTGGAACGGTCGATGTTCCTGCAAGATTCGCAGTCAAATTCTCGGCAAGCAGCGTTCTGAAAAACGCTGTCGCCAAGTGAGATCATGGGGCGGTTTCGCCCCTCTACATATAAAAATACAACTAGAAAGGAAGCACACTCATGCTTGATTACAAGATTCATCGGGGAGATATCTTCTGGATTCGTCAAGATCTTAATTCTGTCGGTTCGGAGATCAGAAAGAACCGTCCGGCCATCATCGTCAGCAACGACCGAAACAATACATATTCCGAAACAGTTGAGATCGTGTACCTTACGACCGCAGAGAAAAAGCCCATGCCGACGCACATCGTCATCAACACTATGGGGAAGCAGTCCACTGCGCTGTGTGAGTGTGTTTATACAGTCGATAAGGCACGTCTGGAGAACTACTACTGCACTTTAACGGATGCAGAAACTAAGATGGTCGACGAAGCGTTGCTCGTCTCCTTGGGTATCTCTGCCCCCCCCGCGGGCAGTGCAGCAGTCTCGCAAGAGCAAGCACTGGAAAAGGCCTGCATTCCGATCAACGAGCCATTTGGCTTAGAAGACGCATACCGCGCAATGCAGAAGGAACGCGATACGCTGCTCGCGCAAAGGGAAATCTACGAAAAGATCTGTGCCGCCGCGCTTCCGCGTTGGCCGAAGCCTGTTGAGGTGGCCGTATGATCTACCTTGACCACGCAGCTACTTCTCCCCTGCTTCAATGCGCAAGAACCGCATTCAATGCAGTTTCAACATCAGTATGGGGAAACCCAAACTCCGTACATTCATTTGGGCAGAGCGCCAGAAAGGCAATCGAAGCGTCCCGTGAGACCGTAGCGCAGTGCTTGAACTGCGAGCCAGATCAGGTTTTCTTCGTTTCATCTGCGACAGAAGCGTGCAGGATTGCGCTGACAGCCATGGACGATATATGTCGAGTGTTCCGTGTTAGTGGTGTCGAGCATTCGGCTGTATCGAGCATTGCCGAATGTATGCTACGAGGATGGCAAAGCTCCGATTTGAATGGACGTGTGCAGATTTTCACCAATAATGAAACCGGAACGATTTACGACCTAGATGCTGCTTTCACTGAGTATGACGTCAAGTTCTCTGACTGCACCGCAGCGATGGGAAAGCAAAAAATCAACTTCCGTGAAAGCAGCATAGACTTCATATGCGGAAGCGGGCATAAATTTGGCGCTCCGATTGGAGTTGGCGTCCTGATTGCACGAACTCCGGAGGCAATCACAGAGCATTTCCATTTTGGGACGCCGTCCGCTCCCCTTGCTGCCGCATTTTCGTCTGCGTTGGAGTTCCGCACAAATCTCATGAATACTTTCGCCGGGGCAACAGGACTGTTGCATGACCGGCTGATTGACGGTATCATGAATGAAATCCCGGATGCACATCTCAATGGTTGCAAATACATAGGCCACGAGGAAGAGCAGTCTCCGTACATCGCAAACATGTCTTTCCCTGGTATTGAAAACCACGCGCTCGTCCTGCGGCTTGCCGCTGATGGACTGATGGTTTCATCCGGTGCAGCGTGTTCCAGCGGTGATAACGCGCCGTCCCGTGTACTTCTGGCTTCCGGGTATTCTGAAGAACGCGCACGTTCGGCTATTCGGTTCAGTTTCGATTACAAACTCGTCCCTTGTGAGAGCGACATGAGCCACAATTATGGCCTGAACCTCGAACGAGATGCAAGAATTATCGACGAGGCCGTGAAGATCGTGGCACAGAACGTGCGGGAAATGAGGGGTGTATAATATGCCGCGCAAAAAGCTCAATTACACAGACAACTATTACAAGCCATTCCCCAGTCGTCTTCGTAGGCTCATGCGTGGGGACGCAGGGAAAATCAACAGAACTGTATCGCAGCAAGAATTAGCGGATTATCTCGGCCTGAAGGCAAGACAATCTGTATCTGCATACTGTGACGGTTTTGGACAGCCCAGTTGGGAGAATATCGCGAAAATCGCAGAATACTTCAACGTGTCTACGGACTGGCTGCTAGGTGTAACAAATATTGAAAGTGTTGAGCAAAACATTCAAGTTGCAGCTGCTACACTCGGCATTTCAGGAAAAGCTGCTGAGAATCTGGCAAGGATTTCAACTGAAACCGAAGATGATAACATATTTATTTCCCTCAAGAAATCAGCGGCACGTGATGCACTAAATAGTCTTCTGGAATCAGAAGATGTGATGTGGATAGCAGAAGCAGCAGACCGCTTGATGCACATTCAGAAATGCCGTCCGATAAAAATTCTTTAATCTGGGCGGGACAACCCGTAACTCCCCTGTAGAACAAAAATTGAAAGTTCTACTTGACATATGCCTAGACATATATTATAATACGCCTAGGCATAAAGGAGGTATCAAGATGTCGCCTAAATACGGACGCCCCATTGTAGGTGAAGAACCGAAAAACAAGCAGATTGCGCTTCGGGCAACGGAATCAACCGTCAGGAAATTTTCAGAATGCGCACAACTATCTGGGAAGACAAAAACAGATTTGCTTGAAGAAATGGTTAATGACCTGCACTCGCGGCTGACACAGAAATAGGAAAAGCCCCCTCTTTGTGCCAACGTCTAGCAAACAAGTCACAAAGAAGGAGCCGACCCGGAGGAAACCTCACGGTAAATCTATTATACCGTGTTGTGTTTCCTCTGTCAAACTGATTTTGTGGGCAATGTCCGGAAAGGAAACACAATGAAGGATTTAATCACCATCAACAATAACGGCCAACCCGTCGCAAGCAGCAGAGACATTGCGGAGCACTTCGACAAGCGACACGATCACGTTATGCGCGACATTGAGGAACTTTTGAGGGGTCTCCCCAAAATTGGGGACACCCCCATGTTCATCAAATCAACCTATGTCCACCCGCAAAACGGTCAGTCGTATCCGATGTACTACATGACGCGCGACGGATTCTCGCTGCTGGTCATGGGCTTCACCGGGAAGTCCGCGCTCGAATGGAAACTCAAGTACATTGAGGCTTTCAACAAAATGGAGGAAGCACTGAGGGCAAAGCAGCTTGCAATTCCGCAGGACTACCCTTCCGCGCTTCGTGCGTTGGCTGATGAAGCAGAAAAGCGTTTGGCATTAGAAGCGGAGAACGAGGCGCAGCGGCAGATGATCGCGGACTTCGAACCAATCAAGCGGTACGTAGATACCATCCTCGAAAGTACCTCCACCATGGCCACCTCACAGATCGCCGCTGACTACGACCTGAGTGCCCGTCAGCTCAACAAAATTCTAAAAGAAGCTGGAATCCAGCACAACGTCAATGGTCAATGGATTCTCTATAAGAAGCACATGGGCAATGGGTATACCAAGTCCAAGACGTTCCACTTCCTCCACTCCGACGGGAGCAAAGGAACCCGTGTCTTCACGCAATGGTCGCAGAAGGGCCGTCTCCTGATTCACGAAATCCTGACAGAGCGCGGCATTCTCGCGATCATGGACAGGCCGCAGGCAATGTGACGGAGGGTGCATCAAATGACAATCAGGGAATTGTATGAGCACTCTCAGAACGTTGGTCGTTGGATGATTGCCATAGATGGGTTGGCTAATGCTATCGCCCTCGATAATCCCGCAATCATGGCCGGCGTTGGGAACTTTCACGTCAGCACATTCGATGTCGATGTGGAAGACGGAAAACCTGTCATCGAAATGGTAGTCGCAACGAAAATCGTAACCGATTAAAAAATTTCTCGCCCGTGTGGGACAAAGCTGATTCTTCGGTAGAAGAAAAAACAGAAGCCCTCACGGGCAAATCAAAAAATATAGGAGGCAAATACAATGGCAATGGATATTCAGGATATGGTGGCTGCAATGCTGGCCAAGGATGAGGCTTTCCACGGAAACGAGCTGGTTCCCGCAAAAGTCGAGGTCTACAACAAACTTAAGGAGCACGGAGCCGCGATTGCAAAGGCGCTGCGTACCCCGTGGCACGCGGATGATCTGGAGGTACGGGACCGAAACACTTTCGTCTACGTCGACTTCCCTCTCCCGGTCAACATCCTCAATGACAGCATCCGGAACCGCATTTCCGAAATGTACAAGCTGGCCGATATGGTGACGTTCGCTGATGTCAACTGCCGGCTGCGCATGACCTTCACAGTCACGAATGTCTGGAAGGAATGATTGCATGGGCGGGAAACTCCATACGAATGTTGTCAAGAACCGCTACACATTCCTTGTTGTGTACGATGACAAAGACAACGAAGAACTCACAGTCGAAGCCGAAAGTGTGGGTGCAGCAGCGTTAATGTTGCCGCATTGTCGGAGAGGCGCAGTGCTTTTGAGCAGTACGCCAACGGAAGCAGAGGGTAATACACATGGATGAAAATCAGGAAATGAAGCGGTTCGCAGACAGGCTCTGGGACTACTTCAAACCGAAAATCGAAGAACTGACCAGATCAAATATTTGGTATTTCCGCGCACAGGTCACACGGGTGGCCGCAAACGGAAAGATCACCATTCAGCGAGCATTCGACAAAGAAATCGCGCTCCCATACGTCTCCAGCATGGAGAATGCAGCTGTCGGCACGCAGGTCACTGTCTTCGTTCTCGGCAGCAGCATGACAAATGCGGTTGTCATCGGAGACGGGACTTTGAGCAATCTCTGAGATAGAAAAGAAAAAACCGGGAGGAATTAACCTCCCGGAAGTCTGCAGAACTCAATCTGAATTGATAGTCGTAGCAACGTCCAGTTCGACAACGACCTTTCCGTCGTGGACGTCCGGATAGATCGTCTTCACATGGAATTTTCCAATTCCGGCGAGAATGGCCGGATTGCCGAGGTCAACTTTCGATGCGTACCCGTCGATGCCAATCATCCAGCCGTCAACATTCTGTGTGCGCTCATAGATCTCTCTGATTGTCATGGCTCATTCCTCCCTCACATGGTTTGTTCGCTGGCTGATAATAACAGCGCGGCGCGGCGGCGGACGATGCTCTCAAAAATCGGACGCAGCTTGCGGTCACGAGCAACGACCTGCAGCTTCGATACGTTCTTGCATTCCGAAACTGTCGCGCCAGCATTCTTCATGCGGTTGCGTAACCGCGTTTGCCGCAGCGTGAGGTCAACACCGGCAGTAGATTCCAGCTCCTTGTAGAGGTCAGAGCGGTATTTCTGGTGATTCGCCTCATAGCGTTCCACCAGAGTATTGATCTGATGGTTCATCGCCGCCGTCCAATCGTCGGGGCTGACCGCAGGTGCAGAGAAAATGTCCAGCGTTTTCTGCATGGTCTGTTCATTGCGTTCCGCACGACTTTCCAGAGCCGCCAACCGCTGTTCCTGTTCCAGATTGACTTGTGCTTGCATGGCAAACATCTGGGCAGTGGTCATAGGCTGTGGACTTTTAATTTGTGCTTCCATGCGGTTGAATGCGTCGATATACTTGAGTTTCCATTCGAGCGCGGACTTCCCGGTGAAGCCCATGACCAGCAGCGAGAATCCGTCTCGATTCATGAGGTACGCGCGCTGTGGCCTGCCGTAGCTATCTGGAATTTCGACCGAGAAAAACATCTGCTCAAAATTGAGCACATCTTTTCTGAGGTCATCAATGTCACGAAGAACATTCCGATGCTCTTTTTCGAAGTGTTCGGCGATATCCCGGCTGCTTGCAACGGGTTGGCCGTTATTGTTGATGGTGATTAAATCCTTCATTGTGTTTCCTTTCTGGGCATTGCCCACAAAATCAGTTTGACAGAAGAAACACAACAGGGTATAATCAATTTACCTTGAGGGCTTCCTCTGGTCGGCTCCTTCTTTGTGTTCGGTCTTCAAACTAAAGCACAAAGAGGGGGCTTTTCTTTACTTATTTCCGATTTCCTCGTCAATCTTTTGCCTGAACCATTCTGTCTTTCCAATGTTGCGTTCTTTAAGTTTCTGTTCAAACTTCTCAGCACGTTCCTTGTCAATTAGAAAAGCATACTGTTTCATTGATTGCCGACGAGCACGGAAATATTCAGATCTATCTTTTTCCGCCACACTGTTCACCTCCTTCGTGTGACTAATCACATTATAATGTGTTACTAGTCACTTGTCAACCCCATTTCAGGAAATTTTTCAAATCAGCGGGACAAACTCGAATTTGCGCATAGAAATAGACCGGCGCAAAAAGCGCCAGTCCTTTTATAAGTCATGTGTGCTTTTTCGTTGAGCGGCACACACAGGTTTCGTTATCCCCGTGGTCATCGTCGTACCAGAGTATGTTATACACAGAGCCGGTCAGGTAGCCATAGATTCTTACCTTCCCGCTTATTTTCAGAGAATAGATTGCTTCCGCTTCTACACGCAGATTGGACAGCCTATCTCTAGCACATTTATTCAGCGTTCGCACGTCTATGGCGTGGTTATGCTTCTTCGCATTTATAAAAATATCGCTCCATGTCCGCTTTTCAAAATCTCTGAGATGGGGAAAGATCACATTCCAAAAATCATCGGACAGACGTTGTTGATAAAAAGACCATGAAACCGATTCATCAACATCGCATGACGCCAGTCGCCATACAGGATGTTCTCGCATGATGCTGTTCGGGTCAGAGCCAAACAGTATGCCGCTTGCCGCAACGCCGCCCTCGCGGATGACCTTCTGCTGCGGCTTTTGCGCTTGCTTCACGGACTTCTGCTTGTTACAAGCCGCCATAATACATTGCCATGCTCTCTTTTGTAATAATGTTGCTGCTCGGATATCTGTCCGGTGTTTCCGCGCGTGCCAGTTTCCACGGATCTTCCATATGGGTTAGCTGGCTCAACCACTGTGCATTTTTATCTCCGTAATGCTCCAGCACCCGGTTCACCGTGTCCTTCTGATTCTCCGTCAATCTTGCGGAATTTCCTTTCATCTGCTCTGGCAAAACGGAGAACTGCCCTTGGCTGAAATGAAAAAGCTGCGGGCACACAGGGCCGTTCGCCCATGCTTCAAAATCCTCTTCAAAAAGAGGCTTATCATCCCAAACGAGTGACCACGCCTGCGCATAATAGCAGAGTTTTTGCAGTTTCATGGTTGATAGTGTTCCACGCTGCTCCAATATGTACTTTGCTGCATCAAAAATACTATCCATACAAAAATCACACCTCCCGCCGAAGATCTCATTCTAATAACAGTATAGCACACAGGCATGATAAGTAAACAGGATTTTTGCATTTCTCATTTCCCTGTTCTATTTCGCTTGACATTTCCACACGTCATGGTAATATAATAAATAAGGGCGCTGCCGCAAGCAGTCAGCCTAGAATATGGTCAAAAGAAATGACCGTCCGAGCGGCTAACTTGGGAGCGGTCATTTCTTTTTGCAAATCTGAACTATCAGACCAGCAAAGCCGATGAGTACGAGTGAATAGGTGAAAACCTCATTCCATGTAACCATCCGCATCACCTCCCTTACAGGAAGTGCTGACCGCCTGCCGCCTCCGTGGCAGCGCCCCGCCCAACTTGAGGGCGTTTTTATTCTAGCACCCCTGCAATTCCGTGTCAACATATGCAAAAAGCCGGAGGATTTTGAATCCCCCGGCCCTTTTTATACCTTCTTCACATAGGCTTTGTAGACATAGCCTTCCTTGCCGGACACGGTTCTGACATAGTACCAACTCTTCGTCTGATATCCGTACCATGTGACCGTTTCACCGTATTTCAGGACAAACCGGACTTCGCTGCTGGTGGAGGCGGCAGCGCGAAGGTTCAGCTCGCTGGCCGTGACCTTCATCTTTACGCCGTTAGCTGCAGATTTATCCGTTTCAATCCAGCTTTCCGACTTCACTGGCTTCGGCTGAACGGCATGATTGCCATACTGACGCTTACTGAGGTAGTTACCTGTACCGCTTTTTAGCCAGATCGCCACGAATCCGCGAAGCTTATTGGGGCGTGCCCAAGCGGCTGTCGGTGTGACGTAGCTGCTGGAAGCTCCGCCGTCAAGGTTGATTGCAAATTCGTACTTCTCAGCGACGAACTTGTTTGCTACGACATCCATCGGAACCTGTTTCTCCGTGACGATGATACCAAGCGTCTTGCCCTTTAAGCCCATGGCCGTCCGGTACTTATTGCCCTCAAGGCCCTTGGGGACCGTAAATTCCTTCACGCCGTTCTGTATCATAGCGGGGTAGCCGCCGACCGCATCGGGCGACGTGACGGCTCCACGGGCCTCCTGGATGGGTGTCTTATAGTCCTTGAAGCCGATGAACGGCTGCCATCCCTGATACTCCATTGTGCCCTTGTGCTTCACGCCGGATGCAGGTGTGTACTTGCCATAGTTGAATAGTTCTGCATTGATGACGATATCGGGGAATCTGTCATTCCATGTAGCGCGAATTGCAACACTGCCGGTTGTTTCCCCTCTCGCGTCTGCCATTTTGATATGCTCAATTCGGTCAATACGGGAAAACGGGATCTCGGCGAAGATGCCACCTTGGAACTCAGAATACTTCACTGTCGTTGGGGTTGAAGAAGTTGACGTAGTGGGCTTAGAATCTTCGCTGCCAAGCACGTCCCACTTGGGACGGCCAATTCCACCGATGGAGGAAGAATTTCTGTAGTACCACTTTTTGAAAACGCCGCCGCCATTCGCAATCACAGTGTTGCTTCCGGAACTGGTGTTCCCCTCAATGGTATAGATCCGCGCATTATCGACCTTATACACGATGCCAGTGTGCGTCATGCTTCCGGGCTTGCCAAAGAAGATCTGGTCGCCTTCCTGCACTTCTGCGACAGGAACGGCCTTCCCTGCGGCTTTATAGTAGTTATACGATTCTGTACAACCAGCCCCATAGCCGCCCTTTGGCTGACATGTTGTCTTCATGCCGAGTGCAAGTCCAAACGCCTTGATAAAGCACCAGTCTACAAACATATCACACCATGGAAGACCCTGTTTAGGGGCATGATATGTCCCCCACTGCGCATGGTCGCGGGCATACTTCGTGTAGTTGTTTCTGCCGGCGTTACTTGTCTTGCTATCCAGGTTTGAGTTTGTCGCCTTTTCCAGATAGCCTTCTTCAGCTAACGCAATGTCGAGCAGTTTTTTCTTTGCTTCTTGGGTTGTCATTTGATATTCCTCCTTTTGCGAGGCTGAAGCCTTATTCCTGACTGTCGTTCTGTGTGCTGTTCTTGTCTTCGCTCTTGGCACTCTGATAGCCAAAGTAGAACGTCAGCACCATCACGATGATGGAATAGAAGTCCTTTGGTTCTACCTTGTCGCGAAGTGCCATTGCGACAAATGCGCCTGTGAGTATGATCGTTACGAGCGACTTGACCTTAAAAAGGTTCTCGACGATGACCTGCCACCAGCTGTTCTTCATGTTAACCAATCCTTTCTCAGTCCTTCAAGACTGCTTCAATGATTCGTGCGGTCGCGTCCAGCCCATGTTTTTCCGCCAATTCCCGCACAAATTTGAGGGCATACTTGCTTCTATTTTCGTTCTTTGCCTTCCAGAAATAGAATCCGGTAGCTGCTCCACACTCTACGATCCATCCGCAAAGCACAGTCGCAGCGGCGGCTTTATCGTCAGATGCAAGGAAAATAACGATGAAAACTACCAGCATAAAATACGAGAAGATGAGGATTCGTTTACTCCATTCCATATGCTTTAAGACACCACTTCCCATTCGTCTACTTCCTTCTTGATTTTGTCGATGAATGAATTGCCTTTGAGCGCTTTGTAAGCCTTGTACGAATATTCGAAGTTCTCAGCTTCGTACTGCCGTATTGTGTGGTCAGCCTTGTTCTTGTAGTAGGTATGCAGCATATCGGAACGAAGTTGGCACTTGATTCCTTCTCTGATTACGTTTGTGCCAAATGCCCATTCCCGAAGCGGTTTAACGGCCGCCAAAAGCATGACACTGATCGTCGTGATTCCGCCGCAAATTGTAACGATGTTCTCAAAGTATTCCATTTGGTTTTTCTCCTATCATTTTCTTTTGTGCAAAAGTGGAACCGCAAACGCGGCTTCACTTCGCGCTTGTAGCTCCACTAGCTCTTCCACATCGCCACTTCGGTGCGGGGATTATTCAATTGTTGCGCAGTCTGCATGGGGAGGTGGAATCCACTTACCACAGAAGAAATGAATACAGGCGCTGATTCCGTATGCTGTGTCGGTGAATGAGCTGCACGGTTTTGCTCCATGGTTGTTGAGGACGGGACCAATCTCACTCATCGTTTACGCCCTTTCTGGCTTTTCGCCGTGTCACACGTTCGATCTGCCTGCTTGTCTTTTTGAACTGCGTACCTTCGCAGATCCAGTACAGGTTCGTTTCCTTCTTCACATCGAAGATTTCTCCCGTTTTGAGTTTGAGGATGTATTGCGCAGCCTTCTTTTCAGCCATCATTGCACCCCCTTCCTCATTCCGGCCAGCTTGTAATCGTCGCGATTGGGAAATCTGCGACCGATACAGCGTTGATTGTCATGGTTCCGTTGCTCGTCAGTGGGCGCGTATAGCCTTGAATCAAATGCCGCTCTACCGGAGAACCGGGTTTGTCCGTCCTGACGATCTCCACAAGGCTGTTCTCAAATATATGCATCATCTGTATGCAAGAAATTGATACTGCCTTCTGTAGAACTGTCGCACGTTTTAGTTTCCACTCTGCCAAGTCGCGGCACTGTGTTTCCGTGTAGTATCCAGAAGCCGTCTCGCGATAGGTTTTCCGGCCGATGATATTCACGTTCGTGTCGCTGCTTGGGTCTAAATTCTGTGCGCGTCCGGATGCCTGCGGACTGTCATCGGTCTGTTCGCCCAAAACGATGTAGTCATTGAAGACCTCTGTGTTTTTGACTGTGTAAGTTGCGCCTATGAGCTGTGCTTCGGCCAAAGAAAATCTCCACAAAACAGGTTTGTTCGTGTCAACGATATCGTCTTGGGAAGGTTCTACGCGCAGTGTGCCTGTGTTATCGTAGCCAACCCACGCGTTCACCATTTCCGACATGCCAAGTACGACGTCTGCATACGTTCCGTCATCGCTATCGACGCGCATGGTATACGGAGAAACCGCCAGAGACACTGTTTCCCCACTCGGAAGCACCTGTGTTTTCTCGTTATAATACTCCGTAAAAATAGGAGGGACACTATCGACCTTATACCCATTGCCCTTGTCGAGAGACAGCAGCGATGCTATCGGCTCAAAAATATTCGTCCCGACCGGAACTTCGTATGTGGCTTCAAGTCGGCCGAAAAGCGTACCATCGAGGTATGCCCATTTGTCAACAAGAGGGTATGTCATTGTTCGGAGATTCGGATTGAGCGTTTCCTGCGGATCTTGAATGTAGAAAATGCCCTGTGGGATATAGTATTCCGATCCATCCGAAAGAATCAGGCCTTCATCAAGTGCAATCTGCTGCCCAAACCAGACGTTGTTCACGTTATAATCGTACTCTGCATCAACATTCGAGAGAGTGATGCTTGCCGTTCTGCGCTGGCCGTTTTGCAGATTTCCAGAGATGCTTCCCTCTTGGATAAAGGTTCCGCTGCGTCGATTGAGTGGGTTGTTGTCGATTGCAAATGCCGTGCTGCCGTCCGGCTGCAGGAACCGCAAACGGCACAGCTTTACAAACGGCGTTCGAAGCTGTTTTAGATAATCTGCCGTCCTCTTCGCATGCTCCACAGCGGCAGCCTGTTCCGGAGGCGGCTCCAAGTCAGGTGCATTGCTCTTCCAGTATGGGTACAGAGTTATATCAGCATTTTCGGTATACTGCCCGTTCAGCGGATACTCGATGGCTCCGCCGTCAGTAGTCGACCATCCGGCCTGCGTGTACCCATTTCGTGTAAAGATCGCGCCTTTCAGTGCGAGCGGTACACCGGACGTCTTTTGGTCTGTTTGCACGGCTCCGGTTCCATTGGCTCCCGGCCTATAGGTAACAGTATAGTACGAAACAGTAGCTGTCCAGAACGGGTAAAGCGTGACATCTGCATTTGCTGTATACTGCGCGCCAAGATCATATGATTTGCTTCCGCCGTCAGATGTAGCCCAACCTGTTTGCTCATATCCGCTGCGCGTGAATATCGCGCTCTTCAGTGTGATGGATGATCCCTCAACCTTCGAATCAGTCTGTACGCTTCCGGTCCCGTTTGCGCCCGGCACATACGTGATGGTATAAGATCCGGCAATCGAATAGCTGCCGTCATCCTGCTCAATTACAAGCGTTGACGATTCCAAGACGAGAGCCGGCCGAATACCATTTTCGGTGGTCGGCGAGGCAAATGCCCCGTCACCAGTTTCATTCTGAAGCCATACGGTTTCTGTCCCAGATGCAGTCGGCGTTCGCGTCCACCACTTTGATGCGGTTCCGTTGAGATAGGCGATGTATGCGTTATTCCTCCCTGATTCAGCCGTTGGAAAATACGCAAGTTTCGCACCGTCTAGTGCTTTTTCTTCCATTGCTCAATCTCCTTTCCCATCAGAAACAGAATGCCGCCGCCACGCGCAGGGCCTTATTTGCCTGCGCGCCGTATGCGTTTCCGCTCTGATAGAACCCTACGTAATTCCAGACTTGTTGGGACACCGGCGAGCGTGTCCACCATTCGACGTTTACATCATTGCGCGTATATTTCATCCGATTCGCAAGCGTCTCATAATACGGGTACTGCGTGCCCTCGCCCGGTGCACTGTGTTCCGCCGAGCCGGTGATCTCCACCTCTGAAGGAATGAACAGCTTGTCTGCCGTCGTTACGATCGTCTCGCTCCCCTGTCCGGCGCTGGTCAGCTTGGATACCTCGCGCACGGCTGCCTTGACTTCATCCGGCATCCCGTTCAAAAGTGTATTCATTGTGGTAGTACGAACAATAGAATCTTTCCAGCCACCAGCGTTGGAAGCGTCGTTGCTCATCTTGGTTGAGAGATTATAAACCTCATGCATCTGCAAAGTCAGCGGTGCAGTGCCGGAGCCGTCAGAATAGGTGTCGTGATTCTTGCCTATGATATTGATCTTGTACGATTCACCGATGCTCATCGTCTTCTGATCTCCAACAACCCATGTATCCGGGACGCTGTTGGTCTGGCATGCTTCGATGATTTCCGCCCAAGTGTTATCTGCGAAATTTGCTTTGTACTCTGTAGCTGCAGCACTTTGTCCTAGCTCAATTGCAGATATGAGGAACGTCTTTGCCGCAACGCCATTTGCACCAGAAATCACAGATGTCCCGTCACCATATGGAAGTTTGACCTGCATCGCTGCATTTTTTTCCTTGGAACCAAGCGAAGCAAAGAACGTATTGTTCAAGTACGTATTCAGATCGCTGGCTGCGTAGTTGTTTACATCCGTTCCATTCCAAGCGCGGTTCTCGTAAATGTCCTTCATCAGCAGCCACGTTCCGTTGCAGCTGGCGTCATACAGTGAACTGTTTTCCGGGATTCCCTGATTCACGACTATAAACTCGACTGGGGACCCATTCACATTGAGTTTTACGATGCTTCCCGTATCAAGACTGCCGATCTCTACTGCAGTGCTTTTCCACGTCGGATACAGTGTGATAGCCGCGTTTGCTGTGTACTGCGCTCCGAGTTCGTATGCTTTAGTCCCGCCATCGGAAGTTGCCCAACCATTCTGCTCGTAACCGCTCCGGGTAAACACAGCGCCTTTCAACGTCAAAGTCACATTTTCGATTTTTGTATCCGTCTGCACAGATCCTGTCCCATCTGTTCCGGGGCGGTACGTTACGGTGTACGTTGGCAATGCTACTGCAGTTGCTTTTGCCGTAAGGGTGATGTCGCTTGTCAGATTTGAGACGGTGTATGTCTGGTTGCTTGAAACCTTTGAATCGTTGGAATCATACCAGCCATCAAAGGAGACGGTATACCCAGTCGGAGATGCGAGCTGGCACGTCAGCCGAGAAGAGGTGTACGTATTCCCCAGATAGTCGATATATGGGAGGCCATGCCACTCACGGGAAACGCTTGATACGTAATCTCCTGCAATCGCAGTAATTGCGTAGACATACCATTCGGCAGTGAACGTATAGTCCTCTGTGATGTTGCCAAGCGCCTGTCCCGGCTGCCGCCATACCTCTTGGCCAGAAGTAGCTCCGACGCCCATCCATCCGGCGAAAGTGTATCCATTCCTTGTTGGGATAGTATCGCTTATTATAATATAAACGCCGTCGACCGTCTGCTGCGGAGGCGCACCATATCCGCCGTTCGCGTCATAGGTGATTGTGTACGTCTCTACGGGTATATCAGCCCATATGCAGTAGAAGTCACGATCTACGTTTACTGTAGTTGTCTGTCCGGGCTGCCACTGTGCTGTCGTTGCAGTGGCAGTGCCGGCATATCCTGCGAATATTTTTCCAGACGGAACTGAGAACGGACATTCCGGGATGGTGTAAGTTGCACCGTAGCTGACGGTCTCTTCTTGTGAATCTCCGCTCCCGTCATTCGCATATATGGTCACAGTGCACGGAAACTCAAAGGATTCTCTCTGCAGTTCAATAAATGACGTCCCCTCATAAAGGCGGGCAGTGACCTGATATTGTCCCGGTTCGTAGTAGGATTTTCCGAAGTCGAACAAGTATACGCTCGACTCCGAATATCCAACCCATCCTTCACTGATATCACTTCCGTTCGCGGTGAGCAGCCAATGCATTCTGTACGAACTGTTTTCAGCCCAGTTCACGTCAGCCGCCGTTACCCTGATATTTCTTTGAGTCCGCGCCATAAAGCTTATCGAAAATGACATTCAAAGCACCCCCGTTTCGTTCAGTAAGGCCATGTGGCGTCATACTTCGTTATGATGATTCGGCTGTCATTCGCGCTGCCGACCTCCACCCACGGGACCTTGGCCGTTTGCGCTTGCGTGGGAGAGTTATCAAACATCGAATACTCAATCGGACCGCTGATTCTGATCAGCATAATGTCACCTTTTCGGCTTTTCAGGAACAGCGTATTGCTGGTCGTGGAAAGCGCCAAGATGTCATTTCTGAGCTTTGCCGTATCGGAGTATTCCCCATCTGCAATTGTGCCAATCAGGCTGGTCAGTGTGCCGCTCTTGTAGTTAAACGGTGCAGATTGAATGGTCGGATACTGCGTTAAGTTCTGCAGGATCTGTGGAGTATTATTGTTGCTGATATCTCCAGTTGTCAGGTTTTTCCCAAACGTGAATATCCGCTGCGGGTGATAGGCTCCATCTGTATCCTGCGTGCATGAGAGGATCGACCAGTCCCATATGCATGTAGCAATCTGATTGCTTTCCAGCACGCCGGTAGCGCCAGAGCCGATTTCGTATGCATAGTACACATACGGGATACCTGTCGCAGCGCTTGCGTCGATCACGACATCACCCTCTCCGACGGAAATATCATAGATATGCATCAGTTTGTCATCGTTTCCGGGTGAAGTTCGATAGATTGCGAAATCGGTCACGCCAGTGTTCCCGAATCCGCCTGCGTTCGTGCCAGAATCGAAATCCGCATAGAATAGCGCTTGGATATCTCTTGGATGGTACGAATAGTTGTATAGGATGGTTTCCTTCTGTGTCGCAGAAAGGTTGCCATCAGATACAAACACATAGTCGCATTCTTGGAATCCGTTCAGTATGATGCGGGTTATCTTGTCAAAGTTCACGCCGATGCTCGCCGACTTGATATCAACAATTCCGTTGGAATAGGCTGCAGCGCTGCTGTCGCCCTCAAATGCGATGAGCTTATCTCCTGCGCATACAGCGAATGTTCCACGATACGGAAAATAGACGTATTCCCAGTTAACGCCATCATTACTTATAATAGCTTCATTAAGTGCGCCAGAGGAGTACATGAGGAACTTACTCCGGTAAAACGTGATACGTGTATCAGTACCGATGTTCGTGCGTTCAGATGCTGTCCAGTTCTCGCCGTCTTCGCTTTGTATGGTAACTGCGTGGTAATAAGCATCTTGATAGAGGGAACCACCAGAAACGACGAAGCGCCCATTTCCATAAGTTCCGTCATGTATCTGTAGCCCCCAGTTTCGCATCAACGGGTTTTCCCATGAGAAATCGCTTGCGAACTTAAACGTCCAATTTATGAGATCCTTCGAGCGCGCAATTCTTGAAGCGTATCCTGTTGTATCGTCAAGCAGCACCACATATGTTCCGTTCGCAAAAATCATCCGGACACAAAGGCAGTTCTCTGCATCTATTGTCCCTTTATGCGTCCAAGTCTGGCCATCCGTACTTGTATAAATGTAGTTATTATTCCCGACTGCGCAGAACTTTGCCCCGTCATGAATGACACTTTCAAATCCGGTTTCTGTAACGTTCGTGGTAAATTGTTCCCACGTCACACCGTCAGTGGAACGCATTGCATAACCCGGATTCGAGTACTGGAACGCGTAGAACTTTCCGTTCGCATACAAGAGGTTCGAGTTGGAATAACTTCCCGGGTAATCTCCATACGAGTTCGATTGCAGCCACGTCTCTCCATCATCGCTATACAGTGCGCTACCGTAGGATGAAACTTCGACGTACCGTCCATTCCCGTAACAGACCTGTACGCCGGTGCTTCCGTTTACAGCAGCAGGCACACTTCCGTTATCCCATGTTAGATTTCCTTTGTCTACCGATACGTAGGCGGTTGTATCGTCCACAAGGATTGCCATTTCTTCGCTTTCTGGAATCTGTGTTGACAATATTGTCGTGTCATCGAACTGTAGGGAGATTGTTTTTGTGATCTCATTCGTAATAAGTGCGCCAGATGCGGACGACGGGATTATAGAGAACTTCCCGTTTCCAAAGCAAGCTGCGGCAAATGCAGCGCTTGAATTAAGATTCGCACTCCATGAGAATCCATCTTCCGATGTCCGGACGTCATTGTCACCGACGAGCATGAATATTCCGTTGCCATACGTGATAGCGTTCCAAACAGCGGTTGTGGGAAGCGTAAGCACATGCCATGTTCTCCCGTTATAGGAGTACAGTCCTGTGCTGCTTTCCTCATTGTCGTTGATTGCGATGAATACGCCGTTCCCATAGCATGCACTTTTAACGGTTGCCCTCGGCACGCTCATTGCACTCCAATTGGTGCCATCATACGAATATGCAATCTCATCTGCATTTGTTGCGATGTATACGCCATTGCCGTATGCGACGGAGTAATATCCAACGTTCGGCATATTGATGTCTTCCCACTCGTCGGTTCCATCTTTATACCTTGCAATCCCACTATTCAGGTACGTCACGAAGAATGAATCGTTTGCAAACGATATACGCCTGCACTGTTTTGTAAACGATTTCGCGTATGTCCAGTTTACACCGTCGTGGGAGTAAATCAGCGTTCCATCCGCTGCAACGGCGTAGAAAATTGCTTCGGAGTATAGCGTTGGGCCTTTGAAGCACACACTCCAGCCTGTATTAGGGGCAATCTCGTCATCAGAAATGGCCGTCCATGTAATACCATCTGCGGAATACGCCAGCCCCGCAGAGCATGCCATGACATATTTGCCAACTCCATAGCAAACAGACGGGGATTCGACGTTGGAAAATGGAAGGTTATTTGCCGAGGTGAATGCAATGTCGTTCGATTCTGACTTGACAGTTATTTCAGAATAGCTCTGACCGGCTCCAATCACTTCTGCAAACGGCCCAATCGCATTCATTTTTCCCTTCCACACAAAGTTGAATGGTGCTTCGAGTGACATCTTTACGCCATTTACAGCTGCCCACTTCGCAATAGTGCCGTTTTGCAGTCTGGCAATGCTGTTTGCAATATCGTAGTTCCCCTCAATTTCAGCCGGTATGTCCTTGGCCGTTGGGAGAGCAAGCTTTACGCCGTTACCTCTGATGCTTTGGCATGCAAGAAATTCTCCAGGAAGTTCGGATGTTTCATAGGAGACAAGAAATCCGACCCAGTTGCTTGCCGCTTCAACTCCATTTTCTGTTTGAATGGTGCACCGAATATAGTACACGTGCCCATCCGCGAATCCATCATACGCATACTGTAGCTGTGATGTGCCGTAAATTTTCCCGGTATCATCAACGGTGTCTCCTTCGTTTTCGTTTTCCAGTTCCCATCGGACCCAGTTCAATGCATCGCTTTGCGCTTGCGTATAGGTCGCGTAAAACGTATAGCTTCTCTGTTTCAGTGGGGTTGGAACAACATCGACCGCAATGGACGGCGTGGCGCGCGTGATGAACGCACTCGGAGATGTTTGGTCGACAAACTCTCCGATGCCCCACCACTGCTTGATTTTAATCTTATAGTTCTCACCGTTCACGATGCCAGCTGTTGCAAGAGCAGCCGCAGAAATCGTATAGCTGAAGAAATGGACATTTCCAGCATAGTCCGTTCCGTAGAACGGGCATCCCTTGGATTGTATTCCGGTCGAGTATACCTGCGTAGAATCGGTGTCGTTCTTATAAATGGTAATGGAGAACATTTGAAGTGCGGAGTTACCGTTTACTTGCCAGCTCACAGTCAGATTGTTGTTGGCATCCACAACGCCGTTCCCGAGTGCGCCGGTCAGACTAGGGTATACGTTTGTCGGCTGATAAAGCATAATCTTTCCTCCGTTCCGTTTTAACTGAAGTTTCCAAGTCCAAATGCGAGATCTGCGAACCTCTTGACGCTTGTGTCGCATGCTTGCCGCTCGCCGATCGTTACATTGCCGAACTGATACAGGTTGCCATTGTGTTGCGTGCCGATACTGTGGTTGTCGTAGGAAGCGTTGGAGACCGATTCAGCGCCGATCCCGCGCTCAGACAGCATCCATCTCAACGCATCCATATTTCGGTCGAAATTCGCGTCTCCAACCGGTGACAGCAGCCGCTTCTTGAGCAGCGCCGTTACGTCCGGTGGCGTGATTCCTTCATCCTGCATAGTGGCCTTGATGCCACCCATCCCGTGAAGGATGCCGCCCCTGTCGTAGACCGTATAGCCGATACCGTACTTGTCAGTAATGGACGTTGTTCCGTCCGCATTCTTGACCCAGTACGAACCGTCACCGCCACGCATCGTTGCGCCGGCAGGTTCATTGTTCAGGAAGTTCAGACCTGCTGCGCTGGATATCGTGTAGTCATCACCGTTACCATCGTTTCTGATCGCCCGAACAGTCCCGCTGTACTTTTGTCCGCCAGATGAGCCGCTGTTGGAATTTCCAGAGTTTCCGTCCGGATATACAGTGTAAGAAATGCCGTCCTTATCAACGATTGTGACTGTTCCGTCAGCATTTTTTGTCCATGTGGAGCCATCGCCGCCGGTCATGGTGGAGCCAGCAGGCTTATTGTCGATAAAGTCCAGTCCCTTATCACTTCCAATTTCATACCTGTCACCGTTCGCGGATACACCATACAATTTCTTTGCCGTATCCTTCACCGCGTCGGACAGTTCCGCGACATCGAAACCGAACTGGCGGAAAAGCTCTGCGTTCTCAAGGATGATCTGCTTGAGTTCCGGTGTGGCGTTTTTCCAGATATCCTGAAGGATTTCGCCAATGCCGCGTGTTTTTTCCTTGAGGGACTTCAGGAAGTTGTTGTAGTTCTTTTCAAGCGCGTCGTACTGATCGTTGATTGCGTCTTTCTTTGCCTGCAGTTCAGCCAGTGCCGCTTCATAGGCCATGTCCGCCTTGAAGTCCTCAAGGTCTTTCTGCGCATCGTCCAACGCTTCCTGCGCATCATCGACCGCTTTCTGGTCAGCTACCCACTCCCACTGACCGGTGCGGGCATTATACTGCCGGATTGTGCGCTCGTTCTGTGCGTTGGCAAGCTTGGCCTGCGCTTCCTGTACTGCGAGGATTTTTTCCTCAAGTTCAAGCTGCTCGTCGCGGGTTTCCTTCTGCTGTTTCAGCGCGTCGATCTGCTCATCGATGGCGTCGAGTTCATTCTGCCGCTGGTCGGAAAGGTCGGAAAGCTTATCCGACATGACGCCCTGCAGTTCACTCAGGAGGTCATCTGTGCTCTTGAGTGTGCCGTTGATCTTCTCCTGCCACTCCCACCATTCTGCGGAGAGCGCGTTGATATCAGCCTGACTGCCGCCGATGGAACGCAGATACTGCGCCTGCGCGTGAAGCGCCTGCTGGATCTGCCGCATTTTGTCCTTCTGCGCGTCCTCACTGGCTCCCTGCTTTTCCATCAGGGTCAGCTCAGATTTCAGAAGCTCGACCTTCTGCTTGTGCGCGTCAAGGTTTGCGTCCGAGGAGCTGCCACCACCGCTAGTATTAGAACTCTCAAAATCAAACGAATCGTAGATGCCCTGAAGAAGTTTCTGTGCTCCTTCTTCGTAGCTTTTAATTTGGCCTGTTTGCAGCCACCCCTTGATTGTTCGGTCTGCATCAGATGATTTGATTCCGCTGATTGCAGCAATGGATGCTGCCGTCGCTCCTGCCGATCGTCCGAGGGCGATGACTTGTGCAATTTGTGCTGAAAGGTCAAGCCCTGTTTCGTTAAGCTTAATAATCTTCAGCGCGAGATCGTAAAGGGAATCCCCAGAGTATCCGGCGTTTTTGGCAACATTCAGAAGTGAAGATACGTATTTTTCCGCAGCATCGTTGGCATTCGAAGAAGCTCCGATTTGCTTTTCTGTCGCGTCTATATCTTCCAGAATTGCGTCGGCAACAGACTTGAGAGACTTTTCTGTGAGACGTAGTTTGCCGTTTTCGTCCGTCAACGCATCTACATATTTATCGCTCATGCCAATCAGGCTTTGCAACGTAGATGCAGAAAAGCTTCCGTTAATCCGGTATTCTTCAAGAGCTGCCGATACAGTTGTGAGGTCACTTTCCTGCTGCTTCAGCGTTTTCGCGTACTCTTGGAGTGTTTCGACTGTTGTCTTTTCAGTGTCTGCCGCATTGTTCAGCGCATCTGTGTAGTCGTTGACAGTTCCCTCGGATTTCAGGTAGCTATCAAGTGTTCCGTCCAGAGCTGCTTTGTGAGCACCTTCAAGGTATGTTTGATCTTCGATTGCAGCGTTGTACTCATCAAGAAGGGGCTTTAATTTGGACATTCGAGACGTAATGTTCTCGTATGCTTTTCCAGAACTAACGCCGTTGTCAAGCATCTCATTGCGCTTTGAGACAAGCCTGTCATATTCTTTTTGAGCTTCAGCAGCAGCTTTTTCCGGCCCTCCATACAGCGCTGCACTGTATCCGCTCCCCTCTAAGAGGTTTTTTCTGGCTGCAGCAGTTGCGGATTTTGCGTCATACAACGCACTTTCGATTTTTGCTGCCGTGGCTTCCTTATAGGCTCCGGTTAACCCGCCGAGTTCTTTCTTGAGGTCGTATACGCTGCTCTTCTCGATTCCGAGCTTGTCAATCAGTTTATCGGACGCATCAATGAACTCGGTTTTAGACCCTGTTCCGTCCTCGACTGCTTTTCTAAGATCTTCGTAGTTCTGATATAGAGATACGATTTCTTTCGCTTCCGTGGTAGAAGCTTCTCCTGCGTCGATGGCCGCTTGCCTTGATTCTTCGATAGACGCTTTAATTTTGTTATACGCAATTACAAGCCCAGATATTGCCACAACAACTGCGCCTACAAGAAGCTGTGTACTTGTGAGCGAGATGTTGAGCGCTTTCATGCCGGCATCGAATCCAGCTGCTCCGCCCTTCGCACTGCTGAACAGCATAGGAAGCGCCCCAATAACGCTTCCAAGAGTTTTGAAGCTGCTTACGATATTGTTCCATTTGAATGCGACAAGAACGCCGCCGAAAATAGTGACAGCTGTTCCAAGACTTCCGAATCCTTCAATCAGCCATGTAAGTGTATCAAGTAGTCCTTTCGCCCAGTCGGTGTCAACCGTGTCTGCAATAAACTTCGTCCATGTATTGTTGAGAATTTTTGCCTTGGCATCCCAGCTCGTCAGCATGATGTCAACTTCTTTGTCGGCGCTGCCAGCAGAGTTTGCTACCTTATTCAGCATCTCGGCGTACATATCGTAGTTCTTGATAAGCGCATCAAGCTGATTGGTTCGGAGCTTGCCGCCAAGTTTGGATTCTAGGTCAGCCAGTTCCGCTTGGTTCAGAAGACCGTCCTTATAGGCTTGGGAAAGGCTCGCAATCGCTTTCATTGGATCTACGAGCTTTCCTGATTCCTGCGCAGCCCTCATTGCATCCTCGGCGTAAATCCAGAGAGCGTCGTTAAGGCTGTTGATTTCTTCCTTCGTCCAAGAAACGCCGTCTTCAATTTCCGTCTCGGTATCGCCGATGATGTTCAGAATCAGGGCGCGGAGAGCGGTTGCTGCCTTTGTACCGGATTCCTGCGTGACAGCCGTGATTGTGCCAAGTGCCGCCATCAGTTCATCAATGGACATGTTCGCCATCGATGCGACATTTGCAACAATCGGGAAGCCTTCGGCCATCTTCTGAATAGATGTGGCGTAATTGTTTTCGATCTCGTTTGCCTTGTCGAGGACGGTATTGAGTTCATCGACGTTGCCCTTCATCTGGAACGCCGCATCAGCGGAAAGGATAAACTGGTTCGCAATATCGGAAGTCACATCGCCGACGAGCTGTGTCTTCGTTGCAAGCTCTGCCATGTCTTCCGACATATCCTTATAACCGGCCTTTGCGAACGTACCGACAGATTCCAGATAGTCCGTGACTGCGACGCCATACTTGGAAGCAGCTTCATACGCCGAATCGCCCAGTTTCTCCATTTCGGCAGCGGTGTTGCCAGTGACCTTTTGGATGGCCGTCATTTCAGTGTCGACCTGCTTCATCGTGTCGATAGCTTCAGTAAACGACCGCTTTACCTTTGCAACAGCCGCATTCACGACCTGCCAGACGGTGATTTTTCCGACGATATGGCTGAACGTATCACCAAGGACGTTGGTGGAGTTCGTGAGCTTATCCGTCTCGTTGCGTGTCTCTGCGTAGTTCGCCCGAAGGTTTTTCAACGAACCAGAAGCATCCTTTACGCCAGCGATAAATTCCTGATCGCTGATGGTTCCACTTTTCCAACTGTTATACAGTTCTTCCAGCGCGGCACTTGCCTGTCGCGCATCCGACTGAATAGTATCAAAAGTGCCCGCAGGGTATTTATCCGCTGCGGAAGTCATCTGTAATCCGAGATCGGCGAAGCCTTTGCGAAGCGTATCGACCTTGGATGCCGCATTCTGTGCCGCTTGCGCCTGCTGCTGCGCGGAAGCGGTGGACTTTCCGGAAGCGTCTGCCCACGCCTGTTCAAAAACCCTTGCACTATCTGCTGCGCTCTTAGTGGCGTTGCTTACACCGGTCAGTGCCTCGATTTGCTGCTGCATCGGCGTGGGGTTATAGACAGATGCAGCTTTCTGTGCTGCCTGTTCTTCTGTGAGTAGGTATGCTCTCGCCTGATCTGCTGCTTTTTGATTTTGTTCAGCGGCCTTTTGTGCCGCTTTTGCCATCGCATCGTAGTTGGTAGTTGTTTTTGTCTGAGCCGTCGTGTACTCCTGAGTTTCCTTATCAAGAGTCCGAATAATTTCAGTTGTGCGGCCAAGGCCTTCGTTGACGGTTTCAATCGTTCTGATCGGTGCTCCGTCCGCTGCGCCGGCCCAAACCTTTGTGAACTTTCCACTCAGGCCGTCGACATTCTGCGTAATGGTCTGCACAGCCCCATTAAATCGGCTGATTGCGTCCAGTCCGGAGGAATCGACAGTGATTTTCAGCTTCTGGTCTTTCAGGCCGTTGACATCCTTAATCAGCGAATCGAGCTGTGTACGGATAACCTCTACCTGAAGTTGTACTTTTTCAAAATCTGCCATCAAAGTTTCCTCCTATTACTCAGGGTCGAATCCATCTTTTTGGAGTTGGTATCTGAGCGCGTCAGAGAACATGCCTTCGCGCATGACCATGCTCTGCGCCTCTTCATGGAATGGACGCGCCTGTTTTGTTTTGTAAATTTCAGACTTTTTCCATTGGTAGCCTCTACCGCTTTCCACAACCGGTGCGATCAGCCTTCCGGTATCATCGTCACGGCTCCTGTCCTGAACCTCCAACGTCATCGTCGATGGGTCATACTTCGACTCCATAACGTTCCAATCCATAAGGCCTCCCGGTTTGCCGACCTCATCGCGGCGCACATACGGTAGGTAGTCGCCTCGCTCATATGCGTCATAGACCTCTGTTTGAACTGCCGATGTGATAGCTGCCTTTACGCTGTCCGTCACTGGTCCTTCCATCGCCTTACGAATGGATTCGTCGAGCGCGGCATTGAACTTATTTACGAAACTTTCAATCGACATTTCGGCCTCCCAAGTGCAGAAAATGCGCAAGCCTACCAACATCTCGCTTGCACTGAATATTGATCGGTTTGCGCATTCTCCGGAGGGGATTTCTCCCCTCCGGGCAGCAGTTTTTTAGGCCGTAACCTCGACTTCGCAGGTGTCCGTGAAAGTGGAATCGCCTGCCGTGTAGCTGACTTCGACAGTGAAGTCACCAGCCGTAGCACCAGCGGTGATAAGGCCAGTGTTCGTTCCGACGGTCGTGCCGGAAGGAGCGCCGGTTGCGGTGTAGGTGAAGGTCTTCACGTCACCCTTGACCAGCTCGCCATTCTTCATGGCGATACGCGGCTGCATCTGGTAGGTGGTAGACTTCGCGACGGAAATGCCACCGATGTTGGCAACGATTCCCTCGATCTCTTCCTCGCCGGAAGCGCACGGCTGGTAGATGTAGTACGCAAGGTCACTGCCCGCGCCGGTGCACTCGTCGCAGCCGTCGGTGATGACGTCCGAGTCATACGCGATAGCCTGACCGGACAGGGACGTGGTGTCGTTGCTGGTCTGGTCGCCAGTGATGCCGCCGTTTGCGCCGAACTTCAGAGACGGGATGATGATGTACAGCGTGCCGACGCGAGTGCCCTCGTTCTGGGCAGAACCAGCAGAAGTGGAGAACACAGCGACAGTTGCGATGAAGTGAACGACCTTCGGGTCCATCGCCGTGGTGATGGTCGCGATCTGCGCAGTGGCCTTGTTGACGAAGTAGAAGACCTTATAGGTCTTGCCAACCGTTGCCGTGAAGCCAGTGACCGCGCCCGTGTCAGGATCGATGTCGTAGGCAACGCCGCCGACTGCAATCGGAGACGCAGCGCCGACTTCCTGCACGTAGCAGAAGATCTTGGAGAAGCCCTTCTGGGCAACTGGAGTACCTTCCGTGACATCGACACTCAGTGCCGTGGTCGTTGCGGTGATGGTCTGGCACACCATGACAGGTGCGTTGTGCTGGAGCATAGCGCCCATCTGGGCGGCCTTTGCCCACAGGTTGAAGTCAGCCGCCGTGAACTCTACGTTGACGGAAGCGTCGGAAGGAAGCGTAGTCGCGATAGCGTTGCCAAGACCGGCGCGGATTTCACCGATGGTGACGCTCGGCGTCACGTTACCGGTCTGGAACTTGTTGGAGAAGTACAGAATCTGGCCGGTAGTCTTATCGGTGCAGATTGCTTCGCCGATGCCTTTTGCATAAAGACGGGAATCAGTAAAACGAATCATTCTTTTGTCACTCCTTTGCGTGTTTCAGAAAGATGTTTGTGTGTTAGGTTGTTTTGTTTCCTGCATTCTGGACAGCCCGCATACCGGCTCCGCCAGCGAACGTAGACATATCGATCAGCCCGCCGCAGTAGTCGATCTCGCGGTCATACAGAGGGCTGGGGTACGGGTTTCCATGCTTCCACTTGCCGCCCTGCGACTCCGCGAAACTGCATGTGACGAACCCGACGAGCCGCTGAACTGCGTCACGCCTGCGCAGAAGCTTCAGAATCGGCCATTCTTCCATCTCCGATTCGTCTGCACCGGAAACCGTTGCAATCGTGGCTTTCAGTGCCAAGACGTCATATTGCAGATTCGGCGCGTTCATTTCCGCAAGGTCGCGTTCCGCCTGCACCAACTCAGGGTTGGCATTCTCAGATAGCAGCTCAATGCCGTTCTGAGCCGCCAAAATCGGTCGCAGACGCTGGAACCGCATGGGGGTGATTTTTTTGACTTCCCCACCCACGAAAATGAGCACACTTTTCAGCCGCATCGGATTGTTCTCATCCGGTTCGATGTCTACAAGCTCCATCCGTTTCTCGGCTGAAAGGCCATCGCCTGCGCGGAGCGCAAGCAGCAGGAACAGGATGCTCTTATAGAAGCTTCCACTTCCGGGCTGTCCGCTTGCCGCCGCGTCAAGCTCCATCTGGTAGTACGCCTGCAAAAGCGGCTTAGACAGCATCGCCACAGGGAGACTCTGCTGCATAAACTCGATTGCCGGTCGCGCGATGGTGAACTCAATGATGTCCTTGACGCGGATTGGATATAGTGTCAGGCCTTCGGTTTCAATCGGTTCGAATCGCCGAATGGCTCTTGCCACTTCAGGAGAAAGGTCTTGCATTTTTATTTCCTCGCCTTTCTGTTTGCTGTATTGAACACAAAAGGAGCCGCAAACGCAGTTCTCCTGCGTTCACAGCTCCATTAGCTCTTCTGTGCCGCCATTTCGGCACAGGTTAGACAATATTAGGTTTGTCAGTCACTGGGCATGTCCATTTCGGAATCGCACCACTCTACGCTCATGTGGGGAAGCCGAAGGACATGGTTGCCATAGTCAAAACCACTCTTGCTCCCGTTGTCTGCATGCGCATACCGGTCAAAGTCGATGACACCGATGCCCGTGATGTTTACGCCATGCAGCGCTTCAATGATGCACTGCTCGATGTTATAGGCTCTGGAATATGCGTCCGTCCGCGTTGTGTTCTCCATGTTGACGTTCACAAGGATCTCGAACTGAAGTCCAAGCACTGTATGGAAGTTGTCCTTCGCGATGGTTCGGCCGAGATAAAGTTTCAGCGTCGTATCAGCTTCCGTATCGCTCTGCCCCCAGACGCGCTGTGGGTAGATTCTGTAGCCTTTTGGATGCCGTGCCTTTTCCTCTTGCGTGTTGAGGACGGGGTTATCACCATCAAACAGCATGGACAGCTTCTCAGTCGGCGTGGGCAGTGGATTTGCCAGTGGCCTTGCACCGTCATACCACAGATACTTCATCAGGCGCACACGGGCGCGGTCGTTATCGTCTATCGGCGTGTATCCCGGCAGGGGCAAATCCATCAGGTACTTTAAGATCTTGATAGGGATTTCCTCTGTGCCGCGCAGCCGCGTAAATCCAGACTGGATTCTGTCATACGGATAAGTGTCCGAGTTGACCGATACCGCCATTTCAGCCTTCCTCCGCCTGCTTCTGCCGAGAATCCATGTAGTCGGCGAATGCCTTCTGCGCATCCTTCAGTTCGTTCAGAGCGCCACTGACAGCCTCTGGCGTAGTCTGCTGCTGCAGTGCCATGATGATGCGCGTGACCGGTTCATTCATGACCTGCGTCAAACCGTAAACTTCGGTGTTCAGCCGTTTTTCGAGGTCTCGCATGTCTGCGATCACGTCAAACGCCTTATCACGTACCTCGCCGTCATAGCGTTTCAGCCGCTCGATCTGGTTCATGATGTGGCTTGCAGCGAAGCGGTCGTAGTCCGCTTCTGTCATAAGCCACTGGTTCTTCTCAACCTCATATGGCTCGCTGAGATAGAGCTTCGCATATGCCGACATGATGACGCAGCTCTTGATTGCAGTGTTTTCCTTGTAGAGCGGCGGCATCGGCATACTGTCAAGTCCGCCGTCGATCTTCAACTCCACGCGGTCAAAGCACAGGTCAGCTGCTTCTTTGACGAACTCCATTTTCTCACGCAGCGGAACATAGTCCGGCATCTGCATGAGTTTTTCTTTCGTGACAACGATTTTTTCCATACTTTCACAACTCCTTCCGGGTGTATGGCTTTATTGATTGTATGCTAGGTTTTGATATTGCAGTGTGAACCTCCGTCTGAAACTTCCCACTTTTTTGTTCTGCTGCACAAATACTGATGTGCGCACCAGTCATGCCTTTCGCCGTTTTCGTTCAAGCGACGGCAGTGCAGGCTCACGTCTCCGTTTTTCCGGTATGCATATTCACAGGATTTGCTCATTTTCAGCAGTCCTTTCTTCCGGCCTCATAGGCCGATCATGAGCCGTCGCATGGCGTGGTAATACAGGTTCTGGCTTTGATCGCTGCTGATGTGGATGCCGTCCGGGAGCATGGCGACGGTGATGCCGGATTGCGTGCTCATATCGATGTACGGAACGCCGTAGTCCTCGCACACGGTTTTGATCGCCGCTCTGGCTGCGTCCACAGCGCGCAGATTCTGCGGGTCTGCTGTGCCCCAGTTTTGCCTCGGGCTTAGCACAAAGCCAAAGACAGATTTCGGACATTTCTCACGCAGCACTTCGATGAACCGTTTTGTTGCACCGTAGACTGTGGTATCCGTCTCGGCTGTATCTGAATCTGTTCCAATTTGTGCCGCAAAGCTGTTCGTGCCAAACGCAATGGTGATATAGTCCGGCTGCTCTGTTGTTCCGGCGTCGATCTCCGCCGCGAACGCATCCAGCTCAATCATACCAGAAACGCTAGTGTAGTTGCCGGAGCCGCCGCGGTAGATGTTGCTGCCGGATTTTGCGCGATTGTCAAACGACATATTAAACTCGCGTGCAATTTTCGTTGCAAAGTAGTTTCCGGTCAAATCATGTCCGCCGTAGCTATCCGTAAGACTATCCCCGAAAAGTACCCACGTTGCGTTGACAAGCGGAGATTGTGACGCCTGGCTAAGCATGGCATAATACTTGCTCCCGTCATCATAGTAGTCCGGGTTTGAGAATGTCAGCTGCGCGTAGAGACTCCGTGGCACTTGTTTTTCAAACCGGGTGATATAGGAGTTTCGTATCCCCAATGCTTCACGCGCCGACAGCAGCGCATCATAATACGCGTCTCCCTTATTGCCAGCAGCGTCTTGGACGTGATTCCCCATCATGAATGCAATCCATTTAGGGCCTACCAAATCAGCTGCAGACGGGGTTTCGAAGTATGCCCACTGATATTTTGAATCTGCGCCACCATTGACTGTAGTGTCGTACTGGGTAGTTCCGCCGCCCAACAGCAGTGGAGTTATTCCTTTGCCGTTAAGCATATTATTATCCCACTGCGTGAAGATTTGGTCGTCCATCAGATATATGGCGGTAATGCTATTAACAGATACGTTTGCATAATAGCCTCCGCGCACACTGTACTTGAATCCCGGATAATACGGCGCAATCCCCCATAACTTTATCCATGCGGAACCGTTATCACCGCGATAGACCCACTTTATCGGCAGATCGTATAGAAACTCTCCCGAATCATCCGGAAACATATATGTAGGCCGCCACGTATCGTAAATCGCATAGACGTCAAACAGCCCCATCGGTTTCGACCAGTTTGTCAAGCTAAATCGCAGCTGCATGTATTCAGCGCCTTTACGGCCATACTCAAAGGTCTGCATCGTCACCGTTTCATCATCATCGACCAGCACACCAGCTATGGGGTCTCCGTATTTGGGTAAAACGCCATCCACAGTGTTGCCGTCCGTATCTGTCACGAACCTGGTTGCGCCGACTTTTATGGTTTCGCTGACGCCGAAATCGGTTGTATGGCTGACTATCTTGATATACTGCGGAGTTTTGAAAATAGCTGTTGCTCTCATGCCGCCAGCGGCTGTTTGCTCTTCCCACGTATTGAATTTTACGTAGTGAAGATCAACCTTGACTTCACTGAGGTTATGTTTTTCATCCCCCATTACTCGCTCATACAATTCATCCGAGAGCTTCGCGGGCGTGATGGAGCCATCCGGTATGCCTGCCGCAGTTCCTGCGTCCATCGTAAGTACCTTCCCATTCATCACGACGGGCTTGCCGTCCTTGTATACGGTTTTAAGCGCCATTTTCTACCACCTCCACGTAGATGCCGACGAGGTCGGCCAGCGGGTTAAAGACGGCCTGTCCGGTAGCGCGGGTGCAGCGGTAGGTCACGCCGAGCTGGCTGTAATACATGCCCGCGTACAGCTCCATGTTGCCGTTATACGGGATGGGGTCGTAGCGGCTGCCGTCGTGCTGCTCGTCGATCTCCGTCCACAGGCTTTCCGTGCCGGTCGCTCCCGGCTCCCAGCCGGTCTGGCTGGTGTGCTCCTGCCGGAGCTTCCAGAGCCGTCCGGCGCGGGTGACTTTATAGCCGACTGGCTTGCCGTTGGCCGTGGTGTATGCGGTGTCTGCCGCCCACGCCGGGTACAGTGTTTTTACGCTCAGTGCTTCGGCGTCGGTCAGGCCCTGCGCGCCCTGCTCGATGATTGCGCGGTATTTCCGCGCCTGCTGCTCTGTCATGTCACGCCTCCTGTGATGATGCTGAGTGCGTCCTCGGTGGAGAGGTCGCTCGCTCGATTTGCTGTTTCCGTGTAAGTGTACGGAGCGTTTTCCACGTCGACTGCTTCGTCGTATTCTGTGCCGGTCTCGTTTTGGCGGATCATTAGGCCAGAATCAGAGTACGTCCGATACAGTTTCATGCCGTCAGCACGGGTTTTGTAAAATTCCCTTACGATCATTGTCAGCCTCCTGTAATGTCCGGGTAATCTTCAATTGCGCGGATTTGATCTGCATATTTCGACCAGTTTGTAGCTGCTTTATAAGCATCCACCATAGCTGCCGGGACATAAATATAGCCCTCACCCGTATTCATTTTTGTGCTTGCGGGGCCAAACATATTCGACTTGGATGTCGGTACTGCATCGGTGTTCCGGATAATCAATGTCACCAAATTTGCGCACGCCAGTGCATAACCTGATATGCCTTGATTTGCATTGATTTTGTAAAAGTCTGCTTTTTCCAACCCCGAACACCCTTCAAAAGCCGATGTATCAAGTCTTGAGTTGAATTTTGAAGTTGTAATAAACTCAGTAATGCTTCTGCAATTCCGAAATGTGTTATATCCAATTGTTTGTAAGTCCGGAAGGTTGAGGTTGGCTAGTTTTGTGCAATCTAAAAATGCGTTACTTTCTAGCACTTTCACTTCTGGCAAATCGACCGAAACCAATGCCTTGCACGAGGCGAAGCTATAACTGACCGTAGTAGTTATTGTGTCATTGCTATAGGCGGTGATTGAGCCAGTAATGCGGGATTCTAGGGCATCAGTGCCTCCGCCCGCCGGAATCGCATCCACCGCGTCCCCGAACCCCTTTGCGGCGTCCCATGTGATAGGGTCGGTTCCGCCAGTCTTCGCGCGGATGCGCTCTGCGGTGTGGGTCAGTGCGGCGCTATCTGCGATATACTCACTCAAAACGATACACCTCCTGCGCTTGCGATCTCAGCTGACGCCCACGCGCCATTTACGACGCGCAGGAATTTGCCGTTGTCGGCGGCGGTGACGGTCGGCAGGCCGCCCGGCTGCGTCCACAGCTTGCCGTCCGTGTCCATGCCGACGGGCTGGGTCTGAGCGTCGGATTTGGTGGCGGGGGATGGGATCGTGGTGGTGGTTCGCACCGCTGTGTAGTCCGACGCGACGGTGATCGTATCAACGGTCGTGCCTGCCACGCGGGTAAATACAGCTGACTGATCGGATACGCTGGTCAGCAGGTACGGCTCGCCGTTAAACTGCGCGATGACTGTTTTGCCAGCAGTCACAAAATCCTGTATACTGCTTGGAGTGTCAGCGCAGATGTACTGTTCGTTGTCCTCGATGATTTGGCTGATAGCTATATCAATGCTGCCTGTTGTCCATCCACTTTCTTGAAACCATCGCAAGTAACTGCCATTATATTCGTCGCTCGGCGGTGTCGGCAGTTCCTTTGTTTTGAGGTAATCCACATCTGGGACAGCCTTGCGCACCTTGCCGCCCTCGCCCATGAGCAGGCCGGAGATGTCGGTCTCGGTGGAGGTGGTGATGGCGGAGGAGCCGCTGGATGGCATATCTGCCGCTTCCGTTTCCGTTGGCTTGCCGTTCTCGTCGACAGTCTTGACCTTGATGATCTGCCCGACCGCCGCCGTCTCAGGAGCCGGAAGCGGTTCTGTGCCAAGCTCCACCTCTACACCGCCCGCGATCACGTCCGCCGCGATCTCCTGCTTGTCGGCGTCGGTGAGGGTGTAATCATCACCCTTTGGCCCCTTGATATTCTGCGGTTCCGGTGCTTCCGCGGAACTTGACTTCTCCCAGCTGATATCGCCGGATGCACTTACCGTGGGCTTCCACAGTTCATCGTCTCCACTGACGGGATCAGTCCAGAGTTTACCATTGGCGTCGATACCTACGGGTTGGTTTTGGGTTTCTGTCTTCGATTCCGGGTCGATGCCGATGTTCTTCCGCGTCTGCTCTTTCTGCGCGTCACTCAGTTCCTGCTCCGTGAAATGTACGGCTTCTGCGTCTACGACGGGCACGTCAGTGCCGTCAATCGTTACTTTGTTGATTACATCTGCCATCGTTCATCCTCCGTTTCAAGTGGAAGCGGTTGCTTTTGTGGTGATTACCAGTGCGCTGGTATCTGCGTTGTACGACACCGCCGCAGCGCCGATATTGACGCGGGCTTGCTCTTTCTGGGTGTCCGTGAGGGACTGCGCAGAGGAGTATGACACAACCCCACTGATGGGGATATCCTGCCAGTCGGAGACGGTGATTGTGTTACTACGTCTTTCAAGCGTAATATCCGAAAATCGAAGCCCGTTCCTGCCGACATCGTGATATGAGCGGAACTCCGGAGAAATCGACGTAAGGTCGGCATACGGATAGTAAAAGTGATAATTATAATAGATACAGCAAAACGTTGTTGGTACAGCGGCTGGAAGCAGCTCAACGCCCCACTGGTCTTTCAGGACATAATTCCCTGCGGAGCCGGTAAGAGTGTAATACGCAAATGAGGGCGAATTTTTGAAACTCCAAACATCACTGCCGCTTGTATTTGATGCATAGAGCGTTTTATTCTGGGCTGACGGGCTGATGAAGGTAAGCGAATACTGGTCAGTCCCATAGTGGTTTACAGTTGTTAGCTGATATTTGTCATAGGACCCTTTATACTGGGCGTAATCCGCAAACAAGACTACCCTATTATTCGACATAGCGTAAAGCGCCGCGATTGGAATGTCAGCCGTTAGGTTTCCACTGCTGTCCTCTGAAATATAGGTCGTCACGCATGGGGCGTCTAAAAAGTCCGGTCTGACAACTCCTTCAACAGTGTCTGTTCCAGAATTAGTAAACATGAAGAATCGGATGGATATAAATCGGGCAATTGGTACGACAGTACCACCATCGGCGACAGCTGAATATGCAAATATGACGTCATTTTCCGTATAGCTTTCCACCTGGAGGATAAACTTGTTGCCGCCTATTACATATACGCCGTATATATATTTGTTCTCCTCTATGGCAGACAGAATCTCTGTCACTCTTTTGTCCGCATGATAGGTGACATTTCCATCACTATCTTCTGTTTGGGTGATGTTGACGTATAGAGTTTTTAGACTTTCTACGTCAAGATACTTCTCTGGAATTTTTACAGGAGTATTTTCCAAATGTTCGTATGTGATAGAAGTTATATAATCTACAAAATTACCATTGTATTTAACATTCACCACATATAGTCCCGGCTTGGCGAAAGTACATCCCCATATTTCTACTGGCTTTGTAGCAACGGCAACATGGGGAGGGAAAACTCCATATGTCCCCGGAGAAACTTCCTCTGTATTCAAATAATAAAAGCCATCAGTCGGATTAAAAAGTTTTAGATCCTGGGTTATTCCATTGTTACTGGAAACTATTGCAGACGACAATTCCTCTGTAGACAGAATCGCATCAGATTCGTATGCCATCCAAGTTTCTAAACCACTCTGTGTCGGTGAAAAGTATGCATCGCCACTCTTAAAACCTGTTGGCAGATCGAACAAGAGTTCCACTTTTTTAGTTTCAGCAACATCATAGCCACCCGGACGGTTCTCGATATAGTCCCATGCAGAGGAATCGTTCTGCTTCCAATTTCCTCTTTTTGCGCGTTTGCTGACATCTGCCAATCTTTGTCCAATGCCATTCAACACGGTTTTGATATATTCCATATTAGGGAACAACTCGAATCACCCCTTTTGTTGATTTCCGTTTGCCGTGATTAGAGAAAAACCATTCTCCAATCTTGTATTCCAGAACTTTCTTAATTCCGAAATCTGCTTGTGGCTGCCGGTCAAAATACACAGTGCGTCTGATAAAACAGCCCTTATTGGCTATGGACTCATCCCCGATATGCTGGATAAGTGCAGGAATCGTTGTCAAGATCTGCACGCCAGCACTATCCGCCCATGCTTGTATCCCAGCATCATCCGGGCATTCATCATTGAATTTGCTTTTAATGAAGTCAAAACACGGATGAATATACTGTACTGGCATCATGATTGCACATCCGCTGAGAACGTGTGCAATCCAGTATGGCGTATCCATGTTCTCTATTTGGTAGTTTCTTTCCATAAATTCATAAGGGAAGAAAGATATGATACTTTCAGGGTGCGCTTGTGCAATTTGGGCGCAGATTTCAATAAAACCATCGCACACTTCAACATCATCCGCCAGTGCTACACGGTGGGTAATTCCTTTCTGGATAGGCGCTGTCCACGCTTTTTTCGCGGTATATATCATCCAACCGCCATTTGGGCGATCATCATAGTGAATATGATTGGCATCGACGTTCAGTTTGCTCGCAGTTGCCCGAATCATTTCATCTCGTGCATGGACACCATAAATGTGCGTATCAAGCATGATCATAATTAAGATGCCGTGATACTGAAAGTCACAGCCGGACTTGTTGGGCTTACATTTATATACACCCGCAAAGCAAACCCGCCAGTTGTAAGTGTCGCAACATCGAACCCGCAAACCAACGTATAATATTCCGTGCCGCCAGTCGTTATTGTCGTACTTGGGACGTTTCGATACATCCAGACTGGCTTCCCTTCCAGTAGTGCTTCCTTGACTTTATCGCCATAAGCAGTATCGGTTGTGCTGTAGTCCGGGTCATCTGGGTTAATTAAAAAGACTCCGGTGTCTCCCTTTATGCTGTTGGCTGGGATCTGCACCAGTTCGCCGTTTTCGAATCCCATAAGTGTGGTATTTTCACTTGGCTCCTGAATTTCAGTAGCATCGCTCAAGTTCTTAAACTGATACTCGCTCATGATAAGCCTCCCTCGACAAAATATATTTCTCCGGATTCAGTGGTGTAGAATGTGCCATTCTGATATGCAGGTGTTAAGATTTCCGATTCAGCGAGATTGGAAAGTGCATCATTTTCGGTAGCTGTTGGAATCGCCTGTATGCTTTCAGCCACATATTCTGGAATCCCGCCTGATTCAGCGACTTCTCCGTCCGGGTCGTAGACGGATTTTTTCATGTCTCCGGTGCCAGAATCCTCTACGCCGATGTTTTTTCTGGCCTGTTCCTGCTGTCCCGGCGTAAGGTTCTGTTGTTCGTCATAACGCACAGCGCCTTCAAATCCGAATGTCGGGCCTGATGCGCTCACTGTGATCTGGATAGGGGTCGTTGCCGCGCAGATCTCGATGCTTACGGGGTCTGAGGAAGGAGCGCTGCCGGTTGCCCCATCTGCGCCGAGGATGCCTTTATTGAAAGCATCGACCATGGGGATTTTGCGCCCCTGTCCGCCGAACGCAGAACCATCCTTGAACTTGACTCTTGCCTGCGGGGTTATGTTCCCCTTGATGGAGAGCGTCTGCTTCTGCGTCAGCGGGAAGAACCACTTTCCAGAATCGTATGTCACGTCGCCCGGATACTGACGGGAAAGACCGTTCAGGTTCAGTGCGACGATCTCGACCATATCTTCTGTGATCAGAGTTCCATCAATCATGCGCAGCACAAACGGCATTGCATAGCTGTCACCCTGCATGACCCAAACGTTGCTCATCAGATTCCCTCCAAAACAATTTCTACGCTTGCTGCATAATCTCCGGCTGTGGCCGTAATTTTCAGCGGTGCGTCGCTACCGGACCAGCACGTGACCTGTGTCTCGTTCTCTGATTCAACCGCACTGTATGCCATAGTGTCTGCTCCCGAATACGTGAAGGAAACCTTCGCGTCCTGCTCGGCTCCGTTCTCAAAGAGCGCCGCCTGCAGGGTCACGGTTTCGTATGGATTCAGCTTGTCCGGCACATTGCCCAAGAACGCCACTTCATTGCCGCTGTCCGCAGGCGCAATGGTGATTTCATAGCTTTCGCTGATGCTGCAGTTCTGTTCCAAGCGGCAAGTCACAGTACATGTTCCCTCCGATACTCCGTATACGGTTCCGTCCATGCCGACATCTGCGACGCTGGTGTCGCTGCTTTCCCACAGATAGCTGATGGGATGGTCGAAGTCCTCGTCCACCTGTTTTCCCATGCGCAGGCTGACAGCCTTCAGCTGCCCCGCAGAGCCGTTTTTTATGACTGGGTTTCCGCTGATGCGGATTTCCCACGAAAACGTCTTGCCGCCCGCTACGTGGTTCTCCATGTCATCAATTTCTTCGTTCGGCGGTTCGTATCTGGCCGTGAACTCAAGGAGCCTGACGGAATCGTAATTGCCGGTGAACTCCTGCGCATAATCGCCGAAGCCCGTGATCCGGAACGCCGAAGAGCCGAGAATCATGCGGCTGTTGGTGTTCAGATTCTTCGTGTGCTCATTCCTCTGGCAGGTGATATTGACGTAGCCTTTGGTGATAAGGGCATACTCCTGCATATCGCTGTCATTCGCGGTCAGGATAGCCTTTTCTACGCAGAGCGGTTCCTGCAGCAGGTTTCCGTACCAGTCCAGATGGTTCCATGTAGACCGGCAGCGCTGGATGACGCCGCCGCCAATCGCATTGGAGATGTTCTGTGGGTTCGTGACCAGCCAGATGCTGCCCATGGCTTCGATTTTCGTACCTTCCGGCACGTATTCGATGCTTTCATCCGCAAACATGATGTTCTTGTAGTCATCCTGCTTACGGAGCGTTGAAGCAGTCTCCGGCGCGATATCGGCCATGCGGATATAAGTGGTCTCCCACTCATATGGTGCATCTGGGTTCAATCCCTGTACACGCGCCGCGAAGAAATCCGTCGCGTATTTTGCGTACTGATGCACAAACTCTGTGCTTGGGTCTCCAAGGTACTGCCGCTGACGGTCGCCATATTGCGCCGGTGCGTTTCTGATTGCTGTTTTCAGTCGGCCGGATGCGATCAGGCCGTTCTTGATATTGTCTGAGATCGGCATGATGTCAAACCGTCCTTTCGTTTCGTCATCACAGCATGGAAAACACGCGCCGCATGGGATTCACCCTGTTCATGTAGGCGCATTCCTGTTCGTACCCGCGCAGTTCCGAATAGAAAACCTGCAAGTTTTCCTTATACCGCGCGGTCGATTCCTTCATCGTCGTGTTCTCGTTCGGTGTGTTGAAGCTCTTGTCCTTGACCTTCGGCTGAATGTTCAGCCATTCTCTGTTGAACCGGTTATCCCACGTCACCGCGATTGCCAGTCCAAGAAGCCGCTTCTGCCGGAGCGTCAGATCATGTGGGAACTGGCCGTCCGTATAGAAGTCCAGCCGGTACTCGGTTCCCGCGTTATCCTGCTGAGGGAATGTCACAGTTCCGGTTTCTGCGTCATACGTGAAGTCCAAGCACGGGAAGAACGTTGCGTCTCCATTCCGCGCATACTGCACTGTCACACAGCTGCACAGCTCATATCCGGTCTTTCCGGTTTGCAGAACCGTTTCCTGCGTCGTGCTGGTCTGGTCGCTTATCCAGTCGAAGTCGGCGTATTGCGGCTCCACAAGCCCGTCAGTCAGGTAAACTTGCAATTCCGGAGGGCTTTTCAGCATTGGGATTGCCATACCGACCCAAGCGCTCATACGGCGAAAGAAAAGCGCCGCATCAGTTCTGAGGTCATCCGTCATTCGCTCATCGCCGATGATGACCATGGCATGATTTGTAATGATATCGCTCCAAGAGGTCCCCATCAGTCCCATTCCTCCTTCTCATAGAAAGAATTGTCCATCGTGTTTCGGTATTCCTCCCGGATACAGTCGGCGGCAGTCTCATCTTCAATGAGAAGCAAAAGAGATTCAATGATGCCGCACAGAGCTTCAATTCGTTCCTTGCTGTCCATGATGTGACCGCCGCCTTTCTATATTAAGCCGCGACAGTGACAGTGCATTGTGCCTGTCCTGCCAGATAGTTTTCGTTTTCATCCTGCGCGACAGTGATAACCGTCTCACCCGCAGCCAGCGCTTCCACTGTGACGTTCGAGCTTTCGTCCACTTCTCCAAACGATGCGACATCCGGATTGCTGTTCTCAATGTGCATCGTTCCGTTGGAACTGGTCGCGATCTTGAAGGTATCGCTTGCGCCAGCAGACATATCAAGGGCTTCCGGTGTAACGCTCAGTCCCGCCACTGCCTTTGCGATTGTCCACGGGACAATGATTGTGCCTTTGTAGCTGCCAATACCTTCGATTCTCAAAGAGTACGCGCCAGCGTTTGTTCCCTTGTTTCCTGACACAGTGTAGTCGGTGTTGACGGTAAGGGTCTTTGTGCCCACTTTCACGCTTGTCACAGTTTTTTCCTGTTCACTTCCCGTATAGGTCAGCGCAGGCCCGACCGTCACGTCAGCGCTCTCAATGCTGAATTTGACAGTCAGCGCATTTTCGAGATTGTAGTAGAACGTCGTTCTTACGCCATTTGCGGTAAGGATGTAGCCGCCGATAGCAAACTCATACTTGCCGGTATCCACGGCAGGCACTTCGTATCCGCCGCGAGAAATCACAGCGCCAGATGCGGTTGTGAGCGTTGCAACACCATGCGTTTTGTTCTGCATTGCCCACAGAACGTGGAAATACGTGAGCGTGGTGGCCGCGCTGAATACGATATATTCGATTGGGCCGTTGTATTTAACGGTATAGACGGAGCCTTCCTGCACCGCCGCCAGCTGCGTCTCTCGGTTGAGCTTCACAGTAAAAGCCGCCGCAGATTGCATTTCAACGCCGAGAATATCCGTTTCCGAACCGCTCCACTCAAGGCCAGAGAAGTTATTCTGGACTGCCGTGCGGATATCCGGCAAAACGTTCTTACCAGCCGCGTATGCGGACGCAGGCACAAAGGAAAACTCACTATAGATAGGACTACTCATGTTTCAATACCTCTTTCCTGCGCCCACATGCGGCGCAATGCTTATTGCGCGTCTCGCGCGTTCATTTCCTCGATAATAGCGATGAAATCGCCCTTCTGGTTCTTAGCTGTCTTGCTCATTTCATTGAGCTTGACCACGATGTCTCTCGTCACGTAGGGGCTGCCCTCATGGTACGCATCCGCATACCGCTGCGCGACCATTTTCTTATGACCTCCGCAGAGGTTCGGATAGATTTCCAGCATCTGATCGCCGAGTTCAACCATTTTCGCGAAGGCCTTCTTGTCCAGAATCTCCCCTTCTTTATAGTTGACGCCGAGCGCTTCCCGCTCCTCTTCGTTCAGGCCAGAGACCACGATCAGCCAACGCTTCTTCAGGAAGTAGCGATTGAGTTCCGAAAGCACTCTGGACAGGTCTCTTTTGGGGACATAGAAGCTTCCGGTCTTGCCGGTGATCTGACCGTAGATTCCGCCCTCGCCGAATGCGATGGTATTGTCGACGGAAACTTCCGCCTGCCACAGGAACTGCACCATTTCGGTGTCATTCGCGACCTGCACGATCTGCGGGACGGTAGTGGTCTTTGCCTGAATCTCCGCAGTTGCCTTTGCAACAGCCTCTGCTACCATCTTCTGCACGTCAGCCATCGTAAACGTCGGCTCTGCCTGCGGTGTTTCGGGTTCTTCGTGAACGATTGTTTTCTCGGGAACTTCGACTTCCTCGCCCTTCAGTTCGGAAGCCAGTTCGGTCAGCGGGGTCTCACTGCCGTCATAGCTGATTCCCGTCACATCATCCGCATTGACAGTCAGAACATTCTCTTCGGCCAGTTCTGCTTTCTCCGCGGTATTTACAGTCTGTTCTTCTGGGACATCGAAGAAAACCACTTCTTCCTTGGCTTCCTCAACCACAGGGGTCTTCTTCGGTCTTCCGGGTTTCTTACCAGTGTTCTTGCTCTCAGCCATATTGCACACTCCTTTCAGATTTTATGGCTTGTCCTCTACGGATGTTGGCTCCGAACGGACTCGAACCGTTTCTTTCTGCGCCATGT
>ERZ808274.43-NODE-43-length-67041-cov-4.857597_pt1 | contig 67041 bp, 100 predicted proteins | sample MGYA00521277_ERZ808274 | MGnify/ENA primary metagenome ERZ808274 (study PRJEB31516, sample SAMN03275597) | gut metagenome | biome: mammalia-associated habitat; material: feces | host: Papio cynocephalus | place: Kenya | collected 2012-07-28 ... | reverse complement strand
ATGGCATAACTTTATTATATGCTTCTTTATTCAAATCATACAAAGTACCCATTGAGAAATCGCCATTTTCAGAAATTTCAGTTTCATTTGAAATTGTACTCATAAGCTATTCCCTTCTAGTAACATTATCATTTTCTTTATATTTATATTATATAATATATTTTTTTCTCTGTCAAACAAAATTATTTTGCAAAATAAATAAGTCGTTGATTTCTACTACCTCTAAATCTTAAAGACAAGTCTTTCTCTTCTTCGATAAATTGACCATCTACTAAAACATCAATATTATCAAGAATCTTTTTTGTATATTGATCTTTTCGTTCAAGCAATTCATCTAAAGTATATCCACTCCACGCCCAAATTGTTTTGTCTGGAAATAACCTTTTTGTATCTTCTACTAAGAATGCTATATCCTTTACATTGTTGGGGTTAAAAGGATCGCCCCCCAAGAGAGACAATCCTTTTATATAATCTGGTTCTAAATTTTTGAGTAATTCTTTCTTTACTTTTCTGCTAAAGAATTGCCCTGCATTTAGTTCCCAACTTTCTTTATTGAAACATCCTCGACAATGTAAATCACATCCACTCACAAACAAAGATGTTCTTACTCCATCACCATTTGCTATATCATAATTTTTAATTTTCATATAATTCATTTTTTATTCATATCCTAAATGATATACACGTTCTTTGATCTCTTGCGTTCTACCCTTGTTCCAAAAATTAGTTCCCAAGTAGCCGCAGGTCCTTCTTGTAACATTCATTTTGTCTTGATCCCTATTGCCGCAATTAGGACAATACCAATCTAAATTATCATCAATCTGAATGTCTCCATCATAACCACAAACCATACAATAATCAATATGTAAATTTAATTCCGCATACATAATATTATCATAAATGAATTTGATCAATTCAATTACAGCAGGAATATTCTTTTTCATATCTGGTAATTCAACATAACTTATTGCGCCGCCTGGGCTTAGCTGCTGAAATTCGCTCTCAATAAGGAGTTTGTCAAAAGCATTTATTTTTTCAAAAACAGGAATATGATAACTATTTGAAATATAATCTCTATCAGTTATTCCTTTGATAATGCCAAAACGATTTTTTAGTGCTTTAGCAAATTTATAAGTTGTTGATTCTATCGGAGAACCGTATACTGAATAATCAATATTTTCAGCCGCTTTCCACTCTGCGCATTTATCATTTAGAAATTGCATAATCTTCAAGCCAAATTGTTTTCCATATGATTGAGTATGGCTTTCACCCGTCATAACTTTGACACATTCATACAATCCCGCATCCTTTATACCCCTAGTTTCCTAGTATTTATTAAGGGAGTAGACTATACCATTCTAAGCATCGTATTTATTTAGAATGTCTATCTTTTTATATAATAGTTGTAAATTTTGGTCTTTATTGTGTAATGTTAATGGAAAAGCTATATCATCTAAATAATGAGGGTGGTTTTGGTTTCTAATAATATTATTTATATAAGATTTAGAAATAGAAAGCTCTTGACTTACTTTTTGTTTATCAATAGATAAATTATTTTCTAAAAAATATATTAGCAGCTGTATTTTTTGTTTTACCGTAATTTTTGTTTTATTGCTAACATTTTTATATCTTTGAATAGGAAAAGCAATATTTGAAGGATAGGAAAATTTTTTATATTTACCTGTATTTATTTTAGAAACAATGTTGCTTCCTATATCTAATTTCTGAGCAATCCACTGACTAGAAAACATATTTGTTTGTAAAAGTTCTATTACACTACAAAATTCTTGATATGTGATTTCTCTAGTTTGATATAACTGAATAGGATACTCTATATTATCATCATGCCAGCTTTTTCCTCTGTTTATATCTGATATCGCATAAATAGTAACGTCATACATCTCACCAATTTCTTTTTCTGCTAAATCTGTATTTTTCAATAACTCTTTAATTTCTTTTACTTGTTGAGGAGATAGAGAACAATGAATATCTTGAAAATGAAAGTCTCCACCTCTAGTTAGGTTATATCCATTACTATTAAGATTTTTAATATAAGTATTATATTTTTCAATATAATAAGCTTCTTTTTCATTTAATAACTTTTCAGGAATATTCTCTTCTAAAACTTCAACAATGAAATTCTCAGACCCATATTTTCTAATAGCTCTATGAAAATAATCATCATAATTTATATGAGTTGTAGTATGCTTATACCATCTTTTTTCAAGAGTTCCTCTGGTTTGACCTATATAACTTCGATTGTTATCTAAAGGATTTGTAATTTTATAAATCAGTCCCATTTTTTCACCTCCCTTTTTATAAAATAAAAAATACGATGCTTAGAATCTTATTATAGTCGTTGAACGTTTCTCTGTTCTAGAGACTTCGCTGCGTCTGGTTGCCCAATCCTTAGCGATATTACCTTACCTTGGTCGCTGACCTCGCCACCAGCATATCCCTATACTGGTTTGGTTGCTAAAGCTCTAAGGGTGTCCCCGCAATTTAAAGATTTTTACTTGGGCCGCTATTTTAACCCAAGAGAAGAAGTACAATAACCGTTATGGATTAATGCCTCCAATGAGTCATTTGGCTTGAGTCTAGCTAAAGCTCCATCACACCAAAGAATTGGAGCAACTTCTGCTTTTGTATGCGAGAGTCTATCTGCTCGAACTTGTTGTGCCTTATGACAAAGTTCACAAGCGGCATCAAGTTCTTTGAAAAACATATTTTCAATATTTTGGGTTCTTGTGTTGTTATGAAAATCATTATAAACTTTCAAGCCAATATAGGCTAAATTAACTGTTGATACGCCAATGTTAACAAATTAAAATTTTAATTTAGACTATCTCTTCTACTATCTCAAATAGTAGCTGTGCGCTTCGACTAGTGATAAAATCTAGCCTACTTCCTTACATTCATCAGGAATAGTCGTTACACCTTTCTTTTCGTTAATATCTTTACATAGATAATAACTTATAATATTATATCTTTTTTTGAACCAATTTCGAGTAAACATTCTTGACACCCCACCATTTTGACACGAGTGACCACTATATTCAATAAAATCTTTCGCAGGAAAAAAAGTAATTGTTTTTTGTTCTTTTTTATCAAAAACTGTTAGTATCCAGCAATTACCAATTCTATGCCCGTTTTTGAAACAATCACGAATATTTTCTTTTTGATCTCCAACATAAAGATTATTAATATTGTTATTCAAAGAATTGTCGTCTAAATGGTTAACTTGTTCATTTTCTTTTAGAGGTCTAATCCAAGTTTCATATACAATCCTATGAACGGGTACGTGCTTTTGTCCTTGCCCAAAATTAATATCTACATAGGCATATTTTTTGTTGCCGCTCTCACGGTAGAGGTGTTTTAATATTTTTTGTGACCAGTCAGAATAAATTTCTCCATCCTGACTACAATAATATTTTGTATTACGAAATTGTTTAAATTGTTTATCTTTGATATATATTATATTTTGCATTATAATCAACTCCAATTAATCAATTAGTTAGTTATAATAAGACTTGGCACGGTGTTGACATTAAGTTTTTCACCGTTAGCAGGAATATTTCCCACACCGTTTTTTCTTACGTTCACACAGTTTAACGGCGGCTTAACAATTAGGCTGTCAACCGCCCATAGTATTTTGGTTTTCCATCCCAGTTTTTTGCATTTGCAATATTATTGAAACCATTTCCAGAACGATCTGGTGTCAAAAAACTTCTACAACCCATACAAGGATAACAATCTCCATCACCAGAAATTTTACCTTTAGAAACTTTTAATTCTTTCATTTTCTTTTCTGAAATATAATCCGGCACCATTCTTTTTGCAGTACATTCAGCTGCAAGTTCTGTTAACCACCAATATTTAGTGCCAGGGGAAATATTATCTTCTTCAAGAACATAAAGAAGTTTTGGAAAAGCTGGAGCAACATAAACACCAACTTTATTTTTCATTCCTTTTATTCGTTGATGAAGCATTTCTGCTATTAACATTGATAGTTCTTTCTTATACTCTTCTGTTTCTCCAAGATACATCATTACACTTACGAATGGCGCTTGCGGCGCCTCCTTCTATATTTCTGTAGAAGCCAGACTATCTCTTCATCCTGCGTTAAACAGGAGGATGGCGCTTCGCAACAAGGACTTTCACCTTGAAGCTACTTCCTCTCGGAATAGTCGTTACACTTTTCTTGTTTTACAAGACTTAGCACGGTATTAGCATAGTATAATTTTTATAATAAATATTTATATTCGTCTAAAATGCTATCTCTAACTTTCATAAACTTTATATGTGCTGGACGCTCTGGTCTAATTGGATTATTGTTTTCGTCTAAATAACGAAATACGTATCCACCTGTACTCCCTCTGTCTCCTCTTGCAACAGCGCAAACGTGAGAAAAATTTACGCCTAGTTTTTCAGCTGCAACAGAAGCAGAACCAAATATTTTATTAGTAGTAATTTCAATTACAGCTTTTGAAGAGAAATTGTCGAATCCTTTTTTACCATACATATGATTCAAAGAGCCTTTTTGAGCTTCTCCAATTTTTCTTTTTGTTTCTTCAGAATGTTTTCCAGGACCGTTACCTCCAAGCTCAACATTATAACCATGTTGAGAAACCAAACTTTGAAAAATTTTTATATAGTATTTTTCTTTATTATCTAAAGTTTCTCTGTCTGGAATATTATCTTCAATAATTTCAAATGAAAAATTATCAAAGCCATATTTTTTTATTGCCATTATTATAGGTCTTGACTCTGGTCTGGAACGAACATCATCTTTATATTGTTTTATTCTTTTTTCAAAAGTTTGTGAAGTTTGACCAATATAAATTTTATTATTTATATTGTTAGTAATTTTATAAATTAGCATTATATTTTAGCTTTCACCGTTAGCACGATTTCTCGCACACCCTACATTTGTAAGTTCACCATCTTTTCTAATAAACATTACTGTTTATAGCAGCCAATATATTAACCGTTAGTTGTTGTAAGTGAATTGAGTTGATAATTAAGAGTTTGAATTGCGTCTGTAATTTCTTTTTTTACATCTTTTTCAGCATACTCAATACTTTTTTCTTTATCCATTCCCCATTCTTGATATTTTTCAAAATATCTATTATAGCTGTCTCTAACAAATGGAGCTAGATGTGTTAGTGTAATAGTTGTCCCACCGTATTGACTAGATGCTACAGCAGCAATAATTTGAGTAGCAATTGTCATCGCCGTTAAAAGTTTATGTGGACGATCAATAGTAATACCATTAACAACTGTTCCGTTTTGTAGCATATCATCTAGATTGATCAAGCAACAATTGGTAAGAGTATTTTGTGCAGCATAATCCATATCGTGAATATGAATAACACCTTCATCGTGTGCTTTTACAACGTCTTCTGGAAAAATAAATCTCCGAGCAATATCTTTGGAAGTAATGCCTGCGATATAATCTCTTTGTGTTGTAACCCATTTAGCATTCTTGTTACTATTTTCCTTGTTCCAGTATTCATTATTGCCATCAAGCAATTCTTTGATAGACTGATCTGTTGTATTAGATTTTCTAACTAATTCTCTTTTATACCTATATCTGATATAGGCTCTTGCTTCATTGACATATTCGTTTTTACAGAGCGCTTCTTCAACTATATCTTGAATATCTTCTACTGAAATTTGTTTTGATTTTGTTGATTCAATTTTAGAATTGATTTCATCTAGCATCTTAGCATCTTCAAAAACCGACCCCAGTTCTTCAAAAGCACCACTAATAGCAATTGAAATTTTTTCTAAGTCATAATCAACTAAATCGCCGTTTCGTTTGATTACTTTCATAAACTATCACCTTTTCACAATATATAGTGTTTTTCATTATAAAAATAACAAAATAACCTATTTTATTTTCTTATTTAGATATATGAAAATAAGAATTTGGTTTTTATTCATTTTTGCCCAACTTTTTAGTCAGTTTCAAGAATACTGACTTCCTTGAAACTATTTTTATAATAATAAGAAATCTCTTTTTCCATATTGAAGAAGTCTTTCCGATCTGCGGCGAATCGTCTAAACATTTCTCTGCTAATTTTCTTTTCTCTCTTAATATATCTAAAGAGTCTTTTGAAGAAACCACACTTCAAATAAATTAAAACGAGACTATAATTATCTTTATATTTAGTCAAAGCTTCTAAGCCTTGTTTATCAAAAACACCAATATTGATTTTATCATAGATAATCTGATCAACAGACATTCCATAATGCCATCCGTTATAGCAAGATGACTCTAGATATTTTCCTTGACTATGCTTCTTCACAAAAATTGGTGTTGTAATAAAATTATAATCAACAGAATTTATTTCATTGATGCGCATAGGTCTTGTTGTGTCTGGAATCATTCTATGAATTTTATCTCCATAGCGTTTGCATATTTTTTTTACGAAATAATCTTTTCCGCTAGCCGATTTGCCGCATACCGCAATTAGAGTTGGTCGTTTATTTTCTGTTCTAATTCTTTCTTCTATTGGACTACCGCAAATAGGACAATAACTCCAATCAATGCGGATGCTATGCCCGCAATCTCCTTCGCCCCAAGACCCATCAGAGAATGGATCGATAGCAGGAGGAAAAATTACTTTAGTCATTATATCACCTTATTTCAATATATATATTATAACATTTTTATATCAAAGTGTCAAGAAAAAAGAAGAAGCCTATAGTAAGACTTCTTCTTCTCCATATCTTGCATTTGTCATATTGACTAAACCTGAATCAAAAACTTCTGTTATCTTATATAACTGATGTGACTTTGATTTTTTGTAAGACTTCGTTACAAACATATTTCCTCTGCGGAAACCGTTTACAATAACTAAAGTTCCACGTTTGAACCAAGATTTTTCTTGGACATGTTTCTTTCCATCAACACCAATTTCAGATAATTGAGCATTATATTTTGCATAATAGTCTCTTGTAAACTTTACATTTACAACACCGCTATTTACAGTCAAAATACTTATACTACTCTTCAGATCATCTTTCGCAATTACTGTACCTGCTAATCGACAAGTTTTATAAATTGGAATATCGTGACCGCCTCTACTAAAAATATAATCTATAATAGGCTCTTCTGGCAAGTCATTAAAATTGTAAATATTGTAGTATTCATTATCAAGATTCTTTAGTTCGTGCTCGTGATAATAAAAACCAAGACTTGTCATTTCCCAAGAACTTAATGATCCAGCCGCGTATTTATTCCATTCCTCTTGGAACAATTTATCATTGAGTTGTTTTAAAAGTTCTTCTTTGTGTTTAGTAATATATTCTTTTGCGGGAAGCATATTTTTATCATATAGTTTCTTCCATTGACCCTCAGACATTACTAATACATTTCCTTTAGGTTCTAATAAATCAATATCAAAGAACTCTTCGTAAAAATTATAATAATTATTTTCAAAGATCAAATAACCATCTAATTTACAATTCTTTTTTAGTGCTTTATTGAAAACAAAAAGTCTCTTTTGAAAATCTAACTCTTGCGGTAAAAGTCCTTTTTCCAATAAACCATTAAAATTTTGCATTGTAATACGTCTTTTTGGTTCAGATGTAATTCCAATGTATTCTTTCATAATGTTTTCACGAGTATCAAAACTATCAAATGCGCCAGATTTTATCAATGCTATCATTACTGTTTTATTGCATTTGACTTTCTCCATAAAATCATATATATCTTCATATGGTCTATTATTAACAATCTCTTCGATGATCTCTCCACCAACACCATTCAAAGCTTTTAGTCCATAACGAATGGCGTGATTCTTTTCATCAGGCTTAAACATATAATCAGACTCATTAATATCAATCAATGAAACATTTACACCGTGTTCAATTATATCTCCAACACCTTTTGCAATCTTACTATAATTAGAGCTTGCATCTGCATCAAGACCACTAATTACCCTTAGATATGCAGTATTCCAATAGATAGAAGGAAAATAAGTTGCTAAATATGCGGCTTGACATGCAATAAGCGAATAGCTATATCCGTGAATCCTGGAGAACGAATAAGATGCTTGCGGCATAATAACATTATCCCATATATACTGTCCCAAAATTTTTCTTTTTGCTTTTTCAAGAATTTTTTCTTTCAATCCCTGAACTTTATCCATCTGCTTCTTTGCAACAATCTTTCTTGCAGTATTTGCTTCTGCAAGACTAAAACCGCATGTTTCTTTATCCATTAAGATTGTCATAAGAATTTCTTGCGAAGATGGTACACCATAATCTGTCAACATATATTTTTCAAGAACTTTTTGTTCGTGTTGCGTCAATCCATATTCGTTCATTTCTTCATACCATAAAGACAAATTATTCTTAAATCTATAATACTTATCAGCAGGTCTTTCTTTTCCAGGTTCTCCTGCTAATCTTGTCAATGCATTACAAGCTGTTAATTCTTCTACGTTCCTTGGCTTCAATTGTCGCACAATGTTGCCTCCTACAGCGGTATTAAACTGAAAGAGAGCTAATAAATTCGCAGAATCTATTGCATCCCACAATTTACTATCATTTAGAGGTAATTTATCGGGGTGAACATATTTGTCATATGCTTGCCGCAACGTCAAATTTTTTTCCATATATCCGTTCTCTTGGAGAAGTTGAATACATTGTGCCATAATGTCCATTTGTTCTGTAACCAAGAAATCGTACTTTGTATCCAGTTATTCTTGTGTTTCCACAAGTCCTGACTATATCTTACTCAATCAATATTGAGAACACCTTTTCCAACTACGTATCAATAGTAGTTGTACTCCCCTTCCGAGGGATAGTCGATTGGCATTTATAAGTAATTTATATGTTTTTTCAAGTTTTATAGTTTATAACATTATTAATAGTCGTTTTTGAAACATAAGAATATTTTTCTTGAAGTTCTGCTCTAGTTTTTTGATTAGATTTAAATAAATATCTTATACTAAGAACATCTTCTTTTTTTAGTTTGGCTCTTCCATTGTTCTCTCCAGAATGTGATAACATTGATTGATAATGTTTTCTTTCTGGCGTAAAAACTTCAGGATTAACTAATTTGAATCTATTCCCAACATATATGTTTCAAAAAGTCATTTCATCATAAAGCGTTTTATAGTAATTAGTATATGCATCTTTTCAAAATATATTATTTTTATATTTCTGTCTTAGCTCTACCACTTCATCATATGTAATTTTAGATCTATTAAATTGACAAGAAAATTCAAAATTATTTGGATATATCTACTGTTGGAGTTATATCTTTATACGTTTTATCTAAATATATATCTCTAAATGCTGTGTATGTAAGAATTTCAGAAAATTCATCATATAATACATATTCAGGAATGTTTCGATGTGATTTTATATATTCTACCTGTTCTTTAGATAATAACGCCCTGCCATTTTTTACTCCTATATGAGTGCTATTTGCAATATTATATCTCCCACCTTTAGAAATATTATATCCTTTATTAGTTGATACGTGTGTATTATAATATTCAATATAATATTGCTCTTTGGCATCTATATCATCAAGAGGAACATTTTCTTCAACAATTTCAAACGTAAAATTTTTTACTCCATATTTTTTTATTGCTTTGGCTATAGCCATACTAGGATTATTATTGCTTTTATGATTTGCTCATCTTTTCTTATAGTTATTTGTTATTCCTACATACTTTTTGTTATTGACCTTGTTAGTTATTAGATATACATATATTATTTTATCCTTTCTATTCTTAATGTTTAGAAAAGATATAAATTACTTACTTTAGCCCAGGATTACCGTGCCTTATAAAGGTTTAGGCTTCCCTGGTGCATTGTAGGTATTTTTTACTTACTCTCGTTTATAATATCGAGATGCCTACAACACATCGCTGATAAACGATTAGATGTTTAGTGGCAATACTATTTACCACAAGCTTCTGCATCATGCAACGAATACTGCGTTATGATAGAACCATTTGTAGCTTTCATAAAACAAGCCGTTTCAAATGGATCTTCGTCATAAAAAACAACACCAGATGCATGAATACCACGAGAAACAACCAATCCTTCAATACCAATGATGATTTCCAACAAACCTGGATATTGGTTCACAGCATTGATAAATGTCTTATTTGGTTTACGCCCTTTTTCTTCGTTTCCGTGTACTACATCATTTATTGACCACAAAAAACCACGCTCAGATGGAACAAGTGAACTAATGTATAAACTTGTATCATTATCAATTCCATCTTTATATTCTTCTGTTCTATATCCTCTACACGCAATTTGAATTGCACTTTTTGTTGAAGCTGTTCCAAAAGTACAAACTTGAATACAACCAAGCTCACCACGCTCTTCCCTAATCTTTTCAAAAATTAGCTCTCGCTTAGATGGAGCTAGATCAAGGTCGATATCCATTTACACCCTCGGTTTTCCGATATTTCTTAGGGGATTAGACTATATCATCGCTTATAGCGGCAGGCACTACGAAGTAGTTCTCATCTCTACTTCTCTCAAAAAACATCTGTTCTTTATTTAGTCGTTACACTTTTCTATTCTATATCCATTAGAACGATAATTTCTTATCATTCCACTAACACTACAGTTAAAATTTTTATTGGCATATTCTGCTGCACTTTTAATTGTTTTGAATCTTTTGATTATCTCTTCTGTATCTTCTCTTATCAGATAAACTTCCACGTAATTTCTTGTTGGAGACACATTGTTTTATAACTTAAATCTAAGTTATATTTTCTAGTACACCACTCTAAATTTTCTATGCAATTATTTTTAGGGTTATTATCTTTATGATTTACCTCTGGAAGATTTTCTGGGTTTGGAATAAAAGCTTCTGCAACAAGTCTATGCACTAAAAAATGATATGTTTCATTATTTTTTGACAGCTTAATATTTTCATATCCAGCTTTTTGATATCACGTAGATAAAACTTTTGGGGTTTTATATTTATAACTAATAACTTTGCCACTGTCTGTAATTGCATAATCAGAAAAATCTTTGATTCTTTTTTCCATTAGAATACTCTTTTCTTACATCTAATTTTATAATTATTTTTATATTTATATAGAATAGACTTAGCACGGGATTGGCATACCTAATTGGCTTTAGCTTCCCCCGTTAGCCGCATAATTGCGACACCCACGAGAAATGGTTCACCTGCTTTTAATTGCCCAATATTTATCGTTTAGGCAATTCAACACGTTCTTTATTCATGTATCTCCAAAAAGGCGATCTAGACTCTACAGGATTTGTTTGCGAAACACCCAACAAATAATGATTAAGACCAGCTCCGCTCGAACCACGACCACACCCAGTAGGACTGCCGCACTCCCAGAATAAATCAATGTAGTGTTGAAGGAAGATAGGATAAGAAAAAATACAGCTTCCAAGTCTTTCGCCGACATGCTTCTTAATATCTGCTTCATACTCTAATCTTTCAAGATATTCATCATTATAAATATCAAGTTCTTTCATTCTATCTATACATTGATTAACCCAATATCTTTCTTGGACATTATCACTATTATACAAATAGTTCAAAGTTTCATACTTACTATTATAATCAACTTTTGGATATTCTTTTACAGGAATTTGCGGGACGTGCTGATTTCTTAACAAACTATAATTTTCAATTTTATTATAAATTTCTATAGTGTTTGCTTCAAGTTCATAATAATCAAGATTCGTTTCTTTTAGATTCTCAATAACCTCTTCTGTTGATTGTAAATATGTATATTCATAAAAACTATCAACTTCTCTATCACCAGATTTAGAATTTAGGAAAGCTTTATGAACCCATCGATCTTCTTTTTTTAAATAATGCGCATCTGTTGTAACAATAAGTTTAGTATTAGTTGCTTTTCCAATTCCACCCATCATATTGTTTACAATTAATTGATCTTTTGATCTAGCTGGTTGAACCTCAAGATAAAAATCATCTTTGAAAATTCTTTTTCCAAATTGAACAAAATCTAGAATATTTTGATAAGCAATTTGCTCTGTCCGTTTATCACCAACAATTCGTGCATTGTTTAGCTCTAAAATATAATTGTCAATCTCCGACCCTAAACAAGCAGTAGATCCAATAAGATGTCCTTGTCCATATTTTTCTACAATTGCCGCAAGTTCAGTTTTTAAAGTTGGAACTCTTTCCATACCTCTGTCATAATAACTATTAATCCAAGAATTTGATGATAATTCTCTTAACATCTTATGACCAATTGCATCTTTTGCAATTAGAATAAAGTGCCAATATTTTTGACCGACTTCTCTTGTATCAGTCAGATAAATTTCATTACCTCTTGCAATCTTAAAATCTGGATTAGACTCTGCGTATTGACTCATCAATCGATCTATCTCAACATGCGATGATAATGATTCATGATCTGTAATAGCGATTCCCGCAAGACCAAGTTCAATTGCCCTTTCTACTAGTTCTTTTGGACGATTAATACTGTCGAGCAAACGAAGATTACTATACATTGTGTGCAGATGGCACTCGAAGCGGGAGTAACTCTTCATTAAAATCTATCCTTTCATTTACTAGTTTCTCATTTTATAATAATATTATAATATAAAAAAATAAAACTGTCAATATAAAATATATTACATTGACAGTTGTTCATTCAATCTCTCTAATGATTTATTATAGTATTCCTTAGAAATTTCACACCCAATGAAATCTCTGTTTTGTTTTAGAGCGGCAACATCAGTAGTTTCACTTCCACTAAAACAATCTAACACAACATCTTTTTCATTTGAATGCTTAACGATTAAAGCTTCAATCAATTCAACTGGCTTTTGGGTAGGGTGAAACCTTCCTTTGTCGTGACAAATTGGAGACTCATAGATCCCTTTATCATAACTACTGTTAAATGTTGGCTTAGATTTTTTTATTCCAAGAACAGCAACTTCTCTAGCATTGGTTAGATAATTGATTTTTGAATTGATAGGAACAGGATTTGTTTTTAGCCATTCAATAAAACGAATTTGTTTGAATTTAGCATTTTCAAAATATTCTTTTAGGACAGTAATTTTTCACAAATCATAAAAACAAATTAGAGTTCCTCCGTCTTTCAAAATTCTATAACATTCTTTGATAACAATATCAAATCCACTAAAATTATTATCTCAATCGCCAAAGTCCATAGAGATTCTAAACCTGTCTGTATCTTTTCCAGTCTCTTCTCCATTTTGAAAATTAGTTATTTTTGAAATTTCATAAGGAGGGTCTGTAATAATCAAATCTATTGTTTTACTTTTAATTGTTGGTAAAAAAGTAAAGCAAGATTCGTTTCTATATATCATATTTATAACCTTTTAATCTTCTAATTCTTCTAAAATTAAATCTTTAGGAAGAAAATTTTTACAAAAATAAGCACATCCAAAAGAAACGCCTTTTTGTACTTCTTTCCTAGAAGAATCCGTATAAAAATTTATTCTTTTATTGAAAGATAAAATTTGTAAACCATCTTTCATATATTCAAATCTTTTTTGGCCTTGTAAAGTTGGAATTGGTAAAAGCATTGCATAAGGTTTGTCTAATTCGTACAAATGTTTGATTACATCATCTTTTATACTAAAAGGAGGATTAGAAATAATAATATCATATTCTTTAGGTTCATATTCAAAGAAATTCTTCCCTTCATTAATATGACTATGAATTACTTTATACCCTTTCTCAGTAAAAACTTTTACATATTCGCTTTCTAATGTATCAAAAGGACACCAAATGGTGCTACCATTAGGAATATACTTCACTAATGGCAACACTGCATACTTAGGAGTAAATACTTCGTCACTAGCTTTATCGGTCTTAGCTTTTAGATAACCTATATTTAGAGGCATATTATTCTCCTTAGAATATCCACTTAGTTTTTATTTCAAAATCATCAATTAGACCTTCTCCTGAAACTTTTCCCATTCATTCATTGCGGGTTGGCGTAACAATACACGACATAAAAAGATTTGGACCAGTCAGACTATCAAAGATCTCTTCATCAATTCCAAATTTTACTAACACGAGTCCATTAGGAAGAACCATTCTCAAAGTATTGTTCTTCTGCCCGCATAATGACAATCTACATTGAGATAAATCTATATCTGTAATTGCAACTTGGCTTGCGGGAACATCTTGTCCCCAAAATGAACTCATTTCTGCCAATTGTAAAAGTTTATTTGGATCTGCTTGATTCATCTTCCAAATATAATCAACCCAAAAGACAACTTCTCCAACCTTATCTTTTAGTAAATCATTTGTAACATTGATAAAATTTTGTAAATTACTTTCTGCAATACCAATACCAGCCGCAGACTCATGTCCTTGAACATACTCTGTCAAACCAGTATCCTCAAAAATTTGTTTTAGATTTTCAATTTCAGATTGACCATAGTTCCGCAAACTACCTCTATAAGAATATTCTTGATTATCTTTACTCTTACTCTTGGTAAGCACTAAACAAGGACGCTGATATTTAGAAGCAAATTTATTTGCTACTAATCCTCGAATATTTGGTTCAACTTCTCCTGGTTCACATTTAAAGATCAAAACTGCATTGTCCAATAGGTTGTCAGAAACAATTTTCTTCTCTAATAGCTCTATACCTTGCGTTTCAAGATTTGTTTGTCTACGTTTAGCACTTGCAGTTACATATGCGGCTTGCTTATAAAGTGACCACTCTTCTCCTTTATGTCCTCTCTTGGTATTAGGAACATTTTCAAAACAATATTGTTTACACATTGCTTTGAAAACCAACTCTTTTTCTTCTTGTGTGCCAGAACGAATTGTTGCATTGATGAAAGGAACTACTGCGAAAGCTACTGCCTTATAACCTATACCGCCATACTTATTCAAGGTATATTCATTATCTAAAGTCATTTGATGGAAAAAAGGGTTTGTAATATTTGAAAAACCAATATCAACTAGAGCTTTTGTTTCTATAGAGCGATAACTCATCATATCACCACTTAACGAGAGGGCACAAAGATCATTGTTTATTTCACCTTGTAAATCAAAAATTTCATTATAAGCTCTACAGAATTGCCAAGTAACACCACCGCCACTTAACATTTTATTCTTATAATCACAAAGTTGATTATTGATTGTAATAGTATTCTTTGATTCTGATTCGTGCGGTGCTTCGTGATGATCAAGAATTAGTATGTCTGCCTTGTCAGCAAAAAATTCGTGCTGCTCATAATCATTGCTAGCACTGTCTGGACAAATAATTAGTCTTGTCCCTCCAGGAATCTCTTCAATCAAGTCAGAAAGTCCGTGTTCTTTCCCTTTGTGAAGTAGGTAACCAAGGTGATCGCAGCACCAAGAAGGATACAAACTATACAAATAATTGAAGAGTATTGCCGCTGAAGTGAATCCATCAACATCACAATCGACAATAACTGTTGCATCATCTCCATTGTCAATCACCTCTTTCATTTTGTAAACACCTTTTTCGATATTCTTTAATGCTCTCCAAGATTCAATATCTTCTTCATTTGCGTTTAGCCATTTTTCAATATTATCAATTTTTCTACCTTTTAATACTTGCTCTATTGGAGATTTATATGATTCAGTAGTATATAATTTATATTTCATTGCTGTTTTTCTCTCTATTCTTTGGCACGTACCATTTACAAAATCTTCCTTCAAACCATACTTTAGAAATAAAAATATCTTTTAAACTACATCTTAGAATAGTTTTATTAGGAGCCTCAATTATCTTATAATATTTACAATATTTGCACCGAGGGTGCTTTTTCTATATAATAAAAATTTATCTTTATTATATTTTGACGGAACAGTATTCTTAATTTCTTCAACAATAATTGCATTTGCTTGATCATTACGCACTGGATCAACTATATACCAATCTTCTCCTAAGAAATAATTACATAAGATATTTACTGCTTCTTGCGCAGATAAAACGTTAGCCATTTGGAATCAACCTCTCTCGCCATAAGTCCATAAAGATATTTTTTCCGCAGTCAGTTGGAGACATTTTATACCCAGTCAATCCTTTAGTATCAAACATAAAACTTATATTGCACGAAGGAGAATATTTTTGATACATTTTTTCCATTTTCTTTAGTACCTTGAAATATTCATCGTCATACAGTTCTTTGAAGTCTCTATCAACGCCAATGCAAATTTCTTTTGCGCCAGCATCCAAGAGAAGATGGAATTGATAGTTAGATAACGAGCTGCCGCACATACCGACCGCAATATTATTTTTAGTTCCTAAATATGACATAGTTTGAAGCACAGCTTTTTCACTTTCAAAAACCATCGCGACACCAAGTTCACTAATTCTTTCTTTCGCTTTATTCAATCCATAAAGATTGAAGCCTAAAGGATGATTGCGGAGCTTGCCCGCGATTTTTATAGGTCTATATTTACCATACTTCTCATTCTCTTGGACCAATGTTCTTTCTCTGATACCAACTATTCTATTATTTTCATCATAGTGAGGAATCAGAATACCACCAGAGATAGGATTATATCTAATGTTCATATAATCACAAATTTCTTTTGAGATATATTCTTCTTCCCAATTAGAATATCTTGGTTGAGGATAATTCTCAATTAGAGAAGGATCAATCTCTGGCAATTCAATTTTATTATTTACAATAGCTATATCTTTTATATTTTGATATTTCTTGAATAGCTTCCAATCTTCTGTCAAATTTTCATCTTCTACTTCATCTATTTTATGTTGAAGATTGAAGAAATTTACTACAAAATAAACAGAAGTATTTAGGTCTATATCTTTGACTTTACTTACTAAATCAAAAATATCAAATGAATCGCCGCAATGAGTCCAGCAGTGAAACAACTGAGTATTATCATAATAATATAGCTTGCGGCTGTTACCATCATGACAGATTGTTTTAGAAACAATTTTATCATCATATATTTCTGGTTCACCACCAAGTTCTTCAAGAAGCGCACTAATATCTTCAATATCAAGTTGTTGCTTGACTAAATCTTTATCAAAAGACAATTAATCCACCTCCGTTATAATCTCAGTTTGTTTGATATTTATCCAATTATATTGATAATCTGTTGCAAAAATCGAGTCATACCTACACGTACTCTTATCTGCATACATCCAAAGATACATATTTGTATATTTACCACCACGATTTTTATAAATTGATAATTTCATATTTGGCACTTTACAATTCAATTGACTTGCTATTGGACTGACATTCTCAATATCTTCACTTGTTGCGTTTAGAAGAATTGAACCCCAGTCACATTTATCTGCAATACTTTTTGCACCTCTAAGTAAATTTTGATCTGGAATAGAATCCATTTTCCAATCCGTTTACTCTTATAATTTCTTATAAGAACTGACTATATCTTACTCGTTATATGAACGAGAACTCCTGTTTCGGTTTATAGCACTTCGTTTCCTAAAATGCTGGTGCTTCTCACTAGCACCCCTACTTCCCAGCTTGTTCCAGACTTTGGGAATAGTCGATACACGGCTCAATCCATTGTTTTGATGACTTCTTATAGATAGGAAGATGTTTCCAAGATTCTCCATATACAATGCTTCTAATTAAACTTTTACTATATTGAGGATAATCTCTTAAAACATCTGAAAAACTTTTATTAACATAATCTTGTCTGATTTCCATAACTTCTTGGTCATTAACTTTTGAATTGCCATTATTTTGACCAAAAGCACCAGACTTCTGAACAAAAATTGGATATAATTCACCATCTTCTTTTCAGATATGCCCATTATTAATCATACTAATAGTACTTTTACTAATAAAAGGATAATCTTCAGATATTTCTTTGGTGGTCATTCCATTTTTAATTTTTTCTTTATATCTCAAACATCTTTTTGAGTTAGTTTTGCTTGAGAATGTTTTTCTCCTACGCCGCCAATATAATTTTGTCCACCAGGAGAAACATTATATCCAAAATTTCTATCTAGACTTTTATATTTTTTTATATAATATCTCTCTAGATTGTCCATTTCTTCTTTTTTACATTCTTGTAAAACGGTTAGCTCAAAATTTTCAACGCCATACTTTTTGCATAGCTAAATGTATAGGGCATTTTCTATCTCTCTCAGATTTTAAAGAATATTTCTTTGGTTGCCCCCTTCTGAGATGTTCTTTATATCTTTTTTTTATATCGACACTTTGCCCAATATACACTTTATGATTAACCAAGTTTTCAATTTTATAAATTCCTATCATAGCCAGCCTCCAATGAATTGCATCGCACGGGATTTTCATATTATATTTCCATTCTATATTCAATATAACTTAGAATTCCCCGTTAGCAAACTATTCAGTTTTATCCAAATAATTTACCCCTGCGAGACACAGGATAAGGAGTTATTGGCAATTACTTTTTCTTACCATTTAATTGTGTTGAAGTGAGAATAAATATATTAAATTGAGTGCATATATCTTTTAGTTTGACAGACAACAAGAATAAAATATTATCTTCTCTTAACTTGATACCACCTGAGCGTCTTGTTATCTCTTCAAGAATTTTCATAGATGTATGAATATAATCGAAGCTGTTATCATTATATTTCTATAATGCAAGACTATATCTTACTTTCTATTAAAAATAGAAAGGACACCTTTTCGAGTTACGTATCAATAGTAGCCCTACTCTCCCGATTCGGAGATAGTCGTTACAGGTTCTATTTAGTATATAGCTAAATAGTTTCCCACGGGATTACCATGCTTATTATAAAGTTTAGGCTTCCCCGTTAGCATATATAATATGTGTTATTATTTATATATACCCCTGTGATGAGCAGGAAAAGTGTTACACAGTCCTTTTTGTTGAACACATACTTTACTCCATGAATTCTAATACTTCTTTTAATAGTATTCTCAATATCTTTTAGACTAAAATCTGGAATTACTTCTACATAAAGAGGTTGACTAGAAATAATTTGTGCGGCTTCCATAACACGTTCTTTTTCATTAAAATCATACCTATTCTTCTTTATATGATCTTCATCAACATTTGCTACGAAAGCTAACAACATTGTTTGTACTTCTTCTAATTCCATTTCTGTACTAATAAGAAGAACTGGTTGTGAAATACCATTATCTTGCCATTGTCCATTCACATATATTTTATTATATGCAATTGTAGCTGCATCTGCAATCATTGTTCTACTTTTCAGTTTTGTTATCATAAAAGTTTTTTATCTTTTATTTCTTATAATTTCTTATAAGCTCGGCATATCTTTTCTTCCTATAAAGCAATAGGAGTCGCGGCCTCTTGGGTGAATTATGTTCTATAAAATAGTTTCATCACCTATGCTCTGCCCCTGACTTGTATATTACTGCAAGCCTTCGGTTCGGATTGACATATCTATAAAAATAGACTTAGTTTTCCCGCTTAGTTCCGCGATTTATAGTCGGCAAATATATTCGTTATTTTTAAATATTTATTATATTTTCTATCTAAGTAAATAGTTGAATCTTTATAAAGAAAATCAAGATAATCTTTAACATAAAATCCACTTCATTCTATGCAATATGCATTTGATGGATGCTGTATTTTAAGCTTTCTTCATCCAGTTACATCTAAAATTCCCTCTAAAAAATTTTCTGTTCCAAGAATATTGAATCTTGGTTTTACATATTCTCCAAGATGATTTTTTCCTAGCATTAGACTTCCATCTCCATCTACGTATCCTCTAATAAAGTGTCTAATCAATTCTCTTGGAACCTGTTCTTCCGACGGGAATTTTAAAATTAAACTTTTTTGTGGAACGCATCCAAGACTAATTAGTCTGTTTTTAACTTTTTTATTTCTAAAATAAAATCTACATCTTACTTCATCTTGAAAAATATGTTTGTTATCATCAAAACCCAAAAAAGATGAAAATTTTCTTAAATGTTCTATGTCGGAAGATTTAAGTGATAGCTCAATAGCATTCCGATTGCCAGACTCAACATATCCATCTGCATATAAAAATCCTAATCAATAAGCTTTTTCTTCAGTGTCTATAACCTCAAAAATTTCTTCATTAAATTTGGCAATATTTTGTTTATTTACAATTTCTATTCCATCAGATTTTAAGTTTGAAGAAAAAGTTCCTCTATCAATTTTAAATTTTTTGCAAATTGAAGTAAGACTTTCACAACCTTTTAGATACTCTTTTTTTGCTATCTCATATTTTTCTTTATATTCTTTTGATTTTCCCATTTATTTTATAACCTCCTTTATTTTGTTCTCTAAGAAGCTATAAAAATAATAATATAATATTTATACAAAAATACCCAAAATACCGACTCCTGTAGGCGCGCTTCTAATATAGAATTTTCCTAATCTTGCTCCTCTGGTAACAGTATTTGTCAATTTATCATATAATCCAGTACCAACATCTGGATTTTCTTCTAATCTTTGTAATAGATCAAAAATTCCTTCACCAGCATTAGCTGCTTCATCGGTTGCATTGTCTATGCATTTTGCTCTAATATCAAAAATTTTGTTATCAATTAGATCTGCAATTTCATTCAATGACAAACTATCAAGATAATCTTCTTGTCTTTTCTTCTTTTTAGAATCATAAAGTTCATCAGGATTATATAAAAATGACATATCTAATCCACAAGACTCATACTCTCTTAGAAGTGTCATCTTTTTCATTCGACTATAATAATAATCAAAATTATTCAAGTCTGCATTTGATGTTGCTTCTGTTAGCCAGGCGCTACCTTTTCCCGCAGAATAAACAGCTTTACTTTCAGGTCTATTTTCAAAATATGCTTCAATGTCAGCGCAAGAAACTTTTTTTGCACCCATCGTATAAAGATTATTTATTGCGCCAAAGACAACTCGGTGAAAATTATTCGCAAAATCTGCTTCATTATAAAAATATCTGTCATCTTCCAATAGACTTGGATCTTTCATAGTGCAGCCTATGACTTGAACAATTGCGGAAGAGTCAACATATTTAGAACTCGCCATTTTCACCTCCTACTTTAATTCAAAAAGATTGATTCTTTTTGGCTTCTTTATTGCTTGCGGTCGGATGTGAAAAATTTCTTTCTCAGCATTTTGTGATATATTATTCATTATTTCCGCATTTCTTTTTTGTAATTCATATTGTTTTATATAATAATCCTCTGCATCTTTATAAACATAATCTACAATTCTAATACTACCATGAGATTTTTCAACATCACCATTGTTCTTTTCATAATGCCAAACTAAACTCCTATATATTCCAGAGATAGTTTTGCCAGTTCCATCATTTAAAAGTTCTTTTATTTGTTTTTCAATTCTTGATTTGACATACATGTCACCATATATTTTCTTACAATATTCATGTATTCTTTCTTTATATTCTTCGTCTTTTAATTTTTTCTTATAACATGATAGGTGATAGTATCTGTTTCCGACATGTTCAAATTCTTCATCTTTTTTAGAGAACTCTTTGCCGCAACCAGGACATTTTTCCATCTTATACAACACCCCCTATACTATATCATAATAATTATAGCATAAAAAAAAGTAGCCGTCAAATAAAAAATCTGACGACTACTAAATTTATCTAACGACTAAATGCCGTTGCCAATTTGTTCTTCTAGCTCTTCAACAACCATTGCAAGTTGCTCAACCTGAGAAGGAGTCAAGTCTGCAACTCTCTTACCATTACCAAGCCATTTATCAGTAATAGCAACGATGCGGGGCGCCCAGTTAGTACCAAATGCCGCACCAGTAACTTCTTGAAGTTTATCAACCATTGTGTTGAACTTATTTACTAGCTCAACAAAGTCAAGAGTTTCAGGAACTTTGATTTCATTTTTCTCTTCGGTAACATACTGACCATCTTCTTGATCAATTGCATCGTTCAATGCATTCACAAGTTCTTGGTATCCTAAAGGAATACGTGCAGCCATATGCTTGAAACGAGACTTACACTGAATACTATCATCAGGCGAACGGAAAACTAAGTAACGCTGTCCATCTTCAATCAATCCATATGCTTGAAGGTCTACCATATCACGAATAATTTCATTGTATGCATTTGAACAGCTAGGAACAATCTGATTATAAGATGTTCCGTCTTTGCGGGTAAAGGTCTTATCTTTATCATGAGAAATAAAAACAATTGCATAACCCATCATAGCCAATGTGTTAAAAGTTGTTTCCCACTCACGCTTAACTTTTGCCCAGCCATTAACAGACCAGCCACCATCTCCAATGTTCTCAATACCGAGCTTGCCGCACATATACTTTTCGCAAAGCTGAGAAGCCTTGTCTACAGTATCTACAATAATAGTAGAATATAAATCCTTTGCTCTTGGATCGGCAAGCTGCTTGATAACTTGCCGAATTTCTGACCAAGAAGTAATGTCTTGAGCTTTGACTCCTGCCAATGCGTTATAACCACGTTCACATGCGAGGAGCAAGGGCTTTGGCATTTCAGATGCTAAAGTGGTTTTACCAAAGCCACCGGGAGCATAAACATAAGTCATATATCCACTTAGATCACGACTGACCTTATGCTCTTCAATACTAAAAATATCAATACCCATTGCTATCCCCTAACTTAGAAACGGTAATCAGAAGTGATCGTCGGACTTGCATTACTTGCACTCTGCTGAGCAATAGCATTTTCTTTAGAGTTCTGATATTCCTCGTGACGTTTACGAACATCATCAAGATAAGCTGCTCGCATTGCCTTACCCTTAGTAATATCTTCCTTGGACATTGCACCATCTTCACCAATCTCAGCTGGCTCCATCGCCGCACCAACAATATCCCAAGAACGTAAACTACGAGTAGTAACTGTTACAGTTGGAGCACCAAATGCACTTTCAACTTCATGACGATCCTCAATAGTTGTAGAAACAATATTACCCCATACCGTTGTAAGAACAGGAGTATTAATACTAATATCAAGACTATCAAAATAACGCATACCATCTACATTACGAATGCACAAGTCTACTGGAACAAAATCCTTGCGGAAATTGAAGACGAAACCACTTAGACAACCATAAGATGGATTTCCCTCAGATTCAACTTCTATATACTTCTCAATTAGCATGTCTGCCCTAAAACTTGCTTCACCAATCTTTGCAATATCGCCAGTTTCAGGGTGAGCAAAACTTCCTCGTACACGCTTTGGAGAAGCCATATCACCATCACGAGTGACAAAATCATTCGTCTCAATGTCACCGTCAATACGAATCTTCATACCATTCATACCATCAGTTTCAAAAGTTTTTGCTCCATCAATAATCTGCTCTAACAGAGTATATGTTGCATTTGGATTGCCATTCTTATATGTCTCGGTTACATAAGTAAAACTTACTGGAACAACATTCATTGCTTGGGCATCTGTTGCGACACGTAATTCACCACTGATAAAAGAAGTACCAGGATTCTTTGAGTTAGGACCAGTAACCCTCTTCTTTAAATCATGATTAAAAACATATCCCTTGATTGACACCTTATTTTCAAAATTCTCACGCATATGCTTTTCTCTCACTTTCTTTTATTAACTTTTTCAATAATGATATTATATTATTTTTTTTAGAAGCTGTCAATATTTTTTTTAGGCTTGCGGCCGCAGCTATCAGCCTCAATACAATATCCACTTTTATCGCATTTACAACTCATAATCAGATGACAAAGTGTTCCCCATTGCGGCGAATACTCACATAAAGCTTTGATTATATCTTTCATTAGCTGTCTAAATTCCCAATAGGCTCTAGTACAAAGACGTTGCTCTGCTATTGTACTTAGAGTACGAGCATTGTACCGCACACTAATACCAGTTTTCATTCCAAGAGGAAGCAACATTGCAATATCTTCTTGCGGGATACCATTATTTTTTAGTAATTCTGCACCATGTTCAATAACAGTCATTACTTCATCATACGTACCTTTAGTGTCTGGTCTTTTACTAATACTCGGAGGAGTAACATAACCAAAACCATCTGTATAATCTATATATCTTGTTGACTCTTGGACTCTCGTAGGCGCGCCAGCGATATGTGTATATAATTCTCTGATCACCCTTGCGGAATAACCATCTATAAACATGTATACATCAGCAAATTCTAAAACACGCCCATGTCCACTTTTGATGCAATTTAGTCCTCTCTTATAATTTTTGAAAGAGTCTGTTGTATCAGAGCCATAACAATGACCAGCCATAGCGCCCATTAGAGCAATTGGTGTTTTACAAGTTTCATCTAAAATTTTCACTGTTCCGGTACTCATTCTAACTCCTAATTTTGACCAGCCATTGAATTATATCCATAAGTTACAGATTCATATAAATCAATATAAAATTTTTCTTTTTCGTTTAGATCTTCTTTTTGACATTCTTCTAATAATTCAAATTTAAAATTGTATAAACCATCTTGACTCATAGCTTTATACAATTTATTGTTTGCGGGAGTGTCTATGCCGCATCCAGCCTTGCAATGATCGCACCATCTTTTATATATATCGCTTAACTTATTTTAAATTAAATTAACTGACTATTTCTTACTTGATTAAATCAAGGAAACCTTTTCGGCATTTAAAGAGATTCGTTTCCTAAAACTCTAGTACGTGCTAATAGTACCCCTACTTCCCCGCCCAGAAGACATAGGGAATAGTCGATACAGGTTATTTGATTATACCCTTGCTGGATAATTATAGTCTTTTATAGGATATGCTATTCCACGATTAATATTAGAAATAGTTGCTCTACCAAAATTAAATTTTTTACCTAATTCAGTCATTGAGATATTTGTTGTTCTTAATAAAAATAGCAATTCTTCAATATCTTCTTTAGATAAATTATTTTTATTTTTAATATTTTTATTCCTAATAGGATAACTATAATTTCCAATATCTTTAAATTTTTGCCAGTATTTATATTATGCATTATTTTTAAAGGAATATTATATTTATTTACCAAATCTTTTTCTATAGAAAGCCACCAACTCCACTTTAAATCTTTTTTTAATTCAATGAGTTTATCATTATCTACAAAATAATCTTCAATAGTTTTTCTTGTAGAAAAGTGAGTATTCGGTTTTCTTAATGGATATTGAAAATTAGGATTTACATATGCTTTTCCCCAATTAATTCTTTGGACTATACATAAAGAAGTGCAAACTTTATCTGCAATATCCTGATAAGATAATTCATAATTATTGCATAATAAATCAATTATTATTTTTAACTTACTTTCATTTATAGATGCATTACTATTATCAACGCCTCTTCTTCCAGAAACATCTCCTTTATCTAAGAAGTTATATCCTTTTTCTTTATTTAATGCATCATAATATGAAATTCAATAATCTTCTTTTGAATCTAATTCATCGATAGAACATTTTTCTAGAATTATATATTCAGTTATGCCATTTTCAAAATATTGTCTAATTTTTTTATCACATAATTGAAGTTCTTTTTTTATCTCCTCTATGTCCTACTCTAGCTCTACTATTATGTTCTAATATTCTTAAATGAATATTTTGAGATTGTCCTATATAAATTTTTCCATTAGGATATTCTATTAAATATATTCCACACATAACTGTGGTATCTTTAATACTGACATATTTCATTATTATATCTCCTTTTATAAAATTATTATTTGTAAGTTTAATCTTTCTTACATATATATATATTATTTTTATAAAAGATGAATTAATCAAATTTTCCCACGAGATTAAGAAAATTTTAACATTTCCCCTTCCTCGTTAGCTACTATTTTAATTAGTAACCCCTACCAGCTAGTAGGAAAAGTTTTTCATCGGCCGATTATAGTTGACCGCTTGACCAATATAAATTTTATTATCGTTTATATTAGTAATTTTATAAATTCCAGTTTTTGTTTTATTATCAAGAATTGCTGCGAACTTTGTTTTTGCTAATGGTTGATAATAAGTTTGCCAAATTAGTTTATTGATGATACGAGGATTAGAAAATTTCAACTTGATACTATTTAACAATTCTATATCACTAATATTATCCTCAGAAACATTCAATCTATTTTGATTTAGTTTTTCTTTTTCTTGTGTCTCTTGGATATACTGATGATTCAAAGAAACTATTGAAGAACAAATCTTTTCTAATTCATAATTTTTTTGCTTCTTCTGCTCTTCAATATCTTTTATATAAGTATTGAGTTCTGCTTCAATCTTTTCTTTTTGTTTAGTGATTGTTTCTTCTGTCAATAAGAAAATATTATTGGCAGATTGTGTGGCAGAATCAACTTCACTTTGAATTGTTTCTAATGTTTCTTTTGCATTGCTCTTCTGATATTGAAGTTTCTCTAGCTCGCTTTTCATCAATTGCCGCTGTTGTTCTTTTTCTTTTAGATCGCGGTTAACTGATTCACATTCTCATTTCAAGTCAACTATATTAGCATTCAGATTATCTATTTCTTCTTTTAGACTAGTAACTTTTTGCTTTTTCTTTGCTGTTTTATATAAGTGTATAACTAATAAAGCGAAAGCAAGAAGTACAATAAGAGTAATAATAACATTTTCCATAATAAAATGGAGAGCTACTTAGCAAGTAACTCTCCCCTCCTTGTAACTCCTTATATAAGGAAGCTGATTACTCAGTGCCCTCTACCTTCTCCATATCAGGATCAACGGTAGCACCAGCAGTCGTTAAAGCAATAACCTTCTTTTCAAAACCCTCAACAGTTAGACGCTCAGCGAGGTGCTTGCGCTGAAGAGAAGTAACAACGCCATTAACGCTCTGAGGACGAATGCCTAACGCTTCCGCAATATCGTTTGCAGTGTACTGACCATCGTGAGACTGTAGAAACTTTAGTACTGCCTGAGAATTTTCTGAAAACATCTTCATATGCTTTTCTCCTTTTTCTTGAATATTTTTTTTCTTAACTTTATTTTTACCAACAAGATTTCTCTTTATTGAATAAATATATTATACATTATTTTGTTTTTGCCGTCTATAAGTTTTTTTCAGCAAAAACTTTTTATTTATTTATTGCTTACTTATTGAATGTATATATTATATACTTTTTTGAATTGGCTGTCTACAAGTTTTTTAGACAAAAATCTCATTTATTTTGCAATCTTCAGGATTTTTGTCTGTCCTAAAGCATTCAAAGACAGGATGCCGCACTGTCAAATCTTCTTTATTTACTGACATACAAGAAATTTGACAGACAATCCCAACATAATCGTTAGGATTAATTGCCAGCTCAGCTCTAATATTGTCGGTGAGTCCAGAAGCGACCCTACAAACTTCAACAATTTTTCCTTCATCATTATATGCTCCTAATCTTAAGGCATTTTTCCATTTATAGTACCAAGGTTTAGTTACAGGAACATCGCCTTCCCAATATTGCCAAGTATCTAATTCTTTTCCAGTATAGACTTTCTCAGGATCAAGCGTGTCCATAATGATCAAGTCAATACTGTCAATGTGCTCTTTATATTTGAACATTTGAGTAGAAGCTGTTCGTTTACCTGGACGATATAGACTGTCTTTATGCTTAAAAACGACACCTTCTCCACCGTGTCCAAAGATTTCTTTTAGAGCATTAGAATAATCTCCACCCTGTCCAAGAGCAATGTGTTTAGTATTAACAATCTTTACTTGCGGGTGGGCTTCTCCGTCGTTGAAGAATACATCTTTCATTTTTCCTTCAATATAATCTTCAAAACGATGACTAAAAGGAATATTGCATAAATCTAATCCATCATAAAGAATGCAATCAAAAACCATATATTGAACTTTAGTTTCTATTTGACGCTGAATAGCTTTTTGCGGCAAGCATCCCATAATTTTTGTTACATCATTGCTATGCCCGCCAGGAATATAAATTTCTCCAACGATAGTTGTATTGTTTGGAATGCGAGAGTCCTGCATCCAAACTTCTAGCCAAGGAACATTGTCAATCTTGTTTACATACTCTCCATTTTTTCTAGAGATCGTTCTTGAAAAAAGACCGATTTTGCCCTCGTCATTTTTCATTAGTTGAAAAAAAGCACCATCGTATTTTTCTTGCATATACCATTGATCGGACTTCATCACCTTCTCAACATCTTTTTCTTTTATTGTCCCGCAATATTTCATCGGGTGAACAACCTTAAAATCTCCGCACTGAAGATATTTATTCATATAATTTTCTCCTATAGTTTATCTGCCTCTTGGAATAATTCTTCCATAACAGTTGCTATATTATCAAGTATAACATAATCTTTATGAGACTCTTTACTCTCGTGAGCTATACTGTCATAATATTTGCCTAATTGATCTTTCTCTGAAATAATTTGCAATCCAAAATTTTCATACATTGTTTTTATTTTTGCAATAGATTCTTTGAGTTCTTCACAGATAAAATTATACGGGCATTCTTTTTCTCTCTCCTTTATTTGCTCCATCTTTGGAGGTAGTTTCTTTTTTTTCCCCATATTACTTCTTTCTATAAAAAAAATAAGAGTAAGTTTTCAACTTACTCTTATAGTATAGCATTTTTATAAAATTACGTCAAGGATTTCTTTTTTACAAAGTATCTCTCCGTGATCATAACGATGCATAACAGGGATCTTCGTAACAGACAAAGACATAGTTCCTGAAGAGGTTACTAAATGCAAAGTGTCATTTGTTTTCACTTGCAGTAACTTAGCAATCGGTTCACCAGAAACCTTAGAACCTTTTCCTCCACGCCCTTGAATGTTGAACTCTGCTTGATTGACAAGCTTGCAGTTGCCATGATAACCAATGACCGCAAACATATCATCTTCATTGCAGCAAATTGAACTAACAACGCAATCACCGTCACGAAGTGTAATTCCCTTTACGCCACCTGCGGTCTTACCTTGATAATTGAAATCATCACTGGCGACACGAATACAATAGCCATCTTTTGTTGTAATGACAATATTTTCTATATCTGTTCCAAGAGAGATAGAAACAATCTCATCATTTTCTTTTACACCCATTGCTTTTAGTCCCTTCAAATTCTGGGTATTGCCATTATACTCACTTGTTTTAGTTTTCTTGACTAAACCATTCTTAGTTGTAAAGATAAAATAATCTTTATCATCATTTTGTTGCGGCTGAACACTAAGAATCTTTTCTCCCTTTTGTAATTGAACTAAACTACCAATAGCAGTTCCTTTATCTGCTGGTCCGCAAAGATTGATAGAAGAAAGCTTGATTCTAAACATTCTCCCTTGATTTGTAAAGATATTGATGAAACTCATAGTGTCGCTCTTAAAGCAATTGATAATAACATCTTTTGTTGCCCTAAAATTAGATACAGGAATAACTTTTAGATAAGCATCTTTGTTCACAACAACTAACACTTCTATTGGAGTCTGTTCTTTCTTTTCTTTTGAAATTTTAGAAGTACTTTTTACAATTTCTCTTTGCATAATTTCTGTGCGGCGAGGAGAGAAATATTTTTTACATAAAGAAGTCAATCTGTCAATCAAAATTTTCTTCTGTTCAACTTCAGACATAACGACATTGCTGCAATAATTTACAACTTCTTTCTTCTCTTGGAGTTCATTTTGAATTTTATCAACTTCAAGTTTTGATAACCTAGCCAATTTCATATCAAGAATTGCCTTGACCTGCTCATCATCAAGAGAATATTGGTCTTTTAAAGTTTGTGAAGGAGTCTTGTCAAAGCGGATAATTTTGATTACATCATCAATGTTTCCAATAGCAACAAGTAAACCATCAAGAATATGGATTCTCTTTCTCGCGCGTTCAAGATCGAACATATGTTCTCTTTTGATGCATTCACAGTTATGCTTGATATAAATCTTAATCATATCTTCTGTTGACAATAGCTTTGGTTTATTGTCAACAAGAGCAATCTGATTGATACCATAGCTATTGCGTAACTTAGTTTTTTCCATCAAAACATTCATTACATTTTGCGGATCAGTGCCATTGACACATTCAATAATAAGTTCCATCTTGTTATTGCCGCTGTTATTAATAATGTTTGAAATACCATTGACTTCATCATTATTATATAATTTGACAATTTCATCAAACACATCATCAAACATTACATTGAAAGGCAATTCAGAAATTGTAATAGTATTATCTTCAATTTCATATTTGCTTTCAACAATAACAGTTCCCTTTCCAGTCTTATGAATCTGTTCCATAATCTGAGGGTTAATGATTGTTCCTCCGGACGCTAGATCATATTGCAATTGCGGTGGTTCGCTTGTGCGGATATATGCTTTGATAGCTTCGCCAACTTCATCAAGATTATATGTTAAGAAGTTACACGCAATTGCATACCCAATACCTTGATTTGGCAAACAAAATAAACCTGGAAAAACCGCAGGCAAAGTAGATGGTTCCATTTCTTCATTAGTGAAGTTTGGAATCCAGTCTACATTTTCTTTATTTAGTCCATATAGCATACCTTCTTCTACTAGAGGAGAAAGCTTTGCTTCTGTATAACGCATTGCAGCTTGAGAGTCACCAAAGAGTGAGCCATAGTTACCATGAAAGTCTAGTAATGGATAACGCTGAATCCAAGGTTGCGCTAAACGAACAAGGGCATCATAAGTTGCAGCATCACCATGCTCACTAAAGCGCGCAATAATCTGTCCGACCATATAAGCACATTTCTTATATTTTCCTGTACTCTTGATTTTATCTGCATACATTTCATATAAGATTTTTCTATGAATAGGCTTCATACCTGTTCGCGCATCAGGAATAGCACGTGACTGATTGACTGCTGCGCTATAGTCAAGCATATTGTCTTTCAATAAATTGCTAATCTCTAACATACTACTCCTTACATAATTTCTTTTATTTCATTTCCAAAGACAAACTCTTTTTTAGGACTAGAGTCTGCTCCCATTAAATTTTGAAAAGTCGTTTCAGCCATTCCAATGTCTGCAACTTCTACTTTTCTAATTTGGCGTGTAGCAGGATCCATGATCATCCACCCTAATTCTTCAGGACTCGCTTCACCAAGACCTTTAAAATACGTTAGAGTAAAGTTGCCAGAATGTTCTTTCTTAAAAACTTCCAATTCTTTCTTATCAGACAGGTATTTGTAATTTGTTCCCCATTCAGCCTTATACAGAGGAGGTTGTGCAATGTATACATAGCCATCAATGATCAAGTCTGGAACAAGTGTCCATAACATTGTCAAAACCAAAGACTGAATGTGACTACCGTCACTATCGCGATCAGCTGCGATAATAAATTTGCCATATCGAAGCTTCTTTTTATCATAAGAAACTTTTAGACTCTTTCCATCAGGTGTAATCTCATATCCAACACCAAGTGCTTTTAGAATATCTACAACTTCTGCATTCTTCAAGATAGACTCTGGTTTTGCGGTCAAGCAATTCAAGCACTTGCCGCGCAGACCCATAACAGCTTGAGTCATAGCATTACGAATTGTTTTAGCACCACCAGATGCAGAGTCACCTTCTGTAACATATAGTTCACATTCTTCTCGCTTTTTACTGCTACAGTCCGCAAGCTTAGACGGCATAATTTGAATTTTATTTGTTTTCTTTGTATCTGCACTAGCTTTTACACGTTCTCTAGCTTTCTTTGCAGCTTCAGAAGCTTTTCTAGCAATGAGCGCCTTCTCAATAATATTCTTTGCATCTATTGGATTGTTGTCAAGCCAAACTTCTAGAGCAGAAGTGAAATTTGAATTGATAAAAGCTGTATCAATTTTTGTAACAGTACTTTTTACTTGTGCATCATATGCTACATTTTCAGCAGTAATATTACAAACAAGAATAAGTCCTTCTTGTAAAGAGCTACCGTCAAGATTTTTATCTTTCTCTTTCAAGATACCTTGCTCTTTTGCCCATTTATTCAAAGTGCGAGTTAGTCCACTTTTTAGACTTACCAAATGTGGTCCAGCTTGCGTCAAGCCGCAATTGACATAAGATATAATGGAAGATGTTGCTTTAGAAACATAGGTCATTGCAAGATCAATTATTTGTTTATTCTCTACTTTATGTAAAAGAAAAGGATTATCAACAATCTCAACGTTTTTTCCCACATGCTTTGAAAGTAAATCTTCAATACCATTTTCATGTTTGATTGAAACACCATTAAAAACAATTTCCAAATTAGGACATAGACAAGTAATATCTTCACAGAAATTGCGAAGCTTACTTTCGTTTACTTTTGGATTATCAAAAAAGTCTTTACTTGGCTTGAAACTTACTTTTGTGCCAGATGGCATAGCAGAAGTAATGCCTGTTTCACGCTTAGAAAAGACACCTTCTTCAAACAAAATATGTTCATACTTACCGGTCGCGTTACAAGAAAATACTTCTAACCAATTGCTAAGGAAGTTAGTAAGTTTTCCGCCCATACCATTAGTACCAATTGATACACCTTGATATACACCATCATCTGTATACTTACCAGAAGTGTTCATTACATCAAAAGAGGCTTGAAGAACCGTCTCCCCATCTTCTCTAATGACATTGATAGGAAAACCTTGTCCATAGTCTTGGATAGTAACAACACCATTATCTCTAATGTCAATAACAATCTTATTACCATGTCCAATATTATATTCATCGACAGCATTACCAAGAATCTCTGTCGCCAATTGAGTTGCATCACTTGTATCACCAGCATAAACACCAGGACGTAATCGCACATGCTCTAATGGAGTAAGAGACTGAATACTATCATCTGTGTATAAATTTTTGTCCACTACATACTCTCCTTTCTTCATTATAAATAATTATAACATAAAAAAGGAATCCGACAAGCAAAAAACTTATCGGATTCTCATAATAAAGGAACAGTGACTTCATTTATTCTTTATTTAGATATTCTAAGAATAATTTATTTCTGAGGCGAATCTTATTCACGAAAGTATATAATCCATCTTTATGACGAATATACTCGTCTTGCGCATCATCATAGTTCTTATAAGCTGATTCATATTGCCGCAACAAATCACACAAAGCAGTGTCATAACCATCTGCATAGCAAGAGCGTTCAAATAAATTGTCAAATTTAGTTTTACCATAATGAACATAATCATCATTCTGTTGATGCATAGAGAATGATTCTGCTAAAGCATCATATGCCATTTTGATGCCAATAACTCGTTGCTCTAGATACCTTGCTTTTCGTTGCAGTGCTTTCGTAACACACTTATATTCTGCAATATAGTAACTTGACAGCTCAAGATTGATAGGACAATCATCATTACCATAAACTAAATCTTCATCACAAGCACAACAAGTAGAAGTAAAAGTTCCATATTTGCAAGCAATAGTAACAGTATATACAGGACGACCATCACTCTGTCGATATTCACATGTAGAATCAATTACCTTATAACGCATTTACATTCTCCTTAATAATACACATTTTTGTCTTTAGATTACCGCATTCTACTTCAAAGGGTTCACCTTCAATAACACCACCATAGGGCTTATAATGCTCAATTGCTTTTTGAACTGCTTCATCAAAAGAATGCGCGGCATAGTGACCATACACTTTGCCCTTTTGAGATACCCTAAACTTGTTTGCCATAAAAATCCTTTCATCATTTTCATTTGATTATATTATACACTTTCTTTATTATTATTGTCAAAGAAATTTTTTCAGTAGAGAAATAATTCAATTTGACAAAATTTTCAGATTGTGATATAATACACTCCAATATATATTTATTATGAGGTTTTTATTTTTGAAAATATAAATTAGTATATAAAAGAGTAATAATAAAATTATACTATAAATAGAGACTTGCTAAAATAATATGCTTAAGCATATTATTTTAGCTTAGGTTATAATTATGCTTAAGCATAATTATAACCTTATATTTTATTTGACAGAAGCATAAACTTTATGATATAATATAATTGTCCAAGAGAAAGGATAAGAATGTATAGAATCTATGGTAAAGTCATCAAAGAGTATAGTTTTTCAGGTGTTAAGCATACTCCGCAAAAGAATTTTAGAGCATTGAATAAGTATGGTAGTCAAGTAACACGACTGACTAATGCTTTTTGTTATAATACAAAGGAAGAAGCTCAAGCAGTTATTGATCGAGCAAATGAAAACTTGCGGCGTAATGATCATGGTGATTGTGTACTGTTGGAGATTAGAAAAGCATGAGTAATAATTCTTATAAGATAACCCTTGAATGTTCTAAATGCGATAATATACAATGCCGCATTGGAGAATTTATCCTTTCATCAAAAAAACAAGGGTGTGTTAGAGAAGTCTCAGAAGATTTATATATACAATATTATCATTTTATAAATGAAGTATGAGATTTTTGTAAAAGAGATAAATATTATGAACAAGTAATGCAAGTATTAGATAAAGTATATAAAAGTAAGATAGTAAAAAAAAATGGTGATGGCTTTGTGCCAAAACAATTGATTGACAATAGTGAAAAAAATATGGTATAATGATTTTATCAAAGGAAAACGAAATGATTGACGATGTTTTTAGCTATCTAAGTTGGAAAGAAAATGATCACGCTTCAGTTATCAATAATTTTGTAGATAGTCATAAATATGATTCTATTCCTCGATATGAAGTTGATCGTTTCTTGAGAGACAATTATATTGATTATTCAAGTTTACCCAACTATTTGAAAGATACATTAGACGAAATTGATATTTATTAGGAGATTATCTTGAAACCATTTGATTTGCTTACAGAAGAAGATAAAGATTTGATTTGTCAATATGTTCGCAGCTATAGCGGAGCAAATCCAATGTCTATAGAAGCTATTCTTGCTGAATGGAATAAAAATAAAAAACGACTCCTAAAAATTTTTGGTAATCAACTGAGAGTTTCAGTTCCAGTTGAATATACTGTGGGACAAAGAACCCTCACCGCAAAGCTTGATAAAAGCTATCAAGATCCTTCTATTCATTGCGTCCTAAGTTACTTGAATGAATCTGTTCCTAGCTATGGAAACATTTTCATTGACAGCGTGACAAGATGGCTTCGAGGAGAGTATATCAAAGATAATATCTCCTTTGAAGATAGCAGAAATTTCTTGCATCTTTTGTATAAAAAACAAGTCGCTTCAGGCTCAGTTTATGAAAGTTATACTTTCACGAATCTAAATAATGAAAAAAGACCTTCTCTTACTATTCCAAAAGGTACTAAGATAATGAAAGCAGTAAGAAAAGTTCTTGAATATTATGGTTATTCTAGTTTTGATTTGTTTATCGACTGGAGAGATGAAGTTAGTGTTATTCTAACGAGCAAAAAAGTAAAGACAAATTTGACTTTTAGTATTCATCCCATTGATTTTATGACAATGAGTGACAATGAATGTCATTGGCGGTCTTGTATGAATTGGCGCAAAAATGGTGGATATTCAACTGGTACTATTGAAATGATGAATAGTAATGTAGCAGTTGTTGTTTACACTGAAAGCTCAAGAACTAAATTTACATTCAATGGACACTATATTCCAAACAAGAATTGGCGTACACTAATGTTTATTCATAAAGACATTCTTCTTGTTGGTAAACATTACCCTTATCAAAATGCCAATTTGGCTAAGTTGGCTCTATCTAACATTCAGCCAATTATTAGAGCGAACATTAGTTGGAAGTATCAATATAAGATGCAGCTATATAAAGACTTGATTCGTTCTAGAGAGAATAGCTATGTAAAACATGACCTGAACAGATGGGACAGAGAACGCTATCATAAGATTTTTTGTTATATGAATGTCATGTATAATGATATGATTTATGATCATGATACCCCTTACTGGTGTTGCCGCAACTATGTAAAGAAAAGTCTTTACTTGAATCTGTCGGGCCAAGCAACGTGTATGTCTTGTGGCAAGCGTATTTGCACAGAACCAGGATATGAAGATGAAATTGAATCTTCTGTCAAGTACTGCTATGATTGCTATCAAAAATATGGCTGCACTAGTTGTAAACACGTTGATCATTCTCAAGTTTTATATAAAATTTCTGTTCGCAACAAGTATTACTCTCGTCCAATTGAAAAGAAAGTTTGTTTGAATTGTTTGACAAACTTCTTCCTTTTCAATAAAGAAGAAGAGTGTTTTGTTTACAGCGAGAAATATATGTCTCCTGAAAATTTGGTTAGAAAGAATATTCCCATTACAAGAGAGGTGCTAAATAAATATGCAGTTCGCGTGTCCATATAAAAACAAATATGAAGACGATATTGATCCAGATGAATACAATATCGTGATGAAGCATGATGACTATGATAGGCTCAATGCTTTCTTGGCAGATGTTCCAAGAGAGAAGAAAATTAATGTCAAATTTGCGGGCGAGAGTATTATGAATATTGATAAGCTAAAGATCGCCTCAGTTATCAATCCTAATTTGAGAGTCAGAGTTGGAACATGGGAATTATATAATTTGCCTGAGCTAAGAGCAAATGAGATTCCCTTTATTTTTGATTCTTCGTTTTGTATCAACTCTTATCTTCTCTTGGATTGGGCTATCAAACAAGGTGCAGAAGGTCTGTATATTTATGACGATCTTCATTATAATTTACCTAATATAGATGCGATTTGCAAGAAGAATAAGGTTGAACTGCGAATTGTTCTAAATAGAATTCCAACTTCAACACCTTTTGTCTATAAAAATAAGAGAGCGCCTATCTATCGACCGCAAGACATGTGGATTCTAAAGCAATTCTTCTCTGTTGGAGAATTTGATTGTAAAAACGAAGATATTTCTTATGACTGGGAAATCAATAAACAACAATACAAAAGCTGGTTTATAGAACAGTACTGGAGAGGCGATCTAAAGTTCATTAATAGAGATGTTTCTTTCCCGATTATGTCACCGTGTGTTCCTCCCGAACTAGCAGATTATCGTTCTTCTTGCAGCTTAGCTTGTCGCGCAAGAGCTATGTCCAGTTGTCATAAATGCGAAAGACTATATGAATTTTCTGAATATAATTTTCAGAATGGAATTGCTTATAAGAGAGAAGCTAAGACTGGCTTACCCCTAAAAGAAGATTTGATGAAATTATTAGAAGAAAGTGAGAACAAAGATGTTGTTTAGTGAATTTGATAAAATCAATTGCACAATTGTTCCAATGCAAGACTCAACATATGATGTCCAGTTGACAGCTTTCAAAGATGGTAAAGAGAGTACTGGTTACACTCACGGAGCAGATTTACTATCTAATTTTATGGATTGCGTAAAGCAAATTTATATGCAAAAAGCTGTTAATGATATTCAGAAGGATTTCATTGTTACAGAAAAGTTCAAGGTAAATAAAAACAAAGAGAAGACAAAGCTTAATCCTCAAGACACCTGGGAAAAAGTATATCAAGATGTATTGAAAAAAGTTGAAGAGCCAAAGAAATATCCTGGTGTAAGTTATTTGGCCGCAGAACTACTGGACATGCCTGAATTACGTGACCACTCTGATCGCGTTGCAGAAGCGATTCTTCAAATATGGTTAGATGGAAAGAAAAAGGTTGATTGGACTGCTTTTTATAAACAACTAAGTGAACACGAAGCAGATCTTGGTGTAGATAAAATTCTAGAATGGTATGGTAAGTAATATGGTTTATAATTATTATATTGTTGATCGATCCTCCATGCAGATTATTGGTGTAAAACCAGACTTTGTTGAAGCATATAATGAAGCTGAAAAACTAGGACGTCCTATCGCCATTTTTCAGGGATGTTTTCTAACCGAACTGGCTGCGCCGCAACCTGATATTAATGATAACGATGAGTCAAATGAAAGTGATTAAAGTCGCTTTATTGACTATAGACGAAGCTCATCAAAAGACTATCAAAGAAGCTCTTGAAGAAGGCTTGATAGTCGATGTTTATACTTCTTCCGCAGAGTGTGAGAACAATAATAAATATGCTGACTATACACTGTTTGTTATTGACACTCTCTTGGAAGGGTATAATGGTTATATTTTTACAGAATATTTGCGGCAACGTGTAAACACTCCGATTATCATGATCTCTAAAGAATATGAAGAAGCTGATGTTATTAGAGGTCTAACTGCTGGTACAGACGAAATGTTAAAAATTCCTTTACGTCTAAGAGAATTTGTTGTAAGATGTGTTTGTCTTATAAAGAAATACCAAACGCAAGTTCCAAGCAAAGTTGTTAAGATCAATGGAATTTTATTTGACAGAAGAAAAATCAAGCTTTTGATGATGCGGGCAATTTATTATCTTTGACTCCAACAGAACTAAAACTTCTAAAAGTCTTAATGACAAAGGCTGGTGAAGAAATTAGCACAAGAGAATTGTTAGAATCTATTTGGGGCTGGGATGATGGTAGCACCGCAATTGTTTCTACAAACATGAATCGTTTGCGGCAAAAGATCGGTAAAAAGAAAATTACTACCGTCAAAGGTAGAGGATATAGATATGAAATTATGTAAAGTAGAAAGAGGACTATATGAGCGTAGCTAGTTTAGTTTTAGGTATTGTTGGTTGTGTGCTTTCTTTTATTTTAGTTGTGAATAATATTGTTCCTATTCTTGCGGTTGTTGGCTTTGTTCTTGGTATTGTTGCAATCAAAAAGGGTATCGGTAACCGTGGAGCAGCTATTGCTGGTATTGTTCTTTGTGTGGCAAGCGTTATTGTTACTCTTGCGGTTCAAGCTTATGTTGGCGCTGTGTTAGATGCCGCATCTGAATCGTTAGATAGGACTACTGGCAAGCAAACAGAACAAGTTCTTCAAAATGATGTGAATGTTACATTTGAAGATTATGTAATTGAAGAAAATGATTACCATCAAGAAGGTTACCTTCCTGTTGTTGTAACTAATATTTCTAATAAGGTTCAATCTTATAGTATTACAGTTGATGCTATTGGTAAAGACGGCAATCGAATTGAGCAAAGCTATGTCTATGTCAATGACCTTGGTCCTGACAAGACGGCTGTTGATGACCGCAATTTCATGGCTTTTACCCAAGAGAAGTGTGATGTATTCAAAGACGCTACTTTTGAAGTTGTAAAAGTCGGTGTAACAGACGTAACTAAGTAAAAAAACTCTTTCTTACAGAGATCTCTCTAGTAGAGGTCTCTTTTTTTATGCCAAAACAAAAACCTCATAAAATTGTTATATTGAAATTTTTAGCTAAAAACATCAGCTGCTAAAAATGATATATAAATGAAAGATGAAAGGAGGAAAGATGTATATCCCATTTCAAAGAGACGATCTAAAAATTGTAAATGGACGCTCTTCCGCTGAACAATATTTTATGTATCCTAATTCTAGAGTATTGCTTATGGATAGTAATTGCGACAGATTTTATATAAAAGAAACTGATGCTTCTGGAATGGCAAAAATTTCTGCGGCACACAGCGTGCAATTGATGGTATCAAGTATGAAGGTGCTATCAACACAGCAGCTATCAATTCTAATATTGATTCAAAGTTTGCAGCTTTTGAAAAAGCTCAACTTCAACAGCAAATTGCTAACCAGGCAGCTCAAATCCAACAGCTACAACTCAATGCAGCTATGTGCGGCGTAATCCGTTATCCAGTTGCTACAACTTATACTGCTGGTGTTGGTCCGATCTACGGTAATCAGTGCTGTGGTGGAACAACCTTCTAGAAAGGTGGACACCAATGAAAACGACTATAGCGAGATATGTAAACAATGGTACTCAAACAGTTGCCGCAAACGCTAATATATTGTTTGCTAACAATACTTTTAGTAACTGTGCTCTTGGATATGATAATTTAGGTGGTATACAAACCAAAAAACCTGGTACTTATGCAATTTATGCTAGCCTCTTGGGCGTTGCTACTGAAACGAATCCAGTAACAGTAACAATGTATGAAAATGGTACAGCCGTACCTGGCGCCGCATCTGGCGCGACACCTACTGCCTCTGGCAATCTAATGCCACTTTCTTTAGTTGGACTAACAACAGTGAAACAGACTTGTAATAAAAATACATATGCTACAATCACTTTTCAATCAAACGAAGCAACATCTTTTAACAATGCTACTGTTATTATAGAAAAGATAGAATAATGAGAATTATTAAGAAGATGGCTGATTATATGGAAGATGAATTAGATGGTTGTATTGAATATGCCAAAGACGCACTTGAATATCAATATACCAGAGCTGCTTTATCAAAGAATTTTTACCAAATGGCACAAGCTGAATATGGACATTATCAATTACTTCACGAATCAGTTGTCAAATTAGTAGAAGAAATCAAACAACAAGGAAAAAATTACCCGCAAAAGATGTTGGATAAATGGGAGTCACAGCATAGAAAGTTTATAGAGAAAGCTGAAGAAGCGCAGATGTATTTGAATATGTATAAATAAAAAAATAAGCCTCAACCTTATAAAGATTGAGGGTATTATTTTTTTGGACATAAACTTATAAAGAATGTTAGCCTAATCTTATATAAAATATAACGCATAAATAATTATGCATTTGAATGGAAGGAGATTCTTTTGAAAGAATTACTTACAGGAAAAGTGAAAATAATTTGTATTGTTGTTTTATGTTGCTTAGTTGTGTGCGGTTGCAGCTATACTCTTTGGAGCAATCACCAACAGGAACAATTACAAGCACAGCTTGAGCAAGAAGAAAAAGTTAGAATTGCAGAAGAAGAAAAAGTTCTTGAGCAAATAAAAATAAATGAGTTCAATACAACAAAAACAGAAGTTGTTCTTCTCTTGGACGAACAAACTGAAACTTGGCAAGATTGGTTTACAGAAGAAGATTTAGTTTATATAGAAGAACTACGCGAAAGAATTATGAGTGCGACTATAGAAGAAAATCTAAACGATTTTGTAGTTGAGATTGAAGAACTTGCGGCAAACGCTGAAGCCGCAAAGATCGCCGCAGAAGAGGCGCAAAAACAATCTTATTATACTTATAATAATAATTATAATTATGATTATAGCAGTGAATTATCAAGTGGTGATGCGAAAGAACAAATTGCTTGGTATGAAAGTAGAGGAAGCTATGACGCAACCAACGGTCAATATTGGGGACGTTATCAACTAAGCAATGGTTGGTTTGATGGTTATGATAAAGATTTTATTCTAAATACAGAAGAGGGACATGCTATCCAAGAAGAAAAAGCTAACGAATATGTTGAAGGTAGATATGGCTCTTGGGAAAATGCGCATAATTTCTGGCAGAATAATGGTTGGTACTAATTTTGTATAAAAAACTTTTTGACAACCAAATTAAAAATATGTTATAATATATTTACAAGGTTGAGAGATATATCAAATAACTTTGTTGGTCGAGTATTAATAGTACTAGGCAACACCGCAAGGGAAGCCTGTGGTGGGCATTGATGATCACAATGCTTGGACTCCGCATGATATGCATTGCGCAAATCTGTACGGTCCTCCACGCTTTGAAAAGAAGTGTACTTGGGGAATGTCCCCAGACCAGGAGTGGGGGAATACTTAAAAGTGCTTTGATGGAGTTGCACTATAATATCAACCAATGAGATGGTCGCTCAAGATAATTGACCCAAGATGCGCACTTGAGAAAAGAAACGCCGCAGATTGGTGAGTTCTGCGAAAACAAAAACACCCTTCTTAGAGAAGTTTCTTAGTCTTTCCTTTCTCTTTTTATTTTTTTCTTACTAAGAAACTTCTCTAAGAATGCTACCTTAGTTCAAAAGTAGAATAGCTGTTTTGTAAGCAGCATACGAGGGAGCGTTACCTTCATGCAGCACCAAAATAAATTTATTGACACCCTTATAAAAAATATGTTATAATATTTTAATAAGGGAAAGGGAATGAATGAAATGACTTTGAGTAAAAAGAATTACAAGTTTTTTGAAATGGCAAGAAAAGAAGCAACAACTTCAGATTACAGAAATGTCCATGTTGGCTGTGTGATTGTTTATAAAGGGCATGTCATTGGACAAGGTTCCAATAGAGATAAATCTGATACAGTACAGAAAAAATATAATTCTTATCGTCATTTCAATCATACTGAAAAGCCAATCAAACATTCAATTCATGCAGAAATTGCGGCATTGAAATCTATACCTTATCCAATAGCAAACACAGTAGATTGGAAAAAGGTTAATGTTTATATCTATAGAATTTGTCCTGGTAAGAGTTTAGGGCAAGGATTGTCTCGTCCTTGCAAAGCTTGTATGAATGCTTTGCGGGACATGGGCATCAAAGATATATATTATACTACAGAAGATGGATATGCAAACGAAAAAATCTTTTAGTGAACAATGGTCGTTAAGATCCGCTTGAGACAAAAGTCGATGGATCACCTTTTGACCGAAGGTATAGGTAAGAATCAATGCCGAGACTTATCTTAGAAAAATAGCATTTGGAGAGCGTGTTACGTGGAACTTGATCGGCGGGCTGGCACAGTTGGCATTAACTGGAAAAACGAGAAGCGCTTTATTGTCGCGTTGGATCAAGGACTCAGGGTTGTAGGTGAACGGAGCCAAGAGACAGGAAACCTTCAATCCACGGAATGCCAAATGGGGTGGCAGCAGACTCATAATCTGTTTCATGAAAATGACAAGTAAGTTCGATCCTTGCTCCGTGGACCAAGCGTAATATTATAGTGAAAGGTCTGATATGTTTGATTATATGGACTATGATGAGGATGAAACGTATGAAGTAGTTCAAAAAATTAGCCGCAAATCTAAAAGTCCAAAACAAAAAAACTATAAAAAAGAATACAAAAACGACTTCCGCAAAGAGGGTAAGTTTAAGCGAGAACATTTAAAGGTGAATGAAGATGAATAAATCTTCTGTAGAAAACTTTTATCGTAATATGAATTTGTCAGATTTATTGCAAGTAGTATGTAAAGATATTAAGAGTTTTTTGAATGATAAAAATCCTGAACTTCTAAATGATAAGCTTGCAGAACACTTTATCGCCGCAATGAATTACTAAGTCGTGTTGATGTGCAGCATTCATACCATTTAGAGAATGGCGATAATATTTTGACTACTAGTGGACAAGGACTAAGTTCAGTGAACATTGCCGCGAAGGAGCTTGAAGATATGCTTCTACCGGACGGAAAATTGTTGCTATTCTGACTCTTGGAGAATATCACGCTGCGAGACAAAAACCAGAAATTGATTGGTCCTAAAACTAGTTGACGGCAGATATGTAATTATGTTATAACTATTTATAGTTAAGAGAAAGGATATTATGCTTAGTGATTATGTATATGAAGAGTATGAATATGATTTCATTGAGTCTCTTGGAGATAATTTTGGTCTAACAGAGGATCAGTATCTTGCTTACCAAGATGAAGGTTGGCAAGAAGATGGGTATGATGACTATGACTATTGGGAATAAAAGAAATGTTATTCTCATAGTTACATTATCATTAGTTGTTTCTTTTGGTCTACAATGTTTACATGGCTGTAGTGAGGAAGAGATGATTAGAACTTATTCAGGTTCACCAAGATTCTCTATTCTTCAAGAAGAATATTTAATGAAAACTTTTGTTGATGCTGAAACTGGTGTAGAATATCTATATTATAATGGAGCTGTTACTGTTCTTTATAATCACGATGGTTCTATTAAAATTGCGGAAGGATATTTTGACTAATGGAAGAATTTTTTGTTCTCAAGTATGAAGATGATTTGTGCGCTTGGTACGAATCTTATTTTTTTGAATTTGACGGAGCAAAGAATTGGACAAGCCTTTATCAAAACGATTGGCGTTGTTGGAAACTATATAAAAATGATGAATTGATAGAAGAGTGGATAAACCCTGACGCAGATTAGAAGGAGGAAAAATGCTTAACGAGAAGTCTATTCGAGAGTTGTGCTATGTTGTTACAGTAGATGATATCAAGCCTATTGACGGAGCAGATAATGTTGAAATTGCTGTTGTCGGTGGCTGGCGTATCATGGTACGTAAGAATGTTTTTCTTCCTGGCGATTATGCAGTCTATTTTGAAATTGATTCTAGAGTTCCCGCACGAGAACCATTCTTATTTCTTGAGTCAAAGCATTTCAAAGTAAAGACGCAGAAATATTTCAAGGGAACTGTCATTAGCCAAGGATTGCTAATGTCTTTTCAAGATTTTTGTGTAAATGGAGAAAAGCCAGATTGGTTGGTCAAGCTAGAAAAGCGTATGGCAAAAGGAGAAAATGTAAATCATATTTTTCTTACTGATGCTCTTGGAGTTGTATATGCGGATCCAGCTGACAACGATCGAAAAGGTAAGGGCGTAGATAAGTATAGAAGTATGGTTAGCCGCAATGCTAAGTTATTCAAGAAGCAGCCTTATCGTTTCTTGATGCAGCATGAATGGGGAAAGAAATTTTTATTTTTGTTTTTTGGTAAGAACAAGAGCGAAAATAAAAAACGTTTTCCAAATCATCTGCCTTATATTGTTCCAACAGACCAAGAGCGTTGTGAAAATATGCCTTGGGTTCTTGAGGACAAGACTCCTTATATCAAGACTTCTAAGTGTGATGGAAGTAGTGCTACTTATATTCTTGAGCGTAAGCGTAAAGGGTTTGAGTTTTATGTATGTAGCCGCAAGGTGCGGCAGCTAACTCCTGACCAGGATTGTTTCCATAAAGAAAACTATTACTGGAAAGCTGCTAAGAAGTATGACATTGAAAATAAGCTAAAGGATTATCTGAAAAAGCACCCTAACCTTAAGTATGTTTGCTGGCAAGGTGAATTGTGCGGACCTAGTATTCAAGGAAACCCGCATAAACTAAAGGATATTCATTTATTCTTATTCCATTTCATTGATTCTTCTGTTGGAAAGTATGATATTTTGAAAGCAAAAGAAATTTGGAATGAGTATGATATGGAATCTGTAGCAATACTTGATCCTGCGTATGTCATGCCAGATGATTTTGAAGAATTCAAACTTTCTGCTGATGGTTATTATCCTCCTGAAGAGTGCGAGGGAAACAAGAAATGTACTCAAGAAGGATATGTATATTATAAAACCACTGACCCTAATTTTAGTTTCAAAAATGTTAGTCGAAAGTATTTACTAAAGCACTCACAGTAAGAAGGTTGATGTGAACAAATGGTAGAAAAAATCTATATGACAAGCGATCTTCACTTTGGACATGATAAGCCCTTTCTTTATGCTCCTAGAGGTTTCAAAAATATCTGGGAGCATGATGAAGCTATTATAAAAAATTGGAACTCTCTTGTCAATCCAGAGGATCATGTTTATATCCTTGGAGATTTAATGCTTGGCGATAATGAGCATGGTAAAAAGTGTCTTTCTCAACTAAAAGGGCATCTTCACATTATCTTTGGAAATCATGATACTGATGTTCGCAAAGAAATCTATAATGACCTTTGGAATGTAGATGAAATTTGCGGATATGCAACTATATTGAAATATAAGAAATGGAGTTTTTATCTTTCTCATTATCCCTCAAGAACATCTAATTATGATGATTTTATAAGAGGCAAACGAGTCATAAATATTTGCGGACATACTCACACCGCAAATAAATTTTATGATTTCAATGATGAAATGATTTGTTATCATGTTGAACTTGACGCACATAACAATACTCCAGTTTTGCTCGATCAAATTATAGAAGATTTGAAGAAGAAAAAGTAACCTCTGGTAAAATACCAGAGGTTTTTTTATTGCTTGGACAAAAAACAGTAATTTGTATTTATTGTTTTTCAAATACTTATGATAGTGTTTTAAAAATTGGAAGGAGGTATAGAGTGGCGTCATTAAGTGTAACAAGAGGCGATACTCTTCCTATCATAGTTAACATTGATAGCAATGGTGAACCGTATGAGTTAGAAGAAGGCGACATTATCACGTTTACAGTTAAGAAAACGACCGATATAAATGACGCGGTGTTGATTCAAAAACAAATGGATAAGAATACTGGTCTTTATTGTGAGCTAACGCCGCAAGATACAAAACTTCCATATGGTAAATATAAGTATGATGTTCAGTTGTCTCAATCAAATGGTAGAGTGTTTACTATTATAAAGCCAAGTACTTTTGTAGTAACAGAAGAGGTGACAACCAATGTCCCAAGTTAGTAAGCTCGAAACAAGTTTAGGAACAAAAACAATTTCTGGCACATTGGTAACACCGATAAAGTTATCAGGCTCTCTTGGAAATAGCTTTGTTATGTCTAAGATTATTGTTGATACAGAACTCAATGGAGAATCAGAAAATCCTATTGCAAATAAAGCTGTATATGAAGCAATTCAGCAATGTAAAGCAAACCAAGAGGAAATTGGAAAGTTTTTTGAAGATGGCAAACTATCTCATACCCTTACTATTGGAGATACTGTCTATGATGGAACTAAAGATGTTATTATAGAAGTATATGATGGTGAAAAAAATATAACATAAAGGAGGTAGAATGGCTGAAAAATTTTTTCAAGCAGAAGCAAGTAAGTCTGGTACTTATGAGTTTGCTACAGCTGGTAAATTTGTAGATAGAAATATCAATCTTATTATTCCTGCGGCAGAAGCTACTGCTCAAGGTGATTTTAGTAAAACTTTTGATGTAGCAGCGGCAGCAACCGTTGGGGAAAAAAATAAAATTACAAATACATATCCTGTTTCAGGAGTAAAGACAGAGCACTTCAATGAAACTGATGCTTTCCCTATTGAAGCTTCAATTATTAAAAAAGGTTTTACTGACAGTGTGGTTTATCCAGGTCAAGGTAGTTATAACATTACAGTAAATGTCTCTACAAGTGGAAATATTCCTGCAACTGTTATTTCTGTCAGTCCAAAAGAAGGTAAGACAGTAGTTCCAAATTCTATTATTGGTATTAGTGGTACTGCAAAGGTTGCTACTGGTGAAGATAATGCTTATTACATCAATGCGGAAGCTTCTGTTGCGGATTTTGCTTTGGCAGATTATATCAATGCGGCTGGCACGCCTGGTTATTATGGCAACGCAGAAGAGATTTCTGTAAGCAACAATATCAAAGGTGGCAAGAGTACCGTTTATACGATTCCAATTGCGTCAAGTTCTTTAGGTAATGCGGCAAAAGCTGGTGTAGCTTATACAGAAAACACTTCTGTTGTAATCCCTAGTGAAGGTGCTCTTTATATTGAAGAGGGTTATTTGCCCGCAACTAAAATTACTTTAGATCAAATGTTAGAGGGTAGTGCAGATCAAGCTACTATCGGTGAAGCTAATATTTTAGCAAGTAAAATTGCTTATGATGTAGATGGTAAAAAACTTGTTGGTACGATGCCTGACAATGGTGGTTTAGGTGAAATCAAAGTCAATAGTTTAGATTTTACACAAACTATTCCTGCTGGCTATACTAGCGGTGGAACGATTACGACAGAGATTCCCGCACTTACAAAATATGGTTTTAGTGCTTCTGTTACAATTCCAGACAGTAACTTGACTATTAGTTCTACTGTTAATAAAGACGGTATTCAAAAAACCTATAGTGTTTCTGCGAAGACTCTTGATCTTGATTTCTTACCCACAGAAGATGGCGCAGTTAGAAACAAAGATAACTTTACGGGAACTGCCGATAATGTTGTTGTTGGTGAGATTGCTCAATCTTCAAGTAGTGTAGCATCTGGCTCAACTTTAGTTGGTGGCTCAACATTGTCAATTGGTGCTGGTTATTATCCAACAGAAAGAACATTCACTGTACCCTCTGCTTCTACCAGTGTTGGTAATACAGTAGTAACAGCTGGTCTTGAATTAGGTGCGGCACCTGATACTTATACGAATCCTGCATTGGTTACCGCAAAAGAAGAATCTAAAGTCTATGTAGAATTCAAAGGTACGGCTGCTGGTGAAACAGGTAAAGTCCTTGAGAGTATTACTCAACCAGCGATCAAGTACCTTGAAGTTTATACTGGAACAGTTACAATCAAATAAATAGGAGGCTTATTATATGGCTGAAAATTTAGCTACTAGAGGAGAAACTAATTGGGAGGTTCCTGCAATTACTCCTTCTCCTGAGAAATCACAAACTCTTACTCTCAGCACAAAAGACAAATACGTAGATAAAGATATTAAAGTTACTGTTGAGAAAATCAAAGCTGGTGCCGCGAGTGCTGATGCCGCATCTGCTTCTGCTGCTTCTGATGATGTAGCTCTTTCTGCATCAGAAATTAGTGGCGGTTATAAAATTACAACAAGTGGTAGTGGTAATTCAAAAGTTACTTCTGCTGGTTATCTAAATCCTGGCTCACTACCGATCGCAAGTACTACTAAGGATTATTGGGTTGCAAAGGCTACTCCTACGTCTACCAATAGTACAGTATCAGCAACAACTTCTACTGATATTGCTTCTACTGTTGTGGCAAGTACTTATACAACATCAACTACAAAGCCTGCTTCTGGTTATTATATCGGTGTTAGTGCTGATGCTTCTGCTACACCTGCAACCGCATCAGTTTCAGCTGGTTACGCCAAAGAAAAGGTTTCTGCCACTGGCACACAGAGTTCCAAGAGTGCAAAGAGTTATGTTAGCCTAAACGCATCTTCTCTTTCTGCTACAGAAATTACCCCTGGCTCAGAGCAAACTGTCACTATTGGTGCTGGTTATTATCCTAGCGCACGTACAGTAAAGGTAAAAGCTGCTAATGCTGGTGCTAAAGCCGTATTTACAAAATCAGGGCTTCAACGAAATGCCGATGGTGTTGGCGAGAGTCTTGGTCTTATCACAAACACAGCTGGTTTCACAGATGCAACAACCGCAAGTAATCCTCTAAGTGCGGGTGCTACTCTTACGAACCATGCTTTAGCCTCAAGAACTTATCGCGATCTTAGTAAGCCTGAAGAGGATGCTCTTGATTTAGCTCCTATCCTAATTTCTGGTGATTATTTATATGTCAACAAAGGCTATGTTGGTGAAGATTATAAGATTAGCCTTGCGAGATTAGTTCCTGATAATATTGGTGATGTTGCAATTGGTGCTGGCACAGCGGCTTTACGTAAAGGTAATACATTACTTGACAAAGATGGTGTTGCTGTTACAGGTACAATGGACAATGCAACTGTAAAGAGTGGTACTGTATCAATTAGTGCTAATGGAGCAATTGCCTACAATGAAAATGGTAAATTCTCTATTCCTATTACTGCTCAGGCTGATGCCCCTACCGTTGTTGATAGTCATGTAGGTTATATTTCTAATACAGAAGGTACTAGACAAGCTTCTGAAAAAGCATCTGCTACAAGAGAGCTAAATAAAATTATTGGTTCTATCAATTTTGCCAATACTGACAAGGTAACACCTACCATTACAAGACAAAATGTTCCAACAGGCGTAACGAATGCGGCGAGTGGTAATGCTACTACAACAGCTCCAACTTCTGGTGTATATGTTGCAGTTAAGACTGGAGAAGTTACTAGAAGTGCTAGTGCTAGCGTAGCTATTAGTCAAGCTGGTTATGGCGATAGTGTACATCATGGTATTACCGCAGGTAGTGTAACTGTTGGTGCTGCCGCATCTGACTCTACTTATATTCCTATTGCAACTACTTCAAGAACGGCTGGTGCTGGTTCTGTTAGTGGTTCTGCTACTGGTGTTACTTTTGGGGCAGCTGTTACGACTAAACCTACTAGTGGTGCTTATGTTACAATGACTGGTTCTGGTAAGGTAAGTACTGGTGATGGCTGGGTCGCGGCTGGCACGACAACTTCAAATTCCGCTACTTCTTACTATCCTGTAACTGTTACTGATGCACAAGCTCCTGCTTTAGTTGGTACTGGTGTAGCTGCCGTCAATAGCGGTAGCATTACTGTTACTGGTTCTACCATCAAGAAGAATAATACTAGTGGCAAATATGAAATTGCCATGTCTGGTAGCGCTTCTATTGGCGGTAAGATCACAACTAAAGGTTTTGTCAAGGTTGATGATACTGTTGCTTCCGCACCTGTAAGTGCTTCTGGTACTGCTGTTATCAATGCTGGTGCTGTATCTTGTGTTATTAAAGATAGCTCTACTCTTGGTATTACTGCTCCTTCTGTAGTAGCTGGCTCTTATGATGGAACGACTGGTACAGTAAAACTTTCTACTTCTGCTTCTGGTCAAATTGCTCATACTATTACAAAGACTGCTGGTTATATTGAAGCTGGTACAATTGAAGGAACGCCTAGTACTATTTCAACTGGCAATGTGACATTTGGTCTTGCCGCATATACTGGTAGTTATACTTTAGCATAATCAATGATATTGGAGGATATTAAAAATGGGTTTTTTACAAAGAAAAACAAAGTGGGAGGAAAGCATCTCTCAGGAAAAACCTACTCAAGTATATACCTTCAATGTTGCTAACAAGTATTCAGATAAAGATATTGAAATTACTGTAAATGTGCCGGGGATAGAAATTCCTATCCCCTCCACTGGTACGAGTACTTTTTGGCTTAAGATTGATGGAATAAAATATATATGGAAAGTAGATAGTTCTGGGAATGTATGGGTAGAAGGTGATAATTAATGGCAACAGATTTGAATATTGGAAAAGAAACAACCAATGAAATCAATGTAAAAGTATTTGGGTCTATGCAAATAAATGGAAATGAAGTCCTCCCAATAAAAATTGTTTCTGCAAAACCTTCAACGCCAGACCCGAACACAATTTATATCGTGACTGTTTAGGAGCGATATATATGAAAATAATTTTGAATTTTGAGGAGGTGTAATTTATGAGTGCTTGGTATTCTGCTGCACCATATGGTGCATTAGATGATAGCGGATATTATTTGGAAGATGGCTCTGAATGCTGCTTAGCTTTTGGCATTGACTGGCAAGAAGAAATAACCGCTGATACTGTCAAAATTACACCTATTATTTATCGTTATGATAAAGGTGATTCAAGTTATCCAACAAATAACTATGGTGGATATTTTGAAGAAACTTTGACTGAACCTTCTGGAGACGAAGGTTCTTGGATTATAGATTCATTTTATAACTATGAATCAGCACCAACCGCAGGTACTTTTAAAATTGACGACTTTGAAACAAGAACTTATCAAAGAGAATCAACAGATAAAACTATTGTTTATAGAATTTATTATCATAATGCTTATAACTATTTTTATGGTAATGTGGGTGATAATGATATTTCTTTTGGATTGACAATTCCTGCGAAGTCTAATACTTCATATGTAAAAACCATTGATCACTATGCTTTTGGTTTTGAAAAAAATGAAGGTAATAACTGGAATAAAACGGCTTTCCAGCTAAATACAACTAGCTTTACTCTTAAAAAAGGACAGTCTAGAAAAATTGACTCTAGTTTAGCCATTAGTATTCAAAATCTAAAAGGTTTTCAATTAAGAAATTCATATCATGACTATGGTGCTGCTGCGGATAAGGCGTTAGGAACAACTTACACACAAGGAACAAGTGACGCTGGTTTTGAATTTAGATACGATCCAGTTTCTTATACTATTTCTTATAATCTAAACGGAGCAACTAATAATAGTTCTAATTCAACAAGTTATAATGTTTTATATGGAAAAAGCTTCGCAAATCCAATAGCACCAACTGGTAAGATATTCGCGGGTTGGTATGTCAATAAGAAGGATAGTAACAATAATACTGTAAAGCAATACCTCTCTGGTGTAAATGAAGATTGCGGCGATAATACTTTTTCTAATCAAGCTGAACTTGGAAATATATTGTCTCCAAGAATGGCTGAAAATATTACTCTAAAGGCAGAACTTTTGTCTCCATCTAATACAGTACAAAGCAATACTACATACTACCTTACGCCAAAAAGTAGTTCTAAACAAATTGGTATTGTCAAAGATATGAGCATTCCTATTAGTATGACTAATAGTGTTCTAAAAACAAGATATGGTACTAATGGTACATATTATAAAAAGGGCGCGGGGGAGACTAATGATACAACTGGATATTGTATCTCTCAAAGAATTCCTTGCTTCGCAGGTGAGAAAATAGAAGTTCAATGTTCTGCCGCAAATGCTTATAGTGGTTGGCTACAGTGTGTTGCTTATGATGATAGCGGTAATATTGTATATGACTCTACTACAGCCAATAGCAAGAGAACAATTCACGTGAATGGCGTTGCGGCTGGTAGCAAGATTATTGCAACTGCTCCAACAGGCGCAAAGTATATTAGATTCGCTTATGTTTCTGCTCAGAAAGATCGTCTTAGTTTTTATATCAAGAATGTTGACCCAACGATTACTTATGGCACAGCTAACGTAGCAACTGTTTCAGTGTCAAGTGACGGTAAAGTGATGGCTGCCGCAACTAGCACAAGCACCGCAAAGACTACTACCGTTACAATGACATATCCTTCTACAGGAAGATTCTTTAAAATTGAAAGAAACTTTACTATAGCTGTTAGAAAAGATGCTGTTGCGCCATTTAGTGTAAAAACTGGACTAAAATATACTGGAAGTAATCAGCAATTAATCAATTCTAGCACCGTTGTTACTACGTATGGTGCAGTTACAGCTGGTGTAACTACGAGCGCATCAACCGCACCTTCTACTTGGGTTACTTATTCTAATGTAACTGCCAAGAATGTTGGTACTTATTATGTATGGTGGAAGACTGCGGGAAATGCTACTTATGCGCCAGGACAAGGATACTTATCTACTTCTATTGGAAAAGGAACGCAAAAAGTTACGCTTAGTCTGATGAGTAATATTACTTATGATGGAGCTAAACATCAGGTAATAAATTCTTATACTCACACTGGAAACGGCAAAGTTTATTTCTCTCTTTCTGCTAGCTCTACAACACAACCTACTATTGGGTGGTTTGAAACAGTAGAAGAACTTACTGTAAGTGAAGCCGCAGATTATTATGTTTGGTATAAGTGTGATAGTACTACTGAATATAATGCTATTTCACCTACTTATTTTAGCAAAGTAACCATCAATAAAGCAGATTCTGTTATTGAATTGCGATCATCTGGTGGAGAAAGTATTTCATCCATTACAATGACTTATCCGACAACTTCTTTTGTTTTCTATGCTCATTGTGCACAAAATCCTGGTGGAGTATCTGCTACCAGTAAAAATACTGCAAACTTTAGTGTTGAAGTAATAGATAATAATGCACCCGCAAATACTGATATTGGCTTTAAGATAACTGGTATTACTTATGGTACAGAGAGTGAACTTCTTGTATCTGTGCCCGCAACAAATAACTGTAATGCGGCATCAATTACCATTCCTGTTATACTAAACAAAGGTACTTTGACTGGTAGTGCAAGTATTAGTGGTAAGAATGTTGTTGGACAAATTCTAACAGCTGTTGTTAGTAATCCTAATAATGCTACATTGACTTATACTTGGGAGTATAGACTATCTCAAAATAGGCCTCCGACTGTTGCAAGTACAACAAATACTTGTCTTATAACAAAAGCAATGATTGATACGTTTATTACTCTTACAGTAAAGGCAAAGAAAAATAACTATTTCAATAAGAATTTTAGTGCTAGTCCAACAGAAGCAAAGAATGATTATGAGAAACCTGCGTGTTTTGACTTTGCGTTATTTGATGCAACTGGTAACCCTGTTCAAAATGTTGTTTATGTTAGTGATAGTGCGGGACAGTTACATGATACTGATTTACATATATATGTAACAGACAGTAATGGACGATATAAAAGTTCGACCTATTGGAAGAAATAAAGATTGGAGGAAATAGCTTATGGAAACAATCAAAGTTGTAATGACTTATCCTGATGGAACAACTAAAGTTCAAGAATTTGATTATAACGATGAAACAGACATTGTAGTAAGTCAAATTCGTAAAGGCGATATTGCGATCAAGCAGCAAAGAGATTTTCTTCATAATCTTCCAGTAGATTTTGAAGAGCAAAAAACTATGATCAACGATATTGTAGATGCGGTTGCTGAGCTTGGTGAGCTAGTTGCCGCAAAAGGAGTGTAATATGGCAAAAATTTACGCTTATAGAATCAAGATTGGGAAAATGACTATTGATGAAGTTCCTGATCGTTGGAGGGAAGCTACGGCTAAGCTATTAGCCGCAAGCTAGAATTTTGGGGAGATTACTTTATAGTAGTCTCCCTTATTTTTATTTGACAAAAATATAAAAAATTGTATAATTATAAAAGAAGGGTTGAGAAGATAAAATTTTTAGAATAATATTATAAAATGTTTTGATTGACAAATGAGCAATAAATATGCTATAATATTATTAATGAAGTTGAGAGATAAGGAAATTGAAATGATTAAGTTGATTTTTGATGATATGAAAGATACTGATATTACTATTAAAGTTGCTCCTGAAGCTAGTATTCATGAAGCATTTGAAGCTATTTATCGTGCTTGGATGTGTGCAACTTATCTTGACAGCCAGTTTCAACAGGTCTGTGAAGATTTCGCAACTAGTGGCGAAGAAAGTTTTTTTGTATAATACAATTGGAGGTAAAAATGGCAATTTATTGTCATGGAGATATTCACGGGGAAGTCTTTGAAGCTTTCTCTTATAACCAGAGTCCGGAAATGCGAAAGCTAACTTCTGAAGATTATGTTATTATTGCAGGTGACTTTGGTGTTATCTGGGACTGGCACGGTGATAGTGAAGAGGATTACTATCGTTTGAATTGGCTAAATTCTAAGCCTTGGAAAACTATTGTTGTGCTTGGTAATCACGAGTGCTATCCTATTTATGAAGCTATGCCGCATTGTACTCCTGATTTTTTGAATAGTGGTACTATGTGGCAATGCACTTATATGGGTACTACTTTTGAGAATATCTATATTATAGACACTATTGCTACGCTTGATATTGATGGTAAACATATTTTGTGTATCAATGGTGCGGAGAGTCATGATAAGAAATGGCGCACTGAAGGAATCAACTGGTGGCCGCAAGAAGTAGTCAACATTGATGCGTGTCTTGATTTTATGGCAGAGCATGATAAAGAACATTTTGATCTGATTGTTACTCACGAAGCACCTGTTTTGGTCAAAGAAATGTTGCCTTTCCTCCTTGATCGTTATATACGAACTTGCGGTGAAAAGTATCTTGAGATTCTTCGTAAAGAGTTGGACTTTGATGTTTGGGTACACGGTCATATGCATTTTGATCAACAGTGGTCTGAGGATCTTGACAGCCGCATGATTGGTCTTTATAATGTTCTTTATAAGGTTTAGGAGAAATTATATGATGGGGATAACAGAACAACAATATGATTGTGCAGCAGAGACTATTTATGAAACGTTAATGCCGCGTGTCTTAGGTCGTCTAACAAAAGCTAATATTAGTGACCAGGAATATAACGCTGGCCTTGGAACGACAATTTATATGTTCAATGTTATTACTGGAAAAACTTATGATGAAATTATGAAAGATATGTCTGATGAACTTATGAAAAATATAGTTTCTAAATGGATTCATAATTAAAAACCAATCGCAATGGTGATAATTACAAAGTTCAGGAGATTTTATGCAAATAACAGAAGAGCAATATGATTATGTTGCAAATACCATTTATGAGACATTAATGCCATATATTTCTAAGGATTTAATGGAAGCTGACCTTAATGACGATGAATTTTTTGGTAGTCTTGGAACGGCAATTTATATATTTAGTGCTATTACTGGAAAAACTTTTAGAGAAGTTAAAGACGACATGCGTCTTGAGATGGAACCGTCCCATGCCTTTTAGTCAAAAACCAATAGTAACAGTGATATATAGTGATAATCTTTCGTCTATAGATTTTTCTGTATTTATTAATCCCAATCATTGCGGCGCTATCATTACTTCTACTGTAAATGATATGGTAGAAAAATGGGCAAAAACAAATAGATTAGAGTGTTTGGTTTTTGAACCTAATTGGAATATCTTTGGTAAGAAAGCTGTTTCTGTTTGTTATGAAGAAATGGTGGATGCCGCAGACGCTGTTATTGTCTTTTGGAACGGAGACATGCATGACCGCAAGATTATAGAACTGTTACAATATTGTTATAAATCTGAGAAAAAATGTTTATGCCATATGGTTGAAGAGTTTTAGTTGATAACAGACTAATAATTATGTTATAATATTAGTATAAGGTTGAGAGACAAGAGAAAGAAGAGAATATGGAAAATCTTTATTCTAGGGGTTTGCGCACGGCGATTACTTTTCTTGAGAAGCGTGGATATGAAATCGTTGACAAGGTTGTAAGTGAGAATATTGATGCAGTTGCTTATGACGATGATCAACTTGTCTTTATTCGCATTCGTTTTGTAGACGAAATGAGTGAAACTGATTCTGAGAAGCAGCTTCGTGGTGTTCTAGAGAAGGAAGCTTTTGATTATCTTAACAAGACTGGTATGGGAATTACTGGTCAAATTCGTTTCGATACTATTGAAATGGTAGTAATGGGTGATATGAATCGTGCGTTCTTGCGTCATCATATTGATTGCCTAGCCTAATTATTTTGATTGGAGAAGATGTAAATGTGATTGATATGTTATATGCACCGTTTCAGAAGTGGGCTGAAAAGGGTTCTGTTTACATCTTCTCTGATACGCATTTCAATGATGCGGACTGTAAGTTGATGGACAAGAACTGGATTCCCGCAGAACAGCAGCTTGCTATCATAAACAAAATTGCTCATAAGAATGATACTCTTGTTCTATTAGGTGATGTTGGTGATCTTGAAGTAGCAAAGCGAATTAAGGCTTACAAGGTATTGATCAAGGGTAATCATGATGATGAAGCCAAGGCTAAGTATCTTGAAGTCTTTGATGAAGTTTATGATGGACCTCTTATGATCGCAGAGAAGATTCTTCTTTCTCACGAGCCTATTCAGGGACTTGATTTTGTTGTGAATTTTCATGGACATGATCATTCTCAATGGCAGAAAAACGATCGCTATCATAAGAATTTTGCGGCAAATGTAATTGGTTATAAGCCAATTTCTCTAAAGACTCTTATAAAGAATGGTGCTGTATCTAAGATACAGTCTATTCATCGAGAGACTATAAATAGAGCAGCTGCCCGCAAGAATGCTTGAGATATGATTTTAGATGATTCTCTTGGTCTTGATGTATTAAGTTTTTATAAAGAAAATTTCTTGACAAAAGAATAAAAAATATATTATAATATTATTATTAAGTCCCTGTAGCTCAGTGGAATTAGAGCTACTGTCTTCTAAACAGTGGGGCGTAGGTTCGAATCCTGCCAGGGACACCAACAAGGTTGCTGCATACTTGTTCGATAAGACTCAAAAGCAGCTAAGTATATATGAAGCACAATGTCTGAGTCACTAAAGTGCTTCAGCCTTTGGTTCTGTCGTATAATGGTTAGTACAAGCGCCTGATAAGCGCTAAACAGAAGTTCAACTCTTCTCAGAACCACCATATAAAATACTTATTGACGATAGTTATGTAAATATGATATAATATATATTTGTCAGTAAGGGAAGAATGAAAGTTAAAATTCATTCCCTCCAAGAGAAAGTGGTTGACAGCAGCTATGTAAATATGGTATAATATAATTATGCAAGCGTGTTGGAATTGGCATACAATCTTGACTCAAAATCAAGCGCCCGTTGTGGATTGAGAGTTCGAATCTCTCTGCTTGCACCAGCTAAATGGAATCTTGGCGTAATGGTAGCGCAGAAGCCTGCTAAGCTTTCCTAGGTGAATAACCTAGTGCCAGTTCGATTCTGGTAGATTCTGCGGGACACTTTGACTCAATACCTTCACGTGGTGTGTCCTGTTTTTACTGAAATTGAGTTACCAATAGAAAGGTAATAGAATGCAGAATTATATGAATAAACTCAATGGTTTCCTTTGTTTGGTTGATTATGATGAATGGTCTGATTCTTGTCAAGAGTCTTTCGATTTTTTTCTTAGTAATAAGATAAAAGAAAAATTTGTAATTCCAAGTTTTGAAGATGTAGTGAAAAGGATTGAAAATGAGTAATTATGCCGCAAAGATTGATGAACTTCGTTCTATTGTTGATTATCGTGATTGGCTTTGCTTCTCTGTAATTGATGGGTGCGGCAAGCTGATTGTTATTCCTACTCTGCAAGATTTGCTTGATGGAGAACATATGATCGAGAATAGTAATATCTTTGAAGATGGTATGTGGTGTGAAATTGTTGATCTTCGAGAATATATAGACCTTCTTCGTGATCAGGAGTTTCTTTCTTTAATGACCCTTGTTGAGAAGGATATTGTTATCAATCCTATGTATTCTGCTCAATGGAATACTTTGCAGAAGTATAATTCTGAGATTGCTTTTTCTGACAAGGCGCTAATGATGGAACAGTTGTTTGCTTTTATTGATACCAATCGTTGTTATGCAAGAAGTTATCCAAGAAAAGCTAATGTTTGTGTCGCAGAGATTGATCGTTTATGTAAAATGGTTGAGAAGGTTGCGGCAGGTGCTTCATTTGAAGATTGCTTTAGCACTGGTTATACAGAAATTGATGCTGAGAATTTTTCTTCTTTTATAGAAGGAAGAGTTGATATAGCTGATGCTATATATGATGATTTTATGAATAATCGTGATGCTATTGAAGAAGAAGAGCTGGATAACGACAAGTTTGTTTCAGAGCTTTTGCCGCGAGTTCTTCACGAAATAGTTGCTCGTTCTCTTATCTCTTCTATTGGGTCGGTATAAAGATTTTGTTGACAAAAGAATAAATAATATGTTATAATATTATTATTAAATTCCTTGGTGACGCAGTGGTAGCGTAGAAGATTTTTAGTAATTAGTAGCATTATGCAGCGATATGTAATGAAAATCCCGTTAATTCGGGGAAGGCTAAGTGGAAACATATGCTAATCTCGAGCAAGGTATTTTTAAGATACTATGTGTAGAGACTTTACACGGGACTTCCCAAGAGGAAGAAGAGAAAGTCCGGACTACAATGCGAAAGCGATGTACTAAAGTAATCTTTTAGTCGTGGGTCGAGTCCCACCCAAGGAACCAAGCGGTTGCCTGAATTAGCCACTAGGACGGTAACACTGATTGGACAAAGGCTAATGTCGTGAATCGGGGCGCAAGAAAAGGAGACTTGCAACGGGTCAGTGCCGAATATGCAAATCTGACCCACAATAATTTTTACTCCCTTGTACTCAGGCTTGACTGTTAATCAAGTGTTTAATAGTTCGAGAGGGAGCAAAGCTTATTATGCCTTCTTAACTTAATTGGTCAAAGTGGCGGTCTCTTAAACCGAGGAGTGTAGGTCAAGTCCTACAGAAGGCACCATCGCGGGATAGAGTACTGGTAACTCAATAGCCTCATAAGCTATGATATGGTGGTTCGATTCCACCTCCCGCGAGGACACAATATTGCAGCCTTCACGTGGCGTGTCTGTTTTATACTAATGCAATAAATTGAATCATATTAATATAAAAAGGAGCTGATTAATTTTGGCATACATTTATAAAATTGAAAACGACATAAATGATAAAGTTTATATTGGAAAAACAAATTTTTCTGTTGAAAAGAGATTTAAAGAACATTGCGCTGATAGTAAAAAAAATAGAAAAGAAAAACGTCCTCTTTATAACGCAATGTCAAAATATGGAGAGGATCATTTTTATATTTCTATCATAGAAGAATGTTCTAGTAACGAAGCATCTGAAAAAGAAAAATATTGGATAAAATATTATAATTCTTATAATGATGGTTATAATGCTACGATGGGTGGAGATGGAAAAACTTTAATAAATTACAAGAAAGTTTTGAAATTATATGATACAACATCTTTAACTAGTTCAGAGATTGCAAAAATTCTTGATTGTTCTATTGATTCCATTAAAAATATCGTTTCTCAGTATAGAGATAATGTTGATTGGAAAAAACGATATTATTCGTCAGAGCTATCAAGACAAGGTCTTATTGCTTCTCCAATTAAGGTTCGTTGTATTGAAGAAAATTTAGTTTTTAATTCTACTAGTGAAGCAGCTAGATGGCTTGTAGATAATAATAAATCTTCAACTACTGAATGTAGATCTCATATTTCTGCTTGTTGTAAAGGAAAGAGAAAAACTTGCGGAGGTTATCACTGGGAATATTTTAATTAGTATAACTAATGAGACTGTTGCCAAGTGATAAGATACGTCCTCGACGTCCATAAAAATAATGAAAAGGTATAATTATAATTATGTTAATAGCTGAAATTCAAAAGCAAAACCTTGTAACTCTAAAAAAAAGTACAAAAAATAGATTCTCTCATGCATCAATTTTCAAAAGAAGATTTAAATACTAATGTTTATGAAATAACAGACGGATATAGTTTTTATACATTAATTTCTTCTTTATCAACTCAAAAGAAGGCTCCATTAGTAGAAAAATTTTTATGCAAAAAAATGAATTACCAATCAGTGTCAGCTTCTTTTAATAAAGGAGACGCTAAAGATAATAACGATAATTATTATGAATTTAAAACTTCGTTTACAAACAAGGACGAAAAATTAAATATTCGTCAAATAAGACCTTGGCAGAATATTGATTTTTATTATTGTTTTTATATTAATGAAAATATTGACGTATATAATATGAAAAATACAACAACTAAACGTTGGTACGATTTATATTTAGATGCTAATTTAAAAGAAGAAATTCTTTATAGATAATTTATAGAAAATGGGTGATTTGAATTTGAGTATAGATAAATATTATACGACCAATGATAATGCTCAAAAATGTATTGCGTTAGTCCCTAACATAAATGATTATGATTGTATTATTGAACCGAGTGCGGGCAATGGAGCATTTAGTTCACAATTAAATGATTGTATTGCCTATGACATTGAGCCTGAGCACTCTGACATTATTCAAAAAGATTGGTTTTTAGTACAACCTATTACCAATAAACAACATATTTTAGTTATTGGGAATCCTCCTTTCGGTAAGCGAAGTCAATTAGCTAAAAAATTTATTAAACATGCTCAAAATATTGGCGCAGAGACGATTGCTTTTATTCTGCCTAACACCTTTAGCAAATTAACTAATCAATCTTTATCATTATTTCCAGAGGATTGGAAATTAATTGTGGAACATCCTTTGCAATCATCTGTTTTTATTACTGAAGATAATAAAGAGTATTATGTTCCTTGTAGTTTTTATGTATGGACAAAGCAAGATAGTGAAATTAATTTAAGACAAGTTAAAGAGCTACCAAGTAAAGATTTTTCTTTCTTGCCCCGAGGTGAGATACTACTGCAAACTTTAGTATTAACGGAAATTCTGGAAAAGTAAAAGAACTTCGAGAGATTACAAACCCTAAGGCAGAACACTATATTAAATCAAATATAGATGTTGATATTTTAAAACAACGTTTTCAAAATTTACATTTTAATTTTTTATCATTTGTTAATGGGAAAAATGCATGGATAGGGCAACAAGATATACTAAAAGCATATAATAAGATATATAAATAAAAATTTGTTGACAACCGTTCAATAAATATGTTATAATATATGTATAAGGTCAAGGGAATTGATTTTATATATCGGGTTTCGTGGAACCGCAGTTTATAGTCTGCTCAAAATCAAAACTATTCGCACCTGCCACGAATTCAGGTGTCACTTATATGCTGTGACGGACAAAAGATTTACTTCTAAAATTATGCTATGAGATCAAATGACAAGTCTTTTGTATAATTTCCAGCAAATATAGTAATTTTGTGATTGTTGAAAGGCTAATAAGATATTGGTTCGACTCCTTTCCAGCGGGTAGCTCAATGGGTTAGAGCGTATTGCCTTTTAGTGATTTTCAAGATTAGCTAAAAGTAAAAGCAATAGCGTGATGGATAAAAGACTTACTTCTAAAAATTATATTTAGACCCAAAACTTACGTCTTTTATATGGTTTCCGCTAATGCAAGGAACTTTTGTGATGGTTAAGAGACTTACTTCTATTTATAAAGAAAAGATTATTGGTTCGAGTCCAATCCTGCGGTGTCAGGTAGCTCAATGGGTAGAGCACAAGCGTCTCTTAATGATTTCCAAGAGTTAGGTTGGAGCGTGATGGATAAAAGGCTTACTTCTTAGAGAATGAATTATTAATTGTAGTCTTTTATATAGTATATCCGCTCCATTTTTTTTATTTTGAAGGAGAAAAAGTATGAATTTTAATCGTAACGAAGCTAAGTATTCTAATGTTGTTTCCTATGAAGGCGGCGAAGTTTTTGTAAAGGATCTCACCGAGGAATGGTTCAATTGTCTTTGTAGTTGTATGGTAGAAGATCGTTACTATGAGCCTGCGGAAAAGCAGATGGTTCGTTATTTTGATCTAACTGCTAAGATGGCAAAGGCATATGGTTATGAGTTTATTGCGAAGGCAACTGTGTATGCCCGCAATGAACTTGGTATGCGTTCTATTTCGCAGATGACGGCTGCGTGGCTCAATGATAAGAGCTTCGACCGCAAGCGTCAGTTCTATAAGAATTTTTGTCATCGTGCAGATGATGTCGCAGAGATTTTTGCGGCTGTCGATGCCTTGGGTCAGAAGCGTAGCCACGCGCTTGTAAGAGGCTGCGGTGATTATCTTTCTTCTCTTGGAGCGTACAGCATTGATAAGTATAAGTTGAGTGGTAAGGTATATAATATGTTTGATTGCATTAATATTTGCCATGCTACTTCTTCTGCTATTTGTGCTTATAAGAATGGTGTACTTCCTAAGTGTGAAACTTGGGAGCAGCGTATCAGTGTATCCAAGAGTGAAGAAGAAAAGGGTTATGCTTGGTGTGAACTTTTGGCAGAAGAGAAGTTGGGATATTTAGCTCTTTTGCGGAATGTGCGCAATATTTTACAGACTATGGAGTTCTTGCCAAAGATCGTTAAGATTCCTTATACTAAGGTTCTTTGCGATCAGCTATGTAACGCAGAAGCCATCAAGAAGTCTTTGGTTTTCCCTTATCAGATTTATACTTGCTATAAGACTCTAGTAAAGAGTGGTCTCTGTGATGAGGAGATTACGAAGTCTTTGGGATATGCTTTCTCTGTTTCGATAGATAATGTTCCTTCTTTTGATGGTAACAGTGCTGTTTTACTTGATGTGTCCGGGTCTATGGAAGATCCTATCAGTAAGAACAGTGTCATCAGTATCAAGGAAGCTGGAGCTGTGTTTGCAGTAGCATTGGCTTTGAAGAATCTTGGTAAGGTTGATGTTGTCAAGTTTGGCACTAATGCAGAGTGGGCAATTGGCTATACTTCTGAAAATGTTTTTGAGATGATCGAAGCATTTGCTAAGAATGATGGATGCGGCTATGGCACTGTCATTGGAACGGCTTTTGCTCTTCTTAAGAAGAGCTATTCCCGCATCTTCATTATCAGTGATATGCAGATTATGGGAAGTGATTACTATTATTTGCATAATGGTTTTGATTCCTATAAGACTTATAGCGCTAAGTATGGTAAGAGCAAGGTTTATTCATTTGATCTTGGTAACTACCATACTCAGGTATGCGATCCCAAGGACAAGGATGTTGTACTTCTGACTTCTCTTGGAAACAAGGTGTTCGATTTCATCAATATGAAGGAGAATGGTTGTTGGGATATCATTGATTATATCAATGAAAAGGTAAACTACTAGGAGTTTCCTCTTAGTAGTTTAGAGAATTTCTTGACAGTAGGGCAATAAATATGGTATAATATTATTGTTGAGAAAGAGAAAAGGAGTTAAGAATGGTTGATTATATGTTGCGGCGCTATGTCGAAATTGCAGACAACTTTAAGAATGGATACGCGAAGATGCGTATCTGTGAGATTCTTAATTCTTATGGTAACATCCTTGATCCTGCTGTTCAAGATATGTTGACTCTGTTGCGGCTTACTGGTGCTGAACCTGCTTATGATTGGGTGTTTCACCGCAAAGAGTTCTTCTATCCAACAGAAGCAGATGCAATTCTAGAGGAAGAACATCAAGAAGCATGCTGGGACTATGAGTGAGGTATGATAATGCTTTGGTTTTATCTTGACGATGAAAGAGAAGTACCTATTGGGTTTAAAGCAATTCTTGTAAGAACTGCTGCACAGATGAAAAGTCTTATAGATGAATGCTGGAAAACTGAAACCAGCTTTGGGATTGACTTTGATCATGATCTTGGGTCTACTGTTTCTGGGTATGATATTGCAAAGTATATTGTAAGTAATGATATTCCTATGAGTGTTTTTCATATTCATAGTATGAATCCTGTTGGAGCAGACAATATTCGTCAGTTGCTTTCTCATTATGGTTATACTGAGAGTTGGTGAAAGATAAGTGCGGCAGAACGCTACCTATGACCTGAAGCAAGAGGCGGGCAACCTCCCACAACTTTTCCTCTCTGTTAGTCAAGTTTTCAAGTTCTTGACTATAAAATAAAAGATTTGAATTTGCCCTATATATTTCCTTTTACTATCGTTTACTCCATTTGAAATTATGTTATAGGGTAACCGGGAGCTAGTGTTCTAAATGCTAGCTCCCATTTTTTTTGCTTGACGGCAGGTATAAAAATATGTTATAATATTAGTATGATAGAGAAGAGAAAAGAGGACAAGTATGGAATGTGAAACTTGTATTCATGAAGATGTCTGTGGATTGCTGGACGATTATATTGAATTGTTTGATAACCTGCCTGAATGTGATGATTGTTTTTCTGTGAAGCTTCATTGTGAACATTATCTTCCAAGAGAGAAAGCTGGTATGTTATGTCAAAGAGTAAAAAGTATGTAATTACTAGTGAACAAATGTTCGATTTCCGCAAACCTAAATGGAATGGTTTTGCTTGCGGGTATGGTATTCATGGAAAGACTAAGTATAGCCGCAAATCAAAGTATAAGAAGGGTTGGAAGGAAGTAGAATAATGGGCGTTGATATTCATACTCAGATTTTTGCAAAGACTGAGACCGGTTGGGAAGAGTTGAAGATCTATGCTATGGTGAATGGTAAGATGGAAGATCGCACTGGTTATGCTCCTTACAATGATCGCAATTATGATTTGTTTGATGTACTTGAAGGACTTGATTGCCGAGGTATGTGGGAGGATATGCCTGTTGAGTCTAAGGCTTATCATCTTTATGAGGGAGACTATTGGACTTACAAGCACTCTTGGTTTGATTGGTGTGAGCTTGTAGCTCTGGCTAAGACTGATGAAGCTCTTGACTATGAAGGTGAGAATTTGCTTGCGCCTTGGATTGATCAGATGCGGTTTGTGCTTGAGATCTATGGTCTTTGGTATGTAAAGCCTGGTGAAGTAATGGTTTGTATTGCATTTGATTGTTAAATTTTTGTAAAATATATAGTCCAAGAGACAAGTGAAAGGAGATAGTGATGAGCCGCAGCTACCGCAAAGGATTCCAGTGTGTAGGAGATAAGGAATTGAAAAAGCTGTTCAACCGCAAATTGCGGCGATCGCAATTGAAGGGAACAGAAGACTTGCCTGTTGGAAATGGGTATAAAAAGATGAATGAAAGCTGGGACATTGCAGATTATAAAGATGAGATTGTAAAAGAAGACTATGATAATTGGGCTGATTTTCAGAGATATAGAAGTAAGTAATGTGTAAATATTGAAGTTATTTGAAGGTCACAATTTGAGCATTATGAATCTTGTGTGGATAGCAATGAGTTTTGTAGTTGCAATGGAAATGCTCATGAAAGAGTATCACGAAGTAAACTTTGATATTGATGGTTATAGGGATAGTGATCATTACTAGTTGACGGCAGGTAGGAAAATATGGTATAATATACTTGTAAAGGGAAAGGGAAAGGGAACGATATGTATCTTACCTGTATTGCGAATGATGACTGTGCGTGCGGCGAAGCATTAGACGAGTATAAGTATTATTATGATGCTGAAGTTTCTAGTGAGTATTATGGTTGTGAAGTTCAAGTGTGGCGAGAGCGTTCAGATGGTTATTATGATTATATGTGCGCTTATGTGAACGGAGAGAAGTAATGGTAATTGATTTTGCTGATTTTTATGACCTGGGTATTGACTTAGATGATGTAGTTGGTACTGTGCTGCGGAACCTGTGGTTTTCTGATGATGGAATTGTAAAGTTTCCTAAAGGAGATGTTCCTGTTTTGAAAGACGATGCTTATGAGAGGGTAGCAGTTGAGTGGGATAACGTTACTGCTATGTTGAAAGATGAGTTCGTAATGGCGGTTCTTGATTATTATTATCGTGGGATCGTTGATGCGGGTGAGTATAAAGATGAGTTGAGGGAGCACTTTGGTTGGGAATATCCTGATTGGAAAGCTCCAATAGCAAGAGAAGAGTATGCGGGGAAGGGTGAAATTACTTCTCGTCCTGCTTATAATGATGATGACTTTAAGTTGATCTAGATGGTGATTAAATGAGAGTCTACAGATGCGATAGGTGTGGAGTTGAACATGATGGCATACTTCCTGCGACACCCGAAAATATTCTATTGCTTTGGTCACAAAAAGCACCTCTGCAACGGTTGCATAAGCAGTTTCAACCGCTGGTACTACAACCCTAAAATGGAAGAAGAAGGCGCAGGCGTGAAGTTATGCCGATCGTATGATTAGAGGAGAATGCTTATGTATATGGTATGTGTAGCTGATACTGGTGAAGAGCTTGAGGAGTGCGGCACGGTGCGATTGGCAGATATTGCGGCATATAAGTGGGTAATGCGGTTGCATTGTAAGTTGGTGATAATGCATGGGTGTAGAGTAGTGTATAGCGTTAGTTATAAGCAGGGGTAAGGACTTGGTTGAGTTTCGGTGAGTTATGGAGAAAAAAATTTTTTTCTAGATAGGTGATACCAATGGTAAAATTATATAACAATCAAATTGGTATCAACGTGCATTCTCCTAGCAGAGTTGAAGCTCCATTCTTTTCAGAGAACAATGATTTGTGTTTTGCGGTTATGCGGGATTTAGGTGGCAATGCTTATATGCTATGGCAGTATATAGCATGTAATGCTAATGGTTATCAATTTGGATTAAGTAAAGCTGATGTAAGCGAGCATATTGGCTTGGGTGAAAGTGCTTATAAGAATGCGGTGAAGAAGCTTATTGAGAAAGGTTACTTAGTGCAAGTTGAAGGAACGCCTTGGTATAACTTTTTTCGTAACGGAAAAAATGGGTTGTCTTGATAATCAAGATAAGGGTTATCTTGATAATCAAGGGAATCTTGTCTTGATAATCAAGACAATCTTGTCTTGATAATCAAGGGAGAAATAATATAAATAA
>ERZ808274.40-NODE-40-length-68492-cov-7.114324_pt1 | contig 68492 bp, 52 predicted proteins | sample MGYA00521277_ERZ808274 | MGnify/ENA primary metagenome ERZ808274 (study PRJEB31516, sample SAMN03275597) | gut metagenome | biome: mammalia-associated habitat; material: feces | host: Papio cynocephalus | place: Kenya | collected 2012-07-28 ... | reverse complement strand
CAGGTACAAAGCAAAGATCTATGGGAAAAAGTGCACATAAAAAAACAAACAAGAAGCTGTAGTTTGTTGTCTGCACTTTTTCAGTTTATTTCAATTTCATTTTTCAATGAAGCAATTTTTCATGAACTAATGTTCTGAAAAAAACAAGACTTTTTTCATTATTACACTCAATCATGAAAGTTGCAACAAACTACACTTTTTTGTAACAAAGTGCAAATGAACTTTGGGGGTCGTTTAATGGATGTGTCTTCTGTGATTCAATTAAAAGTCGATTTTAATGAAAAAACTGACATGTCTTTTACACGTCCAACTAAATTAGTTGTCTGCAATCATGATATCAAGATTGAAAAATCTTGGATAAGTCTTTATATCAAATTGGTTTACATTTTATATAGCATTTACCCTGAAAAAATTCCAGAAGGAATGAGCTTTGATGGTGATGGAAAAATCGATTTTAGTAATCGAAGCAAAATATCGTCCATGAAATCTCCCATGCGAATATATAAGGGATTGTTTCTTGAAACTGCTTTAAGTACAACCAAAATCGTTAGCAAGATAAAAGCTTTGCTTGATATTTGTAATCTTGATTACAGTGATGTAATAATTTTTTATGAAAAAAAAGATGATATAGACTATGTATTTGAAGACAAAAAGTCACCAAGCTCAAATGAATTCTTTCTTTTTTTACGTGATAAACTTTACTTGTCAGATTCAAAATGTAAAAATTACATCACTGCTATAAACAGAGCAGAAAATTTTGCATCGACGAACAAATTGAAAACGAGCAAAATTTACAACTGTTACTTCGAAGATGCATCAAACACAATGCAAATTCTCATGAAGAACAATGTTTTTTTAAGATCAAATAGTAAAAAGCACAATTTATATAAGGATGCTTTTGATTTATTCAGTCAGTGTATGAACTATATGGATAAAAAACCATATAGAATTCCATTAAATTGTAATTCGACAGAAAAAGAGGCTGAGTATGTATCAGATGCTTATGATTCGGAAGAAAACAATATTTCTCCAGAGAAAACAGATGTCAATCCATTTGAATCAGTGTTAGAGAAATCATTTCAAAATGGTTTCCGCTTGAACTCTATCATAGATACAAAGAAATTTAAAAGATCTTACGAAGAGCTTACTTGTTCATCTCTTGATCTTGATTCAAAGGAAATTGAAATAAAGGCAAAGGAATATGGTTTTGTCTATGATGGAAAGCTCTATCCTGTTAAAACAATTTTAAGTGATAAATTGAAGCAAAAATTACACAAGTATATTGATGATTCATTTGATTCTGGAAAAACATCTATTTACTTTGAAGCACTTTTTAACGAATTCTCAGATGAATTCCTTGATTATAATATCAATTCCCCTGATATGCTTCGCTCATATATTGTTTTTGAGCATGGTAATGAATATAAAATCGATGAAAAACAAATTTCCAAGAAGAATTCTGTCATTAAGAATCCTGTTGATGAGGTGCGCTCCTGTTTGAAAAATCATGGTGGACTCATGTCTAAGGATGAGATTTATTCAGCACTTTCAAATCTTCCCCAGAAAAAGATTGATACTATACTTTGGACTAATTATGAATTTGTCAATAATGGCAAAAATGAATTTTTTGATGCTGATTTGATAGATGTTTCAAACGAACAACTTAAGAGCATATCAACATTAATAAGCGATACGATTAAATCGCATGGTTTCATGAGTGGCACAGAGCTTGTTAATGATTTTAAAAGAAAATTTCCTAAATTATATGAAGAATATTCATTTTATTCAGACAAAGGATTGCGTGATTCTTTGAAGTATAAACTAGAAGGAAGATTTGTTTTTAATGGTAACATAATCAGCGACAAGAACCTCTCTTCGAGCGATATATTGAATCTTTTTGTATCAAATAGAGAAACAATAACATTAGATGAGCTTGAATCTTTTGTAAGTGAAATGAATTCAGGAATAAATTTCGAATTGATTTTCAAGTATTTATTCAGAATTGATGAAAAAACATTTATATCTAAAAACAGAGCATCATTTAACGTAGATAAAACCGATCAAACCATTGATTTATTCTGCCAAAACGAATACATTCCTATTTCCTCAATCCAGAATTTTGCAATGTTTCCTGACGCAGGTTTTTCTTGGAATAAATACTTATTGGAAAGTTATATATTTCTCTTTAGTAAGAAATATTGCTTATTGAATCGAGGATTTAATCGTAATAGCGCAATTGGCGTGATAGTAAAAAAGAGTTCAGGGTACGAGAGTTTTAATGATCTGATAGAAGATGAACTTGCAAATAGTAACATTGAGTTAAATAAAGAAACTGCTTTGGATTATCTAGTTGATAAAGGATATCTTGCTCGTCGTTCTTTCAGCGACTTGGAAGAATTACTTGGATTTGCCCGTGCAAAAAGAAACAGCAATAAAGGAAGATTTTAACGATGTATTCATATACCTGGGATTCTGAAACTGGAGGTTTATTGTTAAATAGCTCGCCTTTACAATTTAGCAAAGAGCCTCGTCCTGTTTATTATAAAGAACTTGATATTCTTGGATTTGATAAATACTGGAAATATGAAAAAGATGACTCTTTTCCTTATATGTGGGCAGAGGCTAACAATTACTTTTACCGTGGTCGTCTTGTTGCAAAGACGAAAGGAGGTAGTCTCTACACAGCACCGGAGTTAATATTAATTGAAGATCCTGAGCCAAATGGAGCTCCGCTTCGTTTTGTAGATATCTCAACCATGGTAGAAAAAAACCGTGAAATTATGGAAAAACTTGTCAATGAGACTACAAAGGAAATCTATAACGTCTATGCCAAATACAAGAGTAAAATCGATGTTTTCTATGTTGCTTTCAGCGGTGGAAAGGATAGCGTTGTAACATTGGACCTGGTACAAAATGCGTTACCACATAATGAATTCAAGGTTCTATTTGGTGATACGGGAATGGAGTTCCCCACAACAAGAGACCTTATTAATAACATTTCTAAATTTTGTCAAAACAGACAAATTGCTTTTTACAAAGCACAAGCTGATATTCCTGTGGAAAAGTCTTGGGATTTATTTGGTCCACCAGCTCGTAGATTGAGATGGTGCTGCACTGTCCACAAAACAGTGCCTGTATTAAATAAACTTTATGAAGTTTATTCGATGGATAGAATTCGCACTATGATGATTACAGGTGTCCGTGGTGATGAAAGTGTTGCAAGGTCAGATTATGATGAACTCAGTTTGGGCAAAAAAATGCCAGGACAGTACAGTTTTCATCCAATTCTTGATTGGTCCTCGGCTGAAGTATATTTGTATCTATATTTAAACAAAAATCTACCTCTAAATAAAGCATACAAATATGGTTTTAATAGAGTTGGATGCATTATGTGTCCCAATTCTTCAGAAAGGCACGAATATATAAAGAATCGTTTATTTCCTGAGTGTGTAGGATTTTTTTGTAAAAAAATAATTGAAAACTCTTCTAAGGATTTGTCTGGTGATAATGCAAAACATTTTTTAGAAGATGGTGGTTGGAAAACTAGATTAAGTGGCAGAGAACTAAAATACAAAGAAGATGAACGTTTTCAATATGAGGAGAATGAAAAGTTTCATTTATTTACTGTTATTAATCTAAATCCAGAGTGGAAAGAATGGTACAAAACTCTAGGTGAACTGCAAGAAAAAAAATCAACTGCGTACTTAATGGAATATAATGGTACGATTAGAAAGTGTTCATTAGATTTAATCGATAATAAAACAGTATTTGAAATTGAAAATTTAGGAAAAACAAGAAATTCCATTGAATTTGTTTATTTTTTTAAAGCAGTCTTGGCTAAGAGTCAATATTGTATTTTCTGTAAAACTTGTGTTGCTGAGTGTCCAAATAGAAATATAAAAATGGAAAAAAACAAGCTTTCAATTTCTAATTTATGTATTAAATGTCGTTTTTGTTTAAAAATGCCAAGTGGATGTTTGTATTACAATTCAATTAAAGGGAGCAAATCAATGAAATCTATGAAGGGAGTTAATCGCTACTTAAGCGTTGGTGTAGATTCAAAATGGATAAAACTTTTTTTAAAAAATCAAAAATTTGAACCTGGAAACAGGAAAACTGATGTTATGTTTATAATGATGAATGATGCAGGAATTACTACATCAAAAAAACTTACTGACTTTGGTAAGTTCATTCAAATGCAAGATTTAAACGATATATCAACCTGGGCAATTATTTTATGTAATCTTGTATATTCTCCAGCCTTTTGCTGGTATGTAGAAAACATTCCTTTTAATGAAAAGTACATTGAAGATAAGCTCATCATTGATATGGGCGAAGACAATTCCAAAAAAGACAATGGGAAAAAAGCGCGTAATGAATTTTGGAATAGTTTTAAAGTAATTCTTGATTCAAATGATGCTTTCAAATGCATTGGATTAGGTTTACCAGAAATTGAAATAAAGAAAAATAAAAACGGAGAAGAAAAGAGGAGTATGTTATCTATTATGCGTACTCCTTGGTCAAATCCAGACCCAAGAGTAATTCTATATTCTCTATATAAGTTTGCTGAAGAGTGTGGAGATTATTATCAATTTACGCTTACAAGGCTCTTGGATAATAGCATTGAAAGCAATGGTATTAGTCCTACAAAAATCTTTGGCCTGGATAGAAACATGATGGAGAAGTTGTTGATAGGCTTATCACAAAATTATCCAGACTTCATTACAGCACAGTTCAATCTTGATCTCGATACAATAAATCTCAATTCCAACAAGAAATCGAAAGATGTTCTTGAGCTATTTTAAAAGGAAGGACTATTATGGTGGAAACATACAGACATTTTTTTGATATTGATCCAGATTTTTTTCCTGTTGTTAATGAAGGACTAATCGAATCGAAACCTGATCTTTGGAAGAAATTCTATCCACACGAGACATTTATAAAACTGATAAGATCAACTGTCAGTGTATTAAATCGTAAAAATAAGAACTGTATTTGGGTTGAAGGTGCATATGGAACAGGAAAGTCGCATGCTGTTTTGACTCTAAAAAAGCTTTTAGAAGCAAATGAGATTGATACAAGAGATTACTTCAAAAAATATAACCTTGATAATGACCTTTTCAATACCTTGCAACAGATAAAAAGTGATGGAAAGATATTGACTGTCCATCGCTATGGTTCATCAAACATCTCTGATGATAATGACCTTGTATTTGCTGTACAAGAAAGCATAGAACATTCACTCAAGGAAAATGGCTTAGAGAATAACGCTGAAGAATCGTTAAAATCAGCAATAATACGATATCTTTCGGATCCTGAAAACAAACAAAGCATAAATGTCTATTTAAAAGGAAGCTACTCGAACTTATTTGGTGGAGATGATGCTGATAAAATAATTGAAAAACTTGAAACCTACTCAAACTCTCATTTATCAAATGAATCTTTACATAATTTAATGCATAAAATCTTCAAACTCGGTAAAGAAAAGAATATCCGATTATTTTCAATGACAACAAATGATCTTGCTGGTTGGATTAAGAATGTCATCAAACAAAATCAACTCAAAGCTATTGTTTTTATTTGGGATGAATTTACAGAGTATTTTAAAAAGAATAAGAACAATTTTACAGGCTTTCAAGGTCTTTGCGAAATTTGCAATACAGATCCATTTTACTTTATTTTGGTGACACATGTATCATCTGGCCTGTTCTATGAAAAAGATGAAGATTACAAAAAATTGAATGACAGATTTCTAAAACCTCATAGCACAATCAGTCTGCCAGAAAACATTGCATTTCAACTTATGGGTGCTGCAATGGAAAAAAATAAGGATGAATCTGTAGAAAGAGAATGGAATGATATTGCAGAGGATCTTTCCGCTAGGACAAAAGATGCACGAAAACTTTTAGAGGATTGTGCGCATATAGATGACAAAGAATTAAAGAATATCATTCCAATCCATCCATATACAGCACTCTTATTAAAGCATATCTCTTCTGCTTTTGAATCAAATCAACGTAGTATGTTTGATTTTATAAAAAACAGCGACAAAGAACAGAGAAAAAACTTCCAATGGTTTATAGACAATTTTGGACCAGAAGATGATAATCCACTTCTGACAATCGATATGCTATGGGATTTCTTCTATGAAAAAGGGAGGGATTCTCTTGCTCATGATGTTCGCTCTGTTTTGGATTATTATTCAAGAAGTGGAAACCAGCGCTTGGAAAATGATGACAAACGCATATTGAAGTCAGTTCTTCTTTTGCAAGCTATTTCACAACATGTAGCTGATACTGTTGAGCTTTTTATCCCTAACGAAAAAAACATTGACAATGCTTACAAGGGATCAGATCTGGAAGATAAAGCATCTCGAATTGCTGATAAGCTGGTTCGTGACAAGATCCTTTTCAAAAAACAACTTGGTTCTGACAAGTTCCAATATAATGCATACATCAATGAAGCAAGTGAAGAAGAGCTTGAAAAGTACAAGAAGCAAATTATGGATAAATCCACAACTTCTTTGATTACTGAAGAGCTTAAAGATAATACAACAGTTGCAGATGTGATTAAGCTAGATGGTGCATTAAAGCTTCGCTATGAGTTAAAGTATGCATCGCAAATAGACTTTGATACTGTATCAAGGGGACTTCGAAACAAAGATGATGATTCAAATAAGATTTCCGCAATAGTGTGTTTCGCAAAAGATGATCATGAAAGTTATATTATTGGCCAAAAAATAAAAGAAAAATTAAAAGATAGAAGCTATGACATTGTTTTTATTGATGCATCAATAACCCCTTTTGGAGACGATGGCTATATGCAATATATTGATGCCATGGCTCAGTCTATGTACCAACTTGGAAAAGACAAAAGCTTATCAATACAATATGCCAACAATGCAAAAGATTATTTGAACAAATGGAAAAATCGCATTAATTCTGGCGAGTTTGTGATTTATACTAATACCAAGCAAACAGGAGAAAGAGTTTCATCGATAGATTCTCTTTACGATGCATTAAAAGAAATTGATAAAGAAAAATTCCCATGCTGTCTTGAATCTTGTTACTCTGTTACAAATACTTTGTTCATGTCAAACAGTTTAAATCTTGGCGTCGAATGTGGTGCAACAGAGACTACTCGTCAGTTATATGCGTCAAGTAATCCATCGACAAAACTTGAAAATGCCCTTACAAGTGCATGGAAAACACCTAAATATTGGGAGAAATTTCCAAATCTCCCAATTTCAAAGATAAAAAACCATGTCGATGAATTGATACAAAAAAGAATTGAAAATGGGAGTGGGAGAGTTTCAATCAGGGAAATTTACGACTCGCTTAAAATCGCTCCTTTTGGATTTATGCCATGCAATCTATCAGCATTTATACTTGGCTTTGTATTGAAGGAATATTTGAACGGTCCTTATAGTTGGAGTGACGACATTACTAGTGCTCCTCTGGATGTTGATAAGCTCAAAGAGATGATCGGAGAGGTTATAAAATTACAAACAACTCAAACACGCTACAGAGAAAAATACATTGTTGCAATGACCGAAAATGAGAAAGCATTCAATGAAACAACCTCTTCAGCATTCAACATTCCTTTAAATTCTTGTACTTCTGTTGAGAACACTCGGGATTACATTCGAAAAAAAATGAAAGAGTTTTCTTTCCCGATTTGGACACTGAAATATAAGATAGGACAAATTTTGGGACTAAAAACTGAAGTAAATGTTCTTAGCAACTTGATTGATCTATTTGTGGGTATTGCTAACAACAATAACATTGTTAAAAGCGCTGGAAGAAGTGATAATGACATTGCACGTGAAATAGGTGATTTATGCATTAAAAATCCAAATGCTGCAATTGATTTGAAGAGTTTATTAACAAAAGAAAATTGCACATCTGGAATGGAAAACTATATAAAAGATTTTGACAATGATGAGTTGATTTCATTGTCTCAAGAGATTGGCGATAATGGACAATATATAAATGTTCTACGCAAGAAATTTGACGCAGATGCAGCCAATTGGGTTTGGAATAAAGATACAGCAGACCAGAAAATCAGAGAAGTAATCCTTGAATATAAAATCATTGCCCAAAGCAACAAGTTGATTTCAAAGACAATTTGCTTTGAAGATACTATTGATGAATGGTGTACGAAGTGTGACTATATACACATTTCATATCAAGCTGCTAAAAATGTTTTCAATGAGTTTGGTCCAATATTCGAAATGCTTTATTCAATTAAAAAAGCAGGACTGATACTTGACTCGAGAAAAGAGGATTTTCTTAATTGCTTGGTTTTATATGGCGATAAGTTCAAGACCTTTTATAGTAATCAAATACCTATTTTCAAGAGAGTATGTGATTTTTATTTGAGTGAGTTCAGTGATGATGAAATCGAACAATTGTATAATAAAATACCTTCTGGCATTTTTACATGTGAAAAGTCTGACTATTTGAATTTGGTTGAGTCTAAAATCAAGGAATACAAGGCGACGGAAGGAAGCCATAGATTAAAGGATTTATGGCAAGATAGAACAGGAACAATGTCTCCTCGTACTTGGTCAAAAAAGCATGCAATGCCAATATTGTGTCTCATTCCAGATGATGAAATGGAAAAAGCTGGAAATGCATTTGATACGATAAACAGAAACTATTCGGATTCAAAATCAATAGAAAATGCAATTGATTATCTTGAAACAGCTAGTTTTTTTGATTTTCTGGATGATGAAGAGTATTTGGATGATGCTTTTCGTACTTCGATAATCAAGAACTATGATGTAATGCTTACTGATATCAACGAGGTTAAAGATTATCTTACAAAGAGATTATCGGCAGATCCTTATGATTGGCTGGGATTACCTGAAGTTGATAAAAAACTAAAGCAAATGGCAGAAGCTAAATACAATCAGAATGGATTTACGAAAGCTCTTGAGAAGATCGATTACATGGATGACAGTTCTCTTAAGCGTTATCTAAAAAATCTTGTTAAAGAGAACATGATTGTTGGTATGGAAATCCTAAAAGAGAATTAAGGTATATTTCGGATGAATATTAGCTCTTGCTTTGAGAAAATAGATAGGTTTCTTTCAAAAGATTTTGTTCAACCATTAATAGTTGATTTTTCTGATATTGTAAATCTTAATGCACTAATTGAGCATTACAATGTTAGAGGTAATACAGTTATTAATACATCTTGCTACTGTAGTAGAGATGAGTACCCTCATATCGATGAATTGATGCATACTCTTTTATCCAAAAAAGAAAGGTTTTTTGTAACTGGATTTTCAGAGTTTCTTAAATTGCAAGGGGAAAAAGAACTCCATAATACGTTGAGAAATTTCTTGTCTCTATCATCGCAAGCACATGTTGTTTTTATTACCTATAATTGCAAGCAATACTTGGAAGATTTACTAGATGATCCTCGAATAAAATCAAGAATCTTGTTTGTAGATGGAGAAAAGACTATTGAATTGCGTTCAATAATCTTTTCAACACCTGAATTGTCTCTTTATTTTAATCGCAAAACTATTAATGGTATTGATAAAATTGGAGATAGCTTTGAGAAAAATCCAAGCGATTCTCTTTATGTGAATACAAAAAAAAGAAAAAAGGATTTCCCAAATTCAATTTATTCGATCAATGAGATTACAAGTGCATATGATGTCTTGTTGGAAAAAGATGATAATACTCATAATTTGTTAAAAGAGTATGGCGATGAGGAACAATGGCTATATGCATTAAAGAAATTCAATATGAAAAATAATTGGATTAAACTTGTTGACTCGGAATTTGCTAATCATTCTACTTTGGATGTTGTTTTTTCAAATTTCAAATCCTATGACTTAAATAAGCAATGGCTTTATTTCATAGCAATAAAACTATTTGGCGCAAATAACAACTGGGTTCTGGATTTTGCATCCAATAAGTCGAAATCGATTAAGGAATTTATCAGACAAATCTATATGTCAATTCTTAATATACCAAGAGATAGCCAGGATTTTGAAGCCAAATATAAAGAATGGAAATCAACACTCAAGCAACTTGACAACAAATCCAGTGAGGACCTTGATTTTTATTGTAGATTTGTAGATGCGAAAGGTAAAGATGCTCTCTATTATTTGACTGACAGGAGCGATAAGGAAAAAGAATTAATCTTCAAGTTTCTTGATAAATATTCTGATGAATACTCTGAAGAGTGGATTTTATCAGCTCTGAAACTGGTCTATCCGGATCTTTATCTATATTTATCAGATAATTATCATTTTAAAGAAGCTTTTTTATCAAAGTATTTCAAAGAGTATAAATACCAAAAGGTGATAAATCGAGTTTTGCCAAAGTTTGAGGAAATTGTCTTGGATCAAGCTTTGAAAAGAGATTACAACCGACTTCTGCAACCTAGAACAGCACTGATTGAATCTATAGATAGAGAAGGGGCGATGTTATATTTTGTTGATGCAATGGGTGCAGAATATTTATCGTATATCATATCTCTATGTTCTGAGTTCAATCTAAAAGCAATTGTTAATATTTGTAGATGTGAACTTCCATCGATAACATGCAAGAACAAGCAATTTCTTGAATTCTTTGATGATGACAAGGTGAAAAACATAAAAGAAATTGATGAAATCAAGCATCATGGCAAAGATGATTCTGATTACCAGAAAACAAAGTTACCAATACACTTGATTTCCGAGTTGGCATATATCAGGAAATTATTGAATGCAATAAAGGACGAGCTTTCAAGTGGGAAAATAAAAAAGGCTATATTGATATCGGATCATGGAGCTAGTCGACTTGCTGTAATACATGATACTGAATGCATTTGGAGTATGAACACAAAAGGTGAACATTCTGGTAGATGTTGCTTGAAAACAGAAATAGATGAAAAGCCTGAATATGCTACAGAGGCTGGTGAATATTGGGCACTTGCGAATTATGATAGGTTTAAAGGTGGTCGAAAGGCTGATGTAGAGGTTCACGGTGGAGCAACCTTGGAAGAGATAACTGTCCCGATCATTGAATTAACAAATTCTCTCGAAAAGATTGATGTGCACCTTCTTCCTGTTGATTATTCAGCTTCTTTATCTGATAAAACTACAGAGATTACTGTTAGCTTCAGGAAAAAAGCAGCAATCAAAATATTTTCAACGCAAAAGCTTGATGACGCAATTATTTACATCAACGGAAAAGGGTATAAAGCTACTAAAGTAGAAAACGACTTTTATTTTTTTGAGATGCCTGATATCAAAGATGCAAAAAAATATTCTGCTGATTTATATGATGGTGTTAATTGTATTGCTTCAGGACTTGATTTCATTGTCAAGAAAGAAGGGGCAACTGAACGAGAACTTTTTTAGGGTAAAATAATGGAAGATAAATTAAGAGAATGTTTCGATAAAATGGTTGTTTACAAGGATTTGAAGAAAAGCAGTTTTTTTTCATCACTTGGTCTTCCATCTTTTTTAAGAGATTGGGTTCTGCGAAAATTTGAAGACGACGAAGGAAACTATGATATAGATAAAATAGCGGGTTTTATAAATACATATCTACCAAGAAAAGACGAATGGATTAGTATCAAAAACCGAATTGTTTATGAAAATGAGCATGTAAAAATTCTTACAAAAGTACATATTGATATTGAAATCAAAACGGGTGAAGTCTTATTTTCTTTGCCAAACTTCGGTATCACATCAAAAGAAACCATGATTGAAAGCTATGTATGGGATCAGTATAAATCGGAGCTTATAAATGGGCAAGAAGTCTGGGGGGTAGTGGAACTTGGTTATCGTGCCCCAGATGATAGCGTAAAGCCCAAAATCCCTGGAAAAATAAAAATGCTAAGTTTTTTGAATTTTTGCCCGTACGAAGCCGACCTCGATTTCTATAAAGATGCTAGAAGTGAATTTACTATCTCAGAATGGATAGATATTATACTTGGAGCAATTGACTATAATGCGTCTGGTTATAAAGATGAGAGCGAAAAATTGGCTATGCTTGCGCGACTTTTACCTTTTATTGAAAAAAGGTTGAATCTTCTGGAACTTGCGCCAAAAGGTACTGGTAAGTCATATGTTTTCGGCAATATAAGCAAATACGGACTTTTGACTGACGGTGGAAAAATTACTCGATCAAAAATGTTCTATGACACAAATAGAAGAGTCCCTGGATTTATTTGCAACCATGATTATGTTGCTATTGATGAGATTAAGCTTGTCACTTTCAACGACATAAATGAAATGAGGTCTGTATTACAAGGATATATGGAAAGAGGTAAATTCAATGTTGGTGGTTATGAAGGAGAATCAGATGCCGGCATTGTTCTCCTTGGAAATATAAAACAAGAAAACATGGATGAGTATAAGAGCATGTTTGATGAACTACCTGTCCTTTTCCAGGAAAGTGCCCTTGTTGATCGCATCCATGGTTTTATTAGAGGATGGGATATTCCTAAAATGAGTGATGATCTAAAGGTTTCAGGATGGGCACTTAACTCAGAATATTTTTGTTCTATAATGCACATGCTTCGGGATGATGTTAGCTATAGGAATATTGTTAATCAAATTGTGAAATGTTCTGATAATGCATATGTAAGACACACTGAAGCTGTCAAAAGGATTGCGACAGCATACTTGAAACTCTTATTTCCAAATGTAAGAAGTGTTGATGATTTGGATCTAAAAGCGTTTGAACGTTATTGTCTTCGTCCTGCTATTAATATGAGAAAGATAATATGGCGCCAGCTTTCTCTATTGGATGATGAATATAAAAATGAAGATAAGCAAATGCCTGAATTCTCTGTGAGAAAATAAATGAAAATTGATTGTTTTGTTTGTGGAAAAAAGAATCTTGATAAAAACACTATAGGGATTAATAAAAAACTCTTAGGAGAGAAGATTACAAATTATTTTTGTCTTGACTGCCTTGCTGACTACCTTGGATGCTCAAAAGAAGAGCTTTTAGATAAGATTGAGGAATTCAAAACGGAAGGATGTAAATTGTTCATGTAAGGGATGAATCATGAAAAAACAAATTTATGCTGATAATGCTGCAACAACAAAACTTGATAGAGATGCTTTTGAAGCAATGTTACCTTGGTTGATGGATAATTATTCAAATGCATCTCAACCATATTCTTTTGCACGAAAGCCTAAAAAAGCAATTGAAGAGGCTAGGGGAGTAATTGCATCATGCATTGGTGCTGAGCCAGAAGAAATCTTCTTTACATCTGGTGGAACTGAAAGTGACAACTGGGCTATTAAGGGCAGTATCAAAGAGGAAATCAAGCAACAGATAATAACATCTCAAATTGAACATCATGCTGTTATTAATACATGTGCTTCTTTACAACGATTTGGATATCCTGTCATTTATCTGCCTGTCGATAAAACTGGTGTTATTGACTCAGACGAGCTTTCAAAAACAAAAAATGGAGAAACAGGCTTGGTTTCAATTATGATGGTCAATAATGAGATTGGAACAATAGAACCAATTTCACAATTAGCAGATATTGCTCATTCCTCTGGTTCATTGTTTCATACTGATGCTGTTCAAGCCGTTGGGCATATTCCAATAAATGTAAAATATTTGGGCGTGGACATGCTTTCCGCTTCAGCACATAAATTCAATGGACCAAAGGGAATAGGATTTCTTTATATAAGGAAAGGGACACAAATTCATCCATTTATGGATGGTGGGGCACAAGAAAAAGGATTGCGAGCTGGAACAGAGAATGTTGCATCTATTGCAGGTATGGCAACTGCATTGAAGAAAAGTTGTGCTCTAATGAGTGAAGCAACAGTAAAACTTCGAAAAATCGAAGAAGTATTTCTAGATGAATTAAAGAAGTCAAACATTGATTTTATCAGGAATGGATCAGAAAACAGAGTTCCTGGCAATATAAATATATCCATAAAAGGAGAAAGTGGAGAAAGAATTCTCCATAGACTGGATCTGATGGGAATATCTATTTCGACAGGATCTGCATGTGATTCACAAAATACTCAAGTTTCTCATGTGATTAAAGCAATTAAAGTTCCAAAAGAATATGCAAAAGGAACAATTCGAATTTCTTTTAGCAAAGACAATACTATAGATGAGGCCTGTTTCCTAGCTAAATCAATTATTCAAGTTACTTTGCGTTAATAGAAGTTTGGATTATCATCATGACACGTAAAAAAATGCTTGACGCATTAGGAAAACTTAAATTCGCTTTAATATGGCCCGGCAATTGGGAAGATGTTGGCTTTACTGAACGTGAAATTTGGGTTAACAGCATTGGTTTTGGAAACATTATGTCTGATGAACCAACACAATACTGGAAAGGTCCAGGGCTTGGAAAAGAAAAATGGTCAGAAGTTAAAGAGAAGATAGGTAGTAAATCCTTGACTTACAACGATATTGATGGCACATCTCTTGTGGAGATGCTTAATGTTATTTATTCCGAATATGATAGTTTTGGAAACAGCTTTCAATTGTGCGAGGATTTGTCGAATCTTGCCAAGACGAATTATCCAGAACGGTATTTCTATGCATTGGCTATGCCAGAAGGAACTTTGTATTTTGGGAATGAAAAAGAGTTTAAAAATGCTTATGAAAGAAATTGGGCTGACAAAGCTTGGAAAGATATGGATGATGCTATTCTATGTGAATGGATTAAACGATTACGCACTGAAGTTAAACCATCTCTTATGTGATGAGCAAAAGAACTTTCAGTATTGAAGACTTCCTCGGATACACTAAAGTAGTGACCAAATATAAGGTTATACTTATCTACATAATATTTAAAATTTGAAATAGAAATAAATGTCTGAACTTTGCTTTTATATATCCCATAATTATTTCTGCCTTATATACTACAGCTTTGAGATATTTGATAGCGTAAGAATGGTCATCATGATAATAAAATTTTGATTAGAAAATCCTAATTGACAGAATATCCATTATATCCAAAAATTATCTGAATTAATAATTCGTTTATAAGTATATAATTAGAATGGTAAATCCAATTTTGCAATTTGCTTTAGTTTTGTATTGAATATATTTGTGTAATCATTGAATTCCGTTGTAACAAGCGCAAAGATATTCAATGTATATCCTGTTATTGAAGTCGAGTTGGAAAATTCGCTAGGAATTTCATTGCCAACATATGAGGCTGAATCTTTGGAAAATGTCTTTCCATTTGATCTATATAATTTGATCTCTGTATTATTGTTAAGAGTCAAATTCAAGATGTTCCCAGAATCGATATTAAAAGTCAAATTCCATTTAGTTGGATTTCCTTCTATATCAGCTTCTCTAATGTATGCAATACGATCATCTGATGATGTCGATGTTGAGAATTGAAATATACCATAGATTCCACCTGGGTTTGAACCATAGCCTGTATACTTGTAGGTATAAAAAGCATTTTCATTATCTTTTGCTTTTTCTGTTGAAATCCTTAGTCCAGTTGTTTCATCGCAATAAGAGCTATTGAAATGGCTTATTGCAGAATCAAATCCATTGTTATTTTCTTTAGGCACTATTTGATAAAATAGAACAAGACGAGGAAAACCATTTTTGTTTAGCTCGGCAGAAACCATATCATCATAAAGAGTTATTGTATTTGTATTGTCATTGCCACTTGGGATTGAATAGTCATCTGGCACATAGATATTTGGTATTCCACATGATATTAAACATAAAAATAGAGTAGAGATTGAAAAAAAAGAAAATAATCTAATCATCCTTTTTTTTATCACTACTCTACCCTATTAAACTAAGATTCTTCTTTTAGTTTAATTGTCCAAGTCTAGTCTTTGCTAGAGATGCATATTCACTTTGAGTCTCGCTGTATTCACCAACAAGTTGCTCATATGTTGCTTTTGCAAGCTCGAGGTTGCCATCAGCTTCATAAAGCCTAGCTGCATTGAACAATGCTCTTGAACCATAAAGACCATCTTTTCCATATGTTTCCCATAATAGATTGTATTGATCAAGAGCTTCACTATTGTTTCCAAGCATCTCATTTGCAGCTGCCGCATCAATCATTGCAACTTGATAAAGATATGTTTTGCTTTGAGCGTCAGCAACTTTCTCATACCATTCAAGAGCTGTTTTATAATCCTCATTGTCAAACGATACATCACCGATTAACAGAGCAGCTTTTGCTCCTGGATATGAATCCAACCCAGCATCTGATACTAAAGCTTCAGCTTCTTTAATGAAAACATCATCCCCAATCTCATCCAATTTTGAATAAGAAACTTCCAGAGCTGAAAGAGCATCAAACTTCTTCTCACTTGCTTTATCAACAATTGTAAGAGCAACAACAAGAACAACAAGAGCAACAATTATTGCAATACCAATTCCAATAAGAAGCTTTGCATTGTTTCCAATCCATAGATTGGTTTTTTGAGCAAACTTCTCTGTTGAGGTAAGCTTTACTTCATCCTTCTTTGCCATTATGTATTCCTTTTATAAATTGGCGGAGCCTAAACTCCGCCATTGGATATGGTTGAATATCGCTATTTCTTTAGGATATCTGCGAAAGGATTGTATGTTTCTGAATCATCTTCCTTGTCGTCAGCCATGTACTTTGCCATCTCTGACTCTTGGCTTCTCTTTATCATCTCTTTAATTGAAAGAGACAGCTTTTGAGCTTGTGGATTTACATCGATAACCATTGCTGTGATTGGTTGCCCAATCTTCTCTTTGTATGACTCAAGGACACTATCCTTATACTCTTCATCTGGTCCAACAAGATTGAACTTGGAAATGAGTCCCTCGATATCACCAATTACTTTTACAAATACACCAAAGTCAGTGACAGATGAAATCGTTCCAGTTATTGTTGAATACTTTGGATAGTCTTTCTTAAGTGTTGTCCAAGGATTTCCTTCAAGGTTCTTTACAGAAAGCTTGATTCTTCTGTTTTCAGGCTCAACCTTAGTAACTACAACCTCGATTACATCGCCCTCTTTGCAAAATTGATCCATAGACTTGATCTTTTTTGTCCAAGAGATATCATCGATGTGCAAGAATCCATCGATTCCGTCTTCAAGATTCAAAAATGCACCTGAATTTGTAACTTTGACAACTGGAGCTGAGAGGACCTTCCCTACTGGATATCTTTCTGCAATAGTATCCCAAGGATTAGCCTCAAGCTGCTTTAGACCAAGTGACACTCTCTTCTTATCAAGGTCATATCCAAGGATCTTAGCCTCTACAACATCACCGATATTGACTATATCTTTTGGATTTGTGATTCTCTTTGTCCATGAAAGCTCTGAGATGTGCGCAAGACCTTCAATTCCAGGCTCGATCTCAATAAAGACACCGAAACTAGTAATCTTTGTTACAGGCTTTTTAATCACATCGCCAACTTGGTATCTCTCTTCGAAAGTTGTCCATGGATCTGGTTCCATGTCCTTCAATGATAGATTGATCTTCTGTGTTGCAGGATCGATGTTAATCAACCTAAGCTGAACAATCTGGCCTTTCTTGACAAAATCCTTTGGTCTTGTGACATGTCCCCAAGACATATCGTTTATATGCAAAAGCCCATCAAATCCACCCAAATCGATGAATGCACCGAATGATGTGAATGACTTGACTTCGCCTTGCACGACATCTCCAATCTCTACAGAGTTGAAGAATGCTTCCTTATTCTCTTTGATTTTCTTCTCGAGGTATTCTCGTCTGGAAACAACACTCTTGAGCTTTGTTCCAGCATGGAATTTATCGATTACAAAATAATCAGTCTTTCCAATCAATGATTCTTGATCTTCAACTCTGACAACATCTGCCTTTGAAAGAGGGCAAAATCCTTTGTAGTCAGCACCAAGATCTACTTCATAACCACCTTTGATTACTTTTACGAACTTTCCAAGAACTGGCGTTCTGTTCTCTGCAGCCTGCTTTAGCTCCTCTGCACGAGCTTTTGCCTCAGCACCTTTCTTGGAAACAACAACCTGGCCGCGACCATTGTCAAGCTTTATAATCTTAACGGCTACTTTGTCACCAAGCTTTGGTAGCTCCATGAATTCATCAACTGGTATTTGTCCTTCTGACTTGTAGCCAATATCAACCAACACAGTTTCGTCATTTGTCTGTACTACAGTACCGGTTACGATCTGACCGACTTCTAATTCCGGAATTGACATAAGATGCTGTTGCAAATATGATTGCTTTTCAGTCATCTGAGTTTCATTTTCCACTTCTTTTCTCCCTACTACTGAATTACCACGCCTAATGCTTATGCATAGCATTAATCACTTTCTCACAAACTTGTTGCATAGTCAAGTTAGAAGTGTCGATGATTATTGCATCTGGTGCTTTTTTAAGTGCTCCAAAGCTCTTTTCCATGTCATTTTTGTCCCTTTGCAAAATGCCTTGGAGAATTTGATTGTAATCGGCTTGCCCTTGTTGCTCTTTCATCCTTCGTCTAGCACGTATTTCTGCTGATGCATCAAAGTAGAATTTATAGTCAGCATTCGGAAAGATTACAGTTGTTGTATCGCGTCCTTCAGTCACAATATCCATTTTTTTCGCAAAAGAGCGTGCAAGTTCATTGACCTTTTCCCTAAGTCTTGGATCTACTGACACTTGTGAGCAATACTTATCGATCTGGGCTGTATGCAATTTGGGTTCAACATTGATGCCATCGATGCAAATATTGCCGTCTTTTACAGTGATTTCAACATTATTTGCTGTCGACAAGACAGAATCCTTATCCAAAGGATCAAGGCCTTTTTCAAGTTGAGCAAGTGTAAAAGCTCTGTAGAATGAACCTGTATTGAGGAAATAAAAACCAAGTTGCTTTGCAACCATCTTTGCAATGGAGCTTTTGCCAGCGCCAGCGGGACCATCGATTGCAATGATCATGCTTTTTCTCCTCTTTTAATCATTCTTGTCTTTTTCGCTTTGACCTTCTTTTCATTGTCTTTGCCTGAAAGAAGACCGGAGATTTCCTCTGCTGTGAGATTTCTCCACTCTCCAGGCACCATATCGCCAAGTTCGACACAACCTATTCTTATTCTTGTCAAGGATTTAACATCATAGCCAAGGAATGAGAATATCTTACGTATTTCTCTGTTCTTGCCTTCTGTTAGAGTCACTTTCAGAAACAGCTTTGTTCTTGGAATTAAATCATATCTCTTTATTTTATATGGTTGAGGTATGTCGATGTATATCCCATCGAGCGCTTTGTTTAAATCCTCTATCTCTATCGGTCTATCGAGTTTCACAAGATACTCTTTCTCGACTTGGTACTTAGGGTGCATCATAGCGTTTGCAAATTCACCATCGTTTGTAAAGAGGATCAACCCATTCGATTCCTTATCGAGTCTTCCAACATTGTAAAGAAGATCTGCATCTCTCATTGCAATTAACTCGCGAGCATATTTTGTCTCATTTGGATCATAGTTTGTACAAACATACCCTTTCGGCTTGTTTAATGCGATATAGTATTTCCTATCGACAAGTTCAATTGTCTCACCATCAACTTGGACAATATCCTCAGGTCCAACTTTTAGGCCCATTTGTCGAACTGTTTTGTTGTTGACCATGACTCGGCCTTGCTCGATAAGCTCCTCGGAGCCACGTCTTGATGCGACTCCGCATTTTGCCATATATGCTTGCAATCTCATTGGAAATTGTTCTTCATTCATAATAATGCTCCTTCGTCTTTATTGAATTTAAGTCTATCTGCCTCTGATAATTTCGGAAGCTCCGATATTGATTTCAACTTGAACTCGTATAAGAATTTACGTGTTGTGCAATATAAGCAAGGATGTCCTGGCTTGTCGGCTCGTCCATTGACTTTTATATAGTCCCTTTCTCTTAGTAGACGCACAATAGCATCCGATTGCACACCACGAATTCCATCTATTTCAGATCTTGTTATAGGTTGCGAGTACGCAACAATTGCCAAAGTCTCCAAGGCAGCTTTGCTCAATCGTCTGTCGACCTTTCGTCCATAGCTTTGCCTGAGACGCGGATAAAGCTCTTTTGCTGGCTGAAAAGAGAAAAGTCCTTCTTCCTCAAGAAGGAGAAGCCCAGAGTTTCTCTCTTGGTATTGTTCTTTAAGCTCGGAAAGTGCATCCAATATAGCATCTTTTTTAAGGCCAGTAAGTGCCTCCAAGCGTTCTATAGGAAGAGCTGTGTTTTCAATGAAAAGAACAACTTCGACTATTCGCGCATTGTCGCTAAGAGCCTTTATTTCATCACTCATCTTTGTCCTCCAGTTCTACTTCCTCTTCTTCTCCGATAAACTCATCGATCATCTTTTCATCTTTTTTTTCATTCTTGATCATGTCATCGAGTTTCATCTCTGCCTCTGGGGTGAGTATCGTAAAGTCCTCAGGGTCGGACAAATCATGCTCTACATACTCATCTGCTTCTTGGTCATATCGATCTACAAGAGATGGATCCCAATCGATTGGACGTCTTTCAATGTAGATTGGCCCATAGAGCACTTTTTGTGAAAACAAAATCAAATGATCCTTTACGCTTTCAAGAATTGCCAAGAATGCACATATTACATGAAGAGGATTTTTTGCGTCAATAATCAAATCTTCTATTGTTATTGTCTTCTTTTCCTCCAACAACTCTAGCATCAAAGCTTTTTTCTCTTTTACAGAAACTTCTTCGTAGATGTTGAAAATCTTTGATGGAGGAGTTTTGGCCAGAATCGATGAGAAAGTCGAGCATAAATCAGCTAGAGTAACGCCCTTGAACAACTCCTTGTCCTCATATGGAATTGCAAAGAAATTCTCTGGCCTATTTATATATAACCTGTCACCTGAATCTGCACCTGTCAACAAGTCTGTGTATTTCTTGTATTTCTGGTAGTCAAGCAACTTATCGACAAGATCTTGTCTTGGATCCTCATACTCTTGATCGAGCTCTGTCACCTGAGGCAAAAGCAACTTCGACTTTATATAAAGAAGCTCTGCAGCTGTTCTATAGAAATCAGCAAGGTCTGGAAGATCTGTCTTATTGTGTTCTATATAATCCAAGAATTGATCTGTGATCAATGCAATAGGAAGATCATATATGTTGGCATCATTTTCCTGGATAAGAAAAAGAAGAAGATCCAGAGGTCCATCGAAATCCTTCTTGTCATTCAATACACCTGGTACATGGAATGTTTTTTTCTCTTTTTGATCCAGAAGGACATCTGTCTCCTTCTCCATCTTTATGCCTTTCTCTCTTCCTCTTCGGTTTTATTTTCATCACTATCTTTTTTGAACATGATAGATCTCAATTTCTCTTCAAGCTGGTTTGTAAACTCTGGATTTTCCTTAAGATAATCAAGTGTCTTGTCTCTTCCTTGCCCGATTTTCTCTCCATTGTAGGAATACCAGGCACCGGATTTTTCAATCAAATCATACTTAAGAGCTGCATCAAGGATAGAACCTGTTTTCGATATTCCAGTCCCAAACATCAAATCCAATTCGCATTTCTTGAATGGAGGTGCAACCTTGTTCTTGACGATTTTCACTTTGACTCTGTTTCCAGATACATCATCAGCACTTTTGCCAATTGATTCTATCCTTCTTACATCCATTCTAACTGAAGCATAGAACTTCAATGCATTTCCACCTGTTGTTGTCTCTGGATTGCCAAACATCACACCGATTTTCATTCTGATTTGGTTTATGAAGATTATAGTTGTATTGCTTTTCGACAATATTCCTGTTAGCTTTCGTAGAGCTTGAGACATCAGTCGTGCTTGAAGACCCACATGGCTGTCGCCCATATCGCCTTCGATTTCAGCTTGAGGTGTCAAAGCAGCAACAGAGTCGACAACGATTATGTCTATTGCCCCGGATCTGACCAAGCGTTCTGTTATCTCCAATGCTTGCTCTCCATTGTCTGGTTGCGAAATCCATAGATCATCGATATCAACTCCAAGGTTTTTTGCATACACTGGATCCAATGCATGTTCAGCATCAATGAATGCAGCTATTCCACCTTTCTTTTGAGCCTCAGCAACCGCATGAAGTGCAAGAGTAGTCTTTCCTGATGACTCAGGTCCATAGATCTCTATTATCCTACCTTTTGGATAACCTCCTACTCCAAGTGCCTCATCAAGAAGAATTGAGCCAGACGGGATGGTCTCTACATCAAGGATTTCCTTCGAGTCTCCTAGTTTCATCAAAGAGCCTTTTCCAAACTCTTTGTCTATTTGAAGCCTTGCAGCTTCCAACGCTTCATTCTTTCCATTTGAATCAGTATTATTTGCTTTTGCCATGATCCTCTCCTAATTATATATACGGGCCTATCTCTTATTTTTGCACGTTATGTTTTTTATTTTATCGCTATCGAGAATGAAAGTTATTGGCCCATCGTTCAAATATTGCAATTCCATGTGTGCACCAAATACACCAAGTTCTACATCTATCCCAAGCTCTTTTAAAACATTTGCACCCTTCAAATAAAGCTCTTTTGCTTTCTCTGGCTCTTCTGACGTATCAAAGGAGGGCCTATTTCCACTATAGACATCAGCACAAAGCGTAAATTGGCTTATAAATAGGATTTTGCGCCCTTTATCCAAGACGCTTAAGTTCATTTTATCATTTTCATCCAGGAAAATCCTTAGTTTTACGAGCTTTTGCAAAAATGGCATGAGCATCCAATCCTCATCACCTTTATCGACACCGAAATACACGAGAAGACCGGAGTCAATAGCACCAGTTAATTTCCCATCTACTTTGCAACTTGCATTCTTAACTCTTTGGATTACAGCCTTCATTGAATCTCCAATATGCTATCAAGCTCTTCGATGAAGCCCTTTTTGTCATTCTGAGAAAAGAATGATGTCCCCATTACAGCAACATTTGCACCGGCTTTTGCGATATCTCTTATATTCGATACACCTATTCCGCCATCGACAGAGATCTGGTATCTATAACCTTCGTCAGAACGTCTTATATCCAACTCTGAAATCTTGGATATTGTCTCTGGGATAAACTTCTGCCCGCCCCAGCCCGGATTGACACTCATTACTAGAACATAATCGACATATGAGAGGACAGCTTCAATACTCGATACAGATGTTGCAGGATTTATTGCAACTCCACATTCAAGTCCAAGATCCTTGATCATTGAAAGACAACGCCATAGATGTTTTGTCGATTCTTGATGCACAGTTATTATGTTGGCACCGGCGTCGGCGAAAGCCTTTATATGGTTTTCAGGATAATCAACCATCAAATGAGTATCAAAGATCAAATCAGAGCTTTTTCGTATATCATTGATCAATTTCGCACCAAAGGTAATTGTTGGCACAAAGGACCCGTCCATTACATCTAGATGAACATAGTCGCAACCACTTTCTGAAATATCATCCAAAGATGATAACAACCTGGAAAAGTCCGATGCTAGCAAAGATGGCGAGTATAGTATTGAATTCTGGCTCATAACAAAGAGTATAACGCATAAACAAATCAAACGATAAGTATCTATCTTGCTATTTATTGTTTTGCTTGTGGTGAAAGATAAGTTTGCAAAAATCCAAAAGTATGTTATAAATTAGTAAGTATTGAAGTGGATTTCCGGTTCCGAGCAGATGGTCTGCCCGGTTTTTATTTTTACACATGGAAAGCGCTTTTTATACAAGGAGAGTTTTATATGATTGATTTGAAGCAACTTCTTCTAGAAGAGAAAAATATGGGCAAGAATCCATTATCTTCTTACAAAACTTCGAATTTTATTGCTTTGGATAATGATATTTCGGCTATGAAAGACAACAAGAAAACCGAATTGAGGGAAGCTTGCCTTGAAGCCTTGGGTGAAAACAAGGATTCGATTGTCCTTGCATACATTGCTGGAAAAATAAAATTAATGCTCAGATCTCATGAGTCAAATGTAACTTTGAATAATCTTGCATTGGATTTCTACAATGCAAGGAACTGGGATGTTGCTGAATACATAGCAAAGGCTATTGTCGAGAAAAGCGAGTCTCCAAAAGCATTGAGAATACTTGGCGATGTTGAGTCTGAAAAAGGCAATGAAAGCGAAAAATGGAACTACTATGAGCGTTATGTAAAAGCTGACAACCAAGACATGGATGTGATTGTTCATGTTGCTGATCATTATGAGGCTGCCGGAGACAAGAAGAACTCTATGAGCCTTTATCAAAGAGCTCTTTTGAGACTTGCAAAGAGCGATGACGAGCAAAGGATAAAGAAGATCTTTGGAAAACTTCTAGAGAATGGAAAGACAGATTTCCCATTCTATTCTTCTTACGTTGAGAATATTGCCGAAAAGCAACCTGAGCTTGCATTTGAGCTAGACAAGATCTTGATGTCTTACTTGATAAAAGAAAGAGACAGCTTGAAGAGCGGTGAAAACAAGGCATCCGAGATAAAGAAAAACCTTGAGAATATAATAGCAACAGCGAAGTCAATGCTTTCAATTAAAAGCGATGATCAAGAAGTGAGGAAACAACTTTTTGAGGCACTATCTGCAATGTATGGCTCTTCATCAAGATTCAAGCAAGTAAGTTCAAAATACAATGTTCTAAAGGCAGATAATCCTATAAAGGCCCTTGAGGATTTCGAGAAGGATATCTCTTACTCTGAAAAGACATATGTACTGAGGAAGGCTGATAGACGAGTTGGGCTTATTACATCTATCGAAAAAGGTATTTTGACAGTAAAGTACTCAGCTATGGACGAGAAGACTCTTCCTTTGGAATCGGCTTACAATGCTTTAATTCCTCTTACTAATCAAAACATCAAAGCAATCAAAAAGGGTGTTCCCGCTCAAAAGATAGAAGCAAAGATAAATGGCGTAGATGGAATTGAATGGCTAGTAAGAACACTACTTTATTCTGCGACAGAGAACAAAATGCAACTTAAAGACATGAAAGCGGAAATTGTGCCATCTGTTGTCGATGAAGCAAAATGGAAAGTACTTGCGGAGAAAATCAAGGAAGAAGTAAAGAAGAATCCATATGTGAGGATTATTCCTGGCGCATCTGACACATATGAGCTTACAGCTTATCCATCAACAGAAGAAGAAAAACAACTTTATATGTTCAGAGCTGCAAACTCTATATATGAGAAGATCTCCATCATGCATGATGCTATTTCCATCAAGGATATGAAGAAGGATTCAGATGCATTTCTTGAAATGGTAGGATACTTCAAGGATAGTGCAAAAGACAAAGCAAAGCCTATGGACAACAGGATCTCTTCTATTTTGATTCTTGACTATGCCTCCGAACGTGGAGTGCCAGTTGATGCTGAGATAGATTTCGATGATTTGTACAAGCTCCTTTCAGATATAGAAAAGAAGGATATTTTCAAGGCAATCGATAGTGCTGATATAAAGAAAGAGTTTATAAACAAGGTTGCTGAAATCGACAAGAATGCATACCAAACACTAGAAATGCTCTTCCCTCTTTATATATCATCTTTCTTGTCATCCAAGCTTAGGGTACTTGATAAGAAGAGCTATTACGAATTCATAAACAGGACTGTCAATAATTTCAGAGATAATATCGCTTCTTTCATCTATTTTGCTATTGATGCAAAGCTTGATGACAAAGCAATTAAGAGTGCAAATCTCACAAAAGACAGGATCTTCAAGACAGAGCTTATGGCATTGGCAAATTGCTACAAGAGCCTCGATAGCCAAGAAAACAGGAAGAATATCAAAGCCCTTACAAAGGATCTCGTTGAGATGAGAACAATCGATAAGTTCCTTGAAAACGCATCAAGAGAATCGATAGATGAAATAAAGACACTATTGCTTTTCAATGAAGGCTTGGATACTCCTGATAAAAACAGGTATAGAGAGATTATCAAAAAGAGATTCCCAGACTATACATTCTCAGAGGAGAAAAACCTGGCACCTGTCGATATAAAGGCTAAAGCACAGCAAGGATTTATGTGTTCTCAATCAAGCTTTGATAAGAAAAAAGCTGAACTGAGAAATTTGAAGGAAGTCCAAATTCCTGCAAACTTGAAGGATATTTCCACAGCAAGGGAGCTTGGAGACTTGAGAGAAAACTCCGAATACCAATATGCTAAGGATCACAAGAGGGAGCTTGATAGACGTGTTGCCGAACTTACAGCTGACTTGAACAGTGTAAAAGTAATGAAGAAAAGCGATGTTGTTGATGGTTTGATTGGATTTGGAATGAGGGTTGAACTTAAGGACAATGAGACAGGAAATGATTTTTCATATACATTCCTAGGACGATGGGAGTCGGATCCTGACCATGGCATAATAGATATAAATGCGCCAGTTGGAAAGGCTTTGATTAACCACAAAGCGGGAGACAGAGTCAAATTCCAGATTGGAGAAAGAGTTTGCGATTACACTGTTTTGAAAATCGAAGAAATAGATTTTTAGCATTTTTGGCAGCTGTTGGCTCAATCCAGCAGCTGTTTTTTCAATTATTACCTTGCTTGTTAAGTGGTTACTAGCTTAAAATGTTTTTTAAGATGATATTTTGGGATATATTGAGTTCTCAGGGGAAGGTTCTACATGGGAAATAAAAATAATCGTTTTCTGTCTGCAATCAGCATCATTTTGCTTTTTGCTGTTGTTGCTGCTTTGTATGTTGTTCCAAGCATCCAAGCAATAAAAGGCTTTGGGGTTTTGACAATATCTTCTAGCCAAGAAGAGACAGATTCTCAAAAAGCAAAAGATGAAAGTACAACTGTCATTTCGAAAACAGACGAAAAAGATTCAATAGCAGATGAAAACAAGGAAATAACAGAAGAAGAGAGTCCTTTGTTTGTAAAACGCGATTTGTTGGTACATGGCTATCATATTGTTATAGATGCATATGATGGTTATGGTTCTATAAGAGTTCCTAGCTCCTTGAATGATGATGATTTGGCAGCGGGCCTTTCTATCGCATCAAACTCCCTTGGATATGTTGCTAATGAAATCAGCTTCAAAGTCGAAGGAAAAACAATTGATCTTGTTTATAACCAAGGACATACAGAGGAAGAGATCAATGCAATCATCGACAAAGTCCAAGATGCACTTGGAGCGATCAAGATAGATGTGCCAGACAAGCCAGAACTTGAAGTTGAAGATCAAAAGTTTGATGAATATGAAAACACAATCGAGAGAAAACTTGAATTATATTCAACAGATATACTTGCTTTGGTCTCAAATGAAGATGCAATCTTCACTTACCCAAAGGGCATTGCAAGTATAGATGAAGTAGTAGATTTAATTGTCGATTTCCTTTCAACTCTAAGCATCGATTCTTTTGATTGCGATATCTCAGATGGAGAGGTTTTGATCCATCTGGATAGAGAGTATTCCAAAGATGATATAGATTATGCTCTCGATAGATTGCAAGAGTACTTTGATTTACTTGAAAGCAAAGTTGATACAAAAGAAGAGCCTGTGGCTGATGTAACACTGCCTATTGTTCCAGCTGTTCCAAAGGCTCCAACTCTAACAGTTGCATCGCAAGCTCTTCTAGGTGATGCAACAGTGAACCACATCCATAGAGATATAGCTCTATATGGCACGACAATATCGGCAGATGCATATGATGGATATGCTGTATTCAACCACACATTGGCTATAGAAGAGGATGAGCTTGCATCAGAGCTTTCATCTCTTCTAACTCTCTACCCTTCCCTTCTTTCTGATTTCGACTTCGCTCTCTCTGATAAGAGCGTAGAGGCGTACTATCCAAATGGCTACACAGTCAGAGAGATAAACAGCTTGCTCGATTCTCTTGAGGCTATAGCAAGAAGCTTGGATGAGGAAGCAAAGGCAAAGGAGCCTCCTCTAGCTACAGGCTTCGATATAGACATCGAGAAGTATCTTGTAGCTGAGCCTATTAAGAGAGTCATCGACGCATCTGGCATAGAGATCAAAGCTGAAGTCTATGACGGCTATGCACGCTTGGCCTATGACTCAAGTGCAATAAGCGAAGAGGATGCAGCAGATGCGCTTGTCATTCTTTATGGCAAGTTCAGCCCAGAGCTTGCATCATTTGACTTTGCTCTCTCTGAGGGCTTGACAGAAGTCTTGTTCCCAGAAGGAAACAGCGACGATGAGCTTAATTGGTATGTAGATCAGCTTGAAGCATTCATAGAGAGCCTTATGTCGACAGAGAAGGATAAAGAGGAAACAGTTGTCGAAGAAGCACCTATTGTTCCAGCTGTTCCAAAGGCTCCAACTCTAACAGTTGCATCGCAAGCTCTTCTAGGTGATGCAACAGTGAACCACATCCATAGAGATATAGCTCTATATGGCACGACAATATCGGCAGATGCATATGATGGATATGCTGTATTCAACCACACATTGGCTATAGAAGAGGATGAGCTTGCATCAGAGCTTTCATCTCTTCTAACTCTCTACCCTTCCCTTCTTTCTGATTTCGACTTCGCTCTCTCTGATAAGAGCGTAGAGGCGTACTATCCAAATGGCTACACAGTCAGAGAGATAAACAGCTTGCTCGATTCTCTTGAGGCTATAGCAAGAAGCTTGGATGAGGAAGCAAAGGCAAAGGAGCCTCCTCTAGCTACAGGCTTCGATATAGACATCGAGAAGTATCTTGTAGCTGAGCCTATTAAGAGAGTCATCGACGCATCTGGCATAGAGATCAAAGCTGAAGTCTATGACGGCTATGCACGCTTGGCCTATGACTCAAGTGCAATAAGCGAAGAGGATGCAGCAGATGCGCTTGTCATTCTTTATGGCAAGTTCAGCCCAGAGCTTGCATCATTTGACTTTGCTCTCTCTGAGGGCTTGACAGAAGTCTTGTTCCCAGAAGGAAACAGCGACGATGAGCTTAATTGGTATGTAGATCAGCTTGAAGCATTCATAGAGAGCCTTATGTCGACAGAGAAGGATAAAGAGGAAACAGTTGTCGAAGAAGCACCTATTGTTCCAGCTGTTCCAAAGGCTCCAACTCTAACAGTTGCTTCGCAAGCTCTCAACCCAATCAAGATCTCAAGATCAATGCAACTCTTTGATTATCCAGTCACAGTTGAAGTTTCAAATAATGAAGCATATTTCGTCTTCCCAGAGTTTGTTAGCGAAGAAGATATAACAAATTGTGTTGTTGGTCTTTGCGTAAAATACAATGACATCCTAAAGGATTTCGATTTTATGGTAGGAAACAATACGCTTGTTGCTACTTTCGCCAATAAATACACAGAAGATGAGATAAACAATTTCTTGGATTTTATTGAATCGATGTTGGCTTCTTTCAGTCCAGTTAATCAAAATACCAATGATGGATCCAATCTTATAAGAACATACTCGTATGATGGACTTTCTATTGAGGCAAATGCATCTGATGGCTACGCAGTTTTCTCTGGAATAGACGATCTCGATCAGGAAAAAGCAGCTTCATTCCTTGTTGGTCTTTACCAAAACTTTGGAGCCAAAATGGCTGACTTCGACTTTGCGCTTGATTCAGATTCCATTATTGCAATCTATAGTAATGGCTATACTGACAGCGAGATTTCGTCATTCTTGGATGCTATCGAAACTTACATAGAAAGCATTGAATAAAAACATCTGTAAATAGCTTGATTGAGGGAAGTTGAATATAGTCTCTTCCCTCTTTTTTATTGTTTGCTTAGTTTCCCGACATTTCTTCTCATATATAAAAGATAAACGGGAATAGTAACAATATTCGATGAAAGCCAAGCAAGAGGATGGGCAAACGCAATGCCTTTATATCCAAAAACCCGGCCAAGAGCAATCGAGGCAATACATCTAGCTAAAAGCTCAAGAATACATGCCAAAAAAGGCGCCCATGAGATGTTCATGCTTTGATCTGTTGTCCTGAATACAACTATAAGGCCAAGCAGAAGATAAAATGGAACAACAACAATAAAGTAGTCTTTTACATACATGTAGATATCGGGGGTTGGATTTGATACAAATAGCGAAACAATATATGGCTCGACAAGAAAGATAATCAAAGCAATAAGAATATTTGTTCCTTCTACTATTATCAAACTTGAGCGAACGCCTTTTCTTACCCTATCAAATTTTCCAGCACCATAGTTTTGGCCAACATAAGTCGATATAGCAACCAAGAAGGCATTATTCACAAGGACAGAGAGCTGATCGACTTTTGTAGCAACTGTATATCCTGATATGGCTGTTGTGCCTAGCAAATTCACAGCTTTTTGCATGACAATTTGACCGATACACATAACAGATAGTTGAAACCCCATCAGAAATCCAATTTTTAAATGCTTGCAAATATTATTGAAATCCAATTTCCAGATGGATTTCTCAATATTGAACTCATCATATTTCTTCACAGCTACAAATGTACACAGAATAGATGCAAGAAACTGGGACAATACAGTCGCAAGAGCTGCCCCTGCTACACCCATTTTGAGTGGCATAATGAACAAAAGATCAAGAAAGATATTCAATATTGAAGAGAATATCAAGAAAACAAGAGGAGTTTTGCTATCACCTAGAGCCCTAAGCATATTTGAAATCATATTGTAGAATATGGTTGCACCTGTTCCAGCTAGAACTATGAAAAGATATATGCAAGCATCATTTCTTATCTCATTTGGTATCTCCATCCAAGACATCATTGGTGAGCACAAAGGCAATACTATTGCTGTTAGAACAACAGTAAAGAAAATAGAAAGATATGTTGATGAAACAATGCTTTTCTTCACACCAAGCTTGTCTTTTAATCCGAATGCTTGAGCAAGTACAACTGAAAAACCATTTGTAAAACCTTGAATAAAACAAAGGATGAAATAAACAATTATGGTAGTACTTCCAACAGCCGCAAGAGAATCCTCGCCGATAGTCTGTCCAACGATAATTGTATCGGCAAGAGTATAAAATAGCTGGAATATATTTCCACCAATTACAGGAAGAGAGAATTTTAGGATTAATGTAAAAGGTCTTCCATTTGTTAAGTCTGTCGTCATTTTCTTGATTCCTAAGCGCAAATATAATATTCAATTTAAGCAAAGAAAAGAACAAGAATTGCTCAAAATCCTTTTAGCTTGTATTTATCTTAATAAATTGTTGCATGATAAATTTTTTTCTGATAGATTTTCTCAGGGTATTAAGGTGAGAACTGGAGTTGAAAATGAGTTTTATCGAGTTGTTTCTTTTGGCATTCAGCCTTAGCATGGATGCTTTTGCTGTCTCGATTTGCAAAGGATTGGCAATAGAAAAAGAATCAAAGACAAAAGCATGTCTTAAATGTGGTCTTTGGTTTGGTTTTTTTCAAGCACTTATGCCTTTGATTGGCTATTATCTTGGAAAAGCATTTGAATCATCCATACAGAAATTTGATCATTGGATTGCGTTTGTTCTTTTGTTTGCTATAGGAATAAATATGATTCGAGAATCGCTTTCGAAGAAGGAAGAAAACGAACATAATGATGACTTTTCAATAAAAACTATGTTTATCCTTGCGATTGCAACCTCGATTGATGCTCTTGCTGTAGGTATTTCACTTGCTATGGCAGGAAGTGTAAATATATGGATTGCAATCTCTCTTATTGGCATTTTTACATGCTTGTTTTGCATCATAGGAGTAAAACTTGGCAATGTTTTTGGCTCATTTCTTGGCAACAAAGCCCAGATGATCGGTGGAATAATCCTTGTACTTATAGGAGTAAAGATTCTTTTGGATCATCTGGGAATATTAGGATGAGAAACTATTTCTTGTTTGCATAGAAACGAGCAAGATACTCTTTCTTGAATTGAGTAAATCTATCCTCGGCAATTGCTTTCCTTATCCTTATCAAAAGATCATATAGATACTGGAGGTTATGCTCTGTTGCAAGCATTCCTCCTAGCATTTCGTTGCATTTGACCAAATGATGCATGTAACCAACTGAATATTCCTTGCAAGCTGTACATCCACATCCTGGCTGGATTGGTCCATGGTCGAATTTATGTATTGCTTTCTTCAAAACCATAATGCCATCATCTGTAAATACAGCACCATTTCGTGCCATTCTTGTTGCAAGCACGCAATCGAACAAATCGATTCCATTTTCAACACATTCAAGGATATAATCAGGAGATCCAATACCCATAACATATCGTGGCTTTTCTTCTGTAACATATTCTGCTGTGTATGAAAGCATATCGCAAAACATATTTTTCTCTTCACCAACAGATAGTCCACCTATTGCTATTCCTGGAAAATCCATCTCAGATAGTACTTCAGCGCTTTCCTTTCTCAGATCCTTGTAAAAGTTTCCTTGAACAATTCCAAATAGATTCCCCTTAAAGCTCTCACCTAGCCTATTTCTCTCATCAAGAGATCTCTCTGCCCATGATTTTGTTATTCTCCATGCCTCTTTTGCCGCTTTATAATCAATATTTGGCGGAGTGCAAACATCGAGTACCATAGCGATATCACTACCAATTGTTTTTTGTATATTGACTACTTTCTCCGGTGTAAAAATGTGCTTTGAACCATCTATATGTGATTGGAAACAAACACCACTGTCTTTAATCTTTCGCAAACCTGAGAGAGAAAAAACTTGGAATCCGCCTGAATCTGTCAATATATTATGATGCCAATTCGAGAAATTATGAAGTCCAGAATAGCTTTCCAATACCTCAAGACCTGGACGAAGATACATATGGTATGTATTTGCAAGTATAATCTTGTATCCCATCTGGTCTATCTTGTCATGGTATATTCCTTTTACAGTTCCATTTGTACCAACAGGCATGAAAGCTGGAGTCTCAACATCCCCATGGCCAAGCGATAGAATTCCTAGCCGTGCTTTCGAGTTCTTGTCTCTTTTTATTTCTTTGTATATTTTCATAGTTTCTTCCCTACAAGCGATAAAGTATAAGCAATGATTATTGTTACAGCAAGCGGCAATACAACCGTTTGGTAAGGCGCTATTGCACCTTGGTGTGCCATTATTGAAAATACCATGTCAGCACAATAATAAGCAACAGCAATCGATAGTGATTGGATTATTGAAAATAAAAGGACGTTCTTCTTGAATCTATAATCTAGCATTGCCGAAATACTCATCAGGACAAAAATTGCAAGACATTGGAATCTTGATCTATAGTAATCTGTTGCTTTTTCTTGCCATGCTGCATGGTCGGCAATTTTCAATCTAGCAAGGTATTTTCTTGCATCAACACTATCCATTGTCTCCACTCTAGTATTCTGGCTTTTGAAGAGATTTGGCTCAATCTTCAGCTCTTCTATAGAATAAATATCTTTGAATGATGACAGAACATTGTCATTTACGATTTGATTCACATTTGCATTATAGAAAGTCCAATAGCCAGAACTATACTCCCCATATTCTGCTTGAAGCTTCATGAAAAGAGCATCATCATTGTATTTAATAACAATTGGATTGTAGATTTTTTGCCCAATTTCATCGAAGCGAGTTGTATATATTGCAAATCCATTATCATCTTTAAGTGCAATATTTCTTGTATCTCTTGTTGAACTCATCCCAAACAGCTCAACTTCCAACTCATCGTGTTTTGCAATTATTTTGTTCAGATATGCATCTTGATAGCAATAGCCAGCTATAGTTAGCAAGATTGAGACAATTATTATTGGGCACGCAAGCCTCCATTTAGATAAGCCTGCATTTAATAGAGCTATTCGCTCATTGTTTGCAGATAGAGTTGAAAGGAAATACGTTGTTGCAAACAATAGTGAAATTGATGATACAAGCATAAGATATTCAGGAATCGAAAGAAGAATGAAATTTATAATCTTCACCGCAGGTAAGTCATTGTTCATTATCTGATCCATCTTCGAAAAAAGCTCAACAGCTGCAAGCAAAAATGAAAATACAATGACTGTAAAGAATGCAATCTTCAATATATTTGATATCAGATATCTGTCGATTAACTTCATCTTCGAGCCTTCCTGAAGTAGACAAGGAAAATCATTGCAATGAATAAAATCAACAGATCAGGAGAGAATATCAAAAGATATGGAGATTGCTTTATATCAAAGATCATGAGCTGAGATCCAAAGAGCATATACCAATAAGCAACAGCTATGAAAATAGATATTGCAAAGCCAGTAAGTTTACCATGCTTTAGTTTGATATTCGAAAGCGGAAGAGAGACTAATGCCAAAGCAAAACATGCAAATGATAGTGCGAATTTCTTCGCAAGCTCAGCCTTATAGTATTGGCCTGTGAAGTTTACAGGTAGCGAAGAAAGGCTACTTAGTTCGAACTTGTCATCCTCAATGTCATATATCGCATCTTGTTTTGTTATCTTTTCCTTTTCTAGCTCCTTTAATGACTTCGATGTCGAAAGAAGTGTCTTTGAGATATTCTCTCTATATTCTATTCTGTTTTCGTTTTGTATCGCATTTCGTTTCTTTATCTCAACAATCAAATCCCTGCTTGATAAATTTACTGGGCTATTTGATGTAAGAGATGGAATTTGATTGGAAAAATCCAAGAAGAAACTTGCATTTTCGGATTTAGCATATACGAAGCTGTTGATATCGTCATTGTCATTTAGCAAAATAGTAGGACTAGTAAGCGTAAGCGAATATACATAATTGTATGGATCGATCAAATCAAGTGTTCCTTTCTCAGAAACAACGGTTTTTGACATCTCTCCATTTCCTTTATCGATCAAGAGAAGATTGTATATGTCTTTTCCTTCTGCATCACCATTATACAGAACAATATCACCAACAGTATTGACGCTATTTGCCTCTATTTCAAATGTTGGCATCTCAGCCATCAGAACTGAAAGCTTTTCACGATATATGGAGCTTGCCCATGGATGTACAACATCTGAAAAGAAAAAAGTAAGCAAAGAGATAAAGACCGAGAATATTATTATTGGAAAATATACATGTCTTGTTGATACTCCAGAGCTTTTTATTGCCAATAGTTCATTAGATGATGAAAGATCGCCTAATACCATCGAAGATGCTGTTAAAGTTGCAAACGGAAAAGTATAAATCAAGAACTGTGGCATAGAGAGAGCAACCATCTGAAGCATTGTGATAAAATCGATATTCTTCAAAAGGATTCTCTGGATAAGCAATAGAATGGAGTTTACGAAAAAAATACAGAAGAAAAAAAGAAATGCAACAAGGAAGTTCAATAAGAACTCCCTTGATATATATGCGTTTAAAAGTCTGTACCTACCTAGAGCCATCAAATGCCTGTAGAACCAAAGCCACCCTCTCCTCTAAGCGTCGAAGAAAGCGTTTCAGCATCTTCGAAAGAGGCTTGTATTGTCCTTGCAATGACAAGTTGAGCAATCCTGTCACCATTATTTACAATAAACTCATTCTTAGAGTGGTTAATCAAAATAATCTTAACTTCACCACGGTAGTCACTATCGATCGTGCCAGGTGAGTTAAGTACTGTGATTCCATAGCGCGATGCGAGACCAGAACGGGCTCGCACTTGAACTTCATAGCCAAATGGTATTTCCATTCTTACACCAGTCGGAATTGTCTTGAATTCCCCTGGCATAATTGAAACAGGCCCATCTGGCAAATATGCTTTGATATCTGCTCCAGAGGCACCTTTCGATTGATAAGAAGGGGCTGATGCTCCTTTTTCTAGAACTATCTTTACAATAGGCCTATCTGACATCAATTCTCTTTCTTCTCCTCTGGCTGGGCATCGATGTAAGAAAGATTCAATCTTCCCATTCTATCGATTTCAGTGAGCTTTACATCAACTTCCTGTCCTACAGAGAGAACATCAGATACATTCTTCACTCTAGTTCTTGCGAGCTTTGAAATGTGGCAAAGTCCCTCTTTCCCAGGAAGTATTTCAATGAATGCACCAAAATCGACAATCCTCTTAACAGTTCCATGGTAGATCTTGCCAACTTCAGGCTCTTCGATGATAGAGAGAACTAGCTTCCTTGCATTTTGAGCTGAAGCATTGTTCTTGCCATAGATCATGACAGTTCCATCATCCTCAATATTGATCTCAGCACCAGTTGTTTCTGCAATTGTCCTAATTGTCTTTCCGCCTGTTCCGATTACAGCTCCAATCTTATCCTCTGGTACAGTCAAAGAAAGAATCTTCGGAGCAAGCTCTGATACTTCTGAGCGAGGAGATGCAAGAGTCTGTGACATTATAGATAGAATATGCATTCTTCCTTCTTTTGCTTGATTAAGAGCCTTGCTCATGATCTCAGGTGTTACACCAGCAATCTTTATATCCATCTGGAAAGCTGTAATTCCATCTTTTGTGCCAGCAACTTTGAAGTCCATATCACCAAGATGGTCTTCCTCGCCAAGGATATCTGAAAGGATAACATACTTGGAATAATCAGCTCCCTCTGTAATAAGGCCCATTGCAATTCCAGCAACTGGCTTTGAAATCGGAACACCAGCATCCATCAGAGACAAGCATCCACCGCAAACAGACGCCATCGACGATGATCCGTTTGACTCCATGATCTCAGATACAACTCTTATTGTATATGGGAACTTGTCCTTCTTTGGAACAACAGCCTCAAGAGCTCTTTGTGCAAGGTGCCCATGCCCAATCTCTCTTCGTCCAGTTGTAAGTCTTCCAGTCTCTCCTACTGAGTATGGAGGGAAGTTGTAGTGAAGCATGAAGTTCGAATATGTTTTCTCGCCATCGATAGTATCAAAAAGCTGCTCATCGTTGACTGTTCCAAGCGTTGTAACAGCCAAAGATTGTGTCTCACCTCTAGTGAATAGAGCAGAACCATGGGTTGATGGGAGAAGTGACACTTCACATGTTATAGGCCTGATCTCTGTTACTTTCCTGCCATCTGTCCTGATTCCATCATTCAATATCGATGATCGTAGGATCTCATATTCCATATCATCGAACATCTTCTGAAGTTGTCCTGGCCTTTTATCATCCTCATCAATAAGCGATGCAAATTTCTCTTTGATGATTTTATGAGCCTCATCCAAAGCTGCATATCTCTTGGCCTTTCCCTTAACAAACGACGCATCATGTATAAGTGGATATGAGAAGACTTTAACTTCCTCAAGCCAATTAAGATCCTCTTTTGGAATCTCCATCAAAGGAAGCTTTTCTTTTCCGCAAAGCTCTCTCATTTTGGTTTGTGCTTCACAGATTTCTGTAATCACAGGCTGAGCTGCAGCAATTGCGCCAAGCATATCGTCTTCGGAAACTTCCTTTGCTCCGCCTTCAACCATTGTTATCCCATCATGAGTTCCAGCAACGACAATATCTAGAGAAGCTGTAGGGATTTCCTGGAATGTAGGATTGATCACATATTCATTTCCAATCTTTGCAACTCTCACAGCTGCGATTGGTCCATAGAATGGAATATCTGAGATTGTAACAGCACAAGAAGCGGCATTAATTGCAATAATATCAGGAGTATGGATCATATCGGAAGAAACAACTGTAGGGATAATCTGAATTTCCCTTCCGAAAGCTTTATCGAAAAGTGGTCTCATTGGTCTATCGATAAGACGTGAGACAAGGATTTCCTTGTCTTTTGGCTTTCCTTCTCTCTTTAAAAAGCCTCCAGGAATCTTTCCTGCAGCATAGTATTTTTCATTGTACTCAACGGAAACTGGTACAAAATCAGGTGCGACTTCTGGTGGATTTCCACAACAAACAGTTGCAATTACAGCAGAACCAGCATAGCGTGCATAAACAGCACCATTTGCCTGTTTTGCAATCTTTCCTGTTTCAAAAACAAGATCAAAGTCTCCAAGCTTTACGGAAACAGTTGTTACATTTGACATAATTACCTTCTTTCTTTCTTTTTGTTCTTTTTTAAGTTCTTTAAAAATGGAAAGCCAGTGTTAAAACTGGCTTTTCTTTTATAGTTATTTTCTGATTCCAAGTTCTGCAATCAAACTTCTGTACTCATCAATATCATTGTTCTTGATGTACTTCAAAAGTCTTCTTCTCTGGCCAACAAGCTTCAAAAGGCCACGTCTTGATGCATGATCCTTAGGATTGTTCTTGAAATGACCTTGAAGATCATTGATTCTTGCAGTCAAAAGTGCAACTTGAACTTTTGAGTCACCGGTGTTTGTCTCTGAACCACCGAACTTCATTACGATTTCTTTTTTCTGATCAGCTGAAATCATTTTCTTCTCTCCAATAAAAGTTTTTCTGCTTTGAACATAGGATCAATTGCATTTCTAAAAGTCAAGGGAACATATCCTTTGGCTTTTATCTTGATAGTTGAATCCTCGATAGATGCAACAGCCTCTATCCGATCCTTATTTTCAAGAATCAAAACGCTATCATAAGCTCCTTGTGGCGGAAGAAGCTGATGAACATCCTCTGTTCGATAAACCAAATACATATCCTCGAATATGCAAGGACTTTTAAGCATATCTAAGGCGTAATATCGGCCGGAAAGCTTTGGAAATTCCTCAAGCTCCCCTTCTTTTATCATCCTTCTTAAGAGAGTTGACGAGATCTTGTCTCCACCCTCCGTAAGAATTGGTGCAACAATATCAACCTTTGCTCTTGAGCCGAATCTATCTAGCATCGGAACAAGGTCGTAAGCGCTTGCAGATTCCGAAGGATTGCCAAATTGGAAATCCTCACCGACTGCTATTGCATTTAAGTCCATTGAAGATAAAATCATCTCCAAAAACCTACTAGCTGAAATTCTACTGAATTGTGCAGAAAAGTCAATTGTTGCAATGCAATCTATTCCATATAAAGCAAGATTTTCCTCTCTTAGTCGCAAAGTATCGATTGCACCATTTCTCCCAGGCTTTGGATTAATTGAAAATGTTACAACCATTGACTCGGAACCTTGCCTCTTTTCTTTTTCATCCAGGACAGCTTTTATGATTGCTTGATGACCCTTGTGAAATGCCTCAAAGACACCAATAGCAAGTGATATTCTCATGTTCTTTTTTATCTTGCTTTCTACAAGATACGAAAAATCATAGATTTCCATTTGCAATCCTTGTAACAATGCGAAATCCATTCCTTTTATCGCCTATTCCAAATATACTATTGCCAAAATAAAGGTAGCAAAAAGGTTTTTCCAAATCGCTATCCGAGAGAATATCACCTAATCCTAAATTGCCATTTTCAATTTTCTTTTTGTTCTTTTCGTTCAGAATCACGTCTGAGAACATATCTGTCATATCCAATAAGTCTTTTGTGTCCTTGCCTATATCAGACAAGGACCATGGACCAATAGCTGTTCTTTCAAGCTTTACAAGGTGACCTCTGCTTCCAGCCTTAATAGCTATGTCGCGGGCAAGACTCCGTATATATGTTCCTTTCGATACATGGCATGAGATTTCAGCTTTTGAGCCATCAAACGAAACGAGATCTATAGAATATACTTCTATATCGCGCTCAGGCATCTCTATCTCATTTCCTTTACGAGCCTCCTCGTATGCTCTCTTTCCATTTATATGCAATGCCGAATACTTGGGAGGAACTTGCTTTTGCTTACCTTCGAACAAAGAGATCGAATTGATCAAATCACTCTCTTCTGGCAATTTGGATACAGCAACCACATCTCCCTCAGGATCCAATGTCGATGTCTCTGAGCCGAATTCGATTGTAGCAATATATTTCTTTGAAAAAGATGAGAATAATGGATTGAGTTTGGTCGCTGAACCAATCATGACAAGCATTAGACCAGATGCAAACTTATCTAAAGTGCCAGCATGGCCAACTTTTTCTGGTCTATATTCTTTTTTGATTTTCGAAAGCGATGAGAAACTTGTAATGCCCTCTTCTTTGCCAATTAGCATCAATTTGAAGAGGTCGCTCATTTCTTTCCAAGAGCCTCATCAATCAGTGCATTGATCCTATCGCCCTCAATATAGCTATCATCCTTCAAGAAAGTAAGAACAGGAGTATTTTTCGTTCTGAGTATATGAGCAACACGCGATTGGATAAAAGCAGAAGCTTTATTAAGAGCATCAACTGACTTATCCAGCGATGCATCATCATATAGCGATGAAATGTAAACTCTTGCTTCGCTATTGTCTGGAGCAAGAGAGACCCTTGTAACGCTTGTAAGAGTCGATAGATTATGGTTCTTTATCGCTCCGGAGACAATCAAAGAGGAAACTGTTTCCAATATCTTTGCCTCCAAGCGCTGTTGTGAATATTCACTCATATGTATTCCCTTATGATAGGCCTGTCATCCAGGCCCACATTTATACTTTTACTTCGCCAAGAGTACGTTTGACTTCTTCTGTTTCTACAATCTCAAGAATATCGCCAACTTGCAAATCTTGCCAGTTTTCAAGACCTATACCGCATTCATATCCTTCAGATACTTCCTTGGCATCATCCTTGAATCTCTTCAAAGATGAGATTTTTATCATATCCTTGTTGATCTGGATAGAGTCCCTAATCACTCTTACTAGGCTATTTCTTTTGACTTTGCCTTCCAATACGTAGGCACCAGCAATCACACCAACCTTTGGAACTTTGAATATATCTCTGACTTCAACCTTTCCAATGTCGATCTCCTTGATCTCTGGAGAAAGCTTTCCTTCCATTGCAGCCTTGATATCATCAACAACATCATAGATTATGTTGTACTTTTTGATTTCAACCTTTTCTTGTTCTGCAAGTGCTTGTGCTCTAGGAGTCGGACGTACATTAAAACCAATAACAACAGCATCCGATGCAGCTGCCAGTGTTATATCGCTTTCAATGATTGCACCTGCCGATGCTCGAATTACATTCAGCTTGATCTCGTTTGTCGAAAGCTTTTCAAGGACACCTTGCAATGCTTCTACAGATCCTTGGACATCTCCCTTTATAACAACATTGAAATCAATCATCTGTCCTTCAAGAATCTTTGCATTCAAGTTTTCGAGAGTTACTTTGTTCTTTCCTGAACCTTCTCCGATTCTTTCAAGTTCCTGTCGCTTAGTTGCAATGCTACGAGCTTGCTTTTCATCCTCTGTCACTTGGAAAGGATCTCCTGCTGAAGGAATATTGCTCAGTCCTATTATCTCAACAGGATCAGATGGTCCTGCTTTTTGGATCTTCTTGCCCTTATCATCGAACATTGCTCTTACTCTTCCAGCATAGATGCCAGCAACATAGTAGTCACCTTGCTTCAAAGTTCCCTTTTCAATGATAACAGTTGCAACAGTACCCCTACCTTGGTCGATCCTGGATTCTAGAATCTTACCTTGTGCTCTGCAATTCGGATTAGCTTTTAACTCAAGCATCTCAGCTTGCAAAAGAATCGTATCAAGAAGATCATCGATTCCTTCTTTCTTCAGCGCAGATATTTTGCAATATAGAGTTGTTCCACCCCATTCTTCAGGCATCAAGCCAAGCTCTGAAAGTTGTTGCATAACTCTTTCAGGATTAGCCTCGGGAAGATCGCATTTGTTGATTGCAACGATAATTGGCACCTTTGCAGCTTTCGCATGGTCGATCGCTTCCTTTGTTTGAGGCATAACACCATCGTTTGCAGCTACAACAAGTACAACTATATCAGTCACTTGTGCACCTCTGGCTCTCATCATCGAGAAGGCAGCGTGACCAGGAGTATCCAAGAAGACAACAGTTCCTTTGCCAGGGACCGAAACCTTGTATGCACCAATATGTTGAGTAATTCCACCGAATTCACCACCAGCAACATCTGAGCTTCTTATTGCATCAAGAAGCTTTGTCTTACCGTGGTCGACGTGACCCATTATTGTAACAATCGGTGCTCTTGGAACCATATCCTCAGGTTTATCTGCCTCAGTTTCGATAATAGTCTCGTCATAGAGTGAAACAAGATGCACAGAACAACCATATTCAGAGGCAATTATCTCAGCTGTCTCGTGGTCAATTTGCTGGTTAATAGTAACCATCAAACCCATCTTGAAGAGCTTGGAGATTATATCTGATGCCTTGAGATTCATCTTCTTTGCAAGATCAGCAACAGTGATATTCTCCATGATATCAATCGACTTAGGAACAGATGCTAAGCGCTGTTCTTCATTCTTTTTCCTTTGCAACTGGAAATCGATCTCTTCATCTCTTTGATATTTGGATTCATGGTCTTTTTTCTTCCCGCCTGGCGTGAAGACTTTTCCTTTGCCTTTTTGGTTAAGTTCCATAGCTGGAGCACCGGCAGATTGTTGCATTTTCATTCCAATGCGAGGTGAAAATCCATTTCTTGGAGCCCCATCCCTTTTGAATCCACCATCTCTTTGTCCCCTATCCGATGGTGTATAGCTCTGCCCAGGTCGTGGAACTCTCTGTCCATCTCTTGAAAATGGCCTTGAATCATCTTTTTGGTATCTTGGCCTTTGTCCATCGCGTTGGAATTTGTTTTGTCCTGTAGGACGCCCTCCAACTATGCCAGCAACTCTAGGTCTTGTTCGCTCAACATTTGCCTGTCCTTCAACTTTCTGGCCTGGAACAGGAGGAAGGTTCTGGCTTTTTATTATGATTGGTCCATTGTGCAAAGGCGACTGTATTCTGTTGTTAGTCGCTTTTGTGCTTGTATTTGTCATATAGCTCTTTCCAAAGATAACTTCAGACTTGTCGATTTGAGCCTTAGGCTGAGGCCTTTGATCCCTTCTTTGGTTCACAAAGGACTGGGAGCTATTGGTATTTTGTCTTGGAACAGCAGTTTCTTTGATCTCCTTTTTAGGAGCCTCGACTTCCTTTTCCTTCTCTTTTACCTTAACAACAGGTTTTTTCTTAAGGACAATCACTTTTTTTTCTACATCAGAGGCAGCAACAACCTTCTTCTCTGGCTGTGGTGCTGTAGCTCTTTTTATAACATTGACCTTTGTTTTCTTTTCTTCGTTCTTTGCATCTTCAGACATATAAACGGCTAGACCTTCCCTATTATCTCTTTACTCAAATTCAAATTCAGCACCGCAATTAGGACAAACAGTTGTACCAGCAGGAAGCAGAGTATGGCAAATTGGACACTCAAACTCCTCTCCATCGACTTCTTCGCTAATAACAACGCTGTTGCGTACAGTTTCAATCTCTTCTTTTGTAAGCCCTTTGTCCAAAAGCTCTTCATCTGAATAGTCGAAGAACTCCTCGATTGACCAGATATCAGCATCATGGAGCTTCTTGACAAGCGAATCGTCAAGACCGATATCTGAAATCGGTGTCTCATCCTCAGCAATACCGATTTGCTCGTTTGTAAGAGGAACATCCTCTGCCTTCTCTTCGGCTTTTTCATTTTCGTTCTTGAATAGGTTATCGACATTTGCATAGATTTGCAAAGTCTCTTCCATTTGATCAAATTGAGACTGTGTCTTGACTTCGATGTTCCAATCGCAAAGCATCTTAGCAAGCTTTACATTTACACCACCTTGTCCAATTGCATAACCTTGTTGGTTGTCATCAACTATAGCAACTACATGCTTTGTTGATGGATCTATCATGACAACTCGCTTGACTTGTGCAGGAATTAACGCATTTGCAATAAATACAAGTGGATCCGAGTCATATCTGATTACATCAATCTTCTCACCATCGCACTCAGCCATGATTGTCTGTATCCTTGTTCCGGACTTTCCTACTGTAGAGCCGACTGGATCTATATCTGTTTTCTTTGTATCGACAGCAACTTTTGTCCTGACACCAGCATGTCTGGCAATTGCTTTTATCTCAACATCGCCGGATGCAATCTCAGGAACCTCATTTTCCAATAGAGCTTTCACGAATTCCTTGGATGAGCGTGTCAAAAGAATCTTGACGCCTTTTGTTTTCTTTTGGATCTGTCCATCCTTGCGTCTTTCGATAATATCGTCTCCTCGATCGACCTTCTCAACATAGAATTTAAGCTTATCTGTGATTTCATATGTCTCTCTTGGGCTTTGTCCTCTGACAGGAAATAGAGCTTCAGTTCCATCAAGATTCAAATTGACCATGTAATCCATGTTTCTGTTTCTTCTCTTGATCTCTCCGATTACAAGCTTTCCTTCCATTGCTTTTGCATCGACATAGATTTTATCGGTATTGTACTCTTTTACTATTTGCTGTTCTCTTTGCTTGGCCGATTGTACAGCTGAGTACTCAAAGCTCTTTGGATCCAAAGCAATTTCCAACACATCTCCTGGCTCAACGCCGTCTCCAGCAAGCGCAATTGCTTCATCGAGTGGGATTTGTGATATTGCTTGGAACCAATCCTCTTCATTGACAACTTCTTTTCTTGCCAAGATCTCAACATATATCCTATTGTTATCTTTATTGAATTTCACAACAGCATTCTCATCTGTTCCGAACTTCCGCTTGTAAGCACTCTTGAGCATGTCAGTAATCAAACCTTCGACTTTGCTCTCATCCATATTTCTTGCTGTCATCAACTCAGCAATTTCATCGGTCAAATCAAGCATTTCTGCCCTCCCATCTATATTCAAGCTTAGCTTTTGCTATTTCATCGCAATCCAATATGATTCTATCGCCTTTTTCCTTTTTGTCTTCAATCATGTAGTTAGAAATCTCAAGGGTATCACTATTGCAAGATTCAATTTTTCCAACAATATATGTGGAATACTTTGTAGAGTAAACTCTTACATCTTTTCCTTTGAAGATTTCAAATTCATGCCAATCTTTTAGAGACCTTTGAAGACCAGGGCTTGTGACCTCTAAAGTCAAATCCCTGTTTTGGAATATTACGCTGTATCGCGGATAAACAATATTGTATGCTTTTTCAAGATCCTCTGTTGTAATCTCTCCACCTCTTCTATTGAGAAAAAGTTGCATAATTGTTTCGTTTTTCTCATCATGCGTATTTACTTCCACGACATCAAGTGATAAAGAATCCATAAGCTGTTGTATATCTTTATATAGCTTGCTTTCAGATCCATCTTTTGTTAGCATATTCCTCCAGTCATAAATAAAGGGACCCATCATTTGGTCCCTTAAATTACTTTAATGAAACTATGTATAGTAAACAATCAAAATAGATTCATTGTCAATAGAACACGCTATTTTTCAATCATTTTCTTTAAATCAGTTAAAAATAACATAGCTTCCAGAGGTGTGGATGAATCGATATCGAATTGCTGTATTTTCTCAGAAATTGCTTTTTCTATGCTCTCCTCTTTCTCCTCTTCTTGAGCAAAGAGATTTCCTTGTGACGGATCAAAGTCAAGATAGTCGATGAAATGCTTTCTCTGGAAATCAACAGCATCCTTTATCACAGAACGAGGCAGTCCAGCAAGCTTCGCAACATGTATTCCATAGCTCGATTCAGAAACTCCTTCTTCAACTTTTCTTAAAAAAACTATTGTGTTTTTTTGCTCAAGCACAGCCATATGCAAAAGCTGTATGTCAGATGTGTCGAGCATAGTAAGCTCATGGTAATGCGTTGCAAACAACGTAATCGATCCGCTAAGTTTCAGGTAGTTCATTATAGCATATGCTAAGCTCATTCCATCTTGCGTCGATGTGCCTCTTCCGATTTCGTCCATTATAACAAGGCTCTTGCTTGTTGAACCTCTCAAAATTTGCGCTGACTCTGACATCTCTACAAGAAAAGTTGATTCGCCTTTCGAAAGATTGTCACTTGCACCCACGCGGCAAAAAATCTTATCAATCAATGGTACTCTTGCACTCTTGGCAGGTACATAGCATCCAACATGAGCTAGCAAAGCAATAATTGCAACTTGTCTCAAATAAGTAGATTTTCCAGCCATGTTGGGACCTGTTATCAATGATAGTCTCGACTTTTTTGTTGAAAACGAGTTTGCGACAAATTCATTTTTTCCAACATAAGCCTCAACAACCGGATGTCGCCCATCTACTATATCCAGCTCGCCTTGTTCCATAATCTCTGGTTTAGTCCAATTCGCTTCAATTGCGAGTTTTGCAAAGGATGAATAAAAATCAAGAAGTGTAATTACTTTGCCTATTTTTTCAAGACATTGGCATAAATCAAAAGCTCTTATGATGAATTTATTGTAAATGTCCTTCTCGCATTTCGAGGCATCGCTTTCTGCAAAGAAGAGCTTTTGTTTTATCTCCTCAAACTCATTTGTTGTAAATCGTTCGCCTCCAACAAGTGTCTGTCGTCTTATAAAATAATCAGGTACCCTGTCCAATTGCCCTTTAGATACTTCTATATATGAGCCGATTATCCTGTTTTCGCCGAGTTTCATTGTTGTTATTCCAGTTTCAGCTCTAACACGATCAAGATATTGGCTAAGTACATCTGACCCATTTGATATATATTTTCTCAGATCATCCAACTCAGAGTCATAGCCATCTAAAATTATTGTTCCAGGATTCTGTATGTTGGTGCATTCTCTGTTTATCCCTTTCAAGATATCTGATGAGAAATCAATGACTGAATCAAGAGAGATAGAGTCTCGATCATCTACCAGCTCTAAGTACTCCTGGTTTTGGTTTACAAGGGAAATGAAGGAAACAATTGTCTCTGCAATTGCTATCAAATCGCGTGGCAATACTCTCTTCATTGAAGCTTTTGTTGAAAGTCTTTCCATATCAGAACTATCGCAAAGGCATTTCCTGACTCTATCTAGCTCATAAGAGTTGGATATAAGATGTTCTATCCATCGCTGTCGTTTTTCAATATCATCTTTTCTTGAAAGAGGATGCAACAATGAAAACTTCAAAAAACGAGCACCAGATGGGGTTTTTGTCTTGTTGATTGCACTAAAGAGAGTACCTTCATTCTTGTTTTCGTTATTTAATGATGTAATAAGCTCCAAATTCCTTACCGCTGCAGGATTAAGTGAAAGGTAGTTTTCATCGCTTACTCTCTCGACAACTCTTAATTGGGGCAACTCTTGCTTTGCATTATCGGCAAGATAAGAAAGAAGAGCCCCAATTACAGTTAAGATAGGATCTTTTTCATCAATCCCAAAAAGGCGTAATGCATTTTCCGAGAATTGTTTCTTGAATTGCTTTCTTCCCTCTTTAATGGAAAAATACCATGTAGGAAGCTTTGTCACAATTGCATTTTGCAAGTCAATGATTTTCCTGAATTCCTTTATTCCAAAGTAAAAATCATCTGGAACAAGAATTTCTTTTGGCATAATTGAAACAAGTTCAGCCTCCAAAGATGAGAAATCCTTCTCAAGTGGTACATTTCTTATATAAAACTCTCCAGTTGAAATATCACTCCAGGAAAGATAGACATTTTTTTTATCGATATTTATTGCAACTACATAGGAAGACGAAAGACTATCCAGATATTCGTCATCTACTACAGTTGCTGGCGTATATATCTTCGCAACTTTCCTCTCTGCAAGTTTCTGATTTGCATCTGGATCCACAAACTGTTCGCATACAGCAACTTTAAGCCCATAATCAAGAAGGCGTTTCAAGTAGCTCTTTGCTGCATGATAAGGAATACCGCACATAGGAGTAGAGTTTCTATGCGTCAATGTAAGATTCAAGAGCTTTGAAATTCTCAATGCATCTTCATTGAACATTTCATAGAAATCACCTAAGCGGAAGAAGAGCACCTTATCTTGGTGCTCATTCTTAATCTCTTCATATTGCCGCATCATCGGCGTAAGAGTAGTTTTGTCGTTATCCATAAAATCCTATCAATAAAGCGACGAAGTAATTGCAAGCACAATGCTCATGCCAGAGCCCTTGCGCCCGGATCCAAAGAGCCCTTGTCCACTGTACCATTCAAAATCGCCATCGATTATTGTAGCATTTTTGACAAGATAGAGTCCAAGAGGGAATCCTGGAATCATCATCTTGATTCCAACACCTCCAGCCAAATACCAATCTATATTATTGAATGAACCGAGTTCATCAAGATCCTGAACAACTCCAGTTGCCGAGACAAAAGCCTCCAAGGCCATTACTTGGTAGACAAGCGGGAAAGTAACTTCTACTTGGTTATGCCATAGGAACGATTGATCGTATATAACATTAAACCCTCTGCCAATATTCATGCCATCAAGATAAAGCATCTCATATTTTGTTGCACCTTTATTTGGCTGGTACCAACCCCAGTTGTCATATCCACCAAGATTCGAGTATTGCGGAAGCATAAACGATACGTTTGATGTTGCTGACAATACCAAAGCTTTCGTCTGTTCTTTCTCGTCTTTATAAGAGAAAAGCGAGTGGTAGCCGGCAGCACTGAATCCAATCCTGTTGTAGTTCGACAATCCAAACAAGAATCCACCAGCATATGTGTAGTTCATCGAAAGAAGATATCCCTTAGTAGTGTTTTGCTTCAGATCTCTTCCATCCCACGTAAGCCCAAATGAGAGCTTGTTGGAAAATTGCCATCTTTCATGGTACTTCTGGATCAAATCCTCATAAGGAGTTCCTCTATCATAAACAGCATGATTAAGGCCAAAAGACAATCCGGAAGAAACAGTAAGCGTTCCGGGATTCCATACAAAGCTATAGCCAGTATTGTAGCCAAGAGAAATACCCCAATAATCATAATCCATCAGGTACTCTGATCCCGGATAAACCTTATTGTTGTACCAATCAAGAGAGTTTGTATAACCTAGGGGATATGTCTCTTTGTCCGTATCTCTTCCATCATATGAAAGTGAGCCTTGTCCTTGTTGCAACACATTGCTCCTTGCTGATCTCTCAACAGAAAGAGAAACACCATTAGACCATCTCTTGTCACCTACCCAATCGTCGCTTATACCTAATGAAAGACTTTGGGTTGTCGGCGAAAGCGTCGTTGATATCGACAGGTCTCTACCTGTTCCAGCCAGATTCTTGTCAGCCCATTGCAAGAAACCTGATACAGGGAAGCCATCGGTGTTTCCTCCAAATGTTGCACCGAATTGCAACTCCATCTGGTTTCCTTCCTCGACTATATATTCAACAATGACTCCATCCGATGTAGATGCTGGATAGAGCTGGGCTTTAACACCCTTCAAAAGTCCAGTATTAAGAAGATTCTGTTGTGATTTTATATAGTCAGCTCTCGAGAAAACATCACCGACTTTCATCGAAACTTCTCTCTCGAAAACATAGCTCTTTGTCTTTGTCAGTCCCGAGATTATAATCTCTTCTACAACCGATTGTGTTCCCTCGCTTATCGCTATGTCATATCCAATAACATGTTTTTCATTATCTCTTTTCTCTATAGGGTTTACAGTTGCTCTGATATAGCCACGGTCATAGTACAATGAACCGATATTCTGTATCATCTTCTGGATGTTTTGAATATTGAAAACATCTCCTTCCTTGACTGTTATTTGGGCCAATATCTCATCATCAGAGAATACTTCGTTCCCATCAAAATCAATCTTTCCAACAGTCCAAAGATCGCCCTCTTCAATCTTGTATGTGATATTAAGATAGACAACATCACTCGACTCTTCACCAGTTGGTTCTATCAATGTTTCAGATATCTTCGCATCTGGATAGCCTTTGGTTGCATAATATGAAATTATTGATGCTTTATCGCTATCGACATTTGATTGTTGGAAGTTTCCTGAGTTGAAAAAAGACTTCTTTTTCTGGCTCATCAGCTTATCGAGTTCCTTAGAAGATACACCCGATATGCCTTCAAAGAATATATTTCTTACCTTATATTGTTTTCCTTCTGTTATGTTATAGCTAATCGAGACTCGATTTTCGTCTTCTTTCTCATCGAACACAACTTCAACTTTTGCATCAAGATAGCCACGCGAAAGATATGCATTCTTTACAAGCTCAGCATTTGCATTCAGTTGGCTCGAATTAAAGAAAGAACCTTGCGAAAGATTTTGGGCCTCTTCCAAAGTCCTTGTTCTTACTTTGCTATTGCCAGAGAATGAAACGCTCTCTATATAAGGATTTTCATGAATCGTAAATGCAATAACAAGATCCTCAGTTCCCTCATTAAGCTCTGCTTCAGCTTCGAACCAGCTCATCCAATCTTGCGCATATAATAGCGATGTCATTTCCGAGAATACACTGTCAGAGAACTTCTCTCCAACATACTCAGAAAGAAGAGCATCTACTGTCTTTTGTTTCACATTCTGTAGTCCAGAATACCTGAAAGCTGTCATTGCTTTGCCTTCCCACCAATCGCCATCTGATGCGAATAAAGAAATGCAAATGAATGCAAAAAACGTAAAAAGTAATATTGCTCTTTTGATGTTTTTCATTTTTACCTCATTTAAATGTTAGCAAAATCAATCTTAAAAAACAAATTAATCTACTTTGTATTATGATTTAAACAACAAGATAAATCACTATTGTTTTTCTGTTTTTCTTATGTAGATTTAAAAAACTATGCGTTTTCGGAAAGAGAATCCGAAATTTTCCATCAAGCCATATGGCGTCAAGTTGACTGGTTGAGAGAAAAATGTAACAGTGCAAAGTGGATTATCCCATTCAAGCGAGATTTCTGTATCCATTGTCAAGTCATCCGCAATGAATGAGAAGCTGTTCTTTTCATTATTGCGATTTGCCGAAAGATGAACCATTGCTTGAAGATAAAAATCCGGCGATAGATACTTGCCGATATAAAGAGATGTGCCATCAAGATACCTAGCCATTGGACTAAGCGTGTTCAGCTCTGGAGATGATGATGCAAACGAAACTGTATCGGCAACCAGATTGGAAAGGATGTTAGTATGAAGCGAGAACGTATCTATAGAAAGACTATCTCGTATTGTCGATGACAGTCCATCATCCACAGAACCCAAAATACCGACTTTTGATAAAACATCAACTGAGGCAGCAGCCATTGAGACCACTGTTGTCAGCGATGTCTCTCCGTACGCGGATGTTGGCAAGATAGCTTGTCCAAGAATTGACAAGATCTCATTCAAATCCTTGTTTGGAGAACTCTCGAATGAAGGCGATAGATTATCCAGTGTAGCATCTCTTAAGACAAGATAAATATCGACACTGTCGCCATTGGAATCAAAGTCCCTGAGTCTTGCACGCAAATTTATTATAGGGTATATGCCATTCAAGCTGTCTCTGAATGCAACATTTCCTTCTGTAATGTAGAAGTATTTTTGGAAATAATATATCTCGCCGGATCTTATAGGTATTTCACCAGAGATATTGAACCCACTATCTGTTGAACTGAACCCTATTTTTGTATTGTCAGAGATATTAGCCCTGATTATAGGACTTGGGCCAAGCGGGTAAAGAAGTTGTATATTGCTCCTTAGCAAAACATCAAAATCAGATGTCGTCTTTAAGGATGTGTTCCACCATTGAGGAAGCTCATCCAATCCAATCGAAAGTTCTACATCATCAACAACAACATCGCCGCTATTGTTTACAACATCACTGTTTGCAATTATCTTATAGTGACCACTCACCTTTCCTTTTATATCAATATTGCTATTTACTAAAGGAAGACGGAAATTGATCTTATATGGGTCAGAGATATATACATCAAGTTCCCAGCTGTCAAAGCCAAAGAAGTCATCAAAATACATGCCAAGCTTTATTTTGGCAGGAACGATTTCATAACTTTCTTGATTCAAGACACTAGCATCTGTAAGAATCGATACAATATCGTTATCCCAAACAACAAATGTTGCATTGTGCAAAATCACTCTCTCATTCGGAAGCCACCAGACATCGAATTCAGCATATTCACATTCAAGCGCTCCGAATGCATCAACACCGTCATCTGAAATTACAATATTAAGCTCTCCAGAAATATATGCTGGATCGTAGAAGATCAAAATTGGCGATGGGAAATAAAGATTTGCAAGAGAGACAGCAAACTTCTCAAAATCAAGGCTAAATGATTTATTGTTCTTCAAGTTTCCATTTATCGAGAAAACAGCTATTGGATCGATATCTACATCCAAGTCTATATCGCCAGATGAGAAATCATAGTCTCCCGAAACAAAGCTGCCAGAAAGCTTTAACTTTCCTTCATCTATTCTTGCTTTCATTTCCTTCTTCTCTACTCTCAAATTGCTGTCAACATCAAGATAATCAAGCGTAAGAGAGATATCCATATCTGAACATTTTGTTTTGGCAAGAGAGAAAAAGGACTCTAAAAGCGAAGTTGCTTTTGGTACAGAAATCTCAGAACTTATCGAAGCTGATATTGTGTACGGCCTATCTGAATGACTTAAAGAAAGCAAGAGATCAGCATTTTCCATAGTGGAATATCCACTTGTGCTATCAAAGGCAAGAAGAGGCAATGTCAAAGTCAATGAACTATTTGAATATTCGAAATCGCTGAGACGGAATTGATTGTTATCAATGAGAATTGACGCTTTGATTCGTCTTTGGTCATTGATTGTATCATTGGAAATTGCATTGAAATTTCCTGAAAAAGCAAAATCCTTAAGCTTTTCAGCTCGTCCTGAAAGATTGAAATTGCCAACCATATCACTCAATCCAAATCGACCGAGATTGATATTCTCCCCTCTTATGATACCAAAGTAGCTATCGACTTCCTTCATGACCGATGCAATATACATCTCGCCACTTCCATCGCTCAAGCTGAATACGAATTTTCTGTTTAGAATATCAAAAACAGCCGAGCCTGATAAACTATTGAAACCTGATACTGTAAGAAGGATATCATCAATTTTAATCGAGTTGTTGTCTCCATGAGCTGAGAATGAAAAAGCTGGTTCTGTTGACAAAGAATAGAAATTCATAATTCCAACATGTGGGATATCAAGAAGGAAACTTTGCTTTGCAAAATCAAACTCGAATTTGACATCCATATCCAAAGTCGAAATATTTAAACTTTCATCGGACGGAGAAAGTGGCAATGAGTCAAACAAGATAGAGATATCAAGTATATTAGCCCAGCTAACATCAATATCGATGTTATCATTATCCATTGTTAGATGCTTTTCTTCCAAATCGATTTTAAGATCAAAAGGATTGACTCTATTGAAAAGAGATATGACAGCATCTGATGATATCAAGTTATCGGTTGCAAAGTTAACAACACCTGATATGTAACTATTATTGACATATGGTGATTCAGCATGGAAAGTGTACTCCTTAAGATTTGAAGCAACCATATCCAACAAGAAATATGGTTTTCCACTTGCTGATACTATCTCAAAGTGTCCCTCTGGAAGATTTGATGCAAAACTCAATGAGCCATGGTATGTAATATCAAGCCAATCTGTCTCAAATGCAAAATCCTTAAATGATACTTCTTGCTCTCCTAGCGACAGTTCAAGTTTAGAGCTAATGCCAAAAGAACTCTCGTTGAACCTTATATTGTTTATATCGACATTGTATTCAAGATTCCCGCTGAAGCCATATTTTGCTATTGCATTTTCTTCTACAGAAGTAGATATGTTTCCATCTAATACGGTTTCATCTGATATGTATGATGTCAATATTGGCAAATAAGTGGAAATTACAGGCATGAAATCAAATAAATAAAGAGAATTAAAATCAAGTGACAAATCCAATTTATCATCAAATGACACAGATCCATTCATCTCTTGGCCGTAATTGAGGGAAAAGCTTGCTTTTTTGTTTTCACCAGACAAAGAAAGAGATAATGTTTTTTCCAATATTGGAATCTTGAAATCCGGTATATCCAAATTATATTCAATCGATTCGTCTATATACTTGGAGTTCAGATTCATAGTGAAAGATGTACCATCAATCAGATCTTCTTTGCTTGATAATACAGCTAATGCATTTGCATCTATTTTTATAGCATCAAGATAATCAATATCAGATTCAAAGGAAGACAATACAATGCTATTAACCAAGTTGGCTGAATAATCACCCAACAATCCGGACTCAAGCCGTGGAATTGAGATATTTGCTTTTTTCTTATCCAAATCAATACCAAGATCCAGGCTATTTGCTTTGAATAGCTCTTTTCCATCCATATCAAAAAGCATTTTAGAAAACGTCGATGAAAAATTATTCAAATTTGATGTATCAATGGATGTTTTTCCAATCGCCAATGAATATATACCCTTAGAAATGAGAGCATCCAAGGATGTAAAATTCAAAGACCTGTCCTCGAATTTTATACTTGATGATTTCATCTGAACATTGGCGTCTTGATATGTTAAATCTATTTCTTCAGCGCTAAGCTCAACAGGGATATCGATTGGTTTTATATTTGAGAAATCTCCTGCATCGATCTTTGCATTCAAACCATTCAATGAAAGAGATACATCCTCATATTCCAACATTGCATCTTCTATTAATGCACTTATTTTAAAGGAGTCATCATAGTAAATTTTGAATAATATACTTTCCCCTTCAATCCCAATGCCATTAAAACTATAGCCAAAATATGGCATCTCCATCGACAGCTTCATCCCATCTAGCCCATGGTCAAAATAAAGGGAGAAATTCGAATCCTTGACAAGAATATCGTTGTAGCTGATATCGACATTTTCCATCTTCATGTCGATTCCCCAGGAAAAGAGCTCATCAGGAATCTTAAGCGTCAAAGAATTGTTCAAGAATGATTCGCTACTGTCGCCTTTTTTGATACTGATGCTATTATCCTGATGAGGAATATCAAGAAAACCATTAGATGCATTTACTTTCAGCACTCCATTTCCAGTAAAAATGTAGCCAAGCATAGAAAAAAGGCCTTTCTCTAGCTTCACATTGTCAAAACGCAAGATTTCGTGATCATTGTATTTGATTGATAATCCATTTATGTATACTCTGTCACGTAAATTCCTCTCTATTGAGTCAAAAGAGACTGAGACATTGCTATCGACACTCTCCCAGCTATCGAAAAGCTTGTTAGCAAGCATCAATGTAGGGCTGGTCAAGTTCAAAGAAGAGAGAATAAAAACTGAGACAAAAAGAAACATCAATGTAATCAAAATCGAAATAATGATTGTAGATGCTGTTGAATGGTATTTCATCAATCTCTTCTCTCAACTATAATATGTACTCGTCACGTTTTAGGATAACATATTTTAATGTTGGGTGAAAATTGGAGAGTTTATGTGCTTTTTTAATAATATGATAGTTTTTGAAGGTCTTGATGGAGCTGGAACAACTACGCAAAACAAGCTTTTGGAAGAGAAACTGGTCTTGATGGGAAAAAGAGTGTTCATGACACATGAACCTACAGACAATCCAATCGGAAAAGTTGTCAGATCTGTATTGCAACATAAATTCATAACGACGCCAGAGGCCCTAGCCTTGCTGTATTCATCTGACCGCCATGACCATATTTACAACCCGGAATACGGAATAGAAAAACACTTGAAATCTGGGGAGATTGTTCTTCTTGATCGATTCTTCTATTCATCTATAGCTTACCAAGGAGTTGAATGTGACTTGGATTTCGTGAGAAGAATAAACGACTATCCAAACCCAGGTTATGTTATCTTTATCGATACTCCTGTAGAAAATTGCTTAAGAAGAATAGAAAAAAGAGGAGACGAGAAGGAGCTGTTTGATCGAGAAGACTATCTGACAAAAGTCAGGAACAACTATATATCGGAATTCGAGAAACTGCCAAAAGAAGTAAATTTTCTTAAAGTCGATGGATCATTACCCGTTGATGTCATACATGAAAAAATCTTCTCTTGGCTTTCTTCCTGCTTCAACCTTTGATTAGCATTGCATCTCCATAGCTGAAGAAATGATATTTCTCATCAATAGCATGTTTATATGCACGCATGATATTCTCGCGTCCTGCCATTGCTGAGACAAGCATAAGCAAAGTCGACTCTGGCGTATGGAAATTCGTAAGGAGGTTGTCAACAAACTTGAACTTATATCCTGGATGAATGAAGATTTGTGTCCTTCCAGAAAGATTTACAAGCTCTCCATTATCATCAGATGCACTCTCAAGTGTGCGTATAGATGTCGTGCCAACAGCAACAATCTTCTTTCCTTCACGTTTTGCTTTGTTCAGTTCATACGCAACGCTCTCATCTATTTCATAGCTTTCGCTATGCATATGATGATCCTCGATGTTCTCAGATCTTACAGGCAAGAATGTACCAGCTCCAACATGAAGTGTCACTTCATATCTTTTTATACCTAAAGAATCAATTTTATCAAGAAGCTCTGGAGTAAAATGCAATCCTGCTGTGGGTGCAGCAACACTGCCTGAAACTTTTGCATATACTGTCTGGTACCTTGATTCATCTGAAAAGTCATCTTCTCTTTTTATGTATGGAGGAAGAGGCACATGTCCGCAAATAGAGAAAAATTCCTCTGATATATCTCTTGAGAACAATACATCCTTTGTTGAATCTGGATTTTCCCTGACAATAGTCGCATCGATATATTTATTGCCATCCAAGGATTTGAAGCAATAGTGCTTGCCTATCCTTTGTTTCTTGCTTTTCGATACTATTGCATTCCACGTTCCATCCGCATTAGGCCCAAGAAATAGAAACTCAACAATTCCACCAGTTTCGGATTCAGCATATGTCCTTGCTTTTCGGACTTTGGAGTTATTGACAACAAGCACACTGTCCTTGTCCAAGAGGCTTGGAAACGATGACATCGTGGAATCAAAGAAGTCGCCAGTGTTCTTATCAAGAACCAAAAGCTTATCATCGCCTCTTTTTGCACTTGGTTTTTGTGCAATCAGCTCCTCTGGTAAATCAAAGAAGAAATCCTTGGTTTGCATCAAGACCTCCTTTTATATCCAAAGCAGCATATGCTTTTGCTGTGACGCATCTTCCTCTAGTAGTGCGTTTCAAGTATCCTTGTCGCATCAAATAAGGCTCATAGTAAACCTCTATGGACTCTGACGCATCATTTATCGATGCGGCAAGTGCCTCAAGGCCAACAGGGCCGCCCTCATATACTTCGATTATAGTCCTTAGTATTGCTCGGTCTGTCTTATCGAGCCCATTTTTATCGATTCCTAGCTTTTCGAGCCCAAGCTCAGCCATTTCAAGATTTATCTTTCCATCACCCATGACAGAAGCAATGTCCCTGACTCTTCTAAGTATCCTGTTGGCGATTCTTGGAGTACCTCTGGAGCATTGAGCGATTTTCATTACAGCATCTTTGGAGATCTTGACATTGAGGATTTTTGCAGAACGCTCGATTATCAATGAAAGCTCCTCAGGAGAATAAAGATCAATCTTAATAGGTATTCCAAATCTATTTTCCAATGGTTTTGAGACAGCTCCAGCTCTTGTTGTTGCTCCAATTAATGTAAAGGGCTCCAAATCGATTCTCATCGTCCTTGCAGCAGGGCCTTGGCCAATAACCCAATCTATCTCATAATCCTCCATTGCAATATATAGAGTCTCTTCCATGGATTTTTTCAAACCATGAATCTCATCAATGAAAAGGATTGACCCCTTGCTCAAGTTTGTCAAAATACCAACAAGATCCTTTGGCTTATCCAATGCTGTGGCTGATGTAAGCTTTATCTCAGACCCCATCTCATTCGCAATTATCGAAGCAAGAGTAGTCTTTCCAAGCCCTGGAGGACCTTGCAAGAAAATATGGTCAAGCGCCTCTCCTCTTTCTTTAGCCGCCTTTATATAGATTGAAAGGTTCTCCTTCAATTCTTCTTGTCCCTGGAAATCAGAAAGGTACTTTGGCCTTAGTATATTCTCTTGCTGATCTTGTTCTTGAGAGAATTCTGGCTCAACAGCACGATCCAAAAAATCCTCATCAAGGTTCTTGTCTATATCATTGCTTTCTATGATCATCAGCTTATTCTCCTTAGGACCAAAGGAAAGATCTTCTTTTCGATCTCTCTATCATCAAGGCCAGAAAACAAAAGTTCATTTTCCTTCATGATATCATCGATAGTCTTTAAAACATTTTTCCTGTCATATCCCATCTCTGAAAAAGATGCGACAAGATCTGAGAATCTCTGTTTGTTGTTTGTGCCCTTTTTCTCACTCTCTTCTTCTTGAAGAACTAGGACATTCCTAAGTTGCAATATCAACTTTTGAGCTGTTTTCGCACCCAGTCCAGGCACCTTTGATAATGTCTTGACATCTTGCTGATCCAAAGCAAGAATCAACTTCTCTACAGTTATGCCTGAGAGTATCTTCAAAGCACCCTTTGCTCCAATTCCAGGAACTGTTTGCAACTCATTGAAGCAAAAACGCTCCATTTGTGTTGCGAACCCAAAAAGTGTCATAGAATCCTCTCTGTGTTGCAAAACAGAAAGAATCCTTATGTTTTTTCTTTCTTCTGTGCTCATCGAGCTATAGAAGCTAGATGTATTTGATGAGATTTCCAATATGTATTCAATTCCACTATCTGTAAGAATAACGATTGAATTTGGGTTAATCTCTATGGCTTTGCCACGGATTGCATTGATCATAGGTTGATTTTACTGTTAAATGCCAAATGAGAGCAATAGCAAATGCAATCAGCTAACGCATCTGCTGCATGGTCTGGCTTTGGAATCTCTTTAAGCTTAAGATAACGTCTCACCATATCTTGCACTTGGATTTTCTCTGCGTTTCCCATGCCTGTTATAGCCATTTTCACTTCTCTCGGAGAATAAAGGTTGACTTCTATCGACATAGTAGAAAACTTATGGATAATAGCACCAATGACTTTTGCAACAGGTATTGCCGATGATATGTTCTTAGTAAAGAAAATATCCTCCATTGCAACAACAGAACAATTGTATTTTATTGAGACTTGACCAAGATCTTCTGCAATCGTGTAAATCCTATTTTGCATAGGATGACTTGCTGGAGTTTTTATCACTCCATAAGAAACAGGCTGGTATTTCTTGCCATCATATGCAATTACACCCCAGCCTGTATCAGATAATCCTGGATCTATACCAAGTATATGCAATTAGTCCTCTGCAACAAAATCATCAGGAAGTTCGAGATTGGTTGAAACTTGTTGTACATCCTCAAGCTCCTCAAGTCTATCAACAATCTTCAAGACTTTATTGGCTTTTTCTGTATCAAGAGTAACTGTTTGATCAGCTATCTTCTGGATATCAGCGGAGCTTTGCTCAAAACCAGCTGCTTGCATAGCCTCTAGAACAGATGCGAAATCTGCAGGGCTTGTTGTAACTTCAATTACTCCATCCGATGTAGATACATCCTCGGCTCCATTTTCAAGTGCAGCCTCGAAGATTTGCTCCTCTGTGTATTTATCAGCATCATATGTTATGACACCTTTGGTCTGGAACATGTAGCTTACGCATCCAGTTGCACCCAAAGAGCCACCAAGCTTTGTCAAAGTAGATCTCACATCTGCTGCAGTTCTGTTTTTGTTATCTGTTAGAGTATCGACAATGATTGCGACTCCACCTGGAGCATATCCCTCATAAGTAAGCTCAAAATAAGTAGATGCAGAACCTTCGCCTGTTGCCTTCTTTATAGCTCTTTCTATATTGTCCTTAGGCATGTTTTCTGCTTTTGCCTTGAGGATTGCTGTTCTTAGTGCAGCATTGCTATTTGGGTCGGTACCGCCTTGCTTTGCAGCGACAGTAATCTCTTTGATAAGCTTTGTAAACTTCTGTCCACGCTTAGCATCTGCAATGCCTTTAGCGTGCTTTATAGTTGCCCATTTGGAGTGGCCAGACATATTTCAACCTCGATCATTAATAAGAATTTATTATACCAATCCATTGTGCACAATCGTTTTTTGCTAGTCAATATAGCATTGCTTTAAAATGACATTGCAAGAGACAATATTATCCTATCAAGTCGCATCATTCCTTCTTCTGTAAGAGAAAACCTTTCATTGTTGTTTATGTATTCGTGCTTTGGAAGAGTTGAAATTGCATCAGCGTACCTTGAATCGAAATCAATCAAGAACCTATTTTTGTATTCTTTTTTATCTATTCCATCCTTGCATCTTAAGGAAACAATCAAAAATTCCTCTTCAACTTGCTCTTTTGTCAATCTTTCACATTGAAATGATGGATCGTTTATATAAGAGATTAAATCTTCAGTATTCCTCATTGAAACAATTTGATCATATCCAAGTGATGACTCTGCTGTTGGTCCAAGACCTATGTATTGGCCAAGATGCCAATAAACCATATTGTGAAGCGATCTCTTTCCATTTCTTGCAAAATTCGAAATCTCATAGTGCTCATAGCCCAAAGACGAAAGCTCTTTCCAACATTTTAATAAGAAAAGAGCCTCCATATCCTCGCCTATTGGCCTCTCTCTTTCTAAAATTGGAGTACCTTCTTCGAAAGAAAGACAATATAGCGATATATGGTCAGGCTTGAAGCTCGCAATTGTTTTAATATCATATAGTGATTCCTCGATTTTCTCGCCTGGAATCGCTGTCATTATGTCAGCATTGAAGTCAAGGCCTGAGCGTGAAAGAATGCCGAGCGCTTTAATAGATATTTCCTTATTCGTGTTTCTCCCAAGAGTTCTTAGGTTTTTCTCGCTCAATGATTGTATTCCAACAGATATACGCGAAACATATGGCTTAAGCTTCTTTATATCGTCCGTGACGTCCTCGGGGTTCAATTCAACAGTCACTTCCTCAGGCATTCCATTTTCTTCAGCAAGAGAAAGAATCGAAACAAGGTTTTCATAGCCAATAATGCCAGGATTTCCCCCTCCAACGAAAATTGTGTAGTAAGGCTTTTTGTATTCTTTGTTTATTGCTTTAATCGATGCTTTGATTCGATCAAGATACAAAGCGATTGCATCTCCATCCAGGCAAGACTCAGCTATTGAATAAAAGGCACAATAATCACATTTCTTATGACAAAAAGGAACATGGATATATAAAGAAAGTTCGCGACTTGGATCCAATCCTTCCATACTATTTGTCTGTCAATTTGGAGATTCTTGAAAGAGGCCAGAATCTTCCAACAACTTGGCCATTGATCCTATTTTCCGCAACTGGGCCGAAATATCTTCCATCTCTTGAGTTGTCTCTGTTGTCACCAAGGGGCAAGACATAACCAGATGGTACATATATTCCATTTACGTAGTGGCTGTAGCTTGAGCGCTTCGACATGTCGGAAGGGTCAAACAAGCTTTCTGTTCTTAACCTCGCCCTCTCGAACTCGTACAAGTCAAACTTGTAGTCATACTCTGTGCCGCTTATCTCAGAATATTGATTCTTCAGATATTGAGGAATACTGATAGAATTGTCGTTATATGCTGTAATTGCACCAGCTGCTTTCAGTGCAGGATAGTACTTTTGATCAATTGAGCGATTTGGGCCATCAGATAAAGAGTTCTCAATCCTGAAATCACTTTCCTTTACGCTTTTACCTGTTCCTGCTGGAGTGATCATGACGCTGCCACTATCAAACTCTATTCTATCGCCACCCAAGCCAACAGCACGCTTTACGTAAAGACGCTCAGCTGGTGTCCCATCGTCGTTTTTGTCGATATTGACCAAAGTCAAAGTCCCCATATAGATGATTTGTGAAAGAATATCAAAAATTGGCCCTTTGCTATCATATTCCGGGTTGTAGAATGTGATTATGTTGTCTCTCTGTACTCTTCGTGATTCTGTAGCTATCTTCTTGCCTGCAGGATAGAGCTCAATTCCATAAGCATCCTTGTTGACAATAACCCTATCACCTACCAAAAGAGTCGAAACCATCGATGGAGATGGAATGACAAAAAGCTGAAATAGATATTGGTTTATTATAATTACCCAGAATATTGCAAATATCAGAGCATCAATCCAACTCCAAAGCTCAGAAAGAACAGTACGCTTCTTGCTTTTATTCAAAAGCCTCTTTGCTTTTCTATTAGTAAGATATTTCGAGGCCAAAACTTCTATTCTTGTTAGAAAGTTATCCATATGTTAAACCATAAACCACAAGGCTTTCATTGACAAGAGACTATATAAAATTTAACTTTTAGCTGTATGAGAAACAAATCAAAGCTTCCAGAGATAGATGCTGTAGAATTGAAACCGATTTTAGGACTTCGGCCAGGTGTATACTTGTTGATTGCATTTGCAATAGTTCTTGCATTGCTTTTTTTCGCTCTGTTTGTGCTTCCTGGTCTTTTGTCTGACAAAGCATATGTCTCTTTCAAGTTAAATGCAAAGAATGTCGCTATATATGACAATGACAAATACCTTGGATCGTCGGAGGGATCTGTATACCAGATAGAGAAAGGAGTACATCGATTTTCATTCTTTGTAAATGGCGTATCAGCTGGCTCTATTGAGACGAAAATAGAAAAGAACATTTTTTTCTCGCTTTTCCATCGAAAGATAACCCAAATCGATTTCACTATCGCTAAAAACGATGAGATAGAAAAAAGCATAGTCGAGAATTTCGCAAAAAGAGTTGCAAAAGACTCAAGAGTTATCGACTATTCAGCATCATATCATTTCCAACCTATTTTCAGTGAATTTGCATCAAATGCGGTATCGCTATCAATAACTGACATAAAAGATGTGTGGCTATATGGCGCATTGCATATAAGTTCAAGAGTTATGTACGAAGATTACATTGAAGCATCCAATATGCTGAAAAACAGTGATGCAGATTTTTCATCAAAGGACCTTGTCCAATTAAATAGCTACCTTGAAAAAATATTTGGCGATGGAAACAAAAATGAGACAATAGCATTATCTGGAAACAAGGAAATTTCAAAGCCTGAAAAGGATGGCGAGATGTTTGTCTATCCTCAATCAACAATCGTCATTGGCAATGATGCACATCTATCATATCCAGATGTGAATGAAGCACCAGTTGAGGCATCTGTCGATTCGTTTGCAATCTCAGCAAAATTGGTCTCGGAATACATGTATGCCCTCTTTGTAGCGGAAAACCCATATTGGTCAAAGGAAAACAAAGAAGATCTTATCGCGGATGGAATGGTTGACGAGAATTACCTAAATGGAATAACACTTTCCACATTGATTGCTTCTTCTAAGCCAATTAGAGCTGTAAGCTACTATGCATCTGAAGCTTATGTCAAATGGTTATCAAAATCCACATCGATTGATTATTCCTTACCAAGTGAAAAAGAGTGGTATGTCGCTGCTCTTTCAGCGAAAGACAAAGTTTTTGCTTCTTCCTTGATTAGCATGGATACAGATGATACGACTCCATCGAACCTCATGGGTCAGCTTTGGGAATTCACATCAACAAGCTATATTCCGCTTGGGCGCTTGATCGATCAAGATGTCGTTTCAAGACTTTCATCTATGTTTGATTACGATGATGACATAGTAAAAGGCGGAAGTTATATTAATAAAAATGATGGAATAACTTTGGACAGTGTTGGAGTCGTAGAGAAAAACACATGTTCGGACTTCATTGGATTCAGGACGGTTCGCCATGAGTGATTTCAAATTGATACAAAAAAACAAAAAAGCATACTTCAATTACGAAATGATTGAGGAACTTGAGTGCGGTATAGCACTTCAAGGAACAGAAGTGAAATCGATAAGGGAAGGAAAATGCTCCTTCTCCGATTCGTATATTGTTCCAAAAAACGGACAGCTTATTCTTGTCGGCTTTTTGATTCAACCCTACTCCCATGGCAATATCTTCAATCATAAAAGCGACCGAAACAGAGTCTTGCTTGCGCATAAGATGGAGATTAAGAAATTCACTAGAAAAGTAAACGAAAAAGGCCTCACTCTTGTCCCCTTGGAAATTTATCTTAAAGGAAATCTAGTAAAGATGAAAATTGCACTCGCACGAGGAAAGAATGTAAGAGATAAAAAAGAAGCAATCAAAGAGCGAGATGCGAAAATCGACGCAAGAAGGCAATTGAGGGAGTTGAACCAATATTAGCCTATAAAAGCATTCTGGCCATACTGAATTAATCTATTTAATGTATATGCGAGATCTTTTGGAGAATCCTGGAAACCTTCTTTTACCCATTGCTCGATTACATAGACCACTCCGCCTATAATGAAATAGTAAAGCTTCTTTGCTTTTTCTTCTTCAATGTTAAAATCCTTTGACCAATTCTCTATAGCGGAGGGAAGTACAAAACCAAAGAGATTTCTCATGAAGTTCTTGTTGCCATTCTCTGAAAATAGAAGCTCTGAAACCTCTGCATTCTCCTTAACGCACTCAAGTACTTTTTCTATAGTTTCGCTTGCGTTTCGCATCGACTCGCTATCAACATGTATTTTTGAAAGAATCATTTCCAGAAACTGAGCATCAATCTCATCCAACAAATCTTTTACACTCTGATAGTGAGAATAAAAAGTATTCCTATTAACAGACGACTTAGAACATATTTCGGAAATAGTAATACTATCCAATCTTTTTTCTTTAAGTATATCGAGAAGAGCTCTTTTCAACCGCTCTTTTGTCTTTACTATCCGAACATCCACTTTATAAGCCATACAACCCTCGCCGTCTCTGGAGATGGGGGGACTCGAACCCCCGTCCTAATATCCTACCCACAAACATCTACAGGCTTATCTATAATTCGAAATCTTGCTATCCTTCGGCATTATAGAGAGCGTTCAGATAACTCAGTGCCTTAATCTCGCATTAGGCCACAGCACAAAGCCCAAGCAAAGCCCCCTAAGTCAATGAGATATCATAGCCAGAGGCTTAGCCATAATATCCCATGCATTTACAGATTAAGCTGCAAGTGCGTATGCTTCGTCAGAGACGAACTCGTCTTCTTTCTTTGCATTTAATTTTGTTTGCCGGTTTTACAAGTCAGCTCTTGACCTGCAGTCTATGGCACAGCAATACCAGTCGAAACCAAAACATCCCCGTACAATAAACTTTAGCTTAATATAATAAGATGATGAATTTTTTTCAATCAGAAATCGAACTTTTTGTTCAAAAACGCACAATAGATATATTCTCTTGTACTATTTTCGAGTGTCTAGATATGAAGAGAACATATCAAAAAAAGATTTAAGATCATCAAAACGCAGCTTTGCATAGTCATCAAGATATGTTTTATCTCTGTTTACTATGACGACATTTGCGCCATTATTAACTGTCAAGGATGGTAGAGACGCGGCAGGATTTACAACAAGGGATGAACCAAAGACTAAAGCAAGATCCGATTTGGAAAAAGCATTGTCAGCTCGCTCAAGCATTGTACTATCTAACGGCTCTCCATAAAAGACAATATCTGGCTTTATCACTCCACCGCATTGAGAGCAAACTGGAACCATATCCTTATTGACCCATCTTGAAATCTCTTCATAACTGTACCAAGCATGACAATTTGTACAATAGCCATTTCTCAAAGAGCCATGGAGCTCATATACTTTTTTGCTTCCAGCCTTTTGATGAAGTCCATCGATATTCTGAGTAAAAATTCCTTCACTCAGTTTTCCTATAGTCTCAAGCTTGGCCAAAGTATAGTGGATTATATTTGGCTTAAAGCTTTCGAGAATATACCAATTGCCTTTTGCCCATGAATAGAAAACATCTGGATGCAATGTAAAAAACCTTATATCCAATATCTCCTCTACACTCATATGGCCAAATTTCTTTGAATAAAGACCGTTTGATGATCTGAAATCAGGTATTCCAGATAGCGTCGATACTCCAGCGCCTGTAAGTACAACTATTCGTCTTGCTTTCTCAAAAATGTCAACAAAAAGATCAAAATCACTCATTTTCAACTGCTCTGAATGTATTTCCACTAAGTTCTTTGGCGTATATTCTAACTACATCTCCCGGCTTGTGCTTTGCATTGCTCTCAACAGAAAAATAGTTATTATGTTCATCCCGAGCCAAAAAACGTTCTTTCTCATCACGAGATATTCCTGTTATGATTGCAATAGTCGAAAAAGGAAGCATTGATTGTTTGATTCTTTTCTGTCTTGCAATCTGTTCATCTATAAGTCTCTCAAGCCTCTTGATCTTTATGCTCTCGTCAATCTGGCCTTCCATTTTTTCAGCTTTGGTTCCTTCTCTTGGGTTGAAGTAATACATAAATGCTTCAGTGCAAGACATCTTCTCCATCATGGAAAGAGTATCTTCATACTCAGAATCACTTTCTGATGGGAATCCAGTCATTACATCTGTTGCAAGCGTAAGAGATGGGATCTTTTTTTTCATCTTATCAACAAGAGTTATGAAATCCTCTCTCGTTGTCTTTCTGTTCATTAATTGAAGTATCCTTGTATTTCCTGATTGCATTGGTAGATGAATATGCTTTGCAATCTTATCGTTGTTTGCAATAACATCAATAAGATGATCCGAGAAATCCTTAGGGTGTGGACTTTCAAATCTAACCCAAAGAATATTATTAAGCTTTGGTATCAAAAGCTCCAGCAATGTTGGAAAATCAATTTTTTTCCCATTATAGGATGCACTATATGAATTGACATTCTGTCCAAGAAGGCAAATTTCCTTAACTCCTTTTCGATCTAGGCCTTCAACTTCATCAAGAATATCCTCAACATCACGCGACACTTCTCGTCCTCTAACATATGGAACTATGCAATAAGAGCAGAAATTGTTGCATCCATTCATTATAGGAACGTAGGATGAGAATTCACCATCCTTATGATAAGATGATAGAAAAGTATATTTATCAGAAAACTCTTCCTTGCTTCCAAGAATATAATCTGGTATGAATGCTTTCTTATTTGTTCCAATAACGATATCCACGAAAGGAGCATCCTTCTTTAGCTCATCTTGGAGCCTTTCTGCCATGCAACCTGTCACTATTATTTTTAGATCTCTTTTTTTCTTTATCGCATGATAAAACCCCAAGCGTCCCCAAATTCTGTTTTCCGCCGTTTTTCTGACCGAGCATGTGTTTAGTATGACAGCATCAGCCTCATCTGGATTATCTGTTTTATCAACCCCTCTCCCTTTGAGGAGAAGCTCTATTGCATTCGATTCTGCTATATTCAATTGACAACCATAGCTTTCGATCAAGTATTTCATCTCATGCTCCTTGCTTTTGCTATCTCGAGTGTGTTTGCCATAAGCATAGCGACAGTCATAAGACCAACACCACCAGGAACAGGAGTGATTTGGACATCTCGCTCTTCAAATGAATTGTAATTGGCATCTCCAACTAGTCGATAGCCTTTTTCTTTTGTGTTGTCTGGAATCCTATTGACTCCTACATCTATTACAGTTGCCCCATCCTTGACGAAACTGGAGTCAATCGTATTCGGAGAACCTGTAGCAACAATTATGATGTCAGCACAAAGCGTATACTCCTTTAAATCAACAGTTTTGCTATGGCATATAGAGACAGTTGCATCGATTCCCTTTCTAATAAGAAGCATAGCCATTGGCTTTCCAACTATATTCGAGCGACCTATGATTGTAACATTTTTTCCTTTTGTCTCGATTTTGTAATACGAAAGAATCTCCATGATGCCTGCCGGTGTGCACGGAACTATACAATCCTCACCGATGCATAGTCTACCTGTGTTTATCTCGGTAAAACCATCAACATCCTTTTCAGGAGAAATTGCATTGATAATCTTTTTCTCATCAATTGATATTGGAAGAGGAAGTTGAACCAAGATTCCGTCTATTGCCTCATCATTGTTCAAATCATCAATAAGAGCAAGCAGCTCTTCCTCCTTGCAATCTTCACTTAGTGTATACTGAAAATGCACAAAGCCCATTTCTTCTGCTTTGATTGTTTTTTGCCTCACATAACTCTCGCTTGCAGGATTGTTGCCAACAAGGACAACAGCTAGTCCTGGTGCTCTATGTTCTTTCTCTATAAACAATTCAGTATCTTTTTTTACACGCAAAAGAACATTTTGTGCCACTATCTTACAACCTAATCTTTTCATCTATCTTTTTATACTTCAAATAGAAAGACTTAACAACATGCTATTTGCAGTATGGAGCTTTTTAGTCTATAATTTTTCAAAGGAGAAATCATGAAAAAACATATTTTAGTTTTCCTTCTTGTGCTGATTGTATCTGCATCAATGCTAGCATCAACACCCTATTATGATGTAGGTTCGCAAATATTTACTATATCGGCTGGGACCAATGTCCCTTTGACGGCCTCTGCAGACAACAACAATGGATCGTGGAAAACATTGGTTGGAGTCGGCAAGAATGGGACACATTCTTCCATGGGAGGATATGGCTCTTTGGATTATGAGGTCTTCGTCAATCCATATATATCTATCGGAGGGGAGCTTGGCTACCAATTCAATTTCGGGCAAGACAAGAGCATTTTCTCCCAGGTCCCGATGCTTTTCAAGCTCTCGTACGTTCCTCTCCAAGGCTCGATAGAGATCCCTATTTCCTTGGGAGCTGGACTGAACTATATGAGCTACAAGGGCGAGTCGAAGATCAACTTGATGGCACAATTGACATTCGGAGCTAGATACTTCTTCAATGAGGAATGGGGCCTTGGGTTGAATACAGGGCTTACGGTAGTCCCTGAATTCCATTCTGATAGCGTTGAAAATGGTCTAATTACTTTTGTACCAATCAATATAGCTGTAAGCTACAGGCATTAAGGAAGATACATATGAAGATACACAGATATTTTTTATCCCTAATATTGGTTGTTTTGTTGATTGTCTCTTGCTCAGATACTGGGCTAATCAAAGCTTTGATGTCATCCGAATACACTGAAGAGATCAAGATTATGAATATAGTTGGGAGATCTTATGATTCTACAAAACTATATGTTGCAACCGATAAGGGCATATATTCACTATCAGCTGATGGTAGTTTAAATTATACTGGCTTAACTGAAAAAGAAGCTAAAAACACTCTCTATTATAGTGAGACAAAGTCTCTAATCTATAACGGTGATGGTACATATACCCAAGAAGGAATAGATGATACAAACAAGTTAGATGGCTATGAATTTATCGAATCATACTCTCTAGATGGCATTAG